>Ga0307509_10000810_pt1 | contig 53667 bp, 51 predicted proteins | sample 10_EM_MG_FD_202245 | JGI IMG/M metagenome (GOLD analysis project Ga0307509, IMG submission 202245) | Populus trichocarpa ectomycorrhiza microbial communities from riparian zone in the Pacific Northwest, United States - 10_EM | ecosystem: Host-associated > Plants > Roots > Unclassified | place... | reverse complement strand
CGCCGTCCCAACGCTGGTGCGGGAGGGGGGTGTTGGCTTGTCCTTTTGAACTCAGAATCCTAAGGTAGGGTAACTATAGGTCTTTATTCACTAATGGAAGGCTAAGCCTTCCGGTATGCCTAACACCCAGTGGCAGTTTCGTCTATACAAGCTATGCAGTCTATCATTAAATCTACGCGACTATTCAATGTGATAAATTGACATGCAAGCTCCCCCGGTGAGATGTAGCCGATAGTTGGCTAAGTGGGCGCTACCCATAGCCATCCTTTCAGGACATGCTCTACCGTGATAAGACTCATACCTCTAGAGCCCAATAACAATCCATAGTAATGCTACAAATCAAGGAGAGAAGGTCTGGGCTGGTTACTGAGGTATTTGGCTCGAAAGCACCCTGGTCTTCTGAGACTACCTGAGTACCACTAGGAAGACTACCCTACAACCCGTAGGCTAGAATAGACTCCTAGATGCCTGAGAGACCATATATGGGCGACCCCCATTTTGGCGGTTACCCATACTCCCCTTATATATCCTGCGAACAACATTCAGTCGGACGGACGGCGACGACTTATACGGTGTTAGGGCAGCTGCTCCAATGACCTCTTTTAACTAGCAAATGAGCAACTACACAGCCGTCTGCCTATGACGCGCCGTCCCAACGCTGGGGCCAGAGGGGGGTGTTAGCTAAACCCGCCCAAGTTCAATAGTATGTTCGGGACACCATTACACAGGCGTGGGGCCTCCCCGCGTAGATGCGTGTGTGCCCAAGAACATCTAAGAGCCCATAGAATGTGAGGCAATCGACCTCTAAGTTCTAGGATGACTTTGCTGGTGAAGGTAGGGTAACTTGGACACCTCAGTAGGGTAACTGGGGTCCATGGGCATAATGACCAAATTCCCAAGGTAGGGTAACTTTGCCTTCTTATGCCTTTAACCGCTCAGGAAGTCCTCCAGGCGACCACAGAAGTCGTCTCGGAGGTCCGTGTAACATTCCCATAATTCTCTTGACCTTATGCGAATGTTCTCCCGAAAGGTTACCCTGCCTAGTAGAGTACCTCAAGGCTACTCAACAATTCCCTAGGCCTTATCCTAGGTTTACCAGCTATATGTATAAAGTATACGAGACCATACCACCTCTGGTTACCTCTTGGTATACCATTTTGGCTAAGGTAATAGTGATTGTAGCTACCTATCGTAGGGTCGTTACACAATTACATCAACTAATCTCCAAAACAAAATTGTCTGCTAAGAATGCTTTATTGGACATACCCCTGGCCAATAATAAGAGCTACTGTAAAATCTTTTGCAGAAATATAGAGGAAAGACGACATTTTCTGAAGCAAATAGAAAGTGAATAATACTTGCAACAATGTAACGACCCTATAGTAGGTAGCTACAATAACTACCACCTTAGCCCAAATGATATACCGAGTGGTAACCAGAAGTGGTATAGTCTCATATACAAAAGGCTGGTTCGCCGTGGGCTAATTGATAAGGGTTACATGACTTTGTAGAAGGTCATGTGTTCAACTCTCCATGGCGGCAGAGTTATTTTATGCGTATTACGAATGTTTATTACATGAAAGATTCAAGAGGTAAAAAGAGTAGGCACTAAACATCGTTACACGGCATGAGAATACTTCAGTAGAGAATATCCAAGTTTCCCTACCTTCACCGGCAAAGTCATCCTAGAACTTAGAGGTCAATTGCCTCACATTCTATTTGCTCTTAGATGTTCATGGGTACACACGCATCTGCATGAGGAGGCCCCAGACTTGAGTAAAGGTGGCCCGAACATGCTATTGAACTTGGGCGGGTTTTGCTACCACCCCCCTCTGGCCCCAGCGTTGGGACGGCGCGTCATAGGCAGACGGCTGCATAGTTGCTCATTGGCTAGTAAAAAGAAGTCATTGGAGCGGCTGCCATAACACTGTATACGTCGTCGCCGTCTGTCCGACTCAATGACTTTCGCAGGATATATAAATGGAGTATGGGTAACCGCCAAAATGGAGGTCGCCCATATATGGTCTCTCCGGCACCTAGGAGTCTATCTTAGTCTACGGGTAGTAGGGTAGTCTTTCTAGTGGTACTTAGGTTGTCCAAGGAAGCCAGGGAGCTTTCAGAACAAATACCTCAGTAACCAGCCGGGACCTTCTCCCCTTGATTTGTAGCATTACTATGGGTTGTCAATGGACTCTAGAGGTATGCGTCTTATCACGGTAGAGTATGTCCCGAGAGGCTGGCTATGGGTAGCGCCCATTTAGCCAACCATCGGCTACATCTCACCGGAGGATCTTGCATGTCAATTTATCATATTGGATAGTCGCATAGATTAAATGATGGACTGCATAGCTTGTATAGGCAAAACTACCACTGGGCCAGTGAGTCCACCACCTAGGTATTGACTCCGGTTGTTGTCATAACAGTTAGCCACTGGTATGACTTTGATAGGAAGAGTTTTTCCACCTGCGGTTGTATTGGAGATGCATTGCAGAAACTCATATCCTATTGACGGAGTTAAGTGTACCCGAGTTGGTCCGATACCTCCGAAAGGATAATTCCTGGTGGAGGGTAGGACTCAGGCAAACCCTGAGCAGGACAGGGTACTCGCACAAGGTCGGAGTAGTGGTGAAGGTCAAAGGCTTAAATCTGATATCTACTTAAGTTTAAGCGTTTGGCATTCTACTTCGACAACAAACTTTTCCTTGAGAGAACTAAATTGAGATTGAGTGAAGCTTCGAGCTTAACTATATTAAGTTTTACCGTTTGATTCTTTTGAATTTTACCTCATCTTTATCTTCTAATTTGAGTGTTTGGTGCGGTCGCAACCTTAGAGTTCACCTCTCTATAGGGTACCCCCATTACAAACAAATTCAGGGAAAGAAAGATGTTCTACCAACTATTGGCATAACAAAAGATCAAAATTCATTGATATTATTCTCATTCACTATCTTCAACCCAGAGTTTTTCACCCATCGATTGGAAAATGCTTGGCACCATACAAAATTACCTATTAACTAAACCCCTTTCCGATCATTGATCTATCAAAACAATAACAAAAATATTGGCATAGTCATTCCTCCTCTTTTCTCTCTTTTCTACCTAAAATTCACCCTTCTGACCAATCTCTCTATGTAGCTGAAGAGGAAGATAAAAGCAGAAAATCGAGTGATGTACAAGCTTAACAGCCATCCCAATCTCTTAGGATATCACAAACCCTCCCCCCCCCACCATCGTAGCTGTTCCTCTACCTTCACTCATCTTCTCCCCCGATAGGTTTGCTTATTTATATATTCTTTCTCCCTGAGAGCATGAGAAGCCCAACCCTTCCGCCAAGCCCCTGTAAAACCATACTCTTGTAATAACTCCCCAAATCTCAGAACCTAAGCACAGAATAACAAGTTAGTAAAGGTTTGCAAAGTAAGTACACCTGAGTGAAAAGGAGAAAAGAAGCATCATACCATACAATTTTAAGAAAAATTGGGTTCTACTGGCAGCACACACTTTGCTACCAAAAAGAAAGAAAAAAGAATAAAGAATCAAAGGCGTGTTACTCCACCCATGAGTTGGAATAATTCTACCCCTCTATAAGAAAGCAAAGTGAAGAAAGCCCCCTATTTCCATCCATCTTTATCCAATCTCAAGCTTTTCAGTGGCTGCATCCCATATTCCATTAAATGTCCTTACTCTAGTTCTTGGGCTTGCAAGCCTTCCTTCCTTGCTCGGCACTCTTAAACAATCCCTCTCTGATCAGGAATTTCACCAACTATAAAGACATGTTAGCAATCGCCATCTAGACACAGAAATTCAGAAGCATTACTCAAGAGAACTCACCATCCCTCTCCCCTCTCCCACTACACCCATTGTCATAACAAGACCGGACGGATGGCTGCCCGGAGCTATGGGCGGAGGCCCCGGCACCACCCGGGAGTTACTGATTGATAGAGAACTGCAGAGACCCGCCGCCACCCCCTCTATCGCCGGTCTTTCCCAAGGGAGCAACACTCTTTCCCTGTAGCTTGAAGCATACTTTAGGAACTCCCAAATCTAGAGCCCCCTGACGTCTCTAATGTCCTACCAAATTTTGAACACTGAAGACAGCATCCTAACAGTCAATTCATTCCTTACCTTGGCCATCTCAAGCATATTATTCTCGAGACGGAAAATCCTGGACCCGAATGACGAATTGGTAACTCTTAGAGCCCCTCGCTGGTATATGTTTCCCTGGACCCTATCTAGGGGACATTGTCTGGAATGCTGGTAAATACTCTAATATTGGGTGTCCAAGTTGATGCTTGAGGAACAAAACATGCCTTTGCAACATTGAAACTTAGACAACCGTAGCACAATGCTGGCATAGCTGGAGCATGCAGTGAAATAGGTTATGCCTTTTGTTTGGAGATATAAAGCTGCGATCGTAGAAGGACTTATGAGGTCAGAAGAGTGTTTGCGTGCCTGCACTAGTAACCTGTTTTTGTTTTTAGGGTTTTAGTTTCAAACATTGGTCATAAAACAGAATCCCCAATCTCGTAGCCATGATTGAGAGCTCAGCAGGCTGTTCCCATACCGGGACTGCATGCCCTTCTCCCCCATCATCATCAATCCTCCTCTGGAATTTCCTCAGATGGAAGCAAAACGCACACAAACCCTTCCCCCTTGTCATCCATGCAACAAGGTACCAATTCTTGTTGTAAATACCAGTCTAATGGTTGCACTTGGTGTGGAAGATATGCCGGCACTCTAAGTTTGCAGTGGTACGCGTATGCACCAGAGAAGTGACACGCAAGCTGGGAAACGGTTTTCACACCTCTGTTTTTTCTTCCCTTCTTGTCTTCCTTTGCTTCACTCCTTTCTTCCTATCCACAATTTTCCCAAGTCTTTCCCCTCGATCAACTCATCACAATGAAGCATGATCTGCATCTCGGCTTAATAGAAACTTCGTGTTTTCACTTAAGCTCTTCCACTCGGCTGCCTAAAGCCCCCACCATCAGTCATTACCTCCCTCTCATTTCACCCAGGCAATGAGCCAAGTACCTAAATTTTTTTACATCCTTGACCGATCAGCTAGCAAACGTTCGCCAGACAATAGTTAATTGGATGGGTGAACTGGTGGATGTGAGAGAACTTGTTCATTCTTGGATGCGCGCTGCTGATAACTAAATAGGATAAACATGTGTGCCCAACCAGTGGTTTACCCTCAACGCCGTCCTATGTTCTCCACAACACAACTAGGGGCTGGGAAAGCATAGTCAGTGTCCGGTAATGCATAACCAATTACAAGTAGTTCAGCTAATGTTTATAGTACGTCTTACATCACTGGATCCCTTCAACCTACCCAAACTCCTCCCACCTTGCCGCCCATCAAACAAGGTCCCTGCTCTCCTTTCACCCAGGCCATAGGCAAGGTCGCTAAAAGAAAATTCATCATTGTCCCACCAACTATCAGACCTTTGCCTGGCAACAGTTGGTAGCTGGAATCGGATCACACTTGACCGACCACCCTCGACGATTACTGGACAAGAATAGTAAGTGTCTGGTGATTGATAACCAATTATAAGCAGTTCAGCTAATATGTATAGTACGTTTTCAATCTCTGAATCTACTGGGTGTGGCGGCCTTGTGTAAAATGCCAGGGCCAGAACACGAGCGAGTTGGTGGCTGTCTCCATCGAGAGATTTATTCAAAAGATCATTTCTACTCCGGACCTCACCCACAGGTTGATTGCCAGTGAGCCGTTTGGTTCAATGAGGTCCTGGGACCCGAAATAAAGAAGGAGGAAGGGGGTGAGGGCCTTGAGCCTGTGACACAGGTCGGACGTGAAGTACAGCCCTCACTTGTGATTGAAGTTGGATACTCACAGAGCAAGAGCGGGCTACGAAGAGATGCCAGGTGGTGGCTTATGAACTCAGGGGGTGAAACTCGATTTGTTATTACTGTCAAAGTAAAAAGAAACCCATTCATGCTGTACTAGTACATTGAATTATAGAGAATGGCTCCACCCTACTATCAAACCAGAAATTCGCCCACCTTAATCCCTACCTATGTCCAGAGTTTCAAGATTGACACTGCAGGGGCAGTGAGCTCAACTCGGAAATATACTGTGCTTCGGATTCCCCATAATTATATATTTGATCAAGCTCCTCCTAACTCCCCCGATATCGTGTTTAGCTTTGTTGAACTCACTCAGTTTGCCCTGGATAGGTAACGCATGCTGCAGTAATAGGTAATTCCAACTTTCAACCTGCTTTAGGGGGACTACAGGGCACTAATCTGTCCAGATGCGCAATTGTGCTCAGTAGCTTGACCTCTGATAGTCTAATAGCAGTTCTTAGATACGATGGTTGGAATGGGGATGTGTTTACCTCTTTGTTTAGTCAAAATTGGGACGGTTTGCACTAACATTGAGAGTGAAATTTTCAAAGTTTAGTACTGTGCTTAGCAAAACTTGAGCGTTCTAACCTTGTGATGCAACATGTGTAATTTGTCAAAAAATAAGGATAGTTGGTATTATGGCCGTCGTAGCAAAGACTCCATAATACAGTGTAACAATCAGCTCCGACGGCTGTATGTACCCCAGAAATCACCTCTGCGTTGCATAATAGAAAGACTATTGCTTCTCCTCCCATCGCGCAGTTATCAATTGAGGCAAGCAAACCCGACCACGATAACAGAGCCACAGAAAGGATAAGCACCGAATGGAGTGTAAAATTTTAATAATGTACAAGATAGAGCAAAAAGCCGCAGAACATCCGCATTTGTAACTACCGCCCCATGTGATCCAGAATTTAACGCAATCTGATTGGCGGCGATGGCTAGATTAGATCAGTTTCGGAAATGAGACAAAAGCAGGAATTACCTATGGCTGCATCATCCGAAATCTCCGGCGGGCAAACTCAGCCAGATCACCAAAGCTGAACACGATATCGGGGCAGTTCTCAGGGACCTGATCAAAGATAGAACTATAGGGAATCCGAAGCTCAGTAGATCCCAGCGTTGATTCCACATTGCCCTCTGCGTCAATGCTAAAATTCTGGACACATGTCGGGACACGGGCGGCGGTGGGGATCTGTCCGGATTCGGGGCCGCCGGCGGACTCAACCATGCTCCAACATTCAATGCCCAACGCAAGCGGGCTCTTGGTTACGCTGACGAGAATCACGAATCGTATTCTATCGGCAGAGTTGGCGAGCCACCACTGGGCGTCCAGGTGAAAGAATTCTTCTGCTCCGGAATACCCCACTTCAATCATCACCGAAGGCCACGCATTCCTTCCCACCCGAGTTGTTGGTCCAAAGCCTTGATCTCCTTCCTTGCTACGGACCCCTGGGTCCTGCAATAGTGTCGCACCAAATGGTTCAACTGACTTGTAACTATGCCCCGGAATGGAGGCCATCTTGCCAAGAATCTCAGTGAAGAGGCTAATACCCACCCTCCCGTGTTCGGGCCCGGGGGTAATGCGCAAGATTGCTGCTTCTAATGCATTCTCGAATGTCAAGCGTACCGAATTCCTCAGCTGGATTCTGCGTAATTCACGCTCGATCACGTCGAACTCGCGGTCGGCATCAACTATTCCGTGAAAATATAGGAAATATTCATCTGCCGACCCGGAATTAAAAGTTCTCTCGACTATCTTAGCAAGCTCCCGTGCCGATTGATATTCGAACTTGTTCTCGTCAGGGATTAAGACAGCTTGCATCACAAACTGGGTAGCTCCTCCTCCACCCGCCGCACCGGGGTTATTAAGCAGAGACATGAGATGGATGTGAATGTCGATTGTCTATGTGTGGGTGAGAAAATTTGCTTTTGTGGGTGACGTATTGTGTAGGCCAGAGTGCTCGAGTACTCGAGTACGATAGAAGAGGAAGCTTTTTCGACGGGTTAGAAAGAAGGTAGCGGTTGCGAGGGATGTGTGGGATGAGAAATATTTGGAAGGGATCGCTGATGATATGTAGAGGGAAAGGGTGCACACAATTTCTGGGTGGGAGTATTCCCGTGAGTGCTTAAAAGGCCGCCCAGGAACGGACGACTTCGGATGTTGAGCTGTTTGGTTTCTAGATGGACGATGAGCTCTAGTTGGCTAGCCGCTAGTGACTCCTTTTTTTTTAGCCTAAGGGGTTGAAGTGAAAACTCCATAATTAAAATGCAATACGGTAAGTCAATGATGTCAAAACGTCATTTTGAAGTCTAACAAAGCGAGGTTTTCTGGAGCAACACGTGACAACAATCAAGTTTACAACAATGTGCTTAAAATGAAGTTTTCCACAAAATATAAATAATCTATTTTTCACAAAACTATAGTAATATAATGAAAGACCTCTAACCCAACTATGCTAAAGACTTTTTTTTGTAAGTAGGGTTCATTGCACAGTTTATGTAAATGTACGAGTACGAGTAGATTATATCAACCCCATTCTTGCCCACAAGACCCGTCCAGGATTTTGCGAATATCGCTTACGGTAATGAAAGTTGCTTATCTTTCACTGTTTGGGCACTAGTAAGTGAGGGATTCATCTACTTGAGTGGGGTGAGAGGCTGTCTCTCCGATAACTATACAGTATATCGGTGCAGCTGCATATCCACATAACCATAAAGCTTTAAAGGAAGCCTGTCTTTCTGAATCCGGAGACTACTGAGCAGTCGGAGAACGAGAGAGATTTTTAATGAATATGAACTCGTTAGCGTTCCCTATCGAGGCGGTTAATACAGTCTTCCCAGACCCCAAGAGGTCCATAGGATTAAGACTAACACGAGTGGAGTCCTCTCCAGCGACCTTCTCCCCTTGTTCAACAAACAAGCAACCTTCTTTTCTCACCCCAAGTAGATACTGCCCAGCAAAAAGTGGTCTGATTTGCCTAGTACTGTAACCCCCAGAGCCCAACCCTCTACTCGAGTACCAGGTTCCATGTTTGCTCCATGTCGAAAGGTGAGGAGGCGGCCGTCCGGGACCTTTAGAGAAAAGGCTGAGCGGCTCCAGAGCTACCTTGGCAACATGTTTGAAAGAAATGATGCACGGTTTTATATACGCTGACCCCGCTATACCAGGACCAAGCCGCAGTCATGGTTTTTAACCGGTATTCCCTCGCAATTCTCTCGGGGGAACCTATGCATGGCCAGTTGGAAGGAGCACGAGATCGGACAAGCCAGTTGAATGACTTCTTTTAACCCCTTTCATATATACAGCAGATTCTTGACATATAAGAAAGGACTTAGGAGCGTAAAAAGTTACATCTCTTGTATTATTATTCTATTAGGGGGAAACTCAAGTCAAAGTGGGGTGCTCTTGGGAGTACGGTAGCTTCCCAATTCCTCTTTTTATCGAAATTGTCTTATATAATACGGGAGATTTTTGGGGGGGCACAGGGGGGGTCTGTCTGGGCTTCGAACTAGTTCCGAACCATTAGAGAACCCTTTGACTGGGACCAGGAGCCAATCAAAAAGAAAAGAAGAAAAAACCCTGTCAGGGTGTTTACACGCTTATATTCTTCTTCTAAAGGACATATGATAATGCTATGAAAGGGTTTTATATTCAGAGTCCCCTGTACTGTACTCTGTGCGCCCCCCCCGTTCCTGGTGAAAGCTAGCACTGTCGTGCGTTGAAGTGAATTAAATCTAGTTGTTCAATACCAATCTCGAAAAAAGGTTCATCAATGCTGGAATGTCTCGAGACCCCCCCCCCAATCCGAAGGCAGCTTCCATCAGCCCCACTTCCCCTCCTTTGCCTGGGGATTTTGCCTCTCTCCGTTGGAAGGCCGATCTGGGCCCCCCATCGTAGTGTCTAGATAATCTTTTTTTTCCGGAGTTGAAGAACTGACAAACTGATAACCTTCCCGAAATCGATAATACACTGGGAACCCACGGCAGAGTGATGTACCAATTGGAAATTCCGTGCCAAGTGCGGAGTGAGTAAAATGAGTACTTTCTCGGCTATTATCTCGTGGAAGCCTTTAGGAGCAAAAGGCGTAGCATGGTAGACTGCCTTACTTGTACCGCACGATCCTGTCTTTGAAGAATACGGTACTGACAAACAGCTATTGATTACGACGCGGATGAGGAAGAATTGCTTTCTCTATAATACAAGCCCCCCACGAGATCAAACAATGATCATAAGGGCTTCCGACCATATATGATATGCCCTCTACTAAATGTATTGAGCTCCGGTCTGAGCATCTCCTTGCGCACTCTCGCGACTAGGTCCTCCACATCCTCCTTGCCCCATCCCAACACGCGAATAAACATATCCAACGTCATACCTTCCGCGCCATCGAAGAACTGCCGCCACAGGCACATGCTCATTTCTCTCAACCTCTTATCCTGTGGCTTTTCCCCGGTAAGGTGAACTTTGTACTCTTCGTCCACAACATTCTCGAAGCCAAGGCCTCGCATCGTGGCCGACATTCCTCGACAAACGCTGCTACAGTCCCTGCCGGACAGGGCCGCACCCTCTTGCCAAGTTTTTACCCATAGGTTAAGCACACTGCTGGGAGGGAGGGAGCCGTCTGCGCACTCGAAAGGCGGGGAGAAGTCGTGGAATTCGAGGTAGCCGCCGGGTTTCAAGGCGGTGAATGACTGCGTGAGAAGGCGCCGCCAGTCGGATACGAAGCCGACCATTGACCGGATGTGTATGAGATCGAAGGTGCTCTCAGGAAAGATCCAGTCGTCCTCAATGTCCTCCAGTTGCATATCAAAGTTTGGTGGCGTCCACGGGAGTTTGCTTGGCGCGATGTCAGTGCCAAAGACATGCGCGTCCGGATATCGCCTTTCATGGGTTAGCGATTAACGTGGCTTGCCCAAATCATCTGCGGGGAGTGTTATTCGCGTGGGGGAGAAGAGGTGGGCTGAGGGGTAGTGTACTCGGCTACATCAACGGCCCATAAACCTGTCCCTGTCCCAACGTCAAGGATTTTGCTTAGAGATTGGGCTATTGGGGCTTTGAACATTCTACCCTCAAGTGCTAAGGTCCAGACTCGGTGAATAAGGCTCAAGCGGACCTCTTCCTCTTCATCGTATGGGAGGCTATAATCGACCTATCATACATTCATCACTACGGGTTAGAATATCGGAACCGGCTCTTCTGTGGGAAGAAGCGCTGACCTGTCGGCGAGAGAAGTATCTTCGACCATTGACGCTTCTGCTGCAGGCGAGCGTCCCGCCGGATACGAGCGACGACGGGTAGCTGTCGAAGCCGGAGGCGTAATCGGAATCATCATCGAAAATGTCCGGGCAGTTGTACTCAATCGCAGCGTCACCTGAGGACGCGGAAGACAAAGAGGCTGTCGCTCCAATGGAGGCTCTATCCATGCCGCCCACCAGCCCCGACTATTTTCGGCTTATAACAGTTTGATATGATCCGTTCATTCGCTCGTATGGTGGCAGTCTGGGTATTGGGAGTGAGTTGGTGGGTAAGTGAGAAGGGACAATTGATTTTTCTAAAAGGAATAATCCGAGAAGTTGAAGAACAGCTAAAATTTACTCGAATGGTCCATTGGTGTGACACGTTCTAGGAATGCAAAAAACACAGCCCCGCGGATTAATGTTTACTTTTAATGTCGTGACGTTTGTGGAATGTACCGGGGTTGCCTCAAGGTGCAAGGGGCTGCATGGAGGTGCAGCAAACTACCAAAGGGGGGTAAGAGAGCCTCACTATTAAATTTAAGATCAATTTTTACCACGGTATCCTCATATCATACTCCCAAGTACGAAGGAAAATGAAATAGACTCATTTGGCACCTATTTTTTTTTAAACGAATAAATCCTCAAATTTTAAGAGGCATCATAGCCCATGGTATCATACAAAAAAGGGTTTTGATCTTTAGACTGAAACAGGTTTGCTCAATTGTGTAAAGCATAGACTAAAGGCAGATATAAAAAAATTAAGTACAGTAAAGTGATGAGTAACTTAATACCTGTTGGAGCTAGCCACCAAGAATCCCTAAGCAATCCTTGCAGAAATGGTTCCTGATTCACAGCTTAAAATCAGTGAACATAGATGACAATTTTCTCTGAACTATAGACTACAACCCTTTTGTGAAGAATACTCAACTTGAAGAAGTTGTATAATATCATAGTTAGAAAGGAATTAGATCCTGAATACGTCCTCAAGGTTCACATCCTGCCAGCCCATATATCACCACCCTTTCGAATAATAAAATTCCCAGAACAAAGCTTCTGACCAGCTCTTAGGCTTTTCTCCAGATATTAAACAAATAAACTTTCCATCGACAACTATTCACATCTGCTTCTTATATAATTATTTCTGCGAAAATACAGCAAGTTGGAGGGGGTGTGTGCAGCAGTAAAAAGGGCGATCAGCTACTGCGTGACCACACCCACGACCTCAATCCAGATACATTCACACCAGAGAGCCAATAAGTTATATAGCATCTATTATTTGCCGTTGCCCATTTTCAAATGACAAACTATCCAAATATTTGGCTTTTTTTTATCTTTCCCTGCTAACACCAAAGCCGCATGCCTCACCCTCACACTTAAAGTCCGAATTGCAGTACTGTACCTACCTCACAACAGGAATGATCCGCGCTACAGTCTTCCCGGGCAAAGCCAATATCACAAATCCCCCATAATAAATATTCATCACGTTTCCCTACCCTACATGATATATCGTCCAATAACGGCGCGTAATTATCTCCTTCGATGATCCCCCCGCCCGACCTGAGAGTTAGACGTCATGAGCAAAGGGTTCGCCAGGAACCTGGGGGGGCATCTACCAAAAGGGCGTTTTTGTACGGGCGGTAGGGTTGTTCATAGATTTCGACCCACTTCATCCCTCCAAACGCTCCCCGCTGTGCTCCGGTAGATGCCAATAGCACCAAAATGGGCAAAAAGCAAGACGTTATATCTTGGAGGGTTGTGTGTCTTATAACTTGCTAGTTCTCTGGGGTTAGATCTAAGCAAATCGGTAGTTTTAGGCGCTCCGGGGCCCCCGACTTTGGTGAGTTTTCCGCTGTGTCACAGCAAGATTTTTGCTCTGGTACCGTCTCTACTGGAATAGTTGAACCTCCCGTCAAGACGTTCAATATTTCTACTCTTCGGTAGGGGAGGGGAAGTACTGCGAAAACTGACAACCTAAGTCCTAGCCCGAGGCAAAAAAGAGCAAAGAGATGTCTGACCTTACCAGTAAAGGCAACTCCAACATTCTAGCGCGGGTTTCAATTATTCAAATAAATACGATATTGTCCTTGCAATATTAGAATTCGAGTGATCTGTTGTGAAGGCGGTGGTAATCTCGGGAAAATGGGAGCAGTTAAGTGATAGAGGAATTTAGACTATGGAGTGTTGATATTACGGAGGTACAGCTCCTAAGTTTTGTGTGTTCCACAGGGCGTAAGGCCAGCAAAATTCGCTTGTGGAACGTACAAAACTTAGGCGCTGTACCTCCGTAATGCTTTCTCACGGGACAGGGTGAAGGGGGTTTTCATTTATTCAAGCTACCGTGTATATCATGCCAAAAGACCAAGTGCACTAACCAACTAGCTATAAAAGGAAATCTTCGACTTAGTCAAACGGGATCCTCGACACCTTTCTCAAACTCGCCTGCTCCCCAGCTCTCCTAGCACCAATCGCTGCAGGTACTTTAATCCCGCAACATTCTCCCCAGGTGCTATGTACATGAGTCATCCCCTCCCTATCTATCACCTCCCTCTCCCCTTCCTCCTCCTCCTCATCACCCCCTCCCATCCCCTCAGCAGCACTCACCAACCCGCCAAACAAGAAATGCTGCATAATCGGTAACTTCCCCAGCACCTCCTTCTCGTACATAGTTATCATCCCGCTGTTGATCTTTGCCCAATTCCTTGCGTTGGAAATATCATCCAGCATAGGACTGTGCCAGCGTAACCCAGCGGTGACCTTTATACTGTTGATGAAAGAGATACAGGAGAGGTAGATGTAATCCTTGGAGAACTGCTCAAGGATCTCATCGTCATGGATGCATTTTGGGCGGAGGTATGGGTGTGAGTAAAGTTGGCTGCTGCCGAATAGGAAAGGGAGGAATTGGTAGTCGTCTAGGCCCCAAACTCCATGGCTGCCGGCTGGCTCGAGGTAGTATGTTGTTTGGATATTGCGCATGAGGGTTAGGTAGCGAGTGAAGAGGTGGAGAACCAAGGTGGGGTAGGTGGAGGGTTCGAGGAGGGAGAGCTGGTGGAGGCAAAGTCTAGCCACGTTTAGCTTCGCTGGGGGGGAGGGGGACAGGGGGGGACAAACAAGTAAATTAGGTAGTTAAGCTCATGTCCCGATCCGTAATCAATCCTAGTCCTATTTCCGAAGGCTTCGGTAAAATAAGCTTTGATCTCCTTCATTGCCCCCTTTTTTGCTCCCTCTTCTTCCAGCCCTTCCAAAATTCCCTCATGCAACCCCTCAAACTTCTCCCCAACTTCGTCGTAGAACCCCCGAAACGCGGCATTCCCAAACCGGCTTCCGCCGGCTTCCTCTGCCGGGTGGCGGTCGACGATGGCATCTACTGCGTCCAAGACACCGATTAGTTTTTCGACGATCACTGGCCGAGGAGCTGGATGAGAGAGTGGGAGGTTGAGAACGCTGTTGTTGAGGTCTCTTATAAAAGACGTTATTAGGATATGGGTTTGTGAAGATTGGAAGAGAGCGAGATCAGATGGTGTGAGGATTCTTCGGACGGGCTCTTGGAAGGGTATGCTGGAAAGTTGCGGAGGTGAGGGGCAGAGGAGGGCCGGAGGCACGATAGGTGCGGTAGGGGGTTTGTTTAACGAAGAAGGCATTTCTTGGATGTTTTTCGGTCTCGATATCTCGCTTTAGGTCTTTGGTTGCCAGTGGTAATTGAAACTTGTTTGCTGGGAGTGTAGTGGCGATGGTGGATGAAGATTGGTTGCGGCTGTGGAGAAATGTATTTCCGATGTGGTGTGACGTATCATACGGGTTTTGGAGATAAAGAGGGTTGCAGCTTGAGGTGGAAGAAGCCGTCGGCGGGCTTGCGGGAAGATGAGGCTCTGCAGGGAGGACAGGCTACGGTACCGTATCTCTGCTGGCTGGTGTTTCAACGACCAGGAAGGTCTCGGGAGGGCAAGACAGTGCATTTCACATCTCACATACCGTACCGTATCCAAAGTCCATCTGACTCCATCATGATCTCCATCCCCACGCAGAGATGCCAGTCACTCGGACCGTCAAAAATTTTAATAATGCGATCTATTTCAGCCCTTCGATTTCGAAGAAAATATCTCAAGCACTACCCACCATATCACCAGTCAGATTCAAAAACTGAAGGCAATGGGAGCTGTAACCAATGGGTTCACTCAGGTTACCCTCTCATGCATACTCGAGAGGCTTCCTTCTTCTAATCCCTGCGATTGAGCACTGTGCATCTCACTATCTCAACTCACATGGTGGGGAGGTGTCGCGTGCTATCCATCTCTTCTTACTCGTGGGTCTTTGGTGTTGCTGATGTCTTTCCTTGCAAACCGCACCAAATAATATCTCATTCACTTCGCCAGTCCGTTTTGATTCGTGCCAAAACGGGAAGCTCTTGTTTGACACGTCAATAGTCGGAGTAGTTACTAGTATCGGTACCAGATGTTAGACCCTCTGGATTTCTAGGCACGTGCCACTCTCATGAAAAAAAAAGGGGGGGGGGTGTGATGCCTCGCTCGAGGAAAAAAGTTTTTTCTCAACTCTCGTGGGGGGTGAGGTGAGGGGAAGGCACGACCCAAGCTGTGGAAGGCACGGCTCAAGTTAGGGAAGGCACAGCTCAAGTTGGGGAAGGCACGACTCAAGCTGGGGAAGGCGGGACAAGAACGAACTGGATATCTCAAGCATCATACCAGCGTCCATAAACTCCCTAGAGTAGGAAGGTGGTTGGTTTGAGCCCCCGTTTGGCTACCGGCACTGTAGTCTTCACTTGTTTATCACCGCCGCGCCTACATGTTTAGCTCCGGTATTGTACATTGCACTATCTTTTCCCCTGTCCCGCCCGGTGTGCAGTACCGGTGATAGCCAACCGTGCCGACGCATGCTTCTCTAGTAGTTCTTCCCTTCGCTTTCCTACAGGATTCCGATACCCCTCTCTATTGCCTCCCGCCCCTCATATATTTATTCTCCCTCCCCTCTTTCCCTCCTCATATATATCTCTCTCGACCTTGGCCTCGTCCTATCAAATCACAAACATCCTATAGAATTGTTTTTGCGCTCTTCCTTAACCTTTTGAGCCCACTGTTCCCTCTATACTTCTCCACTGTCCTTGTCGTTATTACTCCAACCACAATTCGTGATGGGAATTCCCAGTGGAGGGGGTGATCACCTTTGCGTACTCATTCATGGGCAAGTGCTGGCAATTGATTTCTCAGACGTTTGCTCCGTTGCTGATAAGCGTTCGCAGTTTGTGGGGCAACCCCGGGCATCTCGAGTATCTAACTACCGCCATCCGCCAACGTTACGACGACTCAAAATTACACATTCTTGTTGTTAAACGTAACTCCGGGACCTTCACTTATGATGGAATAGAGCTCGGTGGCGAGCGTGTTACCAGGGAAATTGAGGATGCCATAGAGGAGCACGCTAGGAACGGAGTGGAGATTCGCAAGATTAGCATTGTGGGCTATTCTTTAGGTAGGTAGCTCGAAAAGCTTATGCTGGATAAACTCATAACTCTGTCTAGTTCCGCGGGTGATGTGCCCCGACTGGACGGATGTGGTGAGCGACTTTTGCGTGACAGGTTGACGGGTGAGAATTGATGAGGCTAACAAGGTGAATTGCGTTTCAATTGTGTAGGTGGTCTTGTTGCTAGATATACTGTCGGCCTGTTGTATTCCAAGGGTTATTTTGATAGGATTAAACCTGTGGTGAGTCCCCCCCCCCTGTTACATTGTTCTTGGTATTCTGCTGTTGTGAGAGTGAGATTTTGACTTATGGACTGCAGAACTTTTGCACGTTCGTATCTCCCCATTTAGGGGTTAGGACCCCACTACTTGGTTGGCATAACCACATCTGGTACTTTTTTCCGGAAATTCCCATTCGCAGCTTGGTTTTATTTATCAGCTTTTGGCTAGGAACGTTATCGCCGCCCGTCTATTATCTGCCTCTGGCCGGCAACTATTTGCTATAGATAATTTTCGGAATACAGGAAGACCCTTGCTTTCTATTCTGGCAGCCAAGGATTCTGCATTTTTTAAAGGACTCGAAAGGTTCCAGAATAGGGTCCTGTACGCCAATGTTGTCAACGATCGCGCGACGTGTTATTACACGGCAGGCATCTCCCGGTTCGATCCGTACGTAGACATGTCGGGCATCTCACTCAACTACGTTCCTGGTTATTCCCCAATTGTCCTCGACCCTGACAACCCGATCTCGGCGGCGACCGAAGGTGGGGATGAAAAACTTCCCGTTGCACATCAGATCAGTGGAACTACTCACGGCATGGTCATGCGATGGCCGATGGTGCTCATATATGCGATTGTCATTCCAATTGGGATGGTAATATTTCTACTGAACTCTCTCATCCAAACGATGTCCAGCATGATAAGGATCAGGCTTCACTCTAGCGATAAGTTGGGTTACCACAGGCTTCCACCCTTGGTTGAGGAAATGCAGGAAGCTGCCGAAGAGCTCATCGAGGACATCCACCACGAGATGATTCCGCAACATCTGACTGCTAGTTCAGAGGAGAGTGTTGGCGAGAGACTTGTCAACGCAATCACTCCGCGGAAGATGGTCCGTATTCAGGAGGGTGTTGAGGATTCTTCGGTATTGGTTACTCTTGCAGACGGGACTATCCCACAGGAAGAGAGTGTAACTAGTGATTCTGGTTTATTGCCGCCAAAGAGTACTCCGGCGCTCAAGTCAGCTATAAAACGGTTACCTCCGCCGACGCAAGGGAAACTTGAATTCCCTACACTCGCTTTATCACACCAACAATTCGAGATGATTAACAACATCGACAAGCTCAACTTCAGGAAGTATCCCGTCTTTATACATAATGATAGGCATTCCCACGCGGCAATTATTGTTAGAAAGCCATGGGCAAAAAGGTGGGATGAAGGGAGGGTTGTAGTGGCGCACTGGCTCGATAAGGCCTTTATTGTTTAACCGTCCGATGAGTATGAATGGTCTGGTGATTGGATGCTAGGGAGGTCATTTCATGGCCTTGCTCCTGCGTTTCTTTCATCCCTTTGTCAACGACCCCTGAAAAATTGTTTATAGCTCTGGCTAAAGTTCGGAGTTGCTGTGCATAAGATTGCTTGAGCGATGTTAGATACCGTGTTGCAGATGAAATTGAGGTTGATGATCAAATCATCGAGTGTCACTCGTGTGTTTTATGTTTACTGTTGAATATTATTTTTGATTCCTGCTCGACTAGAATGCGAGCGATCCCGATACGTTCGTTCCCGACCTCTCCTAGGTGCTACGAGCGTGTTCGCTTGGAGATGCACCCCCTCGGGAAGGAAAAAATAGCCTCGGGGACCCCACTCATAATTCACGTTTTATCACTCGACGATACAGTCCGATCTCAATTGGGAGGAAGGATATCCGATCACGGCGTTTGTGATATGTAAATACCTTAATGGGAAGTAAAACAAGGGCAGATGGTTTGAGTAATTGATCGATTGCGTACCCAGTTACTTAATACAATTCGATAAGAAATCCTTAACCCCCCAGAATTCAAGGTATGGGCCTTATTTTTTTTCTCCCTTTCCATTGCTCTATCACCAATTGGTCCAGTGGGATAGCGGGTATGACAGAATAGCGAGCCTTGCAAACGAGTCAGAGTTTCCCCCTCATTCAGGTTAAGTGCGATATCCCCTCCGAGGGAGGCTAGGGGGTGCTCGCTACACTCTCATGCTCGTAATCGGGTTACTGTCCATATAGGGCCTTTACGCCACAGCTGTAATTACATTCACCGCACCCACCGCTGTCACATTGGCTGGGTTTTGAGTGGGGCTGCCAGCACGCTCGGGGACTTAGGTCTAGTCAACTCCCTTCCCCCTGGCTTTTGATAGGCCTAAGCGTTCATAATCCATCACTCGACTTGCCCGCATGCCATGCACAGTGAGGCGGCCCTCCCCCGTCTTTGTGACTGCTGAGTGCTATAGCTGGGTTTACTATCTATCTGCTCGGGTGTATCGGAAAATATAGCGCTTGCTTCAGCAACAGGTTTATATAAGATTAGTAGTAGTAGCAGCAGTTCTCTCATTTTTACTCTTTACCTCCCGAGTATGATCCGAGGTGTTGAAGGTTCGATTCAAGCAAACTGCGCACGCCGGCATTACCCGCGCTCCCCACACGACGCACTGTATCTACCGATCGAATTCGCTATGTCCGCCCAGAATGTGTCAGCTCCGGCTGAGTCAGGTATCCTATCGCTCAAATTTTTGGCCCCAAGCAGTGGATCGGGATTGGGTGGTGCGAATTGAGAGAGAAAAAAAAGGCCCTTTGAGAAACGCCGCCGGGGGTTCGAATTCCACTACATAACTAGATGGGAATTGACACCCCCCCCCTACTAGGAGAGGGGGTAGTGGGCTTGCTCAGTAGAGAAGGAACTGTACTTGTAGTGATCAAGCTGGGATCTGTAGTCGTTCTGGCCAAGATATCACAGAGTAGGTGTACTATTACCTGCTCTTTCACCCGAGGAGACCCATACCTCAGGGAACAAAGGAGAGGTCATGTTTCGAGGGAATATCCTTTAAAAGTTTCTGTTGGCACAATATCCGCAACTTTCATGGTTGCTTTTTAAAGAACATGGGGCCGAATATGCCATGATACTTTGTTGGTACGGTTCATCACGATTTAATATGGCTTGGGTATGATATGAGCACTCGTGCACTAACTTACGGTAGCTGCGGTGCATGAAAAACAGAGTAAGAAAAGCCCCCTCAGGATGGTAATTGGGTGGGTGGGGATGTTTACCCTAGGGGTGGTGTCGCGTGCGAGCATTTTGGGGTTCACTCGGGCTGTTATTTTCACCTCATCTTGTGGTGGTGGTAAGGAAGGCAAAAGGAAATACAGTAGAAGGGAAAAAAATGTGGCCTACTAATTGTAACTTTTGAACCAGAGGTGGGGGAAGGGATGTGACTAAAGTATGGAGTTTTCTTTGTATTGTATGTAGACCGGGCTTATCGAATCCAGTGCAGGACCTCCGGAGTAGGGAGGGAGGGAGGGAGGGAGGGGAATGATAATCAAACATCCGAATTCAAAAACCACAAGCGGGATGGTAGGCCTGACACATTCCTACCCCCCTCTCCTCTCCGGCGGCTTGCCGTGGGGTTCAATTGGGATTTCCTAATTTTCCCACTTTTTGGACCTTTTACCTATACTATACAAGTATCATAATAATAATATTATGATAACTTCCCGGTCCGATTTGTTATACCGAAACCGAAAACCGAAAACCACCGAGATGTGTTTTTTTTCTTCTTCTTTCTCCTCTTCACCAGAAACGATTTTCACTTTTTTTTTCACTTTTTCTTTTTTCTTTTTCGCCCTCTACTGTCATCAATCCAATATCCCTTACTTAAAAATTGTGCTGTGCCTTACGCCCAGCAATGCCCGCTGTACTGCACCGTACCCTACAGTAACCATACTCGAGTAATGCCGCTAGGGTGATAGAACTTCACCCAATAAAAACGCGGTGGTGTGACACCATACCCAAGTTTTGTTTGCGGGCAGGGCTTAAGCTCATGTTTCCGATTGGGCAAATCGGAATCCATCAGATACATACTGGTGCAGTACTCGAGTACTGCGAGTCTAGGAGCAATTCCATTCGTGCGTGGGGGCGGGAATTTGTTTGCGTTCGATTAATTGGGCGATCTCCGGGTTGAAGTTTCACCAGGCTTGTGGGGTACCTGTGCTGTGGAGTGCTTGCGGTGGAGTGTGGTGGAAGAGAATTGTACTGCACAGTGGGGTTGAGTTGCTGGTGGTACAAGGTTGTTGGTTGGTAAGCAAATAATTGATTGCGGAGTGGGGCTAAATATGGTAGCAATGGCATTTACTTCGTTTGCGCTCTACTGTATGGTGCATTTGGTGGGTTGTTCAAGGGGATGGGTCTAGATAGGTAATTTCGGACTAGTTGTGGTATGTATGATAAGGCTAATGGTAGACCCAGGTTCTATAATGACTGCTGGCTTCGGTGTCCAACTCATACTGTCTCGGGCAGAGTTTGATGTTTCCATTCAAGCTGGACCTCACTAAACAAAAGTCCCCAAACACACACACACACTACCGACCCAGAAAAAAATTGTGCAGCGACTACCCCAGCATCTCTTGAGGAAGAGGACCCACTATACCGCAGCGTCGACACATTAAGAAGCCATGAAGAATATATCCGAACCCCCGTAAGAATGCGAACCACACGCTAGCATTTCCGCAAACTAGGTAACTCACAGCTTTCGGCGGAGGTGGGGTGGGGTTCCCTGACTAGAAATTCTGCTCAGATGCCTCCACCCTCCTGACACGTACGGCATCCTTTCTAGCACTTATGAGCGGGGTTAGTCTGCCGCATGCAACTCTATGATCGACATCCCGATCACCCTTACAATAAGTAACCCTCACCACTGCAATAACTACCCACCCAGCACTCCCCGTCGTTATAGCCTCCCTACCGCCACCTCCGTCAGAAAAAGCCCTGCTATCACCCCCGCCTTTCCTCCCACCTTCCCCTTCTTCCCCTCTCCAACTAACCTACAAACCCCCACTAGCTTTCCAGAGGCAAAGCCATCCAATGCACTTTCCACACCCAGCACACGACAGGAACAGCAGACATGGCCTGGAAAGTAATAACCCACTATCAAGCATCCCGCTGTGATACCGTATACTCGAGTACAGACCACCCAAGTCTCAAACTGAACCAACTTCATCATATGCATGCCCCACCAACCCCAGAGCCCGCCCGGCCCCAGCCCAAGGAGCCGAAGAAACGCTCTCCTCCGGGCCACGAATTTAGCCCTCGGGTTCGATGCGGGACCTACACTAGGTCACTCTCTATCGCTCCGCAAGAACGCCCGAGCGCTACCGTATATCGCCGAAACTCGGTCGTGCCAGCCTGTGCCTTACGGGATTGCCGTAGACAGGGGCGGATCTGGCGACTGATGTCAACGCCGACAGCCCGGCTAGCAACGCCATGACTTCCATAGCTCCTGCCTCCCTAGGATTACAAATTTGGAATCACTAGACACCAGCGCCCAGCCGGCCAGGGTCCTAACTAGAAAAGCGGTAGAGCTTGAGGTGACTGGTATGGACGACAATGTAGCCATCCGTCCAGGTAGCCACGGCGGGCAGGATGAAGGGAGGGCCCTGTAGATGTCTCGGATTTTTCGAACACACCAGTTCAACATCGGTGACGGGTAGGGATTTCAGGGCCTTATACACCATCCGGGAGAGTTACAGCTAGCTAAGAGACTGGCGGGGGACTGCTATCACCCTTTTAGACAGCAGTTCCCCCAAAGGACGAGCGCACTCGGCCTCACCTTGAGACACTATCCCCGAGGCTCTGGGGACTGGAGCCCCCCCGGTGCCGGTAGGCGCCCGGGGAGCCCTGGGTAACTGAGAGCCGGGAAAGAGTATCATACAGGGAGGGATCCTTCCTCCGAACTGAGGGGTAGTCGGAAACCTAGGTTCAGGTTCGGGGAGGCCAGGCCAGGCCATTTGTCTTCTTAATAATTCGGCTCTTGGTTTTAGTGCTTGAGCTTAGGGCGGGTTATCAGATACTTCCCTATTCATCCCTACAAGCCATTTGGGGATGACTGGCCACCAATAATGGAAGCTTCGAGGCCCGGAGTCTGGAGGAGATATGGGGGAAGGCTAGGGGTGCTATGGAGACCAGAGAAAACACGTCCTTGAAGCTTTGCCATTAGTACTTTTTTCCCTTTTTTAGTTGAGTGGATTTGGGTAGACTTCGTTGATGCGATATCTAAGGTGTAAACGAAGGTTCGCCCAAGGGCTCCTGGCGTAGTGAAAGCTTCTCAGTGGGGAATCCATAAAAGGTGTTGTGGAGGACTCCCATCTGTGACGGAAGTAGTAGCTCGAAGAACACTGAACATGGTGATCTCAATGTTTGCCAGAAATGAACGGTGCCAAATTGGCAACAACCGTTTCTCACTGAAACGGCCCTGAATGGGACCAGCCCAATCAAACAGGGCCATAAGCAACGCCCGGTCTTGGCGAAAAACCATAAACGTAGAAAATACGGTATTCCCTGCCTTGCCACCTAGCTATTTCCGATTTTTCCATCCCTGTGCGAATAGTACCCCACCGAATCCTTCTGATCTTTTTCCGACTGTTATCATTTCCGAGAGCTACGACCCATCAGCCCACTATACTTGAATATCCGCATGTCCACACTAAATATCTCCGTCCAAGAGCACCAAGAGGCTGAGGGTATTCTCGGGGACTCTGGATTTATCCAAGACCTTTTTCTACGCTTCCAGAATGCTCTCGCGGCATGCTGTCAAGAGCGTTATGGCAACCGATTCACAAGAGTGATCAACGATGACGACTTCCTCCTGCTAATCCTCCAAGGTATAGCTGCGGCCCACTCAGACGTACGAGCAGGAAGCAACACCCTATGCCGAAGACACGCTTGCCAGCCACACCCAGAGGGCGGTCACTTTGAGAATAATTGGTTTCACCCCAACAACCCCCATAATTCCTCGTTTGCAGAAGGTAACCCTCTTTTCCTCTCCTCGCCCAGCGACAGAGAGGACAACGTCCTGAAATTAATCGCGGATGTGGACCAACAATTGCCTGAGGATACAATCATGTCCGACTCTCACTGCCAGAACCAGCCGCAGCAGCAACACACTCAATCTCCACCCTCCCCATCAGAAAGTTACCAGACCAACATGGCTTCCAAAGGCAGCCCGCAAATCCAGCAAATGGGAACGCAGCAACCCTTCTCCCTCGCTCAGGCGTTAATCCTCAACCAGCAAAGCTTCGGACGGCGCACCGGGAGCACTGCTGCGGAGAGCGGGGGATCCTCCGATGCCCAGTGCAAAAATTCGGCTGGAAAGCGGGTACGAGGAAGGTACTATTGCACGGTCAAAGACTGCCCGAAGAAGGACGAGCCCATGCAGAAGTGTCGTCTTGGGTAATACCCCCCCATTTCCTCTCCCACTAGCGCTACTCATCCCGTCTCTCATGTGATATTGATGGAGAGTTATGGATACAGAGACCACATGGCACTCCACGATCCGGGCAGCCTTCGCACTCCATGTCCTGCTCCTGGTTGCGATAAGGTATACATGCACAGTCGGACGTGCAATGATCATGCAAAGAAGGCGCATGGAATGGACTTGAAAACGCTGTATGAGCAGCAATCATATCAATAGGCACGGGGGAGCCTTTCGCGGAGGAGGCGGAAGCGATGGTGATGGCTGTGAAGAGCTAAGTTGGGGGTCCCTGTTGTCTGAGCGAGAATATCTTCTCTAGAATAATATGTGGGGATTTGTTTATCTTTTTTGTTTCTTCCGTGCTCAGCTCCGTCCCTTTTGCTTGCGCTGCATTCGTCCGGTCTTGTCGAATTTTTGTTCGGCTTGCTCTTACCTCTTGGCCCGCTTATTCCTTGCTTGTTTGTTTATATCATTTCATGCTAGTTGGGGCGTTGGACATGTTCCCGGCGAATACAGGTGCCTAAAATGTTCTTGTTTCTGTCTCCACTTTCATTCTTGCTCAAAGTTAATTCTTCAACTTTTTGTTTTACCCCCCGTTTTACCCCACTTTACCCCTTTCACCTTCATCACTATATGATACCCGCTTCTTTCCTCCAAGCTAGAAAGGGAGGAGGAAAACCCCTTCGGTCGTCTAATCTATATATATACGAGTAGTCACGCGTGTGGTACCCATACGTAGTAAAGCGGTAGTGAAAAAATGGTAGATAAAAAAATTTAAAACCAAAACAATTTATCAAAAATAAAGAATCCGTCTTTTGAAATAGAAAGTACCGCAGATGGATCAAGTAGTATAGGAATGTGAATAGAATCAAGTTTCATGACAAAAAATAAGAAATCTAAAGAATAACAATAATAATAGCAAGGATAATATGAAAAAGGAAATATACATAATATACAGAGATAATGGGGCCTGAAGAATAGGATCGGAAAAACTAAGTGTGTAAAACCTCAGAAAACACAACATCCTTATAAAGCTTGTCCCCTTCATATGCTGAATTAGATATTTAAACAACCTTTTCACAACTGGCCGCTCTTGACAATGCTACATATACTCGAGTATCAGTCCCAAAGTATTTTTTCGCTGAAGTACCGGTACTAGCTTTTGCTAGTTCGCAGTATTAAGTTAAGTACTAAGCGAATTCCTTTCCTTCTTCCCTAGCCTCTCTCAGCCCCCTTGATTCTACCGTATGCTACCCTCAAATCTGACATGACAGACTAGTGTCCTAGTGGTCCACAATTTTCTATGATACTCCTCAACTTGAAAATAAGGTGAATCATAGAAGAAAAACCGGTATAGGCCAGGCTACCTGCCTGAAAGATGTCTATGAGTAAAAAATGTCCGATCTTAGCAGAGTAAACAAGTCCGGTGAAGCAGGACACTGTTCAGTTAATTGAGATTCCACAATGAGGCAGTAGGCTGTAAAAAAAATATCTCTATCCCATGGACTAGGTATCCATTGTATAGAAGCATCCATTAGAGCTATGGAGATAAAATTATTTGTGAGAATCAAAAATGCGACACCAAACTTGATGGTAGCTGGGTGGACCGCGCGCAACTTATCTTCTTGCTTTCTGAATTAACTGTAAAGACAGGAGCTCGCGTACCAGGAAACTCAAAAAAGTCGCTGAGAAGGTCAGATGATGAAAGAGCGCTCTGCAATTCAAGACCAACGTTGGCCTAGCGAACCGACAGTAAGTCAATGATCAGTAAGTTTGTAAAACTTCCTCAACTTAAGCGGAACCCGTCACTCGGGACCAATGTTGCAAAGAAGCCCTTCAGTGATCAAACCCGGGGGGTTAGAAGGGGGAGGGATTCAATCGGGGTTTCAGAAAAATGGGGATAGAAGGGGGGGGTTCTTTAACAACACATCTTTCGCTACATCTTGTGACGTGTCACATTCGGTTTCGAGCCAATCCGCCCCTTGGAGTCAATCTCGCGATAGCTTCAAGTCTTTAACTTCAGAGATCTTTCCTCTGACTTTAATCTTTGTTTAAGAGATCATTTTATCTCTTTTATCAACTTTTCGAGTTCCCTCATCATCACCCTTTCTTCCTCTTTTCGGTTGATATGGTTAAGCGAGGTTCCTCAACTTTTTCCGCCGCCTCTGTCGCTAAGGGGTCGGTAGTTTTGTCACGCTCGATCGAGAAGAACCTTGCCCTTGAGGCTGAAGTTTCAAGGTTGCGACACCATGTTTCAGTTCTCTCTGGAAGGTTACACTTCGTTACCCTAGAGAGAGATGGTTTACAGGACATGGTCATACCGACCATGAAGTTCGAGGAGTTTGAGACGTGGGAATGTTCGCCACCGGCAGAAGAGGTGGTGGCTGGGGAGGAGGGGTTAGACGGGGCTGCACCAAGTGTGGCTGGGATGTCAGATGGGGAAAGCCACTGGGTGGCTGAAGAGGAGAGGCGGGAGGGTGCACCAAGTGTGGCTGGAGTGGAGGTGGGGGAGAGCCACGATGTGGCTGGTAAGATGTTGGAGGATAAGGCTGCGCCAAGTGTGGCTGGGATGGAGGTGGAGAGAGGCCGCGGGACGGCAGAGGTTGATGAAGAGTGGGAAGAAAATACCACGGGTGGGGTAGGAAACGTTGAGACTGTGCCAGAAATGGCAGAGGATTGTAACAGGTTCAAGATGGACCTGGTAGAGATGGAGGATTGGACCCCGGATCCTCCGGTCCAACCGATCAACTGTGATAGGCTTGAGGAATTGAAAAGGAGTGTGATGGATGCGGTGAGGGAGACAAGAGAGTTAAATGCCAATTTGGAAAGGGTGTTAGAGGAGAGAGAGGTTATGCGAAGAAGGAAATTGTCGTTGGGATTAGAATCCTCGAGGGATGAGGATGCGATTCTGGGTGGGGTGATCGTGGTTGGTGGTGCCTCGCAGAAGGCAAAGAACACGGCCAGGAAGAAGAAGAGAAAGAACCGCTGAAGTGAAGCTTCCGGTAGGAGCGGTGGTGGGTAGATTGATTTTGTTTGGGCATGCGTGACCGGTCAGCCAGAATACGGACTTAGAATGTTGGCAGGCATCTTGTACGTGGTAGTGTTTGGAGGATGTTGGGAAGGTGGATTTCTTTTGTAGTATCCTGGTTGGATGGTTTATTTTGAAGATTGCTGTATGTTAGTCGGATGCTCGGGGTTTCCTATGCGTCGCGCGGGTGGTACTTTCCATATGTACTACGGACTAGGCAGGAAGAGCTGGCGTACCTCGAGGATATGTACTGCCCTAGAATTGTCTGCTTTGTCATAAATCCTAGTTTACCCACTTCTTTTACCACACTTTGCTGTGTTTCTTTACTTTCAACTAGCTTCAAGTGTCATTATTTATTGTTTTATTAGAAGGGGTTCTATCTTATAACCCCCCGGTTCGAAAAAGCGCGTTCCAGCCCTTCGATCATTTTTTGATCCAACCCCCCCCTTCGTTGCAACATTGCTCGGGACAACGAGAGGGCAATCCAGGGTCTTGGCGTGGAAATAATTGGCCAAGGCGCTGGCGACACAACAAGCGAAAATACGACAATAGAGCCAGCCCCGCTTTTCCTTGGCCAAGCGAACCAGGCCCCATAGACTCCTTCCACGAGCCACTTTTCGGTTAGCTTTCTAGATTATCTCCTCATCTATTACCAGCTCTATCCGCTATGAACACATTACCCACCGGGGACAGAGTATCAAGGCTCTATGGCCCATGGCAGCATGGGATGTTGAACGCCCTTACCGAACATCGCATGACCAACACCATTCATGGTGACTCGAATTCGAACGTCGGGAACCTGTCAAACAGCAACAATACAACCATCAACGTGGGAATAGAGGAAGAGTCATTGCGGATCCAAGAATGGTTATCACCACTCCAACCCCATAAAAGGCATCAGGATGTGAGAAACAGTCGCCTTGAAGGTGTTGGGGAATGGGTTCTCCGGAGGAGTGAGTTCGAGTCATGGTACAAGAGCCAGGACGGGTCGGTGAATCCGACATTGCTGTGTTATGGGGGTCAAGGGGTCGGAAAGACCTATATAAGGTACAAGAGTATTCTCCAGAAACAATGGACGATGTTGACAAGGGATAAAATCAGTTCATTGGTGATAGACACCTTGCGGAAGGAAACCCGGGGACGGAATATCGCCGTCATATTTCTCTATTGCGATTACCAGACACAAAAGAACCAATCAGCGGTGAATATGATAGGGGGTCTTGTTCGGCAGGCCGCTTCCAGAGCGCCGAGGATTCCGAGTGAAATTAAAAGTGCTTTTGACGAGTCGAAGCAAGAAGGTGGCGATGGCCTGCAATTGCCAGACATGGTGAGATTATTCGTCCAGGTAATCGGTTCCATTGAGGTAGTGTACCTCTGTGTCGATGCAGTGGACGAGGTGCTTCCACAGCATCGACTGAGCTTCCTTCGCGCGTTACAACAAATTGTTCAAGAAGCACCAAATGTTCGGCTCTTTCTCACCGGGAGACCACATATTCGCACGGAACTGCATAAGATTCTCACCAAGAGAGCCTATTCGATACGCATTGTGGCCGACCAAGGGGATATCACTCGATACCTAAGCCAGAAGATAGACGATGACGATGACCAAGATCCAGGCTTGATGACAGAGGATCTGAAAAATGTTATCATGAAAACAATGTTGGAAAAGGCTTCGGAAATGTGAGTAGGAGGATTTTGGTACTGCAATCGAATCCCTCATTGATATGTGCTCAGGTTTCTACTCGTTGCATTAAATATTGAGGCAATCTTGGGCGAGACATCAGTAGCGAGCAGGAAGCAAATGTTGCGAAAGGTGGCGACAACGGGCGTCGGCCTCGACAGTGTATATGTCCAAACATTGCAGCGAATAATGGAGCAGAGGGGGGACCGATCACGACTTGGGATGCAGGTGTTGATGTGGGTATCCCACGCGGAGCGGCCCTTACGGATTGACGAACTCTGCCACGCTCTCGCAGTAGACATTCACTCAACAGATCTAGACCCCGAGAATATCCGGCCGGAAGATACAGTGCTAGGGTCATGCTTAGGACTCGCCGTGGTTGACACAAAGACATCGACCGTGCGACTGATTCACTACACGCTTCAAGAATACCTCTCCCAGTCCGGCATCTTTCCCGATGCCCACAAAACACTTGGGCAGATCTGCTTGGCCTATCTAAATCACAATATTGTCCGAGGCCTCTCGGCCAACAATGTTCCGAACCTTGGGGATATGCCATTTCTCCATTACTCTTCTTTGTATTGGGGAAGCCACGCGAAAGCGGAACTCTCAGGTCGCTCGAAATCACTTGCACTCGAGCTATTGAACTGCGGCGGTAACCATATATATGCTACCTTACTTGTCCAAGAAATAATGAGTTACCATGATTGTTTACTTCCCCATCACCTATGGCCCAGTTTACACTGCGCATCTTACTTCGGAATTGATGATATCGTGGTTGATTTGATAGAGAGGGAAGGTTGTGATATCAATCAAAGTGACTGTATGGGTTTTACAGCACTAATGTGGGCTGCTCGGCAAGGGAATGAAGGAGTGGTGAGACGACTGCTCGCACGGAACGATGTCAATCCTGATAAGCCAAGCGACGATGGTCAAACACCGCTCTGGTGGGCTTCTTACAACGGGTATGAGGGGGTGGTGAAATTACTTCTCGCACCCAGCAATGCCAATCCCGACATGCCACAGAACCAGGGTCAAACTCCACTCTGGACTGCTTCTTTCCGTGGGCATGAGGGGGTGGTGAAACTATTACTCGCACGCAACGATGTCAGTCCCGACAAGCCGAACAGAAACGATAAAACTCCACTCTGGGGCGCTTCCTGTAATGGGCATGAGGGGGTGGTGAAACTACTGCTCGCACACAGCAATGTTAATCCCAACAAACCAAACAAAAAGGGTGAAACTCCACTCTGGAGCGCATCTTATGGTGGGCATGAGGGGGTGGTGAAACTAGTACTCGCACGGAATGATGTCAATCCCGACAAGCCAAGCAACGACGGCCGTACGCCGCTCTGGACCGCTTCTTACAGCGGGCATGAGGGGGTGGTGAAATTACTGCTCGCACGCAGCGATATCAATCCTGACAGGCCAAGCAATGATGGTCGAACACCACTCTCGTGTGCTTCTGACAATGGGCATGAGGGGGTGGTGAAACTACTTCTCGCACGGAGCGGCGTCAATCCTGACAAGCCTGACGTGGATGGCGAAACTCCACTCTGGACCGCTTCTTCCAGTGGGCATGAAGGGGTGGTGAAATTACTGCTCGCACGCAGCGATGTCAATCCCGACAAGCCAAACAACCAGGGCGAAACTCCACTCTGGAGCGCTTCTTACAATGGGCATGAGGGGGTAGTTAGACTACTGCTTGCACGCAGCGATGTCAATCCTGACACGCCAAACAACGAGGGTGAAACTCCACTTGGGTGGGCTTCTTACCATGGGCATGAAGGGGTGGTGAAGCTACTCCTCGCACGGAATGATGTCAATCCCGACAAGCCAAGCCAAGCAACGATGGCCAACCACTCCAGCGCGCCTCCCTGAATGGGCATCAAGAGGCGGTGAAACTACTCGCACCGACGAATGTCAATCTCGACGAGCCAGACTCTCGTAGTCGAACACTACTCCTTAGCACCCCTATCAGGCTGTGGGGCGCGACTATAACACTCCTCCAGCCCAGAGCCTCTAGCAGCCCCACCCTCTCCGGGTTAGTCTCCGAAAGGAGTTTTCCTGCTATGCCATTCCCCCTCACTTTTATGCATATCTTTCGCTATTCCCATATAAATACTCCCCCATCAGCGCAGCTCCAGTCCTCTCCGCAGGTCTCTTCACAGCCACCTGGTGTATCTGCTCCCATCCTGTAGACACTCTCCTCCTCCTCCTCCTTTCTCCTGTTTGCCTAAACTCTAATTCCTGAACATATCTCCGGCATGTACCTTTCTCTGGAAAACACCTTTATTTCGCATAATATATGCCTTGAATCATCTCGTGTCTTTTGTATCCATTTTTTCGTGATCGGGCTGCATGTTTGGATTCTTTGGGCCGCTTTCAGATATGACACCGCTTCACAAGAGCTTGTTTGCCTATGGCTTTAATTATCTCTCCCGCCTTGTGTATCCTTTGCCCTCTTGTGAATACTCTGGCCGTCCTTTCTCTTTTTTCTTTTCCATAAGCTTCGATGTTTTAACTTATATCCCCCATGTGCTAGTCATAGGCGAGCACTTGCTGATGTGTCATAATGCATGCGTTTAATCTCACTGGGTCCTATGCGCTCGTGGCTTGTAGACTAAGTTACAGTTATTGTATTCGGGTGCTCAAGATCACGGCTTGACATACTATCTCTGCTAAAGTGCCCGTTCCTCTTTGATTATAGCAGTTTCCCAAACCGTCGAGGGTCCCTCAGGAACGGCGAAGATAATGACAAGCGGGAACAGGACTTGACTGCTAGATGGGGCCCTGTGCAGGACAAATTCCATGGAGGACTGCCAGGCTTAGCCTGCACCGCCGGGCCTGACATGCTACCGCCAAAACTCAGTAGATCCACTATCGGGGATCTTAACATGAATCACTATCTAAACTACAATAGGTTTAGCAGAGTAGGTTATCAAAATCACGAATACAGTTTAATGAGGTCCAGGGAGCTCAGACTATTCCTTCTGGGGGGTTGTTTTGTCTTGTCGGTGTGATCCGAGGCCGATGGGCGCTAGTGGATCTACCGAGTTTTTGCGGTATTCCTTCATCAGTATAGTGAGACACAAGAGAGAGGGGCCGCTCAGGCGGGTGCCAGGGGAGATTCCAGTGGCGTGACAGCCTAAATCGTGTGGGGGACAATAAAGTATTTCACCGTGATGTGACACAGGACCGGTGGCTTCCGGGGGTTGTTGCCCAGGGTTCAAGACGAATTATAATATGCAGTTAGTAGCAGTCAAGGTGTTGCTCAATTCCTCCCAGCATAGATTATTATTGAACCTATAGGGTAGTGTAGGGCAGCAAAGGATCTAGCCCTATGGGAACTGAGGGACCGAAGACCTCAGCTCCCCTCAATAAGCCCATAGGTAAAATTAGTGCTATCATACTATGATACGAGGTGTTTCGTAGAATCCAACCAAAGACCACACACCCAGAGGTGAGGAAGGCGATAGGTGGGATACATAGCAGAATATCATAGGAAGGGGAGAATGGAGCACGGGAAATGACCGGTTCGCCTCCTTTGATTTGGTAAAGCATCTCTGACACTAGTACTGGACACTACACACGGACTTTCTAGAAATTTGGTATCCCCTATTAACCACCACTCCAGTCAGGCCTTCCCTCAGGATATTACCTAGGAAAGGAAGAAACATCTATCGATCTGGAGGGTGTGATTTTGGTTGTTAGGTTGATTTCAATGGGGATATTCTGCCTAGAGTCGCCTCGAAGTGCGATGGGGAGGTGGTCGGGTTTCCATGAGTGGCCTCCGCTTTGAGTTTTTTCTACATCTCCACAATAGGTGCTACTACTTTATGTAGCCGTAAGGCAAACTGCTAACCAAAACAATCTCTGTATACTTGCGATTATTGAAAGCTATAATTTAGCAGTGCACTCATGTCCAGATGCTGGCATGACCAGGAAAGCTAAACCCTACGCCCTCCTACAGTACCTCCCCACGAGCCCTGGACCCACCATCCTATGATACAATAAGGCCTAGCTACGGCAATCCAACGTCAACCTATGGATATGATACATGTTACAAATATTTACACAACGAAGTTAGCCCAGTGAATAACCAGCCATTTATGGGAACCTCCATCTCTCCCTATAACTCGCCCTACCGAACATTTAATACAAAACCCCGAAATATCTACTTAAATTTACATGCCAACAAACCCCGACCCAGACACGAGAGAGAGAAAAAAGAAAACTAGGAGTCGAGAAGAAAACGGGAATCCAAGTACTATTATATGACCAATTCCTCTAGATAACCCCATCCATCAGCAAAGGGAGACACCCTACGCCCACTCCTGCACAATTACGTCCTTCTTCCAGCACCGACACCCCCCCACCAGAAGCAAGGCAAAAAATTCGACAGATAGTTTCACCCTCCGTTCCTTCATGGTTAGACTCAATCAGCCAACACAAGCTCACCTCCCAAGACAGTCACTGGAAAGTCCCCCCGCCATATATCAGGAAACTTTTCTCCTATCATCCAATATAAAATACCCATTCGAGATAACCTTCCTCATCCCCGGAACCTCGCCTAGGTGTCAGCAGGAATTACCGCTCAATCATCATTTATTCACCAGTACAAGGCGTGGTGAAAATCCGAAACCGCAGTCCAGAACTCAGAAAATTTAAAGGCGGAAAGTCCCAGATAATAGAGCTCACTGCAGCCTGCAATAGATTTCCCACCAGCCGGTAGAGGACACAGCCAACAGACTCGTTGTTTTTTGCAGATTGTTAGGCCAAATTTCGAAGGTCCTTCTTGTCGTCTCGTAAAGTTTAATCTGCATGCAAGTTAGAGGGGGTAGTGGGCGTATATGGTGGTATTGACTTTCTTTTTTGGTCGGGTGGGGTTGTACCACTCCGCTTCTATGTGACCTACATACAGTATGCAAGTTTCCTTTCGGCATAGATATAGTACGAAGCAGACATGTGCCAGATGATAGGGATGTGCTTTCCCGGTATTTGAGGTATCCTGCTAATTGCAGGCCTACTGGGAGACAGAGGGTTTTTGACCAGTTACCCGTTTTGTCTAGCCTATCTATATTATACTTATTATATCAAGTCCCAAAGTAGTAGTAGACTCATGGAAGGTTATAACGCTACCATACGCTAGCATAGGCCATGGAATATAAAACCTGTCCTCAGTAAGAATTATATATTCTACAGGAAAACCAGCACTATCGATTATGTACCCCACCTAAACACCATGTAACTCTCAGCTTGAGCCCCCACATGCACCCAATACATCCATAAAAATTTAGGCTTATTTACCAAGCCCTATCTCTAGCAGTATTGACAAACGCCGTATCATACCTAGGCAAAAGCATTTCCCGTGTCAGCCCGGCGCGAGTGACCAGTGATGATCCAAACCTATCCGCCCCAGAATTTATCAGTAGACCCCCAGTGAGTGAAATTGGGCACCCTAATCACCACCCCACCTCTATAGACTAACATACATACTCAGCTCACAAACGACATGCCCATATCCAGGGTCGGACAAAAAAAAAAAACATCCCCCCAATCACTTTTGCCGCCGGGTAATTAATTAATTAATTACAAGCACAATACCCAGAATTAAGATTATTCCCAAGCATCTCATAAATCGATGCACATCACAAACTATTTGCCCCCCCCCCCCCTCTTTCCCCCACTCCCAATAGATCATGTACGGCACAAATCCGACAAAATAATCCCATCCCTGTAGTGTACTCGATCCATGGAAGATCCTTCATATATCACACTCCTGGCACCAAAACGCACCCGGATCGATCTTAACCACCCGGGAAGGGTTAGAGTACCCAACGACAATCGAAACGGTGAACCGATCGTACTTGAGCACAATATAATACCCTTGACCCTCCTGTGGCCATGACATCATTGGTTCACCATCCGGGACTCGGAGACATCCACTATATATACACCCCATCCTGGTAATTTCCAAGTTATTGCGTAGAACCGTACTGGTACAAACATACCTCCTTCTCCCTCTCTCTCTCTCTCATTCTCGTCTCTCCTATCAGCTAATCCAAAGAAAAAGGGCACATCCCACTCTCCCCACGCCCAAGCCATCCATCCTACATTCGTGAGTTTCAAACATGATTAATAGGAATTTACTAGCACGATACAAGCCAAAAACAGTAATACCCAAATACCGGTTTACAAGTACAGTACTACTACTACTCCCACATAAACCTCCCACCGATCAATCCCACAACTCTCCAACACTACATGCAAGCCAATTATGTACCGTACTAGCAACTGTACACGCAACGGCTATGCACCCCACCTCCTTAGTCTAAAAATCCACCATCCAATCTCAAACCCCCCCCCCCCCATTTTCCCAAGATCAAATAAACCTGCGCAACCCAACCGACCACACACACCACCCGCAACCAATCTGCATGCACGCCGTCTTATATACTCGTACAGCTCCATCAGATAGATGGTAGAGAAAAACCTAACCATCTCAAATTTTCATAGAGATATCCGGGCCCAAGGCCAGAATCTGCCCAAATTTTAGCAGGAGGAAGAAGAAGGGAGAATATTCCAGATAATATGCCAATTACCACGAGGCTCCCTTGATACAAAGTCCCAATAGATATCCACCAGGCACTACTACTACTACCACTACTACTACTACTACTACTACTACTACTAGTGTACCGTATTAACTCGAATAAGAGAACGGTTTATTCCAAATTTATATAGTCTAGTCAAGAATTCCCAACCTTGTAAAAGGGAGCAAAAAAAAAAAATATATTTTGTCAGACCTTACCAGGTAGGGAGGGGGGGGGAGGGCAACTCCAACGACATAATAATTTATCAACAGGGTCCGCTCTCTTATTCAAGTTAATACGATTACTGTACTGTATAATAATAGTACGCAAAAAATCCCATGATATTCTAAAAGGGTATGATATGATAATATGATACTGCGCAAATTCTTAAAAAAAAATAATCCTGGCTGTGGATATTTTCACATCCACTTTCAGATGATCTTACGGGATAATTCTTGTATATATGATGATGATGGCCTGGTATTCAAACTACGTACAGTAGACTCTACTCAACATATGTATCATACCGCACATCACGGATTCCCTATTGCGTATTAAAAATTGGGATCCCATATATATATACGGAAAACCCCCCGCGGGGGGGGGAGGGGGGAAGGTGTGAAACACTTCTTTTTGTTGCCAAGATGGTGCAGGAATTATTATGTGAGACTGCTGTATCATACATCTGCAATCACGGGTGGAACCAACAGGCACAACGGGGCGAGCCCGACACAAAGTGTGAAAACTAGGACTTGGCAGACGTTAAAAGTGATTCACCATGAAGAATTAAGACATCATGCTATGTTTCTCCGTAGTATTCACCCTGTGCTCACTTCAACCAGCGTATTCCCTTAGTTTATCGTGAGGCGGCACCGCAAGTTGCTCCATCCAAATCTTTATTATCACGTGCATTAGACACAAGCTCACACCACCAACCTTATTCAAAGCAAGGACGGTGTCAAACACCTACCGCATTCATATACGATACCCCTAGCGTGTATACCCTCTCTTCCCATTCCACCTATGTTAAGAGGGAATAAAAGCAGAAAAACCCCCATATAACCTCGGCCCATCAATCCCACGATTGCTGTCACCACCTGCAAGAGAATAGACAGATGGATGGATACATAACTTAGAAACAAAAGATATCCTGTCTACGCCACTTCCCTCGAAACACCGGGAAAGTTTCACGAAAAAAGGCAATTCGCTACACAGAAGGTTTCTATCTATTTAGAAGAGAAGAGAAGACAAGAAAGAAACGGAACTAGAGATCATCCAACTTTCCCGCTTGCCCCCGACCGCCCCATCCACCATAAAATCACACACAACTCCCAAGCCTAAGCCTACTTCCTCTGAGACTCAATCCTCCTCCTCAGCGATCTGGTCCTCTTTCGGAGTTTCTTCAACTTGTGCTTCTTCATCTTGTGTTTCCTGAGCCTCTTGACGGATATAAGGCGCATGACCACTTGCCCGGGGTTCTCATCATCCATGGTCTCGCCAATGCGTCGCTGGCGGATCATGTTCTCAAGAAGGAGCTTGCTGTTACCCGAGATGGCGACGGTTCCCCCTCCTTGTGTCGTGGCTTGAAGGAGGAGTTGGACGAGCTGCTTTTGAAGCCTCGGTCTCAGGAAGGCGGTTTGCGCCCTAGGTGGCGGGGGCGGACAGAAAGGTCTGTAGGAGAAGTAGTCTGGGCCCAGATTCGCCGAGTCGGTGGCATCTTGTGTAGACTGATGTGTCTGTGGTTGTGCTACTGCCGCTTGCTGCTGCTGTGGCTGCTGAGAGTTGTTTGAGGCTGATCGGATGGCGGATTCTAACCATCCGGACTCGACCACCACGTCTATGTGCTCAAAATCTGCCGGCGATGGTGAGTTCTGGTATGTAGGGCTCTCAGAGGCAGATTTTCCCGAGGAGAAAATATTGCCGAAAAGGATTTCCGAGTGGTTTAGTGGGACCGGGTGAGAAATACTGACAGGCCGATGTTGGGCAAAGAAGGCTGATATCGCTACATCTATAAAAGTAGATTGTTTAGTAAGAAATTATATAAAGAGGAAGTGAGGCACGGCGAAGAAGGGAAGGAGGTAAGGTGAGGATGTACCAGCTGGGTGGAGGTGGTCGGTGCTGGGTACCACGGGAACTTTTGATCGCACCTTTGCCGCCGTTGATGTTGTAGAGTTTTTCGCTCCTGGCCTAGCTGACCTTCGAACGGTAGGTGTGCCGGCGATACCAGATGTCCCATCAGAAGGATTTGAAGGCTTGGAGGAAGAGGATGAGGAGTAAGGTCTCAACCTTGGCTGGATATGGATAGCGGGGGAGGTGGTTTGTTTGATGGATACCATTGAGCGGGGAAGAACGGCTGGGGCACCGCCGAAGCGCATGGTCAGCGCAATACGGCGGAGGGAGAACATCTTGTCACTCTTGCTAAGCGGAGAAAGGGGAGGGGTGAAATGCCAGGGCAGAGAGGAAGAGGCCCGAAGTGGAAGCAGTTCGACGATGATGCGGTTGTTGGTGGTTAGAGGAAAGGAAGGGCCTTCCTGGTGCCGAATCCTGGCTCTGTTCAAGTGGCAACCGCAGTGCCAAGATATATCCAAGACGGGAAAGCTGGCTTACATCCATCCCACTCTTGAATTTTTGAAGATGAAATCATAGGCAAATAATAATTGTTAGACTTTCCGTTTACAGAATTTCAACGATAGCCGAGTGCCATGGAAATCTCGAAAGTGTCGAGGGGATATCCGTCAAAACCTCAATGAAAGCCCTGTGGAAGAAATAAGGACAAAAAAAAAAACTCCCCAAAATATGGACTTGGAAATGAAAGGACTTATATACAATATAATATAGGAAAGGATTTCCCAGAATCTCAAAAAAAATGAGCTCCTTCCGATCCTCTCAACCCCAGCGTTCCCCTTTTTTTTTTACATATACCTGATGTCCGGCAGCCCTCTCTCTACATGCGCACATGAGCTGAAGATGCCAGAAAACCAAACAAAATGAAAATTGAAAATTGAAAGAAAAAAGAAAAAGAACCAATACAATATCGAAACACCACACGATGTCACCGCCCACCAAGAAATAGGAAAAAGCAGAATAAAAGATCACCAGCCACAGAACCGGTCAAAAGTATAACGTCCCGAGAAAGAAACCAAAAGTAAATGATACCTTTACTCATCTAATGCTCTCCCATCAAATCTCCAACAAGGACAAATGACACACAAAAAAATAATGGGAAAAGGCTCAGACCTCTATTGACAATAGAGAGAGCTATAGCTAGCCAGCACATAACAAAAAGCGTGCTGAAGAAATAGCTAAACTAGTAACCCGCTAAAACAAATGTCGCTCGCAGTCGTCCGTGGAAAACAATTGGTGATAAAAATATAGAATAAAATGCTGGCTTTCAATGTCGTCACGCGTTGCAATCGCCCACCATTTCAAAACATAATGGTGATAGCTTAAAGCTTTCTGCCTCTATCCATCACGGATCATAAGAATAAGTTCGTTGCACACTTTTCCCCCCACATTCCCCCACTGCTTGACAGATAATTTTCCTGTTTTCTCAAAGCACTTACAGAACCAGAGTTTGAAGATTCTTCTGGAGTATCATGTCCTGAACGCTGGACATTGTTATCTTGAGCAAGTTCGTGTCTGTAGCATTTGTAAAATGAACATAGATATCCTAGTTTATTATATTGTCAGAACCAACCTCAAATGTGTTGGGCACAGAGAAGACCTTTGAAGAGCTACGATTCAATCTTTTGAAGCTCTCCTCAAAATACATTGAGGCATGCTTGTATGACTGTGGATCGCCAGTGTAGTCGGGGAAATATTTCCTAACCGGTGAGTTCGGCAATTTTTGCTTAAACAAATCGATCTTGTTTAGGAAGAGAATGATTGAAGTCTGGATAAACCACTGCGAGTTGCAAATACTCTCAAATAGCATCAGAGCTTCTTGCATTTGGTTCTAGGCCAATGTTAGCCACCACCCAGCCCGGCTACCCAACCACACCCAACGTGCAACACCAGTAGAAAAACAAAACTAGTAAGAAGACCAAGAAGAACATACAGCGTCCTTATCTTCAACCAAGCACTGGTCGTATCCGCTAATTGCAACCAAGAATAATAAGGCGGTAACATTTTCGAAGCAATGGATCCACTTCTTGCGCTCCGATCGCTGCCCGCCAACGTCGAACATGCGGTATGTTAAAGCCCCCAAGTCAAACAATGTCTCACTGATTCCAGTACTCTTTAATCTAGAACGGAGAATATCCTGATCAGTCGGCATGTAGTTGGGAACAAATAGCCGGTCAAGCGATTCAAAAAAACTAAAACGCGGGATTCTCCTATTAGCTATCGTGCCTTTGGCCCCCAAAGAGCAACAAAAAATGATGCGACGGAGCCGATGACACTGCCAAACTCACTAATTCAGATTATCGTGCAGAGCGAACTCATTTCCCCGGTGTACCGCTGTCTGAACGCCAGGATCTGCCCACAGGCTTGCGAAGGCCTTCTGGTACTCCTTAGGGAATGGCTCCTGTCTTCCTAATTCGCGCTCCATAATGACGAGCTCAACATATGCCTAAAATATGGGTAATCAGTGCCAAACAGAGCAAGTGTTGGGTTTGAAAATACTAAGAGATAGCGCACTTCGTTTTCCTCGTTCTGAAACGTCAAATCGTACGATTCCATAGCCTCCAGGATTATCTTAAACGAGTTCAACAAGTTGGAGAATATTATCACACGATAATCATCTCTATCGTTTTTAGAGAAACCAGACGCATGAATCAGCTTCATCTGCTTAAGAATGGTGGACTTGCCGCTCTCGCCAGCTCCTGTTAATAGACCACACCGTATCAGTACCTATTGGCAGATCATATAGACCAAGAACAATGTCCAGACATCCAAAAGATTAGTCATAACAACAGTACCTAAGAGCAATAGTTTAACCTCCTTTGCAATGCGTTTCTCATCCTGTCGTATTAACCTCTCAATCTCACGAGACTTTTGGGCACCCGCATCGGCGGTTCCTCCTCCCATACACATCCTGAACAAGCGCGCCACGATTGAATGGAACTTTCTCTGAATACTCGAAAGGAAAAACGAATGTGGAATTTATATAGTGCAGGTAGTCGAAGAAAAGTCTTGGAGTGGATAATAATTTCCCGGAGTCAACTGTATAAAACGGGAGGATGGAAATGTAATGCGACACTGGTGAGGGCGGTAACCTTCGAGAAGGGAAGCGGAGAAACAGAAGGAAATACGCTGGTCTTTGTGCGTCGGAGGAGGGTGTGTAATCCCCCTAGGGCAAGGCCTAATTCAACCCGGGTCAGTATGAATAGTAAGCAATCACTATCCGGATAGGAAGAGAAGGACAGTGTGGCACAAGGGTAGGGATGAGTTTCCCCAGTGTTAAAAACAACGTATAGAAAGAGTACCTGATTTATGTGGTATGGAGCCCAGTTCAGGTAACACATCAAGCGTGTTGGAATGGGGTGCGAAGGTGACTGAGAAAGTGAGGATGGGTATGATCTTAGAGTGCAATATTAAACAAGATGAGAAGTACATAAATAGACAAGCATTTAATAATTACTTGTGCAATAGAACAAACAAAAAAAGCATCAAAAGGGAAAAAAGGCTTACCACCAGATATGCCACGGGTCTTCGCAGCCTTGAGAAGGAATAAAAAATAAAAAAATAAAGTGCCACGCCCAGGAACCCAACGTTTATCCAGGTAAGTTACCTGCAGGTAGATTAATGAGAGGACCGGTAAATAAGAATACCAGAATGGACCAAACAAACCCAGGCAGGAAGGCAGAAGAGGTTTGCTGAAAGATGAGCAAGTTAGTAAGCAGATCAAACGAGAACCGATAGTGCGGTTGCCTCAATCAAGCCCTATTCGAAAGAGAGCAAGTGGCACGAGAAGGATTCGTTGCTCAATTATATGTTTGCTCGCTTTTTTGTTTTTTTTCTTCCAGTGAAGCAGCTGTGAAATTGACCTGGATCGAATGACAGAATAGACGGATACCGGGAGGGCAGGGTGATAGGAAGCAAACCCTCGAACCGCTAGAAGGTAGGAGCGTGGTATCGATCTGGAACAACCGCCACAAAACAAGGAGCGAGCGACAAGCAAGGAATCAATTGGAAAGATCGAATGAGAAAATGGAGAGGAGTTGAAGTTTTTTAAAAAGAAAACCAACTCTAAGGTAAATAGCGGTTTAAGCTCGCACAGAGAAAATAAAGTGTACGAGTACTAGCAAGTAGTAGTCGAGGGAAAGAGAGAAAGAAACAAGAAGATTATCCTTATTTGACTTTCTCGCGTCGAGAGCCGGTGAAGCACAGCAGCAGCAGATGCTGTGTCCTGTCGCCTGTAGCACTAGCAAGCAAGCCCCTTCTTCATCCTCCTGTAACTGTGAATGAACCCCTCCCCTCCCTATTTTTTTCTCCTTTGGGGAGGCCTAGCGAGCCATCGCCTCTGTCGCTGCCGTTCCTCCAGACCATCGTAGGAATTTGATAAAGGGTCCAAGGACAAAAGTATCAAGGATGGCGAAAAAAGATGGCGAAAGTTTTTGTTGCATAGGTCGAGTGCCAGCCTTCTGGGCTGAGAGCTGCTGGACCGTAACAGCCCTGGCAGACAAGGTATGGGATATCCTTAGTCTGCGCGAGGAGTCCAATGCCTGCACAGGGGAGCAGAAAATTCCCGTTTGTATGGTCCGATTGCCCCACCCACCGAAGCAGAAGCACGATCATACCGTCCAGCCAAATCCGAGGATAAATAATAATTCTAGCGCAGCAGAGAAGCGATATGATAGTCTTTTCCTAAGTCATCCCAACCGCGAACGCTCAGACGAATTTAGAAACTTTAGTAAGAGAAAAGAGGAAGAGTGACAGAGCAGAAAAATGAGGGGAAAAAAGTTGTTATATTGCCAGTTGCGATCATTGCCATTAGTTGCTCGAGAGACAGCCCGGTTTTGTTTGTCTTCTACCGGTATCCTACCATAACTAGCCTGGTCACCCATCAAAAATGGCTAAACACATCCCAGTGGCAGAGGGAAAAACTTCCGCCAAATCCGCCAACCAGCCCGGACTATAGCTAAGAACACATATATAGTGAATAGTCCTCACTAGTCTCAATAAGAAACTTTCAGTCAGTCCACCAACGTCTTGTCCTATCGCCCCGAAAAGTAAGGCATTTCATAGAGTCGCCAGAATTAAGCCTACTATTCGCTGGTACCCTACCGGGGAATCTTTCCCCTTGCGACCTGCGGCCGTTCAGTTATTTTTGGTGGGTAACAATGGCAGAAAATGCCCTCTCTCTATGAGCACCTCCATCCAGCACGGAGGTTACCGTAGAAGGATTGAAAGAATATTCCAATCACGCTCAATTGCCCCAAACCTCCACTTTCTCCTATCTGCGATGCTCGAGTACACGCGGCGATGATGGAAGCGCAGTCAACCATACCATGCCACCACCACATTATTCGGTTCATGATATGTAGGCAGTTCTTTATGACATACAACCTGCAAGTTCAACCGAAAATGTAAAGAATCATGCCCAGTGAACCGGCATCCGCTTGTCTTCGGAGGAGGCATTGGAGTGGGGGGGAGGGCGCCATCCTTCCTGATCTCAAAGTCGAAGAAGGATGCTTGCAAGGGTTCAACTCGCGAAGAAACGGCACGGCAAGGCGGGAAAGACGCCCCTAATCCGCATTTTGCCCAGGCAGCGAGCACCAAGCACAAAAGAAGCCTCCTTACTGGGAGGAATCCCCCTCCCTCTCGGAAGTGGAAGAAAAGAAAAAGAAAAAAGAGCTCACCGGTTAGGATGAAAAAGAGAAGGAAAAAATAAAGGAAAAAAGATCAGAAAGACAAAGGATTCCTCAATTGAAACAGAGGGCTACCGTATCAGATTAGGATTTATAGAATCAGACCTCATCTTGAGTTGGGATTGGATAGCCGTCAACCCCGCTAAGTAGTAAACTTAGATACATCCATGGGTCTCGAGATCTTTGGAACCGCGTTCCCCCTCAGTAAGTTTCTAAAATCCGCCTTTGTTACTCGTAATATTCCCTTCCTTCTATCCTTCCTTCCATGATAGGGGCGAGAGGGCGGAACTGCCGAATCAAAGTCCATCAAATGCGATGTACTGTACTCGAGTAAACCGGCTGAGGTAAACCCCGGAGAAGAACCGAGAAAGTAGAGACGGTCCGTGCATCAAGGATAGGTCTTCTTTCTTGAAAGAAACCATCATGTCTTTTTTGCTCTCGTACCACGGTAGACCAACCTTTTCCTAGGGGGGTATTGTTTCTGCAGGGTTATTGCTTGTTTGCTAGCAGTCTTCATGCCTCGCCTCCACGGTTTGCCACGCGACCTGAGGGCACACCTCTGGATCCTCTTATGAAGCACAAAACCACATAGATAAGAAAAGCGAAGGGGGGGGAAATTACAGTACTCGTACTCGAGTACTGGTAGCCGGACTCGGGAAACATTGGCTAGATGGGATACCAGTACCGTACTAATACAGTAGTCGTGAGCAAGTGAGTAGCCAGGACGGGTGAAACCTCCCTGGAAGAGGATCCTCCGTATTGACTTACTCCTGAGTTTGCTTGCTGGGACTTCGGCGCTAGCGAATGGTCACTAGGATACATACAAACACCGCACCGTACCGTACCAGTGCGGAACAGAAACCCTTCATAAAAGCTGAACTTTTTCGAGAGATCACCGGCCGGTCGGTCGGCCTCGTCCTGGACAATATTCGGGGGTCTTTGTCCGCATTCTTTCACTACAAGTACTGTACTGTATGTATCATAACATAACCTTGCTACCCCAACTAATAATCTAAGCCACCTCTTCCTCACTCCCTCCCGATTAATGCATTTCACCCCCACAAGCCCAGGATTGTAGAACCCAACCACTGATAAATTAAGCCACCACCACCACACACCTTATTGACGCCCACTCCGCCGCTATCTCAATGAAAGAAAATAAGAGAGCGCAGCAAGCAGCACACCAAAGCAGAGGGGCACCGCAGCCGATGGCAACACGGCAAGGTACCGGCACCCTATCAAGTACACACCAAAAAGTAATCCTTCAGAAAATATGTCACATCCAAAGAAAAAGTATATATATATAAAAAAGGTCTCACAATAACAAAAAAATCACTAATTACTTCCTCCGATGCAAATAATAAAATACCAAGCCCATCAGAATCGCGCTGCAAGGTAGTTATGAACCCCCGCTCAGACCAATGTCATCACGGGACGCGCATTTCGCATGGCACACGGAGCAAACTGTATGATGTCTCCTCCGATCCCGAACGAACAGGGAAGGAATTGAAATTGAAAAAAGGAAAGAAACGAAAATATGAAATAGTAAGAAAAAGTAAACTTTGGCCTTTTATCTTTTTTGCCCCACAAGTCTCTACTCTATTGGAGGGATGGATACTTGTGGTGTACGATACAGCACAGCGGGTGAAAAATAAAAGAAAAAAATCTTGCTTATGCCTCCTCAGGCGAAGAGAGCAAACAACCGGGATACTGGTAACTCCCGAAAGAGAAGATATGGGGGGGTGCTGGTTCATCACAAAGTATCACTCGGAGAGTTTTGCTGGATTTCGTGCAAGTCTTGTCTCCTCTCGTCCTTAATTCTCTTCACTGCTAACGGTAGTCCCTCCATTACCCTTTTCACGGTCAGACCTCTCCTGATTCTCCCTCTCCATCCTTCTCCCTGCTTTCTGGTTATACCGACATCTCGTTCAGCTCTAGCATACCTGTTTATCATCGTCTGTAATCTGTTGTCTTTCCCTTGTCTCCTTCCGTTCCGTGTTTCAGTGTTCACTAGCTTGAGGGCAGCAGCGGCCTTTTGGATAAATTTTCTCAGATACCGGTACGCTTCCAAGTTAGGGGCATTGTATATCTTTAAGACAATCTGTTCCACCGGATAGCGGAAAGAGAGGGCCAGCGCAGCGTTCCTAAGGGGCGGCCGTGATAGTAGGAGGGTGTAGGAGCCTTGCGGACGCGACTGTTTGACAGCATTCAATGGCCTTGGCACCAAGCCATCCGGATACATTATGGATTGCCATGCAAGGTGCCGGTATCGGTATTCTGCGGTAGACACACCCCCGAACGCCTACCGGTTAGGTTTGACTAGGATAACTATACTTGTATCTTATCATATTCAGTTAAGAACGCCTACCGCAGTTCTCAAGTTGGTACTCGAGTACATAAACGCTAAAAAGAAAAGAAAAAAAGGCGGGATTGAGGTTGCGACAACCGCACTGAAGATCACGATATCCCTGATCTCTCCCCTCTCTCGCTTCCTTCTCTCCTGTCTGTCCCCTTTCCTTTCCTGATTATGGATAGCATCATAGGCCCACTTATGTGCGCCTACATATTAGACAATCAAGCTTATTTCTCTCTCTCTCACGCACAAGTCACACAGCTACAGAACTTTAAATTTCCGACTTTCCGGTAACCGAGCTCCCTCCCTCCCTTCACATTCGGTGGCTACCCGTAGTTGCTTACGTTCAAACCATTGATTTCCCCTTTACCCCTGCACTCGAGCACAGGTGACTTACCGGTATTGAACGCTAGCCTATCCTATCTCTCTTTTTATTGGTCCTGATTAAGGGCTGGGAGAGTCCCTTAATCCAAAGAGGGAAATTTTGAAGATTCTAAACTAGCCTGATTTTCAATTGTCCTAGTTTTCACGGCGCAGCATGGTACCAGTGCTTGAGCGAGGGAGGGATGAGGGAGCAGAAAAAAGGTTCCCGGACCCTATTTGCATTCTGCTTCTGCTTGAGCACCGGGATGGTACTTGAACTGTATTGTGGGAAGGGCAGGTTGAGGAACAGGTATCATCCTGGATTGGGCTATGCGGGGAGTTATCAATAATTGTACAGTACTCGTAATTGCCTGACGTTTGTAAACGGACTGCTCTTGCATCCACCAAAATTCAAAAGGCTCTAGCCAATTGTTTGGCCTGTACGCATAGCTGTCAGTTTTACAAGTCCCCGATATGAAGAGCCAGGACACGGGGGTCAGAAATTTGTGTGGTAAACTGTCTGTGCACATTTGAGCACCCACACTAAACCCAGACTCCAATGTTCGGGTTCCTCATGCTGGTATCTTGTACTCGTACAAACGTCGGGCAATTACGAGTACAGTACTCTAGTACCGGCACTGTATTGGGCAGGACAGATAGGTTGCCTGGTTCTGTGTGACGCGGAGGGATAAAACTCTGGGAAATTCCACAGTCAGGAGGGCGGTTGAGGAGGTCCTTTGGTTGGTTTGTTGACCGAAACGTTTCTTCCCCCCACTCTCTGGTGTGCTATCAGCTGTTGATTACCGTAGTGTTTCTCTTTTCCTTCCCTTTCTCCCGAACCACACAGAGCTGGGGGATGGGAGAGAATTGGGTAAGCGGGAAGGGTGAATCTATTGTAGGATTTTTGAGGTTTCAGTGATTTTGTCTTGTGTGGGGAGTGTGGATGGGTGGGGTTCTGCCGGGGCCTGCTCGAGTGCTGCCTAGGAGGTTTACTCCGTCCAGATCGCACAATCGGAGCTTCACCCCTGCTCTTCAGGTTTCCCACGCGGGATGAGGGGGAATGACGAGCCTGTAGCCGAGATGTTGTGATAGCAAGTTTGAAACCTGGGTTCGAGCTTGAATCCCCTAAGTTAACCACATCGAAGAGCAGTCGCCAAGTTAGAGTAAACAACATCAAACGGCGCGAGCAGAGGCTACCAGTCCGAAGTACTCGAGTACAAACAAAGAACTTACTGTACATTTGTTCGCTTTCTCACTCGGTCTTTCCCTTTCTTGAGAATGGAAGATTCCTTCCTTCATTCATTCCTTTTTCTAGCGTTCTTCCCACTCGCTCGCTCGTATCCGATGCCACTGTCTCATCTCGCCGGGAGCTATCTACCGATTTGTAATCGCCTACGGGAATCACCACTTTCCTTCCTCCTCGGCCAACCTCCTCTCACCGCTAACCTATCACATATATCAGGAGCTCTCAGTCGATCAGTCAACCTATCGAGGAGATGGAAGCGCGCGTATTGAGCCAAACCGAAATCTCATTGCTCAAGTATCAATCTCGCTACCATAATCTAACGTAACAGGCTCACCGCTATGATACCAAGGTGAACGGTTCCAGATACCGGTATGACAAACCCAAACAGGACCTGCATACCGCCATCGTACAAGGAACAAGAAAAGAGGAGAGGCGGAAAAAGATTCCTCCCGAAACTCCTGTGTACGAGTAGACTACCGTATCGGTATTCTACAATAGAGCATCCGCAATTTTTTCCCCATGGAGAGCGGCGGCTGTTGCTGTAGTGGGGGGCTGGGGTGGGGGGAAACCTTCATCTCCACGACCTTACCGTGGCAGGAACAGCAGATCAGAGCAGAGCCGAGGTTAGAAAGGGAAAATAAAAGAAAGGTCATCCCTTGCAAGCTGTTTCAGCTGTCGTACGGTACTCGAGTACCGGTATTGTGCTGTATGCCACTCTGGCGTCTCTGGGATTACAGTCTTTTACCGCGGTGGCGTAGGTTTGACCGAAATCGTTTTGCATGAATGAGGCAGGGAAGAGATCAAGTGCACTGCCGTAATACACTAGTAGGGTACTCGAGTACCTTTACAGAAAGTTCGACACTAGTACTCTACTCGAGTACCATTATGCAATCATTAGAATGACTATCGCTCGTAGCGCGGTACGGTACAGTGCCAGACAATGAAAATCAACACCTTAGGCGACCCAAAACACGACCAACTTCAAACTCCCCTAAGTCAACAACAACAACCCATAAGCTCAAAAGCTTCTGTAAAAGTCTTTAATGATTGTCTAAAGAATTACAGAGGGATTTAAGGAAATATTGACTTCCTGCAGTGCTAGAGCAGTCCAAAGATTTTCATTTTTGTATGAGAGGATACCAAATTAACACAGCCCAAGCTAGCTGTATTGAGTAATATCTTGGCAGCACCATGCCCAATGCGGTAATTGATATCGCTGATCATCTCACCATGAAGAGTAATCTAACCCAATTAGGAAGGTTATTGCTGCTTAATAAGCGACAGCGAATTAACACAAGGTGTCGATTTCCAGTGTCCGACACTATAGTCGTTCGCAGTCGACCCTATAGGAATTTGGTGATGGTGGATAATAATATGTTGTGATGTTGAGTTGTGAATTTTGTCCCCAGTCTGCAGTTTTAGAGGTGGGGAGGGGCTGGGGTTCCCCTGAGAGGAGATTGGAATAGGGTTCAGTGCAGGGGCGCGCATTTGTAGGGGTTTGACTTGCCCTTCGGGGAGGATGGAGTATGGGAGGCGAGTGATGAGGAATGATGGTTTAGAGGATGCACTAGTAGGCTAGGGTTAGACATGAGGGAGATTCAGCACCGGGATGCGCATGACGTTTCCATAGCAACAGGGCGGTAGGAGCGGCTGGTGTTTATTTTATTTTATTTATTGCATGCTATTATAAGTAACATTTGCACCATGGATGCGCAAAGATGGCGTGGGTGTGCATGGTAACTGGTGCCATTTGTTAGTCGTGATAAAGTTAGTTTGTAATTACAGAAGAGGACGAGGGCTGCTTCTCGCATTATTTACCATGAATGCCCTGAGTGATATCATACAAGTAATAAGCACCTTTGCTGTTACTACAGGACCTTATGACCCAAATACAGCAAGAGTCTCAAATTTCATTGTTCTCTGGCAACGATAAAAGCCTTACTCTCTTATCTGAAATCTCTCTTCATAGAAGACCAACAAAAGGGAAGGATTGAATATGGGAGATTAAGCTGGAAGATTAGTTCGGTGCTCCTCTGGTCAAGATGGTGGTTATATAAGCTGGGAAAAGCCCTTAAAGGAAACGAAGTCACATGATTTTCTTTTGTCATTTTTGTGCATGAAGTGGGCACCCTGCAAGACCTCCCTATCCGTCCCCGGTAGGAATCCAAATTCTTGGAGATCATTCATGAAGACATCATAACTTTCATCGCTGCGCTCTTGCTACCGGTACGTCCCAAAGGTATTGATCATAGACACAAGCAGCTATACCAGCGAGTTTTTGGTTCATCTCATGGTTCGCAGTTGGACTCGCACTTGTAGGTTTTGCAGAGTATCACGAGAAGGGCCTACAATCGACTAACCATACCGTAGCGTAGTCACTAAACTCCCCTACGACACAAGAGCAAACACCTGTTCGAGGGGTAGCAGCTAAACGAGAAGTATCACATCCACTCGAGCACATAGGAAGCGGAATTGGTTCCAACCCCTTTCTTCGCTCAAGGAGTATCGTCACCTGCGGTCTATCCTAGGCAGGATTTTCCTTCCTTGCAAACTCTATTATAGGATGTCAGGGTGCTCTACCTGGCTTTACCTTGCTGTTATTCGCTTATACCCCTGGCAATTGCTTCGACTCTCTGGGGCTTCCCCCAGTCGAAGTACCGTACTAGAGTTGGTACGGTACTCGGACGTACTATCATAGTACGGAGGTGGGTGTTGAGGCATCGACAATGGTGCCCGAGTAGGAATGGGGCCTAGGGCCGGGCAATGTACAATACCGTAAAAACTGAATAATTGACGAATCACTGGGACGTTGGAGTTGCCTCTTCCGGTGAGGTTTTTTCTGTATTTTTATTTTTTTTACTTGTCCCAACCGAGGGTTTCAAGTGGAATTTTTTTTGCTAGAGTACGTTTTCTCTCCCCTTAATCCAAAGGGGGAAATCTTGGACGCCCTAGCGTCGTCCTTAAGTATTCATGTTTTTATGGTACCGGTATGTGAAACATCCTCCTGCCATATGCTACCCGCCTTAGGCAAGAAGTACCGATAACTCAGAGGGGAAAACAGGAATATTTCAGGGATATTTCGCCTTTTCTAGGCGTGGGGTTTACTCGAATGCTCGTGTACTACTGTACCTCCTCCCATGTTCGAGTATTTCTTGCCTAGGGAAAATAATTCTCGTACGGCACATAAGCCATTGGACATATCAGGGCCTGAATCTTTGCTGGGATGTCTGCACTGCTGATACTGCGCCGTAATAGAGCAGGAAACGCACCTCATTTGCACTTTGGGGGCTGTTCTGTGGACCCCTTAGACAAAAGTTCTAAGTTTGATAGGCAAAACTGGCATAGCCTTTGCCATAGGCCGCTGACGTGGACCTTATTGAGGGTTTCCTCGACGAGTGAAGCTGGCTTGCTGGCTTTGCTATGTCTTGAACATCCTTCCAATAACTGTTTTAAGAATTTGATACTCGTGCCAGTACTTTAGAAGGATCTGTTTTTCTAGCGGCGGTTATCCTCTGGAGACCGGTGAGTGTTTAGAGAATCGAGAAACGTTGTCAGCGGATCTCGGATGAGAGTTATGATGACCTTTGCTCGTTGTTTGTGCGGTAGGATGTACACGTACTAGTACGGTACTAGTACTACCAATCTTGTGGACATTCGTATCGCGAGTTTAACGTTTAATTAGCGGAACGAGCAGGATCCCCAAGTGTCAATGCGTTTGAGCAAGCGAGGAAGCCCCGACCTGGCTTCCGTTGCACGGGCAAATCCTGCCTTGAGCCCCTGCCTGGCTCCGCCTCCGATCGTGACCTGTCGCGAGGCAGGAACTCCCGTACGCTGTACTCGAGTACCGGTATTTGGTGATAAATTACGCCGAGGGGAGATCTATAGTATCGCGGGGGCTCACGAGTAAGTCACAAGCACGGCGAATTTTTAGGATTCGGTGGTGCACTATCATGTCACCTGGAGCTGCTATACGGCTCTCGAGAAGAGCATCATACTGAAGCAAGCACAAGTGCTGCATTACGGTACTTGCAGAGCCCTAGCCACTATGTGTCTCGGCAGTCAGGAAAGTTCGCTTGCGAATGATCGGATAGGCACGGCATTGCTTGTGCTGCTAAGCTCGGACTTTGATGTGGGTTCTCGGAGGGTTGGCAGCGTTGTGTTCGGGACGGGGCACAGGTGGGTCCCCCGCCACCATTTCTCATGTGCCGGTACCTATATGCCCAGTGTGTAACTCGGGCGTTGATTATGTGATCGCAGAGGGGTCATATATTTTGTGGCAAGCGCTCCAGATCCTCCAGTCCTTCCAGGACGGGGAGGAAAACTAGACTTGTCTCGTCTTTGGACGGGACAGACGGCCGCTGACTGTGGGCGAGTAGAATTAACCAATGCGCCCAGTTACACACACTTCTGCTACAATGGGTTAAAACATAACGCAAAGGCATACCGACTTCATCCGGACGGCTTTGGCGTTGCCCGGTCCAGGGCAAGGGCTGGGCGACTGGGAATACTGTACTCGAGTACTGAGGTTTTAGGTAATGCTTCTTTCCTCTGCTTCGGTTCTTATGGGCTGGGGCAGGGACGGAATTACACTACCGGCAGGCAGCTTGGTCTACCAAAACCTCTAATTTCAACAGCACTTGTCCCGGGTCATCAGTACCCGAAAGCAGGGACTCGCAAAAATGTGGCAAAACATCTGTTGATGTCTGAGCTCCCATACAGAATGTACCCCTCCTGTTTTCGCGTGTTAATGACCTGGGGCAAGTATCGTACCATAACCTAAATACAACAGTAGTACCGGTACCGTATTTGGTCTTGCGATTCGCTATCTCCGGGAAGCCTCTAATCTCAGGATTTAGAGGCGAAATGTCTTGAGAAGGGTTAGTGCTTTCTTGTCACGGTATAAGATCAGCCTTCAGGATGAGTTAGATCTCATTAACCGATATACACAATCCTGTTAACTTGTCGAAATGAACCAGTCCTGGGGTGACGGCGATAACTAATCGCAAGGGCAAATACGGTACTGTGTCACACTCGTGTCTGTTGGTCCGAATGCCCAAGCCTTTGCTGGTACTATAGGGGGCAATGCCGGTGGGCTTGGAACTGCTCCCGTGCAAGTATCATACGCGTAACAGGAGAGTGCCTGGCCGGGCGAGAATCATAGGATGGTTGATCAAGCGGAGCTAGTACAAACATCCTTGTTTCCTTGTCCAAATGTCAAGCGATTGCTTACTGGGGGGTTTGGTTTTAATGAAGCGGAATGCTCTACCGGTATACTTTGCGGTGCATATGCCTTTTCTGTACAAGTATTTTATGAAATTCAACCTCTGATCGCAGAGGATGTTAACTCCTATGAGAACTCAATACACAACATTTGAGATGTTCTTACTGTTGTAAGGCGGAAGTGCTTGGCTTTGTTATGGGAGTGGGAAGGATAGTTTAGGAGATATGCAGATAGAACGGATACGGGAGAATGTTCTATAGAGAGTTTATCCGCATGTTCTTTTCTTTGTTATCATGGGAGTGTACAGAGGAATAGGGACATGAGGCAAACACAGAGATAGGTGTGGGTGATTCATAGGTGGATCAGTAGTCGTATTATGTTTTACTTATACACCTGTCTTTACCTTAGCTTGATTTTAGTACAGATGAGCAGTTAGAGCAGAGTGAGTGAGAGCGAATGAATGAAGCATTATAAGCGGTAAACTTACATTCCATATTCCTTCCTCTGAGTGCCTAAGTTCCAGGTCATATCTCTTAGTCTATTAGCTTACCTCCATGCGACCCTCACCTTCTCATGTCGGGAACCTTTTGGCACTTACTTCAATCAATAGCATTTTTTTCTTGTTCCTCCTCCTCAAGATTTTGACAGCTCATGGGAGCTAACATAGAGGAGATAATTGGCCGGGGGCGCTTCTAATTGCTGACTTTGACGGATCCCCGCAGAATTTCTATTTTTCTCCCTTTTCTGTTGTGCTCGAGCACCGTACTTTTGTCCAAGCTCTCTCCCTCTATTGATGGTTGACTGCTCAGGGCCTAGGTGTGGATACTCCGTAGTACTCCAGTAGGGAAGAATCGTTGGGGCAAGCAGGGGTAGCAGAAGCCTGTGCATATGCCTTGGAAGGAGATCAAAGAACCAAAAAAGTAAGGTAACTGCTAATTAGAGTAATTCTACAGTCCCCTGCCTCTCCTAATATTTTCCCCCTTACCCGAGTATTCGAGAGGGGTCTGAATTTCTATGGGCGCCGATATACGCACAGACTTTCCCCACATACCGGTACGGGTATTTTGCAAACTCCTGTTTCCGGGTATTATGCTTCTTGCCTGTAACGAGTAAATAAGGTTGTGTTTAGGCTTGCGCAAAAGGTGGAACGCAAGCGGGGGGTAATTAAATCGGCTATGGCTATACGGCGAATAACGGCGTGGGTAGTAGTAGGGCGTGAAACGAAACGTCAAGAAACTCACAAACGAACACGATCACAACACTCAGGAGAGGGGAAAACTTTTCACTT
>Ga0307509_10000809_pt1 | contig 53678 bp, 53 predicted proteins | sample 10_EM_MG_FD_202245 | JGI IMG/M metagenome (GOLD analysis project Ga0307509, IMG submission 202245) | Populus trichocarpa ectomycorrhiza microbial communities from riparian zone in the Pacific Northwest, United States - 10_EM | ecosystem: Host-associated > Plants > Roots > Unclassified | place... | reverse complement strand
CAGTGAGTCCACCACCTAGGTATTGACTCTGGTTGTTGTCATAACAGCTAGCCACTGGTATGACTTCGATAGGAAGAGTTTTTCCACCTGCGGTTGTATTGGAGATGCATTGCAGAAACTCATATCCCATTGACGGAGTTAAGTGTACCCGAGTTGGTCCGACACTTCCGGCAGGATAAATCCTGATGGAGGGTAGACCTCGGACAAACCCTGAGCAGGACAGGGTGCTTGCACAAGGTCAGAGTAGTGGTGAATGTCAAAGGCTTAAATCTGATATCTACTTAAGTTTAAGCGTTTGGCATTCTACTTCAATAACCAACTTTCCTCGAGAGAACTTATTGAGTGAAGCTTTCAGCTTAACGATATTAAGTTTAACCGTTTTTGATTCTTCGTGAATTATTTACTCTATCTTTATCTTCTACTTTCACTTTTGGTGCGGTCGTAACCTTAGAGTTCACCTCTCTATAGGGTGCCCCCGTTACAGAAGATCACCTCCCAAACATATCTCTTCTTCAATCTCAACTGGCGTTCTGCTCTGGACAAGACCAAGAACCCAAGGTACCGACACAATACCATCACAGCTTTGGCTAACGCGGCAGCCCCCCGTGTGCACTACCTCTCTACGTTGCCACCCATCTCCCTCCACCTGACGGACTACCTACCCCCAACCCCGGGGGTTATTCCATCTTATACTCGCCTTACACTGAGGGCTAAACAACTCCTCTTTTCCGACTGGTCTGCCACCCCAGCCCCCCCCTACTATCCCTATCCACGCTCCACACGTCCCCACCCCTTCCTGGGCTTGGGCAAGTTTGTTGCAGGTAGGATACACCAGATGCGCTCTGGGAAAAGCTATCTCGCGGCTCACCCCTCATGGGACAATCCTGAGGCCGACACTTCTTGCCCACTATGCTCGGAGGCCCCGCAGACCTTCAAACATGCCATCCTGTCCTGCCCCTCTTCCGCCCGTCAGGTATCCCGCCTCCTCCAAGAGGTCTCGGACTTGGCCCCTGAGGTCCCACTCTGGTCCGACCAGCAGCTGCTCGTTGCGCTGGCTGAGTTTATCCGAACCACCGCCACCGGTTTCCCTCCAGGAATGCCCCCTCTTGCCCCCTCCCTCCACAAACCCCCTACGAATCCCCTCCTTACATCTACCACCTCACCCGCCCCTGGCCCTCGAGGCTAGTTAAGCGGTTTATACTTTTCTTGATTTTAGCTACGGCTACCTTGCGATGATTATTGGTCGCGTTGGGGGAACTGGTTATGTTTGTTTCTTTTGTTGATTGTTATGTTTGATTTTCGGTTTTGTTTTGGCCATATCATTAAAGATGGATGTCATTTCTTGTACCGTAGAAACAATGAACATATGATTTATAAAAAGAAAAAGAAAAAGAAAAAAATTTGATCAGTGTACCTCGGAGAAACGACGGATCGACAAATCGGCAGAAGGGGAACCAGGTCATACGAAGAAGGAAAAGAATCCAGCCAGGCACCGAGACGACACAGTATAGATGTAATCATTCATAGAAGTAGATAACTGAGTCTGATAGTGTTAAAAGAACTGGAACTGGATAAGGGAAAATCAGGGTACGGATCGAGGAAAGATCGAGAGACGTTGAGGGCCGGGAAGGGTGCAAAAAAGTGAGATAAGTTCCCACTTTGCATGCCTGGAGGCTAGCCACTAGAGACGAGACTATTCTACCTCAATCTAAGGGACAAGATGGCCCAAGATTACTGGAACCTAGCGAAAGCAGACGCTGAATAGTAGGGGATAGATAAAAGATACCGGAAGTGAAAAGCTAGGATACATCGGGTGTTTAGACTAACTATCCAGTTTAAACTATCCCTGAGACCAAGACAGGTGCCGCTCTAGCACAAGGGTTACGAATGCGTTAAGGAAGGGCATGGGCAAGGATAATTACCCCAGCTGTGGCTTTAGTGACTAGGGCACCCTTGCTTTAAGCCTCGACGCTATCCAAGGCCCAACAGGTTTCTCAGTTAAAACCAAAAAAGGTACAGACGAAGGTCTTATTCCCAGTCAGTTGCCAATAGTGTACGAAATAAGTCGATGATACGGACTGTGCAGGCCTAGTCGCCAGGTGGAACCAATGTGCGAGATGATAATGCCTAGTATTTGGTAACTCCTCGGCAGGAGGTAAAGACCGCTGGTAGTGGGCTGCCCGAAATACTAATTCAGAAAGTTTACCTGAGAAGTCCTTTCTGGATGAAACTGCGCGGGCACGGTAATAAACAACCACTGTCAATGAGAAAATGCATTTTAAACGGAAAAATGCAGAACAGGATAGCCCTCAGAGGCCAATACCGAGTTCTCCAAAACCTTATTCATGTCAGGAAAGACCCGCCCAATTAGATGGGCTTTCAAGCTCATCGGGGGGTCAAAGATATACCAGCCCCATCACACTGGAAATCGGAAATGGAGATAGGTCTCCCATCTCCGCAGAAATAGCGCCCACAGGACGCATTGACCTTATCATCCCCTTTGGATGGTGGTCCCATGAACACCACTTGTCACATTGTGACGAACAGAAAAAAGTGGAGTTTGGAACAAATGACAGATTGTAATCATGTTGAGGATGAGGCCGTAAAGGATCTCTTTGAGTATGACAAGACAGTCGCGTATGATCCGAAGGCCTAGTATGTGGGAAGAATAGGAAGGGTGGAAGAAAAGGATCCTGTGGAATTGGAAACTTTGCCAAGTGAATATGCTCAGGTCAAGCATTTGTTTCGACCAGAAGTGTCAGAAAAAATGCCCCCGAGATGGACGTTCGATCACGCGATCGACCTTAAGCAAGGATCAGAACCTCCTTGGGGACCCGTTTACCCTATGTCACAATACCAATTTAATACCCTGAAAACCTACCTTGATGAGATGTTGGCACAAGGAAAGATTACGCATAGCCAGTCACCTGCTGGGGCGCCAATATTGTTGGTACCAAAACCCGACAGTCACTTACGATAATGTGTGGACTACCGACAACTCAATAAATTGACTATTCTCGATAAATATCCGCTCCCTTTAATGAGCGAATTATGAGATCGGGTTGCAGGCGCCACAATATTGACGAAGTTAGACCTTAAGGACGGTTATCACCTGATTAGGATAAAAAAGGGTGATGAATGGAAAACAGCCTTCAGAACTCGGTACGGACAATACGAGTACAAAGTCATGCCGTTTGAATTGGTCAAGGTTCCTGCAACTTTCCAACGCATGATGAAGAAAATATTACGTGAATTTCTCGACCAAGGGGTAGTGGGGTATCTAGCCGACATCCTCATCTACTCCAAGACGGATGGGGAATATGTCGCAATGGTCAACAAAGTACTCTCGCGACTAATGGAACACCAATTGGCAGTGTGCTTTAAGAAGTGCCAGTTTCATGTGAAAGCTGTTGAATTCCTGGGATACATCGTGGCAACGGACGGGTTAACAATAAGCACGAGGAAGGTGGACTCCATAAGAAAATGCAAAGCACCCAGATCGGTGAAGGAAGTTCAAATGTTTCTTGGCTTTGCAAACCTCTATTGAAGGTTCATCGAAAACTTCTCAAAGATATGCAAGCCAATAACGGAAACGGTGAAAGGAGACGAACAAAAGTTCAGCTGGGGACGAGAGCAGAACATAGCATTTGAAAAACTCAAGCAGCGATTTACGACGGCGCCAAGCTTGGCGCATGTTAACCCGGAACGAGAAATGGTAATCAAAACCGACGCAAGCGACTTTGTACGGGGAGCAATTCTATCCCAATTCTAAGACAAGAGACTACACCTAGTAGCATTCCATTCACGAAAATTGAATTGAGCCGAACGCAACTATGAGATTCACAATAAAAAACTCCTAGCCATATTGGCAGCGTTCCTGGAATAGAAACACTACTTGTACGGTGCGGACAAGCCGATTACGGTTTATACCGAGCACCAGAATTTGCAACACTTTTTGAAAACAAAAAAGTGGAATCAAAGGCAAATCCGTTGGCCATAGTGGCTTCGATCGTGTAATGACCCTAGGATAGGTAGCTACAATGACTATCACCTTAGCCCAAATGGTATACCAAGTGGTAACCAGAGGTGGTATGGTCTGGTATACTTGGTAGACAAATAGCTGGTTAAGATAGGACAAGGCCTACGACATAGTAGAGTAGCCTTGGGTACTATATGAGGCAGGGTAACCTTTCGGGAGTAAGTTAGCATAAAGTCAAGAGATTTATGGGAAGGGTACACAGACCTCCGAGACAACATTTGGTGTTGACAGGAGGACTGCCGGAGCGGTTGAAGACATATGAAGGCAAAGTTACCCTATCTTGGGAATTTGACCTTTATGCCAATGGACCCCAGTTACCCTAGTGTGGAGTCCAAGTTACCCTACCTTCACAGGCAAAGTCATCCTAGAACTTAGAGGTCGATTGCCTCACATTCTATGGGCTCTTAGATGTTGTAATGCACACACGCATCAGCGCGGGGAGGCCCCACGCCTGTGTGAGGGTGGCCTGAACATGCTATTGAACTTGGGCGGGTTTAGCTAACACCCCCCTCTGGCTCCAGCATTGGGACGGCGCGTCATAGGCAGACGGCTGTGTAGTTGCTCGTTTGCGAGTTAAAAGAGGTCATTGGAGCAGCAGTTTGGTAACACTGTATAAGTCGTCGCCGTCCATCTGACCGAATGTCGTTCGCAGGATATATAAGGGGAGTATGGGTAACCGCCAAAAGGAGAGTCACCCATATATACTCTCTCGGGCCCCTAGGAGTCTATTCTTGCCTATGGGATGTAGGGTAGTCTTCCTAGTGGTACTCAGGTAGTCTCAGAAGACCAGGGTACTTTCGAGACAAATACCTCAGTAACCAGCCCGGGCCTTCTCCGCTTAATTTGTAGCATTACTACGGGTTGTTATTGGACTCTAGGGGTATGAGTCTCATCACGGTAGAGCATGTCCCGAAAGGCTGGCTATGCGTAGCGCCTATTTAGCCAACCATCCGCTACATCTCACCAGCAGAGCCTGCATGTCAATTTATCACATTAGACAGTGGCGGAGATTTAATGATGGACTGCATAGCTTGTATAGACGAAACTACCACTGGGCCAGTGAGTACACCACCTAGGTATTGATTCCTGTTGTTGTCATAACAGTTAGCCACTGGTATGACTTCGATAGTAAGAGTTTTTCCACCTGCAGTTGTATTGGAGATGCATTGCAGAAACTCATATCCTATTGACGGAGTTAAGTGTACCCGAGCTGGTCCGACACTTCCACCTGGATACTTCCTGATGGAGGGTAGACCTCAGACAAACCCTGAGCAGGACAGGGTGCTCGCACAAGGTCGGAGTAGTGGTGAATCTCAAAGGCTTAAATCTGATATCTACTTATGTTTAAGCGTTTGGCATTCTACTTCGATAACCAACTTTCTTCGAGAGAACTTATTGAGTGAAGCTTTGAGCTTTACGATATTAAGTTTTACCGCTTTAATTCTTTTGAATTATTTACCTCATCTTTATCTTCTACTTTGAGTGTTTGGTTCCGTTGCAACCTTAGAGTTCCCCTCTCTATGGGGTGCCCCCGTTACAGTATATCGTTCAGCGCACTCGCTTAACCCTCTTCTGAGAATTGGTGAATCCATCATCGTGACATTTGTTTGAGTACGAGTCGCTTGTCTGGTACAAGGAGCATTGGGTGGAAAGAACAATGTCTTCACATATGGATATAGTCGAGTATGACTATGACCTTTCCCGCTATAATGCTATTGCAGACTTGCGCAGAATAGGATGGAAGTCCATCGAGGAGCAGATGGCCGACCTAGAACCCACAGACATCCCTGAAGAAGTAGTGGAGTTAGAAATATTAAACCCTGTTGCCTTTCTTCAAAGTTTCAGGCATGACCCTTCGGTGGGACATAGAATCCCCCCACAAAGATGTACTCCCATGACCTTTGCCAACTTCACAAAGGAACTGTTTGAACCCTACCTAGTGAGAGAAGTAACCAAGAGGTTTCAAGAAGCCAAGGCTTCTATCGGAGATTTCATCACCGCTACCCAGCCCGAATGGCATAACGAGATGGTAACCAATGCCAACCGCAGGATGAAAATTCAGCAGGTAGAGTACAGTAAATTAGCCCTTTCAGATCGAATGATCAGGGCACGCGTGACAGCTTTTGAGTTCGCTATTCAGGGAGGGTACTCGATAGACTCCGACAACAACGTCAACATGCTTTCAGCACCTCTGCTACCTCTCGCAATTGTGCCTCCTCCACAATACGCAGCTGAGATGGCGCCTGTCATGTTGCATAAGGAAATGGCACCAATTTTGACTCAAGTTACTCAGGTGGCCTTGGAATCGCAAGAGCCAGTCAGACAGTTGGAACAGCAATTGCAAGTGTTGGTCGTTCCTCAACCAGCCCCGTTGACAGTGGCATTCGAAGAAGCCATCAGATCTGGAGGGGTTAGCCCTGGGGCAAACCTCAGGAATCTTCGAGTCGCAACTCAGCGAAGTGGTGTTACCAAGTCCTGAAGCCAAGCTGCAAAACAAAGCGCGAGGCAACACTCGCCACAGCCACCACCTCGAGCTCCATCAAACGTACCTACCCTACCGGCAATTGAACCTGCCACACCAGCACCCGTGATACGGGTAGAATCACATCGGCCCTGTGCGGTTGCGGCCTCAACAGCAATACCCGCCACACCACACAATCCGGTAGCCTCTGCTTCGGCACAGCCACCACCGGCTTCAGCAAAACCTTCGGGTGGAGCTGGTTGGTCAGGTTTTTCAGATCAACCAGGACAATTCGCTTCGAAGTATTGTAACGAAGGATGTCGCATGGTTAGGGCAGACGGTAGTGAGTTTTATGTTTTGCATCGGGTACCCTGTCTTAAAGGGATTAACCAAGCCATTATAATGGCCCTGGAAGCAAAAGCCGGGGTCACCCCTAAGAGCCGTAGTACCTATTGTGAGTCGACTCGACATAAGGTAGCCGACTGTGGGGATTTTCAGCGTGATAACCTGAGACCCCAACCTCAACAATCCGTCCGTCAACAGCTCCCACCACGTTCGCCCGCACACCTACTGTCTGATCAGATGGATGAGGACGAGCTGGAGGAAAAACATTTTTACGGCTATGCCATGCATGGGGGAGCCCAAGGTGGAAACACCGGAGGCGCTAGAGGTGGACAACCTCCCAGAGGCGGAAACGTTGCTGGAGGAGATGACGCGGGTGATTCCAGTTCTTCTTTGTCCGATAATGATGGATCCGATGCCTCTCCTCCCGATCTGAGAGACTTGCATCTCAGTCGCAAGCGCCACTTGAGTCGAGAAAAGAAGGACAAGCACGATAGACGATATGCGGCTCTGAATAAGTTTATTCCGGACTGTCATAAGGCTAAGAAGTCATCTCATCGGCCTAAGAAGCCAGAGAAACTTGGAGTTGACCCCTTCACCAGGGATCCCAAGGACACTCAACGCTTCGTACATGATGTCGAGATTAAGCTAGACTACTTCCGCGATTCCTTGGTAAAGGAAATCAACAAAGTCAGCCTCGTCATCCCTCTCTTGAGAGATACTGCCAAAGACTGGTATAACGCCATACACCCGCACATTAACAAAGATGCGGCCAAACGACAAGGGATCAAGTTTGATCCCAAGAATGAGTTGCGAACCTGGGAGGGGTTTCGCAAGCATTTGGAAGGCGGCTTTGGCGTTCACTCGGATAGGAATCGCGGTCCGAGGGAATGGAGCCAGTTGTAGATGAAGGACGGAAAGGTCGATCACTTTATCGACGAACTTATCCGCCTTGCCGCAGTGTTAGGATATAGCAGGGAGTTTGTGAAAGACAGGGCACGCATGGGCATGACTGACATCCTCAACACTGCCTGGTCCATGAGAACCCCCCATCCTGTAGCATATATGGATTACCTAGACCTGCTGCGTCAAACTGGACCCCAACTCGAAGATGCCTTCAATTTTCGTATACAGGTACAAAAGGAGCCTCATTCTTCGAAACGTGCAAAGAGCGACGACAGGCATACTTCTGAGAGAAAGGGACAGAGGAAGGAGAAAAAGGCCACAGGACCATGGCAGCAGAAGCCCCGCAACCGAGCGCAAGGGTTTACAAAACCCGCAGAGACAGAGCATACTAAGATGCACCGCCTTGTGCCTCAGACTCTGATTGACTAGCGCAAACAGCTGAATCAATGTTCCCGTTGTGGACAAGACAGTCACAACTGGGCGAAGTGTCCATCCGCAGGCCCAGTTGTCGCGTCCTCACACATTAGGCGAAAACGAAGCGCTGGTGAGGCTGGACACGAAGCCACCAAACTCCCAAAGTCGAGGCACATGGAAGCGGCTCCTAAACCTACTGTGAAACAAGTTGTTGCCGAGCTCTGTGGATCACCCCCCCTAGATTTGGATATCTTGGAGGTTGATACCGACATGGATGACTATGTAAGCTTTATCCTATGATAAGATCATGAATGGAAAGATGCTAAAACTTTACGCCAGGCCGAATGATGGGCATACTTGGTAAAGATCGAAGATGGCGGTTGTATGTTCCCCAGCCTTAAGCGCTGCAAACTGAAACTCATATATCGTGCTAGAAATGCACGATGAAGCAACGTTTCTTTTGTGACGTTTTGGGATGGTTATAGCTCTTTCTATTTAGTTTTGTTTATTTCTTATGTGATACTGTGCAATGTATTGTTTGCTTATCTCATACTGTTTTCCATTTTTTGGAAGGAATTTGGTTGGGTTTTATTTTGATTTCGTCAGGCTGGACTTGACTTATTGATTGAAGTTATTTTGCAAGTTAACCTGAGGAGGGTTGAGTACCCGAAATCATTCTGGCGTGATAGTAAACACCCTAGCTATTGAAACCCCGTAAATCTATGAGGTGATAAAACTATTCACGACCAGTTGTGACCGCTCTTATCTCGAAAGGCAAGAGATATTAACTAGTTATCGTAAACCATATCAAATCCTTCTGTGAAATACTAACCGAAATGTTTAGGGACAAGAGACCCGAGAAGCGGTTGAGGCTTGCTGGCCCACCGCCACATAAAGGATCCATTCATGTCAGAGTGAGATTGGAATGGAGCCACAACCAGGAGAGGCTGAGTGGTGAAGCCCTCTTATTATTGGATAGTGGCGCTACTGGTGCTGTTCTAAGTAGCAATTGGGTTAAGGATGCCCAAGTACCTTGTGTTCGTCGGAAAGATCCGACACCTATTACAGATGCCAGTGGGAATCATATCCCAGGTTCGGGTCTCCATTATACTACTACGGTGGATATGTACATAGGAGACCATATGAATAAAATGCGATTCAAAGTCGCAGAGATGCCGGCAGGCAAAGTGAATGGTTATCTGCCAATGTCGTGGCTGAAGGACCACAACCCAGATATCAACTGGGAAAAAAGCAGTCTGAAGTGGCACTCTGATTATTGTAAAGCCTACTGCCTTAGAAAGGAAAGGCGTCTAGAGTTCATTACAGAGGTGGAACTCTTAGCCGAAGACCCAGACAACATCTTTGTCATGGGAATGACCCTCTATACTGATGAAGACGGGGACGATATCAAGGTCAAAATCCTTCCAGAATATCAAGACTATGCAGATATATTCAGTCAGGAGAGGATAAATGCTCTGCGCAAGCATACTAAATACAATCACCGTGTTGACCTGGTCCCTGATGCCAAGTTGCCAGATGGGCCTATATATCCCTTGTCTAACAAGGAATTAGACGCATTATTGGATTAGATTAAGGAAATGGAGGGTCATGGAAAGATCAGAAGATCATCTGCGCCAATAGGCGCTCCTATCCTATTTGTGCCGAAGCCTGATGGTACGCTTCAGTTATGTGTTGATTACCGAGGGTTGAACAAGATTACTATCAAGAATAAGTATCCGTTGCCCTTGATGAGCGAGCTTAGGAGTAGGCTCGGTAAAGCCACTATCTTCACAAAATTGGATTTGAAGAATGGCGATTATCTTATCCGCATGGCGGAAGGAGAAGAATGGAAGACCGCTTTTAAAAGCAGATATTGTCTTTGTGAATACACCATGATGCCCTTTGGGTTATGTAACACACCCTCAACTTTTCAAAGTATGATCAATGATGTATTCCATGACCTGTTAGATGTCGGAGTCATCGCTTATATGGATGATATTCTGATTTATACGGAAACAGTGGGAGAACATGTCGCCCTAGGTAGCCGAGTCATGGAGAGGCTGAGAAAGGCATGCCTTTGCCTTGGTATTAAGAAGTCAAGCTTCCATTAACCGGAAGTAGAGTTCCTTGCGTAAAAAGTATCCGATAGAGGAATCTCTATGACAAGTACGAAGGTTGAAGAGATCCGGACATGGTCAACGCCCGAAACGGTCGTCAATGTGCAAAGTTTGATTGACTTGGCCCATTTCTATCGTCAGTTCATAAAAGGTTTTAGTAAGATAGCCAAACCATTAACGGACATGACAAAGAATGGTATCAAATGGACATGGACTCGTTCGTGTCAGGATGCTTGTGACACATTGAAGGATATGTTTACCACTGGTCCAATTCTGACACACTTTGATGACACTCGTCCAACTAAGTTGCAATCCGACGCTAGTGACTTTGCATTAGGGGCCGTACTGTCTCAACTCTGTGAGGATGACAGGTGGCATCCTGTAGCATTTCATAGTAGAAAGTTCTCGCCAGCAGAGATAAATTATGAGGTCCATGATAAGGAACTGGCCGCAATAGTGGCAGTCTTTAAAGAATGGGCATATATGTTGATGTTGGTTGATGATCAGATATTAGTGTACACTGATCACAAGAATTTAGAGTACTTTAATACTACAAAGACTCTAAACCGTAGACAATATCGCTGGGCGGAATTTCCTCCACCGTTCAGTTTGCAGGTTATTTATTAGGATGGATGGTTAAATGAAAAGGCTGATGCTTTGTCCAGGCGTAGGGACTACCGCTCTGAAGGGGGGAGTAATTATGAACCTTTTACATTATTCGCCCTGGACAGTATATTGGAGAGGAGCCCGTCATCTTGCGACCACATGTGTTGCAGACTTGGGATGGTTTTCGGTTGAAGACAACATTTCCTGAGGCTCTTATAAAGGCAGCCGCTAGTGATCAAACCTATTTAGCAATACTAAAGGCACTCCTCCAAGGCGATATTAAGGTCGATACAAATTTTAGTATCGAGAAGGACCTGCTCCTGTATAAAAACAGGAGGTACATTCTAAAGGATAAATGTCTAAGGCGAACAATCATGGAGGCAGAACATGATTCAAAGATTACCTGATACTTCGGAACATACAAGACCATTGGTAGGGTTAGGGCTTCCTTCTATTGGCCAAAGATGGATGATAACATTACTGAGTATGTTCGCTCTTGCGATGTATGTCAACATAATAAAGTCATCCCGCATAAGAAGTATGAACTCCTAGAAGCCTTAGAAGTTCCTATGCGGCCAGGGACGGCAATATCCATGGACTTCATTGTGGGTTTACCAAAGTCCAACGGGTATACAATGATATGGGTCATCGTAGACAGGTTCTCCAAGATGGCACATTTGATACCGCTACGGACGGAGGAACACATGAATCAATTGTCTGTGACAGAGATACCCGATTCACGTCTACGTTTGGGACAAGCCTAATGCAACTGTTACAAGTGAAGCTAAACCTCTCTACTGCATTCCACCCAGAGAGCAATGGGCAAACTGAAAGGGTTAATCACAGTCTAGAACAATATTTAAGAAGTTATTGTTCATATCAGCAAGACGATTGGGTATCGCTGTTGCCTTTAGCGGAACATGCGTTTAATACTTCCATGTCAGAATCCAGAAAGGCAAGTCCCATTGAAATAAATTATGGATTCTCCCCACCGACTCAGTGGTCGGGAATAGTGTCAGAAAACAAAGAACAATACCCAGATAGCAAGCTTGTTGTGAAGGATTGGGAAGGGACGTGGCAAGAGATCAGAGAAACAATACAGCAGGCACAGGAAAGACAACCGAAATGGCATGATCAAAAGAGACAGCCAGCTCCGGAATATGTCACATTAGAAGATGTCATACAGGGCAGAGCTAAGAAAGCAGATAGGGTTATGCTAAACCGCAAGAACCTCCGTTCAAAAAGGCCTATGGAAAAACTAGCCTATAGGATGTTTGAACCCTTTCTTGTCAAACGCAAGGTGGGGTCTAGGGCCTATGAGATTGAGCTGCCCGAAAGATGGGACATCCATCCTATATGCTATGTTAGTCTGTATGAATCCTATCGTGAGGATTCTGTGTGCAGGCCTCAAAAGATAATAACAAGACCTGACATAGAAGACAATAAGCCTGGCAATATTGTAGCGGAAGTGGTTGATAGCCGATGCTATGGGAATCCTAAGTCAAAGTTTCCACACCGCTTGGTGAAATATATGGTTGCTTGGGAAGTATATGGTCCAGAAGAAAATTCTGGGAAACCGTTCCAGATGTTAGAATATCCCGCAATGCAAGCATTGCAACAGTTCCATGAGACGTATCCGTCTAAACCTAAAGACCATAGGGTGATAGACAATCCAAACCTTGGAACTAAGAGACGACGCTGAGGTCTTAGGACAGACCAAGATAAGAGGGGAGTAGGGTAACGACCCTAAAATAGGTAGCTAGAATAAGTACCACCTTAGCCCACATGGTATACCGAGTGGTAACCAGAGGTGATATGGTCTCGTATACAAATGGCTGGTTAACCTGGGGCAGAGCCCAGGAAATGGTTGAGTAGCCTTGGGCACTCTATTGGGCAGAATAACCTTTCGGGAGAACATTCGCATAAGGCCAAGGGCATTATGGGAATATTACACGGACCTCCGAGACGACTTTTGTGGTTGACCAGAGGACTTCCGGAGCGGTTAATAGCATAAGAGGAGAAAGTTACCCTACCTTGGGAATTTGGTCAGATGCCCATGGACCCCAGTTACCCTAGTGAGGAATCCAAGTTACCCTACCTTCACCAGCAAAGTGATGCTAGAACTTAGAGGTCGATTGGCTCACATTGTATGGGCTCTTAGATATTCTTGGGCGCACATGCATCTCCGTGGGGAGGCCCCAAGCCTGTGTAAGGGTGGCCTGAACGTGCAATTGAACTTGGGCGGGTTTTGTTAACACCCCCTTGTGGCCCCAGCATTGAGACGGCGCGTCGTAGGCAAACGGCTGCATAGTTGCTCGTTTGCTAGTAAAACGAGCTCATTGAAGCAGCTGCCATAACTCCCTATACGTTGTCGCCGTCTGTCTGACTGAATGTCGTTCGCGGGATATATAAGGGGAGTATGGGTAACCGCCAAACTGGGGGTCGCCGATGGATGTTCTCTCCCGCACCGAGGAGTCTATCTTAGCCTACAGGTAGTAGGGTAGTCTTCCTAGTGGTACTTAGATAGTGGAAGGAGGCCAGGGAGCTTTCGGGACAAATACCTCAGTAACCAGGCCGGACCTTCTCCCCTTGATTTGTAGCATTACTATAGGTTGTCAATGGACTCTAGAGGTATGAGTCCTATCACGGTCGAGTATGTCCTGAGAGGTTGGCTATGGGTAGTGCCCATTTAGCCAACCATCGGCTACATCTCACCGGGGTAGCTTGCATGTCAATTTATCACATTAGATAGTTGGGTAGATTAAATGATGGACTGCATAGCTCGTATAGACAAAACAACCACTGGGCCAGTGAGTCCACCATCTAGGTATTGACTCCGGTTGTTGTCATAACAGTTAACCACTGGTATGACTTGGATAGGAAGAGTTTATCCACCTGCGGTTGTATTGGAGATGCATTGCAGAAACTCATATCCTATTGACAGAGTTATGTGTACCCAAGTTGGTCCGATACCTCCAGAAGAATAATTCCTAATGGCGGGTAGAACTCGCACAAGCCCTGAGCAGGACAGGGTACTCGCACAAGGTCGGAGTAGTGGTGAATGTCCAAGCCTTACATCTGATATCTACTTAAGTTGAAGTGTTTCGCATTCTCCTTCGACAACCAACTTTTCCTCGTGAGAACTAAATTGAGTGAAGCTTCAAGCTTAACTATATTACGTTTTACCGTTGATTCTTATGAATTATTTTACCTCATCTTTATCTTCTACTTTGAGTGTTTGGTGCGGTCGAAACCTTAGAGTTCACCTCTCTACAGGGTGCCCCTGTTACAGGCCGTTCCTAACTGGAGTAGCCGGTACGGTCGTGGAAAAGGTTGGGCCATGGGGGGTGGTTTGAGAAAGGCCCTCATCGGGCACATCGGCTATGTCTTGGTACCTTGGTGGACAGAGAGAGGAGAGGATTTCGCAGTGGACAGGACGGCTGCCATCGAAGGTGGAGTGTTGACCGCCACAGTTGACGCTGAGAGTCGGAGAGGCCTTGCAACCTCTTACTACTGATTTCTCAAAACCATCTTTCGGGCAGCTTTGGTTGGCACATCTGTGGGCAGAACGGTGGGGGAGAGAGTGCAAATCGGGCACGCATGTGCCTCTTCTATGCCTAGCGGAGCACAGTGACCAAAATGCCAGCACTTCCTGCACTGGGTGGACTTGAAGGCTGAGGAGGCAGAAGCAACCGTGTGGGCGCGGGACAAGAGACGGATGGATTTGCGGAAACGGGAAACATGAAGCGCGTCGACCGCCACAACCACCGAGGTTGTTTGCTTCTCAGCCCTTTTCGCTGGATCTAACTACAGAAATCTTGCCCCAAATATGGGGACGTCAATAGCATTGCTGATTGATTCCAGGAGTGAGGGGAAGAGGTCAGTAGGTTCATTTGGAAGAATAGAAAGCGGAAAATTGTGAAAGAGGAGTTCGACACTTGTACGTGCCTTCCTAAAAACCTGAAACACATTATCTCCGACAGGGAAACTCTGATTGAGTTTCTTAGTCATTTGATCAAAAAAAGGGAAGTAGGCTGATAACAAGGTGTATGTGTTGGCAGTGTGAGTAACAGCACCATTGCAATTAACCGAGGCAGTAAGGAAGAGAGGTAATGAGCAGTTGGCCTCTTTGAGCACAGCTGGCATGTTATCTGGAAGGGTGGCAGTCATGACGAACGAATTGTTGAGGCGGGTTGGGGAAGTGTGAGGGGCGAACAAACGATGTTGTGCGGCTGGAAGCGATTGGGGTCCTTTGGGGACACGACTCTTGCGTGACACCGCGACTTATGCCGCACTGGCGTTCATCTTGCCCTTTCCACCCTTTCTGGTAACCTGAGCCCAGGTTTGTTCTTGGGGATGCAGGGGGTCAGAGAGTGTGAAACCGGGTGGGGGACTAGTATGGCAGAGTGAGGTGGCTGGGTATGGCTCAGAGTAGAGCTAGGCTTCCTCGAACTGAGGATGCCGAGAGGCAAAAAGGATGGCAGCTTGGGCTGAATCCGGGTGGCGTTTGGCGTATGTGTGCGGGTTGCCGTACCACTTCCCCTCAAAAAGGCAGGGGAAATCAGGGGCGGCGACAGTGCAGGAGGACAGGCGAGTCGCAAGTTTCTGTTTCTGCTGAGCTGGCCTAGTCTGAACAGCTACGGCGAGAGGAAGCGGGGCCTGAGGCGGCGGGAGAGCCACTTGTTTGGCACGATGAGAGGAGAGTGCAGCAATGCAAGAGGACAAATCCTTGAGGGATGCCACCAGGTTGGATGTGGCTGGAGGTAAGGGTCTCAACCTGCAAAGTTAAGAAAGTAACTGAGGCACCTAGGTCATTAACCATGGCGATAAGTTGCACAAGAAGAGGGGCGATGGCTAGTTGACTATCAGGGAAGGTAGTGGCAGAGGAATTATAGACAGTGGGGAATGAAGCAGGGTCGAGGCGAGCGAGCCTCGAAGCATGCCCAAGAATATTGGCGACGTTGTCAGCCTCCCCAGAGAGAGAGGCATGACTGGACTGGGATGACAACGAGCAAGAGATTGGATCAGCCCTAGGGTCCTCGCGGGAGGAGGCAGAGCGACCAGGACCAACAGCGAAGGCCGGGCCTGCACCAGTGGAAGCGAGAGGGGTAGACGACATCAAGGCAAGGCTAGCGAGCCAGGCCACAGCGCAAAGAGGAGGGGGACAGAGAAAATGAAGTCCAACTAGCAGTTTGACTTTCCAAAAATAAAAACACTCTCAGCAAAGGTGAAATATATATTTCACTTGAGAATGAAGCCCAAGTGAAAAGCCAAAATTGATGTATCGTGACGAAATAAAGACCAAACCCTGGTTTATGTTGGCCGAATGCGGTAAGTATTTTAAACGAGAGGAAAATAGAGGGCCCGGAGCATGGAGTTCTTGTACCTTTTTCTTTTTTTTTCTTTTTTCTCTGTTTTTTTTTTTAGTATTATTTTAGTATTGTTTAAGGTACAAACTCCCATATGCAGATCACTCTAAGACAGGAAAAACCTCCACCTACAGTCCATCTCAGATCCCTTGTGCTAAAGCCCTCTGACCCTACCCGACACCACAGCGCCCGGTACTATGGGTAGAAACTACAGAAGAGCGTACTGGCCTGAATCCAACTAACCAAAAAACCTCCACAGACGTGCAGCCATAAAAAAAACCCCCACCCCAACAGTGAACAAGCAAGGAAAGTACAGAAACCTCAACATACTCAAGGAAGAAAAATCCCAGCCGAACCCTTAAGCAACCCACCCACAGCCCAACAACTGATCCCATTCTGCCAAAGCAGAGGAGGGGCCAAGGAGCAAGCAGGACACTGCCGTAGGCCATCGATCCATACACAAAGAGGTAAATTTACCTGGGGCACTTACGTCCCGGACCCAAGGGCAGACAAGACCAACAAGAGAAAGATCGGTAACCGAAACAAATACAAACGGAAGTGTGTGGCAGGGCGAAGTAGTGACTGTAGGCCCACCGGCAACGAGACCGGAAGGGAGTGCATGTCACCCGGAGGCTACAGAGGCGGCAGGCATGAAACCCCTACTCCAGACACAGGCAAAGGCCACGCACGCAGCCATGACAATCACCCAGGCCCAGATATCAGCAGAGAACAGAGGCCCAGGGTGTAGAAGAAGTTGGGTGCCAGCCGATCCGACCGGCAGAAGAAGAGGAGAAGGAGGGGTAGACCCAACCCTATGCTGTGGAAACTATTGGTAACCGCGTTCGTGTCTGGACTAGGCAGCCGCTCAAAGAAAAGAGAGAAAAGAGAAATCAACTGTGGCCTGTTGAAGTGTTTTCTCTTACTGCAAACCGTGTTCCCAGCCGTCTGTAACATTGGCGTCGAGAAGAGTGTTGCCAACTGTGCAAATGCTCTAAGCGAGGTAGAGCCAAAGCGGAGTAGGGAGAGGAAACATAATCAAAAGAAGAGCAAATCTATCACTCAGAGTAAAGAAAGCCCAAAGGGATAAACCTAAGGGGAGGGGAGTGTAGAGGAAGTATGACTCCACCCCCTAGAGCAAGCTCATGGCGGGGGGTGGAGAAAAGACGAGTAGTGATAATCTCGTGATGTTGAGATTTCAATCGCCGGGTGTGTAGTGGAGACGGAGGATGGGAGTTCAGGTACCTTAACAATAAATACATGATATAAAACTAAAAATGAAAGTTACCAAAGATACAGCTCTTCACGCAACCATCTAAGTACTTTCTTTATGATTACTTATGGTTATATTAACAAATCAAATATTATTACAGTTTTTATCCTCAAATATATAATCATTTCTAACATATAAGTCACAAGCGATACAAAGAGCTCTAAGAAAGCTCTAAGGAGATATTTAAGATTACGCCAATCTTAATAAATAGAGAATTAGGTTGTTACTTCTTGTTTACGAACATCTCTAACCGAGATTGCTACACCAACTACCCCTAGGCCAAGATAGACTCCTAGGTGCCGGAGGGACTATTTATGCATGACCCCATATTGGCGGCCCGCCATACCCCCCTAATATATCCTGCGAACAATATTCTGTAAGATGGATGGCGAAGAATTATGTGGTATTAAGGCAGCTGCTTCAATGACCTCTATTTGCTATAGAATGAGCAACTATGCAGCTGTCTGCCTATGATACACAGTTCCAACGCTGGCGCCTGAGGGGGCTGTTAGCTAAACCCTCCCGAGTTATATAGCATATTCAGGCCGCAACTGCACAGGCGTCTGGCCTTGCTGGGCAGGTGTGTGTAAGCTTATCAACATCTAAGAACCTGTAGAATATGAGGCAATTGACCTCTAAGTTCCAGGATAACTTTGGCGGTAAAGGTAGAGTAACCTGGGTGCTTCCTACTGTGGAACCTTTATACCGTAAAACCATGTTTAGCGACTACTTGCCATCTCTTAAATCTTGCACATAATAAACATTTGTGTCACACATGAAATAACACTATCGCCATAGAGAGTTGAACACCGGACCTTCTACAGAAGTCACGTGACCCTAGCTACTACAGGACCCTTGGCAGTGCCTGAGGTTAACCCGCATTTTGTATAATAAGTATCCCAGATATACCACCTCTGGCTGCTACATGGTATACCAATTGGGCTAAGGTGGTAGTTATTGTAGCTACCTATAGTAGGGTCATTACACTGGCATTACATTAATAGAAAGACTTTTTCCACCTGTGGCTGTATTGGAGATATATTGCAGAAACTCTATGACGACTCTACAATAGGTAGCTACAATAACAACCACCTTAGCCCAAATGGTATACCAAGTGGTAACCAGAGATGGTATGGTCTCGTATACATAGTATATAAATAGCTGGTTAACCTAGGACAAGGCCTAGGCAATAGTTGAGTAGTCTTGGGTACGCTACGAGGCAGGGTAACCTTTCTGGAATAAGTTTGCATAAAGTCAAGGAATTTATGAAAACGTTACAGCGGTCTCCGAGAAGACTTTTATGGTCGACTAGAGGACTTCAAGAGCGGTTATGGGCATAAGAGGACAAAGTTACCCTACCTTGAGAAATTGATCATTATGTCCATAGAACCCAGTTCCCCTACTGAAGTGTCCAAGTTACCCAACCTTCACCGGCAAAGTCATCCTAGAACTTAGAGGTCGATTGCCTCACATTCTATGGGCACTTAGATGTTGGTGGACACACACACACCTGCGCAGGGAGGTTCCACGCCTGAGGAAGGGTGGCCTGAATATGCTATTGAACTTGGGCGGGTTTTGCTAACACCCCCCTCTGGCCCCAGCATGGGACGGCGCGTCATAGGCAGACCGCTGCATATTTGCTCGTTTGCCTGTAAAAAGAGGTCATTGGAGTAGCTGCCGTAACACAGTTTACGTCGTCGCCGTTTGTCCAACTGAATGTCGTTCGGAGGATATATAAGGGGAGTATGGGTAACCTCCAAAATAGGGGTGGTTCATATATGGTCTCTCGGGCACCTCCGAGTCTATATTAACCTATGGGTAGTAGGGTAGTCTTCCTAGTGGTACTTACGTAGTCCAAGGAGGCCCGGGCGCTTTCGGGACAAATAGCTCAGTAACCAGCCAGGACCTTCTCCCCTTGATTTGTAGCATTACTATGGGTTCTTATTGGACTCTAGAGGTATAAGTCTTATCACGGTAGAGTATGTCCCGAGAGGCTGGCTATGGGTAGCGCCCATTTGGCCAACCATCGGCTACATCTGACCGGGGGAGCTTGGATGTCACATTATCACATCGGGTAGTCACGTAGATTAAATGATGGACTGCATAGCGTGTATAGACAAAACTACCACTGGTCCAGTGAGTCCACCACCTAGGTATTGACTGCGGTTGTTATCATAACAGTTAGCCACTGGTATGACCTCGATAAGAAGAGTTTTTCCACTTGCGGTTGTCTTGGAGATACATGGGAGAAACTCATATCCCATTGACGGAGTTAAGTGTACCCAAGTAGGTCCAATGCTTCTGACAGGATAATCCCTGATGGAGGGTAGACCTCGAACAAGCCCTGAGCAGGACAGAGTACTCACACAAGGTCGGAGTAGTGGTGAATGTCAAAGTCTTAAATCTGATATCTACTTAAGTTTAATCGTTTGGCATTCTACTTCGATAACCAACTTTTCCTCAAGAGAGGTTATTGAGTGAAGCTTTCAGCTTAACGATATTAAGTTTTACCGTTTGATTCTTTTGAATTATTTACCTCATCTTTATCTGGTACTTTGAGTGTTTGGTGCGGTGGCAACCTTAGAGTTCACCTCTCTATAGGGTGCCCCCGTTACAAACTCATATCCTATTGACGGAGTTAAGTTTACTCGCCCTGGTCCAATACTTCCAGCAGGATAATTCCTGATAGAGGGTAGACCTTAGACAGCCCTGAGGAGGACAGGGTTCTCGCACAAGATCGGAGTAGTAGTGAATATCAAAAGCTTAAATCTGATATCTTCTCAAGTTCAAACGTTTGGCATTCTACTTCGATAACCAACGATCTTCAAGAAAACTTATTTAGTCAAGTTTTCAGCTTAATCATATTATATTTTCCTGTTTCATTCTTCTTGAACTATCTTTATCTTCTACTTAGAGTTTTTGTGCCGTTGCAACGTTTGCCTTCCGCTCTCAATTGGGTGTCCCTGCTACAATTGGAGATATCTTGCACTAACTCATACTCTATTGATAGAGTTGTAACGACCCTACGATAGATAGCTACAATAACTACCACCTTAGCCCAAATGGTATACCAAGATGTAGCCGAAGGTGGTATAAACTAGTATACTTTGTATACAAGAATGCTGGTTCGCCTAAGGCCAAGGCCTAGGAAACAGTAGAGTAGCCTTAAGCACTCTATTAGGCAGGGTAACCTTTCGGGTGAACATTCGCATAAGGTCACCAGAATTATGGGAATGTTATACGGATATCCGAGAGGACTTTTATGGTCGACAGGATGACTTCCGGAGGGGTTCAAGGCATAAGAGGACAAAGTTACCCTACCTTGGGAATTTGGCCCTTATGCCCATGGATTCCAGTTACCCTACTGAAGTATCCAAGCTACTGTACCTTCACCAGCAAAGTCATCCTAGAACTTAGTTGTCGATTGCCTTACATTCTATGGGCTCTTAGATGTTCATGAGCACACACGCACCTGCACGGGGAGGCCCCACGCAAGAGTAAGGGTGGCCTGAACATGCTATTGAACTTGGGTGGGTTTTGCTAACACCCCCCTCTGGCCCCAGCATTGGGACGGCGCGTCATAGGCTGACTGCTGCATCGTTGCTCGTTTGCTAGTAAAAAGAGGTCCTTGCAGCAACTACCGTAACACCGTATAGGTCGTAGCTGTCCGTCCAATTGAATGTTGTTCGTAGGATATATAAGGGGAGTATGGGTAACCGCCAAAATCAGGGGTTGCCCATATATGGTCTCTCCGGCACCTAGGAGTCTATCTTAGCCTACGGGTTGTAGGGTAGTCTTCCTAGTGGTACGTACGGAGTCCATGGAGGCCAGGGTGCTTTCGGGACAAATACCTCAGTAACCAGCCGGGACCTTCTCCCCTTGATTTTTAGTATTACTATGGGTTGTCAATGGACTTTAGAGGTATGAGTCTTATCACGGTAGAGTATGTCCCAAGAGGCTGGCTATGGGTAGCACCCACTTAGCCAACCATCGGCTACATCACACTGGGGGAGCTTGCATGTCAATTTATCATATTAGATAGTCGCGCAGATTAAATGATGGACTGCATAGCTTGTATATACGAAACTACCACTGGGCCAGTGAGTCCACCACCTAGGTATTGACTCCAGTTGTTGTCATAACAGTTAGCCACTGGTATGACTTCAATAGGAAGAGTTTTTCTACCTCAGGTTGTATTGGAGATGCATTGCAGAAACTCATATCCTATTGACGGAGTTCAGTGTACCCGAGTTGGTCCCATACTTCCAGAAGGATAATTCCTGATGGAGGGTATAACTCGGACAAGCCCAGAGCAGGACAGGGTTCTCGCACAAGGTCGGAGTAGTGGTGAATATCAAAGGCCTAAATCTAATATCTACTTAGGTTTAAGCATTTGGCATTCTACTTTCATAACCAACCATCCTCAATATAACCTATTGAGTGAAACTTACAGGTTAATGATATTAAGCTTTACCATTTTGATTCATATTCAATTATTTATCTTTATCTTCTACTTTGAGTTTTCAGTGCAGTCGCAACCTTAGAGTTTACCTCTCCATAGTGTTCACCTATTATATTAGCTGAGAGCACAACCTGGCAGAATTCAAGGGTTTTCAATTGGTTTCAGTTATTGAGGTAGTAAACATTCGTCTTCGTCACCACATGGCGAACTCACATGAATTGGAAATGGGGAATATTGAATATGAATTGAACTTGTAGATAGTTTCTTTGCTTTTTCTTGTTAAAAAAGTCAATTTGTTTGTACATGTATTGCCTGGGCCCTTCAAAGTGCCGTGCCGGGCACATCGATTTGAAATGTTGTGCCATGGCACAAACTCTGGTGACTTAGTGCCAACAATGCCGGTCGTCAAGGTAACAGTGCCAAATCCGCTTGTTGTCGCTATTGGGAAAGTAGTATCTCAAGACAATCATGTGCTTAGTCACCTCGTTGGGACGCCTAGGGAAGGATACAAGTGGCCTAGGCTTGACACAGATGGTAGTCCATTCACATTCGGAACTTTGGTCAGGGGGGATTGGTGGAATTAGTGGGATTGGCGTTTGCGGTGCGAACCATTCCTGTCGCTTCTCGGCAGAAGAGGTTTGTTTAAAGATGAAAGAGGTGAAAAGTATGAAGTAGAATTTAGGTGTGATCAAGAGTGTTGTGAAGAGGGAAAGTAAAGGTGAGGAAAATTGGGGCGGCGAACGTAATAAAGGGTATGAAAGTCGAGAAGGGCCTAGGAGAAAAAATCAAGAGATCGCAGCTGTGAAAGATGTTCAGGAAAGTACTCTATGCAAAGAGAGCTTATCCTGAATAACGTGGAGAAGGTTATGGTTAAAGCTCAAGTTCCTACAATAGCAAGAAGACAGAAGTCAGTAGTGTGTTCTAAAGAAACTTCTTTATAGCTAGATAGAGACAAGAGGAAAGGGAAGGGTGAACAAACATGGAAGAAGGATAGTCTTCAACGTCAGGATGATTCCAAAATATGCCTTGTTTGGGCCATAAAGGAATAAAGTGAAGGCGTTTTATTGTGAATTTGAGACAGATTAAAAGGAAAACACTTATTTCAACATACTAGTACTGGGCAAAAAACAACAAGTAATCCAGTAGCAAGTGCAACGATATAATAAGAGCTTACCTGGAATCCATTCACCTGCATTACTCGCTCAATTGTGAAACGGGAAGCCTTAATGCCTAAGCCCGCTACCAACTCAGGAAAGGATTTTGTGTATTCCTCTGGGCCATCCTGTGAGGCATTCTTGAGAGCAAGAGAAGTCACATATCATTCGGGAATGACTTCTAGTTGGCCGGGACGGTCAAGACTTTGTAGAATGGCATAGAGCTCATGAATATCACCTGGATCACTCCCTCTTTCCTAATTATAATTGAGGGTTAGCTAATTAAAAGCTCTGAAAATTGTCTCCTCTTCTTCCCGGCCACTTGCATCTAGTTACAAGAATAGCGCAAACCAGAAGGGGGCTATAGAATGACCTTTGCATTCCGACAGATTTTGCAGGCGGTATCTGGATGAACCTGCACACATTTCGAAATCTCTATCCAACTCTTATCAGTCAATAGATGGAGCGTAAGAATGGCTGATTGAAGTTCAAGTGGTATTTCTATTGCTTCTGTTGTTCGGCCCATATTATCTGTTATAGTATTATAAGCCTCTTATCTTCCAGGTAAATATCAAGACCGCACAAGCAAAGAAGACTTACGAAATTCAGCTTCTTGGAAGCACTTCGTAGACCTCACAAAGTAAGGATTACATAACCAGTCAATTAGCAACTTTGACCAATTCCAAGTCCAACACCCGTATTTCGGTCGGAAGTGGTAAGGCTTTGCGATCAGTTCAAAAGATTCAGCATTGAAGATGAGGCCAGTATGCTGATTTGGGTGGTGATGATGACATCCCTCATCTCCTGGTTGCAACACGCTGCTCTTACTTATCGGATTCCACGTGACGGATATATCTATCGGCGGCGCTCGTACCATTCTACTCTCATACTATTCGCATAAAGCAAAGGCCACCGGTCACAGTTGCTAGAAAATCCATATTCACTTACCCTGACAATATCGCTCACCCTCCTCCGCGTTTCAGAAAACCCACACTCAACAATTCAATATTTTGTAAACACACCGTTCGAATACCAGGTTCGGGTGCTATTCTCCATGGGGGACAGTAGCATCCCCAAAGGTTCTGGAACAGTACTCGTAATTCTCTGACGTTTTTGTGAACACGACTGCTATTACATACACCAAAATTTTGAGACTCCCGCCGACTTTTTGTATTTTTATGCAATAGCAGTTGTGTTCACAAACGTCAGAGAATTACGAGGCAAGAAGGCTGATCCACCCACCAAACCCCAGCATGCAGAGGCCCATGCTAGCACAATACTCAGCTTCATTCCCCGAACGGGAGTAAAATACAACAAGCCCACCCAGCGGCAGGCTAGACCCCAGCCCGCAATTCAAGGGCAAATTTCAGATGTGCACAAAGCTTTAACAAAGTGTTGCGCAGCAGGCGCCAATCGCCTTCGCAGGGGCCTAACCGTTCTCCAGATCATTATTCGAGATACAGTAAAACTCTAATAACCGAACGACGTGCTTTGTAGCCCAAATATCCTACTCTGGAAAATGACGCAAAAAACTGCAGGAAGAAAAAAAAAAGAGAGAGCTGCTCAGCCCCTCTGGGACACGCAAAAGCAAAAGCAAAAAAACCCCAGACTACCAGAAGAGGAAAGCCCAACGACATAGCGTATCGTTCTTTCGTGGTAGGTCTTTGGTTCATACGAGGCTCACAATCAGCAGTTTAGTGGCAGCAGCCTGGGAGAGAAATGCACAAACAGTAGATATCTTCTCATTTCTAACTTAACTCCCGCCTCAGCCTATCTAATCTTGTGTCCATCCGTCACTTCATTCTTGTCACTGATACAAGCTGTGATGACTACTGTAACCAAAGAACCAATACCACCAGCCCCAGCCCTAGATTCTTGGATATAGAAAACAAAATTCCACAGAAAAAAAGTAACGCCGTAAATGCGATACCTGATATTTCGACATCTTCGAAAGACGACAGACGGAATAGAACAAGGATGCGTAGGGCAAAAGGAAGATTTTGATGTCGGCCGGTCAGCCTAAACTAGAATCCAATCTAGGATGCGGTCCAAGTCCGCATCTATGAGCTCTGGCCAAGATAGTTTGACGCCTGTAGTGGTTGTGTGCTGATGTCAGTCACCGTAGTTCGCTCATGAAAGTGGAGGGTCGCGTGAATAACGGAGGTAATCACCCTTCCTAGACCTAGAAGCCCGGGCCTCTCTTTTCTTGTATTTCCACCCTTCAGGCTTTTTAAACTTTCGGAAGTACTCTGCTTCCGCCTTCTCTGCTGCACGATCGATCGCTGCTGCTTCATCTTCCTGTACGTATAGATCACAGCGGTCGCATTCGTCGCATGGTGTCCCCGGGACTTGTCGGAAGTGTTGGCAGAAATGTTTGTAGCTCTCACTACCTATCTCTGCTCGACAAACGTAGCTGTAGTTATAGATTAGCACAATGACCCCGTTGTTCGAGTGAGCAAGCGCGGTTTATCGCAACGTAAAGACCTAGATACAAACATACCACATGACATAGCCACATGGGCAAGTGAGCTTATTACAGCCATCAGATTTCACAAACGAGATATGGCAAATCGGGCACTATACAAGGTTAGCACTTAATCCATGATGGGCTCATACAGATCCAATTCATCCCTCATAAGAAACAAAGCCGAATAAAAGGTATCAATACCGTTCGCTTGATAGCATCTGCCATGGCCTTTTCTACATATATCCTCACACTATCCTCCTCTTTCTCGTAGCATTTGTGGAATGGGGCCCACTCGCTCCCGCACTCCAGACAACTGTCCCGACCGCACCGAACACTTCCACATCTAAAGAAGTTACCTCGGCGTTTCCGCTGGATCCTACCAATCGAGTTTTCAACCCGTTCTCGGAAGGCAGTTAATGAGAGAATCCACTGGATGGAGTTTGATGTTTCTCTGGGCAGGGAAGGTGAGCGCAGTGTGAGTACCATTGTAAGAACGAGGGTAAGGAAAGCTACCAACGCTAGCGGAACAATGGAGAACAATACTAGAACGGAAACAAGTAAAGCTACTTTGGCACTGCGTTTTATTCGGTACTCTTCCAAAGCAACTACTTCTGCATACGGGCAGAACGGGCACCTGGCCAAATCCAAACCAGATCTCTCCAAACTTTCCGCCGCCGTCTTGTCCTCGAGTGAGTGTAGAATATCGGGTGGCAGGATAACCAACAACAATTCATGGGGCACGAAGGCCGAACATGGCGGAGAAGCGGAACAAGACAAACACCGCACAGAGCACACCTCTCCTAAGAGATTTCTCCCCTGCCCGTATAAGCCTTCCTGCACACTTCGGAGCAGACACTGGTGGCAGAAGAAATGGCCATCTGAGCACGATGCAATCTCGGTCCACGGATAGTCTCCAAAACAGCATTCACACTCCACCATCTCTGATAAAGCAACATGTTCGGTCTCATTCAGGAGCTTTGCCACCTTCAAATCTTCATCCACCTGTCTGTCTCGGGTAGGCTTGCCCAAAGCAAAAAGTTCATCGTCCAATTCTTCACATCCAGTAGCGGTCACAGTTGGCTCGGGAGGTATTAAAGACCGCGCTCCACGAAAGAAACTAGTGAAAGAGAACCGCCAGGATTTGCCAGCAATATCCGTAAGAGTCAGTCGGGAGCGGGCGTAGTCGAAGTTGTTTTCAGCCATTACAGCTCGGATGGTTGAGTGAGCTAAGCCTTTGAACTCCTTGTAACTACCCGAGACAAACGTTAGCGGACGCCTGTGAGAGATGTTGGTAAGAAGAAAAAAGAGGGAAAGATAGATGGAAAGAAAGTATCAAACGGAACAGCAAGCAGACAGCTCACAGCAAATTCTTCGCAGCAACTCTATATGCCTCGGACCTGAACTTCTCCCATGGTTCCACAACTCGTTTCTGAACCCTTCCATCCTTCGACCTTTTTAAGAGGGCCTCCGTGATAACATGTAATCGCGATTCTTCAGAAAAGGTAGAGAGCATATGGCGGAACTCATCAACGTCAACGTTCGGAAACAACTCATTCAAAATTTCGATAGCTCGATTCAGAGAGGCCACCCTAGCTTGATCTGCAGTTTCTTCAGGATCCAGAGAAGTAGATAAAATCCCCCGACCACCGCGTGGACCCTTGCCCTTTGAAGAGGAGAGTAAAGAAAGCATGATACATATCGTGTGAACAGCAGCAGAGGGGGGAGAACAGAAAAGCAAGGGCCTAAAGGAGAGGGTCAGGGTGGGAGTCAGAAGAGGAGGCTCTGCGAGTCGCCTAGGAATGACACGGCGTCAAGAGGGAACCTAGCCGAATCAGCTGCAGAGGCGAAAGAGGTCCAGATTTGGCTTCAGTGGGGCCGCATCTTTATGACATTATTTGGCCTGAGATCGCGGTGGGAGGCTGTCTGCTTCGGACTGCTGCAGCTGTTCGCTTGGTTCATTTGCCGAACTAGGGTCTGGTGGCTTGCGGGAGGCGAGGAAAGCCGGGTAATAGGAGTGAAGATTTTCCGAGGGTTAGGATAAGTTAAGGCAACATAACATGGCTTTGACAGCAAGGGACTGGTAGAGTGTCAGGCCAATACTGGCATAAGAAAATACCAAATAGTACTCGTACTCGAGTATTGTCTTGATGACTTACTGCTTACCGTATGCCATGCTCCAGGATAGCATTGGGAGTTACAACATCGCATGCAACTTTTACCATGATTCGGGACTGGCGGCGCAGCAAAACAAACGAACAGCTTGTGTGGTGAAAGTGAGGTCGGATAGACTAGCCGGGTAACTCTCAACCCTCAGCCCAAGAGCGTCATACCAGTACCATAATTCCTTATCCTTACAGCCTCCACTTTACCACCCCTCAGTCCCCGCCTAAACTTCATTCAGCCAACTCCCACATACCGTGCCCATACACAATATGCGGAAGGGCGTTGGGCTCGGCGCCCTTACCAGAAACACTCAGACCTCACAACAATACGCTTCTCATGGTCAACTGCTTCAAAAATCTCATATCGATGAACTCACGACACAGCTTTCCGTTTTTCAGGCATCCCTCTCTCAGTTCTCCCGAACTCATGCGAAAGACATCCGCTCAAACCCCGCTTTTCGAGCAGAGTTTGCAAGAATGTGCACGGCAATCGGCGTCGATCCCCTTGCTAGCTCGTCAAACAGAGGAGGTAGCTTCTGGGCTGAAATGCTAGGAACTTCAGTCAACGACTTTTATTTCGAGTTGGCTGTGAGAGTTGTGGAGGTTTGCAGAAGAACAAGGCAGGAAAATGGAGGGTTGATTGCTATTGCGGAGGTACGGGAACGGATCACGAGGCAGGACGAGAGTATCGGCGGGAGCAGTGATGTCAGCGAAGATGATATCCTCCGGGCCGTTGACGCTCTGAAACCACTTGGCTCAGGCTTTGCTGTGATCGACCTTGGTCGGCGGCAGATGATCAGATCCGTGCCCAAGGAGCTCAATACGGATCAATCTACGGTACTCGAAGCCATTCAGGTACTCGGGTTCATAACCCACTCGATGTTGAGAGTTAACCTGGGTTGGGATGGAGCCCGTGTGCAAACTGTTATAGACGACCTGTTATCAGATTCTTTGGTCTGGCTTGATGGCCAGGCGGATGAAAAGGAGTATTGGGCGCCTAGCTTTTTCAAAAAGTCAAGTTAAGCAACTTGTGTTGGAAGCCTGGTGGCTGAGGATCATCAATTTACACATATCTTACGAAATAGACCCAGGACCAATAACCGATCCCTAGTGTACTATGTACTATAGCGGAAGTGTTGATAGATCTAGTATAATTCTGTGGGCGAGACCCGGAAGGTGCCCGTTCTGGTCCCAGAGCGATTTGTGTAAAATAGTGCAATCAAAAATGGGAGCACTGGGGCGAAGCCTAAAAGCCAGAATGAATATCAAGCGTCGGCAGAAAGTACAGTCGTGCACATGGTGGATTCAATAAACTCTAAATTCTAGCCCTCTTATACACACTGAGCGCCATCATCAGCCCCACCTCTAACTATAAATGCGAGGTTACCCTGTGCCTGGCATGGAACTGTCCGCCCGCCTTGGAAGGGAGAAAACTGGCATAATTGACCAATAAGAATCGTTCAGAATGGCTGCCAATCAAACAGATGTTAGTGGGTCTCAGTGCATACAGACATACAGAAGGGATATTGAAGGGGGTTACGTTGTCCGAGGCAGGCTTCTCCCGCCCAGCCCAGTAGCCCCCAATCAAGGGCAGTTTCTGTGCGTTGGGCCAGTAAGCAACCCCCCAGCTAAAAACAGCAAAGAGAGAATCCCAACCTGCAAAATATCTTGTTGAACGCGGGGAACTCCTTCAAGGATGAAGAGAACAGCGCCTCCAGCAACAGCTGCAAAACCTGCAGCACTAATACCACTATCCGATGAAATGTGTCAGCAGTGGACAGGGCGAAATAACTTTAGGCGGGGTGTACGAACATAGGCCGGAGATTCTTGATTGGGTACCCCATGATGTTGAAGGAAGGTCTCAATCTATAAGCCGTGAGACCAGTATTAGTCAATCACTTCCCCTGGCCGGCCGGGTTCTCAAATATAGGACAACTCACTTTGGGCCATAGGAAGAAACATAGCGAGCCTGCAGGGTGTCATCAGCAAGCTGGTTCTTTAAAGAGAGTCATTATAAGGAGATGCAGTTGTATGTACCATTGCGATATTCCTGAAGGCACGGAGGCTATGATCGCGGGTGTAGAAGTATGTTGCTACCGAAGTTGGAGGGGAAAGGGGGGGGGGGTTGTATGATGAAGTTATTGTTTGAAGTTGAAATGCGGAATGCCGAGCAAAGATTTTCTTGAGGAGGCTCACAGCGCTAGGCACAAAGAGGGAAGCGGCGGGGTCTAAAAATGAACTGTCGAATCCAACATCAACCAAATATATAGAGAAGGTCTTCAAAGTCGTAGGAACTGACTACTACGCAATTGAGACACATACCTTTCACTTGCTCTTTGACAATCGTTTCACTCCAGATTTTCACTAAATTTCTGGGCGGAAGACCGGGGTCTAGAGGTAGATTTAAATACGGTAAAAGACCTTTATCTACACCTGGACGGGAGCCGCGAACCAATCAAACAAGCGCTAATCCTAATTTAATTTTTTTCTTCAATTCTTCAGTTGCCCCACGATTTTCCCGACCGCTAACGCCCACGTCTCACAAGGCATTCAAAACCACAGTATTGCACAGAACAGTATGATACCTACACCGCCATATCATACCTAGTCCCTTGCCTTGCCAGTTCAACATCATACCATCCACACACACACACATACACACACCCCATACAAAGAGCAAAATTTCTCTGCTGAAGACTTTGTTTCTTGCTATCATACTTCAATCCACTCCCTTCCTCCCTCCCCCAGAGACTTCTCTTTTCTATCTGCCCAGGGAATTCACGGATAATTTACCCTTGTTCCCGGCTTTGTCTAGGCCTCATAATTGTGCTGTTTGCATTGCCTAAGACAAGGGGGGAAAAAAAAGTGCCCTTTCCACTCCCTTCCCTCTGTACTTTTTCTCTGCCCTGTTTCCTGAGAAGTCGATACGTTCGTCGGCTCCACGTCGCAACTGTTACTCTCCCCCACTTGGCGCAGAGTCACAGTTTGAACAAACTCAAAATTTCCGATACCGGTATCCCGTTTTCCCCCGATCTTCGCCGATACAACAGCCACGCTAGACCGCACACTCCATTCCTTCGCCTACCTTCTTCTTCTCGCCACTGTCACCCCTCCACCTCATACTTTCCCCATCCTCGTAACTCGGTATCTTTCACTTACTATAGGTACTCCCGGGCCTAATACTGCTACCCTCTCGGAATCAATAGCACAACCCGAAACTGCATCGGGTGAATAGGTCGTATCTCCGTACATTTAATACACTGAAAGCTGGGAAGGAAGGAAGGAAGGAAGGGCGGAAGGAAGAATAGAAGGAAGTCTGACATTCGAGTCGAGGAGCCATGCCCACCAACAGACCCTTTCTAGCAAATCTGTTGGTAGCGTTCCGAGCACACAGCGCTACGGCAAAGGGTTCTTCCAACAATCCATCATCCCCCTCACCGTCATCAAAACCCTCTGCGGGACCTAAAACTCAATCGGCCGCTGCCAGTAGTTCAACACCCGTCTCTTCGTCAACCGCTGCTATGGCTACTACCACTGTCCATGCGAATAGCGGTCAACAGCAACAACCTACTAACTTCACCCCTCCAAGACAACGAAGGAGTTCGTCAAGCTCAACTGAGGGTTTTGTGGAGCCTCCTTCTGGCGAGAAGTGGTGGATAGGTGGGCGGAATTCGGATGGCCAAGAACGGTTTTACCGATTACAGCCAGTGTATGTAGCCTCCCTTCCCGGTAAGATATTTGGGACTCACGGGTTTGTTTGATAGGCGGAGGCAGAGATCTTGTGACCGATTATCGTTGGATCGTTTATCGATTTAGATATTCGTTTTTACATTTATTATCCCACGACAGCTACATCTCGCCGAGGTTCTACTTTAGCAGTGTTCGATGTCTCAAGGGTTCGTCGACTATAAAAAGGGTTGGCATGGGATCCACGGCGAGCACAGGATGCGAGAGATCGCGTTGCTTCTGAGTTGCTGGCTACGTTTTTCCTCCCGACTTCATTGCTATTGAGCTCCTTCTCTTGACCCTTCGGTCTTTGTCTATAACTTTTATTCTGCTGTACTTTTGTTCTTTTCTTATCATCATTATTCCTGTTTGAGCGCTTTCATTTCTGGCATATTGGGAATCAGGTTGGGTGCACAGAAGAGATTTGGGTTGGGACATACCGGTATCATACTCGAACTTCATCTGATAAGGTCTTGAGGTTGTTGTGATGAGCTAGATAAACCCACAAAACAATATATTTCATACGGCCCGATTAACTTACCGGTATTAAGCCTACGGAACATCAATAGAGAACAGCAGTCACTTGTCACAGCACACACTTCAAGCGTCTGAAGAATTTTCCCAGCCTTCCCCATCCCCTTTTCTGTTTTCACCCTTACTGTACACCATATCCTATCAAGTGCATTCATAAAAATAAAAATAAAATAAAAAGAAGAAGAAACGGACGACAATTTCAAAGGTGCCTCCGGAGGCTGTGATGATTGTAATACGGCAGAAGGCTTGGGGCGGGGAAAGGCTCTTACAGTACAGCAATGACAATGGATGAGGCGTTTCCCCACCTTTGGAAGTGAGTGTAGGCTGCGATCCGCTTTCTTTTTATGAGCTAAAAAGAGTGATCCCAGTGATTCCTTTCCTCGAAGAACCCGCTTGGGAAGTCATAAGCCATTCGGTATGCAATAGGAAGGGGAGAAAGGAAATGTAGATATCGCAAGGTTGGAAGGTGAAATCCTAAGCAATAGAGATCGACAAGAGTGCTTGAAGGTAAACCAAACCAACCTTTACGGCTGATTCTTCACTTTAACGGCAGCCTAGTAGTGGATAGATATAAGAGTGACTGCGCGACCCATTCAGGCGTTGCCCCTTGCCATTGTCTTGCATGTTAGAGCACTGCTATTTGCGGCATCGGAATTGTTGCGCACTAGAGTGCAGTCCCGTAAGTTGCGGCATGGGGGAGGGGGGAGGGGGGGAGATGAGGGGTGTTTGTGTGCGGTGCAGCATAAGCTTTGGGACTTCTTATCGGTAGTCTTTAGGGTAGGGAAAGATCCTTGGACTGGAAAACGTTGTATCATATCATACCTTGGACGATGATTTGATAGACCAAGAAAGCACCAGTATTGGTACCGGTACGGTACCGTACAGTAGAGTATGGTAGGGTATCAGATTGTCTTCAATAGGAAAAAATAGTGACTCTGGGAATGGGTTGGATGTCGGGGATGTCTGCGTATACATCATAATCCGAGATTATTTTTTTATAAAAAAGAAAAAGATCAAAAATCAAAAATCAAATCCGTTGTGGGGGAATCAAAGGATGGGGTTGCTCCCTTTCTTCCGTGTCCAGTGTCCGTTCCTGGCGGCCAAAAACTTGCAGTTGCGGAAAGTCCGTTATTTATCAGCAATTTCGCTAAAAAGAAAACGGTGGGAATTCTTCGTATCATACCGGAATCATATCGTGGACCAACTTACCAAACAGGCCAATAAAGCAAAGTACTGGTATGGCTTGATGTCTTTCCCATAAAACTTAAAATATGATCACTTTGGATACCTGATTATGTGTACCACTCAGAGATATTGTTATCCCCTCAAGATAGGCCGCTCCTGCGGAGCATTTATTATTCAGTTAATAAGAGTGATTGGAGTCCTCCGCACCATATCAGAGTCCCCGAGTCCTGAATAACTTGGGCGTGGAGATTGTCGCCCGTTTTACGCGCTTTATTCATATTGTTTTCGCCCTCTTTTTTTTTTTGCCGCGACCAATCATCAGCCCTCTCGACGTTTCTTCGGCTCAATACCGCTATTGAGGGGATCTCTTCAAGCCGACCTGACTTGTTCCTGTCTGGCTTCCGCTGTTGTTGCTGCCATTGTTGCTGACTGTTGGTAAACCTCTCTTTCTCTCTTTTCATCATCACCATCATCATCATCATCATCTTCTCTCCTTCCCCATCAACACCAAGGCATGACCCAGCCGAACTAGTCTCCGGTCTTCATCTCCCACCACCCCTTCACCCTCCCTCCCTCCAAGGTGGCTCATCCACCTTTACACTTTACTGCTACCCTCCAACATACCTTCTCTCTCTCTTTTCTATTCTCTTGATTACTACCATATTTTCCCCCATACTATCACCCCCCTTCTTCCTCCACCTCCTTTCCCTCCCGTCTCCATCTTCACGCTTGTTCTTCCAACCTCTGGCAACCACCCACGACCCACATAGCAAGCGAGCCCGTAATCCGGCTGCTTCTTGTATCCCCCCTTCCTCAACACTAACTACCGTCAGCCCCGATAACTTCGCTTTTTTTTTTCTTCTTCTTTGCCCCGCCACTTGACATTATCTTCCTGCTACTTCTCTCGTTGCCCCTCTGTTGTCGCCTGTCGCCTCCTCTGCGGTTTGCTCACATTCAACTCTCGGTGTCTTCTTCGGCTTAGCTTTGGACCCCTGCCTCATCACCACTGCCCACCACCACCACCACCACCACCACGACGCACTCCTTGGTAAGTGATCGACTTTTTTTCTTCTTCTTTTCCTTTCCTTTCTTCTTTTACTTTTTTTTTTTTAAATTTTTTTTTTTTTAACTTGTCTCCCTCTCCTTGTTTCCCACTCTTGCTTTGCGTGACATTTGTTCAGATCTTGACAACCGTCTACTCGTTTGTTCCCTTGCTAACACCACTAAAATGCAGCCATCCTCTCCTAATCCCAACATCACCTTTAGGCCACCAGTGTCTTTATCTAGAGAACCGATCAGCGAGGAGCCCAGTCTTAACGGGGAGCCCTCTTCGCTTGACTTCGTGTTTTCTGAGCCAGCAAACACTCTGCATTCTCATCAGATGGGCCAGGGTGCTTCAACGCCCCAAGATGGCAGGGAGACGTCGGCTACAAGGAGGATTGGAACACAACAACAACATCAGCAGCAGCAGCAGCAGTCGAACCAAGGAGTCGAGGCGAGCCAAAACCCGGCTGCCCAGATTGTGACTAGGAACAGCATTAATTCTGGAGTGTCCGATGAGACGGCCACGGCAGTCCTCAGGAGGAGCAGAAGATTACGGAATCATATTGAACACATATCAAGGATAGGAAACAGGATAATGTCACCAGGCTCGTCTTCGTCGACATCAGTGGGTAACAGGATGCAAAATATCCGTTTTCGTTCCCGTAATTCACGTTTCTCAAATTCCCGCTCACCGTCACCCACATCTCCCGGCGGTTCGTCACGTACCCGACCTTCGTCGCCGCGCACCCGGCCACGTAATATCCCTCGTTCCACGCATATTCCTGAACCAGACTTTGGTGATATGATGGATATATCTCCTGTCACCACTGCTACCCCACACCCGCAGACCCCGTCCTTTTCATCACCTACCGAGCCTACGCCTCCCGCTGAATCTCGCCCTTCGCGTATGTCAAGGGTCAGATCGTCCTTGTCGATCAGTTCGTGGCCCAATCTCCTTCCAGATATTCGTACAGGTAGCTCTGCTCGCCCATCTTCAGGGCGACCATCGCAATCTAGGTCTCGTAGGGCAAGTATGTTCGGCTCAGCATTTGGTGATCACAGTCATAGTGGGGACATGGATATAGATATGCCTTCGGCGCCAGATCTCAACTCAGCATCCCAGTCTGGACCTTCGCGGTCCAGCACATCCCAGCCCAGGCAAGATCGCCCTGCTAGCGGCACCGGAACTTTGATGGATGAACTCGACAATAATCCTGCTCGGGTAAGACCAGGAGAAGATCAGGCCGCGATGTTATCAAGGCTACTTTCGGTCGCTGCCGCAGCCACGGCAGCATCACTTGTTGGGGGGACTGAGCAGGCAATTCGAGAGGCTGAAGATGTAGCCGGGGATAATGGAGGGGACGGAAGCTTTGAATCTTTCTTAAGAGCTCTCCAAAATGGACGTCTAGCTGCGGCCCTTAGAAATGGTGGCAATGAGCTGGGTGGAGGGACACCGGCGGATGGTGAACGTGCAGAGTCAGTTATGCCTCCGCTCAATTTCTTCAGGATGTTCCGCTTCGGGAGTAATGCACATTCGAACACAGATCACGGTAGGGAGGAGGGCTCTGATGGCTCTCGCTCCCGAATGGTTCCAGTTATTATTGTAGGGATTCGCTCCGTCACCCCAAGAGATACAACAGAGGCAGAAGGCAATAGGCCAGCCCCATTTTTTGACGCCCTCGCCAATCTTCCCGTTAATATTCCAAGTATTCACCGTAGGCCAAGGCTCAGTAACAGTCATAGAAGGGCTTCGGTGGGTGGTGTGCCTGGCGGCTCACTTGGATTTGATAACCAAAGACATACTCGAGGGGCTTCTGTTGGGTCGTTGAGGCCAACATCTGAACTTGATACCTCGCTAATTCCACCGTCTCTCTCTGAATCTTCCTCTGGAGCACTACCACCTCCTTCCACTCCAGCCGATCCCGGCATATCAAACTTCCGTCAGGAGCCGCTTGCTCCCGAATCTCGGGTTCCGATTGAGTCAGCAGAAGCTAATACACTCCCTGATGATAACGGGCTGGGGTATGGAGGCGGGAGGGAACCATCGCGCCGCCGTTTGTCGCGGCGTTTGAGTAGTCCAGAAGCTTTGCCAGCACTTGGAAGGTCCGGAGGAAGCAGTAATCCTAGTAGCGCTAGTTCCGCAAGTGGAAGTGGCGGGTCTAGTAGTAGTAGTAGTAGTAGTAGTAGTAGTAGTAGTAGCAGTAGTAGGCGCCCTTCGGGTAGCCCTGAAGGTACTAGGAGCTGGATTATCTACGTACTTGGTGGTTCATACCCGGAGGATCATCCAATCCTTACGACTCCAAGCTTGTTCACTGATGTAAGCTTCAATTCTTTGGAAACAGCTCTGCCCTGAAGTCCTACATATTTATTCCGTTTGCTAATACCGAATTTGTAGGCTCCAACGTACGAAGATATGATGCTTCTCTCATCCTTGCTCGGTCCGGCAAAGCCCCCTGTAGCAACTAGAGACGATGTCAATTCCGCCGGTGGAATATTCACCTTTGGTGATGGGGGTGCCCTCGGCGCCGAAATCGCCCAGGGAGACAGATGTCTGATCTGCTTGGGTGATTATGAGGATGGTGAGCAGTGTCGTCAACTAACAAAATGTCAACATGTCTTCCATAAGGACTGTATTGATGAGGTAGGAAAATAACTACCAAGTCTTTGATCGAACCGTACTGACTATCCATAGTGGTTGACTACGGGACGCAATTCGTGCCCCCTATGCCGAGGCCAAGGGGTTAACGAAAAGGAACAGTCGGACCCTGCCCCGCCTCCGGCTGCATCAGATCCTCTTACCCAAGATCCCCTGGACGCTGTTGCTGCATCATAATAGAAGTTTTGGTATCTTCTCGGGTTTTTGCCGGCATCGACTAACTATCTCCATTCGCCAATCGGTACTTAGACTGAACTGGATGGATTACATTGATTGTTTTATCAGCTACTCATCGTGGGCGTATATACCTTGCCCACGATTATTTTTTCCCCTTCTCCTTTCTATCCTTTTGCCTCTTTAGCCTTTGTGCCGTTTGGAGTATCTTTTACGTTGTTTTTCTATCTTTTTTCGGAAACGGTGAGAAGACGGTTCTTGGGTTTGTTGCATAGTTAGGTTGTTATAGCCTCTTTTTCCTTTCCTTTTCCATTTCCCTGCCCCTTTATGTTTCATTCACTAGGAGACTTCATGATGGCTAGGGCTCACAAACTGTACTGTCATTCACATCTTTCGGTGGTAAGGCGTCGTGTGTTGATTTTTCTTCTGTGGGTTGAAGCATCTATGTTGTCTTTTGGGTGCTGTTATTTATCCACCATTGTACCCTAGTATCCTAGTATTGTTGTGCATTGGGAACACAATTGGTTCCTTGGCTAATGCATTGCCTCTCCTCAACTCCTCAATCTGGGTTTTCAAGTTTCTTCCTTTCATTGCGATGAACTGTTTTTTCAGGAGGGGCCGGGTTAGCATTTGGGTTCGGGTTTAGGTTTTCATGTGTTTCTTCCTTCTTTTGTTGCTAAGTGTGCTGGTGGCCCATTTCTATTCCGGCATTCCCTTTTACAATTTGTCTCGCTCCCCAAGCTATGTTTGTCTCCTATAGGTTGTCGTAACCCTGATAGCAGTACATGTTCTTAGAGCACTTAATTTCCAGGCATCGGTTGATTGATCCGCTAATCCAGCGCACCCTTTATGCTATTAGGTATGGCAGGTAGGTAGTAGGATATGCTCTAGCACGGTACAGCCAAGTGCGGCCCTACTCTATACCGCACCATACCAGACCATATCAGACTATACTGCATCGAACCCTTACCGTATCGTGCTTTCTCTCACCCCGTCTATCCGTGCATGGACCAATCGTTCGTTCGTTCGTTCATTGTAGTCTACGATAGCACTCCCTTCCCAGAAAGTGGGATTTGGCGAAATTCTACTGGTTCCACTGGAGCAACGTACCACTCCTAATCGGTTTGTCTGTCCAAATTTCCCTTATACATAGGTCCCCCCCTTCCATTGCCCTGGCCCCTGGCTGGCATGTACAGTACTGTACCGCAGCACAGCGTAAGGCTCTCAAGCTATCATATCGTTGGTCTTTATTAACCCACTCATGGTAAGTTGGGTTGGTTAATGAAGCAGGACAAAGTGGAATCGAGTCGAGTTACTCATATCCACCCCATCGGTACCTCGTCCCCTGAAAGCTTTTTTCCTTTTTTTTCTCTCCTTATTTTGGGTTCTATTCCCTCTACTCGAGCACGGTACATCTCTTCTGCCGAATCGATGGACGAAAACCCCGAAATGGTAACATTGAACCACAGTACTCATAGGGGGTTATAAACTACCAAAGGATGTTTCTTTTCTTTTCTTTTTATTTTGCTGATCCCCCTTTCCCTCCTCCTTCTCAGAACAGGTTGAATCCCCGGCAAAAGGGACGGGTAGTGGCATAGACACGGTTCGGGACAATGATAGATGTGCCGCTTTGAAGCGTGTTTATGGTTGGTTGGTTGGTCAGTTGTTGGGTGTCTAGGCACAGATTGTGCCCTGGTGTGTTTATAAGTACTTAAAATCGAGTAATTCATTCCCAGCAACAAAGAGAATGAGGGGGCTTGCACAGTACGCAATGGTGAGAGATTAGAATTGCTGGGGCGTGGTTAGTCGTAATGTGTCAAGCAGTGGAGTACGGTAGAAGGTGTGGTGTGAGGGGAAAGTGATGGGCTGTGTTTGGGTCGTTTGGGGAAAGGCGCTGGGTGAGATGGGGGTGCTGCAAGTAGGTATAATATATAATATATGGGTGAGAGGGTGTGAAGCGGAGAACGCAGTGGGGCGGGCGGAGGGCGCAGAGGTAATGAATGGGTCTGGCGGGAAAGTTATGGAATAAATTTAGTTAGTTACCTGAGGTTAACCAGCCAAATATATTCCTACCTGTTCTGGTTAATGTGGCTACACTGCTTGCAGTAGTAGTCGTATGGTGTGACAGTCATGGGCCTTATTTCGCTGTGCTAGTGCATAAATCTACCGCTACCGTGGGTATGATACTCATAGTCCACATACATGGGAGAAATGTGCGATCATACAGGAATTCCCTCACTGTGGTATAGGCGCAGCAAAGCTACCGAAAACTCAGAAGTCGGGAGAGGCGGGAGGGGGTGTGCAGCTCCCCTCCTTACTACGAGAGGTAATCACAACAACGTCCTAGCATGCTTCTCCCGTATTAGGGCACCTCTTGCGGTATGATAGCGCGTCGCGGTTCTTGGGAGGTTTGTTGGTTGGCATGGATAAGATTAGATTAGATCCGATCCACCACTTGCTCCCGTTTCAATCCATAATAACTGGTAACCGTGCCAAGGTCGCGAAGATTGCTTGCTCGCAATCTTGGGCTCCCTCTTCCAGAGGGTGCCCGACAGCTCAACGTCAGATTCGGCTCAACGTCAGATTTTATTTGTATGTGAATTTAAGAATTATGAACCACTGCCAAACATTCTGTCATGATTTAAATGGCCTTTTGCCTTTCTCACACATTGTTTTAAGTCTTTGCAAATAAGTCTTGCACTTTGTTTCCTCTCTTTTACAACTTTTATTTTTGCATAGCGGGACTTTTTTTGAATTAGGCGTGAAAGTGATATTGAGCCGAATCTGACGTTGAGCTGTTGGGCACACTGTGGAAGAGGGTGCCCAAGATTGTGAGCAAGCAATCGGGGGTTGTGGCTCTGTCACAACCTTGGCATCGTTAGAGATAAAGCCATCGCGCCAACAACGAGATTGCACTCACAGCGAGAACCTCAAGTAATCAGCTGCCAAGAGATATGAGGTAGGTTTGAAATAATAGTATGATAATAGTAAATTCAATTTGACGTAAAAGTATATGTAAAATATTATATAGACAAGCAAACTAGAATGAAATCTAAATAGTAGGAGGAAAAACAGTGAGAATGGAGGCTCAACCCTTCACAAAAGCTTTATGAGAACAGATGGGGATGGAGATGCTAGAAGAGGGGGTAGTAGGTTCACAAAAGAAGGCAGTACAGGCAGTTGATAGTCCATATTCTATATTGAATCATCAAAAGGTACTCATTACTTGAAAACAAATCTACGGGGAAAATTGGAAATTAGTTAACCTGGAAATTTAAATTAATAGGATGGATGACAACTTAGAGAAGATGCAAACAAGTCCAGATAGTGAATGACACCAACAGAGGAAAAAGTATTGAGTGATCGAGCTTTCCAACTGAAGCAGAGGAGATTTCCTGGTAATGTCTACAAATTGGTGAATATCAGAAGATATATTTACCAGCAATGCATCCCAACGAGTACCGTAGGTCGTGCATGGCTTCAATGATTCTATAAACGGCACACAAATGTCAAATCCCGGTACGGTCAGCCAATTGAGTATGCATGGACAATCTAGGGGAATAACCATAAAGCAATATCTGCTGTTTTTCAAATGGTAGGTCCTGAAACCAAAGAGGACGCAATAGTTCCTATTTATCCCTATAATTCCATTAGTTCAAGTTCATCGGGTAATTATTTTAAAGTACAATGAAGATGTAAAGGAATATGAAGTCTGGCTAGAGAATACATACAATGTTGATAAGACTGGTTTTGTCATGGGATTCAGTCCATCAGAGAGAGTAATTGATGTCATTGACAAAGCCCGAAAGAATAGCAAGCTATTTGTAAGTCAGCCAGGCAATTGACGACTAGCAACTGTGGTGGAAGGCATATGTGCCGATGGGTTAGTACTTAATCCAATGATCATTTTTAAAGCAAAAGACTTTAGACAAGAGTGGTTTGAGCACTTACCAGATGTACCGGATAATATCCTCTTTGGAAAAACACCAAATAGATAGACTGATAAGTGTAACGGGGGCACACTGTAGAGAGGTGAACTCTAAGGTTGCGACCACACCAAACACTCAATGTAGAAGATAAAGATGAGGTAAAATAATTCAGAAGAATCAACGGTAAAACTTAATATAGTTAAGCTCAGAGCTTCACTCAATTTAGTTCTCTTAAGGAAAAGTTAGTTGTCGAAGTAGAATGCCAAACGCTTAAACTGAAGTAGATATCCGATTTAAGGCTTTGACATTCACCACTACTCCGACATTGTGCGAGCACCCTGTCCTGCTCAGGGGGTGTCCGAGGTCTACCCTCCATCAGGGTTTATCCTGCCGGAAGTGTCGGACCAACTCGGGTACACTTAACTCCGTCAATAGGATATGAGTTTCTGCAATGCATCTCCAAAACAACCGCAGGTGGAAAAACTCTTCCTATCGAAGTCATACCAGTGGCTAACTGTTATGACAACAACCGGAATCAATACCTAGGTGGTGGACTCACTGGCCCGGTGGTAGTTTTGTCTATACAAGCTATGCAGTCCATCATTTAATCTACGCGACTATCTAATGTGATAAATTGACATGCAAGCTACCCCGGTGAGATGTAGCCGATGGTTGGCTAAGTGGGCGCTACCCATAGCCAGCCTCTCAGGACATACTCTACGGTGATAAGACTTATACCTCTAGACTCCAATAACAACCCATAGTGAATGCTACAAATCAACGGGAGAAGGTCCGGGCTGGTTACTCAGGTATTTGTCTCGAAAGAACCCTGGCCTTCGGAGACTACCTGACTACCACTAGCAAGACTACCCTACTACCCGTAGGTTAGAATAGACTCCTAGGTGCCTGAGGGACCATTTATGTGTGACCCCCATTTTGGCGGTTACCCATACTCCCCTTATATATCCTGCGAACGACATTCAGTCGGACTGACGGCGACGACTTATACCGTGTTACGGCAGCTGCTCCAATGACCTCTTTTAACTAGCAAACGAGCAACTACACAGCCGTCTGCCTATGACGCGCCGTCCCAACGCTGGGGCCAGAGGGGGGTGTTAGCTAAACCCGCACAAGTTCAATATTATGTTCGGGCAACCTTTACACAGGCGTGGGGCCTCCCTGCGCCGATGCGTGTACGTCCAAGAACATCTAAGAGCCCATAGAATGTGAGGCAATCGACCTCCAAGTTGTAGGATGACTTTGCCGGTGAAGGTAGTGTAACCTTGGTTCCTCATTAGGGTAACTGGGACCCATGGGCATAATAACCAAATTCCTAAGGTAGGGTAACTTTGCCCTCTTATGCCTTTAACCGCTCCGGAAGTCCTCCAGTCGACCACAGAAGTCTTCTCAGAGATCCGTGTAACATTCCCATAATTCTCTTGATCTTATGCGAATGTTCTCCCGAAAGGTTACCCTGCCTAATAGAGTGCCTAAGGCCAGTCTACTGTTCCCTAGGCCTTGCCTTTAGGCGAACCAGTATTCTTGTATACTAATATACCAGACCATACCACTTTTGACTACCTCTTGGTATACCATTTGGGCTAAGGTGGTAGTTATTGTAGCTACCTATCATAGGGTCGTTACAATAAGGGTTTAGCCTTATCCTGGTTGAGATAAAACCTCTGTATGAATAGTCAAACTGCAAGGAAAGCTGAAAGCCCAGACCGAATTCTACTCTTTGATGGACATAACTCTCATGTTAACATCAGCTTCCTCAAGTACTATATTGAAAATCGGATAATACCAATCTGCCTTCCACCCCATACTAGTCACGATTTACAGGCTCTCGATGTTCCTGTATTCAGTCCCTACAAGCATGCCTATCATGCTGAATTGCACAGAAGATTCAAAGACTAAGACAGTAAAGTGACAATACAGAATTTCTATACAATTATTAGCCATACTCGCACAAAAGCTCTTATCTTCGCAAATATCCAGAGCAGGTTCTGGAATGCTTGGATTATACCTTTAGACAAAGAAACAATATTACGACAACTTCGCTATGAGCAGCAGGCAGGAGAAAATACCAGCCAAGTACAAACTCAAAGTACCCTATTTTGAAAATGACTCCACAAGATTGACCTATTCAAAGTGAATCATCTTGATGCACCAATGGATGCGATACAACTTTGAAGGCAAGGGGAGATGTCATTGGAAAGTGTATCACCTTCTTCACCATAAAGTTGGCGCCAGCAACAGGTTACAAAAAATCTGCTCCAATCTACAGAACAGTAAAGGATTGAAAGTAACCTGAAAGACCAGCAAATACACTCTCTCGAAACTGAAATCCACAATCTCTGAAAAAAGAAAAAAGCTAGAAGAAAGATCATTACCGATCATGGAACTCAAGTCCTCTTCTAAACCAAAATTACCACCCTGTTTGCGTATCCTGATGCTAGAAAGCACTGAAAATATCACGAGAGGTTTGACAGATGAAGGAAACTGGTTGCTGCTATTGACATCAAAATTGATTCACTGTCAGTTAAGAAAAGGAAGGTTGAGAAGTTGGAGAGAGAGGGTTGCTTACCAAGGCGTTGGAAAACATCCGCTCAGCTTACAGATGAGATTGGTAAATTCAATGAAAAGGTATCCATGTCAAAAACACAACTGTAGCAGGCAGAGGCAGTGGACCTTGAGTCGAGTAAAGATGGTGACAGTCATCAGTTTGGGACACTAGTGGTTTCTGGGGTTGGGGAATTATCTGCACAAGATGGTTGATTCATATATGGAAATGGATTTTTCTTCGTTTTTCTTTCTTTTCTTTTTTGTCTTAATCTTGTGATATTTTTTAGTAAAAAAGAAAACACAGAAAAAATTATTTTGCTGGAATAGCATATCGCTTACCGCTTCATCTTGGATGGAGATAGATAGATGAAGACCATTGAGCTGGTAAATGTTGTCTAGTTATTAGTTGGTAAGGATGTTGTGGTTGTCAGCAGTAGGGGTATGAGCTGATCTCATATGGGTTAGTGATTACTAGCCATAGAGACTTGGCATTTGCTTACTCATACAAATCTCGCTGTAGGTGCAATATTGTTGTAGGTACCAGAGCTTTATTATACTGGGTAGTATTTGTGCCTCTGTGTCAAGTTTTGTTTTCCAGTTTTTTCATAGTGGCAATCTGGGTAAAGATTTGATATAGTATGGAGGCGGATGACAATATTTGGTATAGTAATAGATCTTGATATGTGAACACGAGTATATCCCAGTATTCGGTAGTTTGCAATGTGAATTTCAAACATGATAATACCCCAGGTACTTGTAAATTTCCCTGTTATTAAACTATACGAATATGCCTCCAGAAAAGAGCTTTTTTGTTCCAAATAATGCCCAAAAGAAAGAGCTTATGGACTCTGACCAGAGCTGGGATTGTAGCTCTTTATCTCCCTAGTAGAATGTCTTTTGAACAAGTAGCTATTCCTCTAAATGTTGACAAGGAGACTACACATCAGGTATACAACAAAATTGAGGTAGGAAAAGGGTAGTAAATGGTGTTATAGGTAAAGGCTAATACCTAGAGAATATAGGAGCGTTCCAGAAGCTCAAGAATCAAAGACATGCTTGCAACTATTGACCAGGGGAATCAAGTTTGTACGCAACTAGCAGTTCCTCGGAGGTATTTACACCTGTTTCAAGAATTGGAAAGATTTAAGAATCTTGCAACATTGAAGTAGGGGCATTGCTGATGCACCTTTCCCGAGATTGCAAGAGAAGCAGACATTCCTATTACAAATTCAACTATCTAAAAATTGATACATGAGCATCACAACGTCTATGGATGTCAATGCTGCTGTAAGCCTCCACTTGATGATCAAGGCAAGTGTGATTGACCCTAGTTGGTAGAATTGAGCTTGGAGCAACCTATTGAGTCTTTCATCTCAAGTGAAAAGAGGATTTTTGAAGTATGAGCAGCACAAAGTTTTCATGATAAATCCTATTAAAAAGATACTAACCTGTCTGCCTCTGCAACCCATAATAAAAAGGTCAATCTGTTTAGACTCATGGTATCTGGGAGTATTACATGGGGTTTTGAACAGCCTTTATGGGTCAGTTAAGGAAAAGGCAGAGGAAAGGGAAGTCAATACAGAATAGCTATGACAGGGAAGTGAGGAAAAATGCAAAAGAGTTCAATTCTGAAGACAAAATGCTCTTATTGCTGGCACTAAGGAATACAAATATCTTCAAGTTGTCAATTGTGACATAGACAGATATAATGCCAACAGTTGCCCAAATCAGCATTGACATATATGCCAATCCTAATACTGGAAATATGGTGAAGATATACAGCGGAGAAGTAGAGAAGGAGATCTAGATGGATTTGCTTATTGTAAATACATTTTTCATGAAATACTCTATTCAATCGCTTGATTGAAAGATGACAGGATAAGACTAGGTCAGCTTATTGGCTTGTAGAAGTGTAACGGGGGCACCATATAGAGAGAAGAACTCTAAGGTTGTGACAGCACCAAACACTCAAAGTAGAAGTTAAAGATGAGGTAAATAATTCAAAAGAATCAAATGGTAAAACTTAATATCATTAAGCTGGAAGCTTTACTCAATTAGTTCTCTTGAGGAAAAGTTAGTTATCGAAGTAGAATGCCAAATGCTTAAACTTAAGTAGATATCAGATTTAAGCCTTTGACATTCACCACTACTTTGACCTTGTGTGAGTACCCTGTCCTGCTCAAGGCTGGTCCAAGGTCTACCCTCCATCAGGAATTATCCTGCCGGAAGTATCGGACCAACTCGGGTACACTTAACTCTGTCAATAGGATATGAGTTTCTGCAATGCATCTCCAATACAACCGCAGGTGGACAAACTCTTCATATTGAAGTCGTACTAGTGGCTAACTATTATGACAACAACCAGAAACAATACCTAGGTGGTGGACACAGTGGCCCAGTGGTAGTTTCGTTTATACAAGCTATGCAGTCTATCATTTAATCTACGTGACTATCTAATGTGATAAATTGACATACAAGCTCCCATAGTGGGATGTAGCCAATGGTTGGCTAAATGGGCACTACCCATAGCCAGCCTCTCAGGACATACTCTACCGTGATAGGACTCATACCTCTAGAGTCCATTGACAACCCATAGTAATGCTACAAATCAAGGGGAGAAGGTCCTGGCCGGTTACTGAGGTATTTGTCCCGAAAGAGCTCTGGCCTTCTTGGACTACCTACGTACCACTAGGAAGACTACGCTACAACCCGTAGGCTAAGATTGACTCCTAAGTGCTGGAGAGACCATATATGGGTAACCCCCATTATGGGAGTCACCCATACTCCCCATATATATCCTGCGAACGACATTCAGTCGGACGGACGGCGACGAAGTATATGATATTACAGCAGGCGCTCCAATGACCTCTTTTTACTAGCAAACGAGCAACTAGGCAGCTGTCTTCCTATGACGCGCCGTCCCAACGCTGGGCCCAGAGGGGGGAGTGAGCAAAACCTGCCCAAGTTGAATAGTATGTTCGGGCCACCCTTCCTCAGGCGTGGGGCCTCTCTGTACAGATGCGTATACATCCATGAACATCTAAGAGCCCATAGAATGTGAGGAATCGACCTCTGAGTTCTAGGATGACTTTGCCGGTGAAGGTAGGGTAACTTGGATTCTTCAGTAGGGTAACTGGGACCCATGGGCAGAATGGCCAAATTCCCAAGGTAGGGTAACTTTGTCCTCTTATGCTTTTAACCCCTCAGGAAGTCCTCCTGTCGACCATAAAAGTTGTCCCGGAGATCCGTGTTAGGCTTCTATAAATTCCTTGACTTTATGCGAACTTACTCCCGAAAGGTTACCCTGCCTCGTACTGTACCCAAGGCTACTCAACTATCCCCTAGGCCTTGTCCTAGGTTAACCATATATGGGTATAAGAAGTATGTGAGATCATACCACCTCTGGTTACCACTTGGTATACCATTTGGGCTAAGGTGGTAGTTATTGTACCTACCTATTGTAGGGTCGTTACAAGAAGATAATGCTAGAATATTAGGCAGGAGCCTATTTCAAAGACTTGCAAGATTACACAGGCCAATCATCTTTATCATAGACTGAGATTTTCTAGGAAGACTCAATGACCAAAGTAGAGGTAGGTAGAGTAATACAAGATTTTAAAGTGTAAATGTTTTATATTGATAAGATCTTTTCTCCATTGCTTGGTTTTATTCAAATAGCTCAGAAGGGACCTCAACATTTACATACCGCATCTGGGTAGTTGCGGGCTACATCTTGTTCGCATACTAACTAGATATCTACTAACAATTTCCTGTTTCTTTCAAAATGTGAACACCATTTAACCCTGACAATTCTGTCACCTCACTTGACTTCCGAATCTCAACACCATGATTGTTCCTGACAGTGCTCCAACATATCAGTCCATTCGTCATGATCTATCTTTGTCAACATGGAGTTTGGCTTAACACTGCATAGGTAGAATGGTCTCCATGATTGAACCAACAAAGGGGCCAGCTTTGTTATTGAATCTCTCACCAATGCAGGTGTATCCTGCACTCAACAGCTGCGAGGCATAAGATAGACTTGTTTCAATAATTGTGCTAATGGCTATTATTTCTCCATAGTCAACTCATTATAGTATTGTTCCGCCAGTATCCAAAGAGTACTAAGGATGTATGTGAGTACGCGTATGATTGATTTCTCAAGCTACTTCTTCCAACAACATCCTTCACTTCTGTGACTTCCCTCATGAGAGCATGGAGTATAGAGTGATGTTACTTGATCATTGTCTATAAAAGGTCTCGTTACTTAGTTAGTACTTTTGTGACTGTCTTCTTTAATGGTCAGAAACTTTATGCGACGTAGACTGATTTGACTCAAACCACTTGCATCAGCTCGCCAAAGGTCTTTCCTCATATATTCTGCAAACGGAATCCAGTTGGACTGATGGTAGCGACTTTTACGATGTTATGAGAAAGGCTCCAAAGACCATGTCTTTGGTGAGGGGATACAACTACGTGGCATCTGCTGCAGTAGGGCCATCCCAATCCTTGTACTGGAGGGGAGTGTTAGGTTGATACCTCTGAACTCTGAACCCAAGGTAGGGTAACTATAGGTCTTGATTCACTAAGGGAGGGCTGAGCCGTCCGGTATGCCTAACATAGAAATCATACTAGGGCAGCATGAATAGATAGGGAGGAGATAGAGGCCTATTGTATAAATATTATTCCTTAGTGGCCGGCCAATTCCCGTGATCAGAATAAAATTGGGCGATGTTATAACCATCTTAAAGATTCTATGCAAGAGTTCAATTTTATTGGAAGTACTGAAGGTATAATAACTGGTAGTGGGAGCATTATGGTAAGAGTGACAGAATATGCCACAGGAGTTGATTGATTAGTTTTGTATAAACTTTTATTTAAATCTGTTACAAGTTGGAACTTGGGGAGGTGATAATAGCTTCAATGCTTGAACTGATTGATAAACTATTCGTAAATAGTTAATACTATAAACTTGAAATAATAGACTAGCTCTATCACAATACAGCATTGCGTCATTCACCTCCTCACTATACCATATCTCTACCTAGCATGTGATTATGACAAAATAAGGAACCAATACTTGGTGCTGAGGCATCAGTAGTTTCTTGGGATAAAAAGGTGCTAGCTTGATGAGAGGGTGGTAGTAATGACTCTAGGATAGATAGCGACAAAGACTACCTACCACCTTGGCCCAAATGGTATACAAAGTGGTAACCAGAGGTGGTATAGTCTGGTATACTTAGTATACAAAAGGCTAGTTAATCTTAGTCAAGGCTAAGGGGACAATTGAGTAGCCTCGGGTAGAGTGTTAGGCAGAGTAAACTTCTGGGAGAAGATTCGTATAAAGTCAAGAGAACAATGGGAACATTACACGGGTTTCGGAGACAATATTAGGTGTTGACAGGAGGACTTCCGAAGCAGTTCAAGGCATAAGAGTGCAAAGTTACCCTACTTTAGGGATTTGGCTATTATGCCCATGGGTCCTAGTTACCCTAATGTGGAGCCAAAGTTACCCTACCTTTACCAGCAAAGTCATCCTAGAACATAGAGGTCAATTATCTTACTTTCTACAGGCTTTAGATGTTCATAGGGGTACACGCATCTGTGTAGAAAGGTCACAAGCCCGAGCAAGTGTAACAAACCAGCCTTCCGCCCAATGTTCATAATGGGAAACGACTATATGACTATCATAGACTATTGACATAGTCTATGTAGTCTACTTTGTCTATCGTTATAGACTAACATCCTACATGCGTCCTAGGTGGAGTGATCATAGGAAGTCCTATCCTGTAGGAATAGAGTACTCGCATACAGGCGAGGTAACATAGAGATGAGGGTAGTAGGTATTGCGAATATCTTCCACCTATGGAAGGTCACTGTCAATGGGCTCAGCCTGTGCCCCAGTATCTGAGTGGTGTATTACTTAGATGGTTACGTGAAGAGCTCTAACTATTGTAATCTTTTTTTTATTTTATTTTTATTTTTATTTTTATTTTTGAATCACGATTATTAATTGTTTCTATCAGGGCCAAGGCACAACTGTGCTAAATCCCACAGTCCTAGGTACAACAGACTTTCAACCAAGCACCGGCCACATAGTCCAAAACCTCCAACTACAGTCCATCCCGCCATTCCCAAGCTAAAACCCTCTGACCCTGCCCGACAGAGAAAGCCCCGCCCGGTACTATGGGTAGAAACTACAAGGAGATGAGAAAGCGGGTGTTAGACATAGCGGAAGGCTCAGCCTTCCCTTAAAGATTAAAGACCTATAGTTACCCTACCTTAGGATTCAGAGTTCAAAAGGAGAAGCCAATACCCGCATCCCGCATCACCGTTGGGACGGCGCTACACCAGCAGACGCCGCTGTAGTTGTGTCCCCTCACCAAAGACATGCTCATTGGAGCCCTCTTCATAACCCCATATACGTCGCGGCCGTCCATCCGACCGGATCCCGTTCGCAGGATATATGGGGAAAGGCCTTTGGCGAGCATATGCAAGTGGTTCGAGCCAGATCCGTCGATGTCGCACAAGGTTACCAAGCACTATATACGACAGTCGCGAAGGTGGTCACTAGGTAACGGGACGTTTTTACGGACAATGGTTAAACAACACATTCTATACTCCATGCTCTCGCGATGAAAGTCGCAGAAGTGAATGGTGTTGGTGGATGAGGTAGTTTGAGAAATCAGACATACCCGCACTCACACACGTCAATAGTATCCTTCGGATACTAACGGAACCATGCGATAACGATGTGAAAAGGAGGGATAATGGCTAGTCGAGCGATTATCGTGACAAGTGTATCTTATGCCTTGCAGATATCGGTTACAGGATATATGCAATGCTGAGAGGTTCGATAAACCAAGCAGGCCCCTTTGTTGGTTCGATCATGGAGACCATTCTGCGTATGCAAATGGTAAGCAAAACTCCATGCCGACGATGATGGATCGTAACCAATCGACTGATGTGTGGGAGCACCGTCAGGAAAACTCATTGTGTTGCAATTCGGGAGTCGAAGTGAGATAACAGAATTGTCAGGGTCAAATGGTGTTCGCACTTTTAGAAGAAGCAGGAGTTTGTTAGTTGGTACTTAGTTAGTATGAGAACTAGATGTAGCCGGCGACCACCCAGACGCGGCATATAAATATCGAGGTGCCTCTCGAGCTATTTGAACATTATCAAGCAACAGAGAAGAGAGCTTATCAATATAAGTTTTTACACTAGAAAAATCTTTATCACTTTACCTACCTCTATTTTTGAAACATTGAGCCTTCCTAGAAAATCTCCGTCTACGATTAAAGATTATCGGCCTGCGTTATCTTGCAAGACCTTGTGATAGGCTCCCGCCTAACAGCGGGCCTGATAGCCATGAACGAAAAACCCCGGCGGAAGCCTAGCCTAAAAGAAAAACAACCCCAACCGACAGTAGAAACAACAAACAAAGGAAAACAAACCCACTGCCCCTAGTCGAACAACCTATAAGCTAAACTGTAGTAAAGCCCCAGCGGGCCCAGCTCCTGAAAGAATAGGGACTCCTGAATGATGGGTCTCGGGGACACAACGAGGGGAGAAAAGCTCCCGGAGGCATATAGCCACGCCAAACAAGGCTACAGAGGAGCAGCCAAGTTCGAGAGAATGCCCCCAAATGAAGGAAGGCTCATGGCGGTCGGAGGAAGATCCGGTCAGCTATGCGGGGAAACGGAGTTGGGAAAGAAAGGATAACATGTCTCCCCAACTATGAAGACAGCAGAAGGGAGACAGGGGCTAGGGGTGGGCGTAGAGCAGGGAGTAGTAGGGTGCTAGCCGATACAAACGTTGGGGAGGGGGAGGGTGGAAGGCTAAGCGACACAAGAAGTACGAGGAAGGCCGACAGAAACGGGGTCACGATGTTTCATAAAGTCCGAGTGTACTAGCAGAGCACAGAAGAGATAGTGCAATACCAGAGAGCAGTACTACCGGTGGCAACTACATTACCGATCAACCGAGACTAAAGACCGACCGTTGATGGGTGAGGGGTTGCCGACCATGGAGGACTGCCTAAGCGAGCCCGGAGAAGAGGGGCTGAAGGCAGACTCAACCTGTAACAGGGGCACCCTGTAGAGAGGTGAACTCTAAGGTTGCAACTGCACTAAACACTCAAAGTACAAGATAAAGATGAGGTAAAATGATTCAGAACAATCAACGGTAAAACTTAATATAGTTAAGCTCCAAGCTTCACTCAATTTAGTTCTCTTGAGGAAAAGTTGGTTGTCGGAGTAGAATGCCAAACGCTTAAACTTAAGTAGATATCAGATTTAAGCCTTTGACATTCACCACTACTTCTGACCTTTGTGCGAGCACCCTGTCCTGCTCAGGGTCTGTCCGAGGTCTACGCTCCATCAGGAATTATCCAGCTGGAAGTGTCGGACCAACTCGGGTACACTTAACTCCGTCAATAGGATATGAGTTTCTGCAATACATCTCCAATACAACCGCAGGTGGAAAAACTCTTCCTATCGAAGTCATACCAGTGGCTAACTGTTATGACAACAACCGGAGTCAATACCTAGGGGGTGGACTCACTGGCCCAGTGGCAGTTTCGTCTATACAAGCTATGCAGTCTATCATTTAATCTACGCGACTATTCAATGTGATAAATTGACATGCAAGCTCCCCCCCGGTGAGATGTAGCCAATGGTTGGCTAAATGGGCGCTACCCATAGCCATCCTCTCGGGACATACTCTACCATGATAAGACTCATACCTCTAGAGTCCAATGACAACCCATAGTAATGCTACAAATCAAGGGGAGCAGGTCCTGGCGGGTTACTGAGGTATTTGTCCAGAAAGCACCCTGGCCTTCTGAGACTACCTGAGTACCACTAGGAAGACTACCCTACTACCCGTAGGTTAGAATCGACTCCTAGATGCCCGAGAGACAAGATATGGGTGACCTCCATTGTGGCGGTTACCCATACTCCTCTTATATATCCTGCAAACGACATTCAGTCAGAGGGACGGCGACGATGTATCCAGTGTTACGGCAGCCGCTCCCATGACCTCTTTGTACTAGCCAACGAGGAACTATGCAGCCGTCTGCCTATGACGCGCCGTCCCAACGCTGGGGTGAGAGGGGGGTGTTAGCTAAACACGCCCAAGTTCAATAGTATGTTCGGGCCACCCTTACACAGGCGTGGGGCCTCCCCGCGTAGATGTATGTGCGCCCAAGAACATCTAAGAGGCAATAGAATGTGAGGCAATCAACCTCTAAGTTCTAGGATGACTTTGACGGTGAAGGTAGGGTAACTTGGGTTCCTCAGTAGGGTAACTGGGACCCATGGGCATAATAAACAAATTCCCAAGGTAGGGTAACTTTGCTCTCTTATGCCTTTAACCGCTCAGGAAGTCCTCCAGTCGACCACAGAAGTTGTCTCGGAGATCTGTGTAACATTCCCATAATTCTCTTGATCTTATGCAAATGTTCGCCCGAAAGGTTACCCTGCCTAATAGAGAGCCTAAGGCCACTCTACTGTTCCCTAGGCCTTTCCTTTACGCGAACCAGTATTCTTGTATACTAATATACCAGACTAGCCCACCTCTGGTTACCACTCGGTATACCATTTGGGCTAAGGTGGTAGTTATTGTAGCTACCTATCGTAGGGTCGTTACACAACCAAACCCCTAGGAACAAGCTCGCCAGGCCTGACCATCAGAAGGGAAAGGAAGAGGGGAGGGAGACGGCTTTACTCAGACAGAGGCACTGTGGTGTGTCTCAGGAGAGGGTGGTGGATGGAAGTGACAATAATTTCTCGTGGTATTGAGATTCCAATCGCCGGAGGTGTAGAGGAGATGAAGAATGTCTAAATATTGTAATCTCTTTTGTTTCTTTTTCTTTTTTCTTTGGTTTTTAATCATATGCATTTGTTTAAGGTACAAAGACAGCATCCTCCGTCTCCTCTAGACACCCGGCGATTGAAATCTCAACACCAAGAGATTATCACCACTTTTCCAAACTCCACCCCCCGTTATGAGTTCGCTCTAGGGGGTGGAGTCATACCTCCTCTACACTCCCCTTCCCTTAGGTTTATCCCTTTGGGCTTTCTTCACTCTGGGTTGA
>Ga0307509_10000808_pt1 | contig 53714 bp, 75 predicted proteins | sample 10_EM_MG_FD_202245 | JGI IMG/M metagenome (GOLD analysis project Ga0307509, IMG submission 202245) | Populus trichocarpa ectomycorrhiza microbial communities from riparian zone in the Pacific Northwest, United States - 10_EM | ecosystem: Host-associated > Plants > Roots > Unclassified | place... | reverse complement strand
GTAGCCGCGGCGTGGGGTACTATGTTATTCCCCGGAAACATGGTGCCTAGGCCTTCGATGACCTGTTGTGCGTGGGTTTGGAAGTCTAGATTAGACAGGGTCTTCTCGACCGCGCTGTCCATAGCGTCTAGGGTGCCGTCCACGCTCCTGCGTTCGGAGTCCGGGACAGGTGGGACGGTCGGGAAACTGCCGTACAACGGTTCAATTTCCGACGTCACGTGGGAGGGGTCCGGCGCAGGCGTGTACTGCGAGATCTGAGAAGGGGGTTGGACAGAGGCGGACCGCCCTCGTCGGCGGTCGCGCTTGGGAGTCGGGCTGGGGGCACGAGAGCGGGTTGGCCTCGTAGGGTATGGGGCGTAGCGTGGGTCCGTGTCGGAGGTGTGGTCTTCCGTGCCGAGTAGACTCGACACAGAGGCTTCGACGCCGATGGGCATGGTGGTAGTGCTCGCTTGACGAGGGGGGGCGGTCGGGGTTTTCTGAGAGTCCAGAACTATGCTGGAGGATCTACTCCTTCTAGGAGGAGTAGAGGGCGATCTTTCGGACATGAGACGTGGCAGAAGTTTTTGGCGCTCAGAGAGATGTTTACGGGTGCACGTGTGGGCCGATCCAACCGTGAACTGATCGGGTCGGTCGATCACTCTCCGTCAAACAAACACAAACGTCGAGCATTCCGTTTCCAGGTACCTCATTAGGCTCTTCCTGGAAAACCCAAAGATACACAAAGGTCCTTTGAAGGTACCCTTGAGAGTAGTGCGAGTGCGCCTTCTCCTTCATGTCCGCGCTGAGATCTCTGAGGACCATATTGGAACGGCAGGGGGGACGAGTTCCTGATGGACTCGGCTGTCGGCTATGTACGTGCCGAGCGATCGTAAGGAAAAAGAAGAGAATGGGACACTGAGGTTTCCGAATAAGTACAACCAAGCATGTGACGGGGGTCCTAGTGTACCATGGGGAGAGACTTACGGCACTATTCCAAAACTTGCGTGAGTTGCGGATACCCCTTCGGGCTTAACAACAGGAATGGTCCCCCAGTCGCTCAATAAACCAAGTGAAAGTATGGGGCCTAACCGTTATCAGATTCTCCAGAAGTTCTCACGACAAGGGGAATTTCTGGCAACGAAAGCGGCGTTTCTCTTGTCTAGTATCCACGCCCGGGCGACTGCCATGGGATTCGTGTGCCGGAGACATGCCTGAGTTTGGTGAGGAGTTTGGTTCGGTCAGGCTCTTCGACTCGCAAGCCCGAACGCTATCCGTCTACTATGCGTATCTTAACCGTCGTAGTCACCGCGAATTCTGTACCGACACGACCAACCCGGCATTGAAGGTTCCACTAAAACATCCGATTCGATTCAGTTTTGGGCGACCGGTGACCGGTGACCGCCGGGTTGGTCGTGCCGGTACAGTATTGTGAATGAGGTGATCGACCAATGCGGGACAGAGTGGTCTTAGGACGAGAAGAACGCAGGGCGCGGAGCGCGGTTTCTGGGAATTACCCCGTGCTGCGAGAAAGACTACTGTGGTGCTAGAACCGGTAGCATCTTTGAAATGGAATCAGAAATGCTGCGTATTAACATTCTATTACGCCGCTTTGTGGTGGGGAATAGCCATTCTCAGGGTGCGCTCACAACCGGTGGCAGCCTTCGCCAGACAATTGGACAGGGCTGCTCCACGATGAACTACGGTTCGTGAGGACTGGAGGGTTATTTAAGCCAGGCTCCTTCAGCCTCAAGGTTTCATTAGCGTCGCCTCGTCAAATCGCCCCTACTACCTTCATCGCAAAGCTCTCCTCTTCTTTCCGTGTTTCCCTCGTTGTCCTTGTTGCCCCTGCGGTCGCTACTCCGGCTGCCCCGGCTTGACCGTCGAGGCCCTGACCCAATGAACTCAAGGTTCCGCAGGGATCATCGGGCGGGTCGAGGGTCTCGACATTGGCGTTGGCGATGACCGTGGTGACCTCCAAGCCCTCAATTCACAACTCGATGGATTGTAGAACTTGAAGCTCACTACGACCATTGCGGACACCGGTGCCAAGGCCGTAGGGCCCCTCATCGATTCCTGTGGAGTCCCACCCGCCGTTCAATGGCCCGAAGGTGAATCAAGGATTTAATTACCTAACGAGCCTCCACATTGACGCTTTCGGTTTCTGCTCCTAGGTCAAGCTTCAAGTACAGTCCCAACCTCTACGCCGTTCTCGTTCCTGGCGCTTCCACTGATGTCATTCACGATCGATCATCTCATGGAATAACCACCATCAGTCCCGCTGCGTACGACTTCGCTGGGTCTGACGCTGGAGACCACTCCATTGAGCCGTCAAATGTGTCGATGCCGATGGTACCCCGAAAGTCTTCCACGAAACTGCTGGGGATACCGCCGCGGTCAAGCACTTCGGCGGGCCCGCTGCCTCACACGTTGAGGAAGAGCGGGCGACTTTCGTTGGCCGTTTGGAGACCGAGAAGTCACAGCTCAATACGGCCGGTCCCTGTGTCGGGAGCGCTTACTCTTAAGTATATTACGGGCATCTCGAGCGGCCCGGCCCCGTAAACTACGAGGGTTATCACCGGTGCCTGTGCCTTCGTTTGTGCGTATATCTTTTTTTTTTTTTTTCAATCGTGGGGTTATTGTTCGACCACTGATGGACGTACTGATCAGGTCCCGGTGAAGTGAGAAGGGTCCGAATCTGCACCACCTTCCGGAACGCCGCCGCCATCGGTACCGATTCACGGGCAATAACGCTTTTGCACGAGGCCACCTTATTGTCGAGCAATACCACACAGGAGCCGCAACAATCCCTCCCGCACCCCAGCTCGCACCGAGCCCTGGACCGTTGGGGAGTAGAGTGGGCTCTATGTTCTGGAAGTTTATATCCAAGCTGGTATTATCGATGGTAATTGGGGTCCGTATGATGGTTTCGAAAAGTACCTCAATCGAGGAATCCTCACGCTTGGAGTATTTAGGCTATCAAAGAATGGCCGGAGGACCAAATGTATGAAGCAACGGATTACTCGACGGTTTTGAGGTAATGGCGCCCCGAAGGCTGGTCCTGGATGCTGCCACTCAACTACTCGCCAGCGCTACCCCCGTGGGTTTTTACCGTCCCATGACCTTCGTACCATCAGAGGCCGAGGAGCAGAAGAAGGAAGAACATTTTTACACACCCAGCTCACCGGCAATTGCCGCTCATTGGTGTATGTACAACCTGTTGAATCCTTCCCCTTCCCTTCCTCGGTTGCTATGTTATATATACCGTCTGAGTTCTTTATAGGAATCTCCCTGCTTGGATGATCAACGTCAACGGGGCTTCCAAATTTTCCGGAATGTTCAATCTCACTCCCGCTGGCAGATGGCTCTTCACCTCGTCCCCTTTGACCTTGCTCCCTCCACTTCCATCTCATCCACGAGCCTCGGAACTGGAAGATGGTACAAATTGACACAAAGAACATTCACGTTTACTGTACGCCTCCCTCCCTGTTCTTCCCTTCGGTTCTCCTCATCCCCCTACAGGGCTAGCGTTCGTCGTGTATTGTGGGGTCGTTTTGTTCGGTTACGATGCGTCAGTCTCCCCCTTATTCTCAGTTGTGCCAAACGATCTGAGGTGGACCACGCAGAGGCATCGGAGGTGGCCTCATTGCCCAGGATCTCTTCATGCAGAAGTACGGTCTTAAAAATGCTGACGGCACCGCCAACAAATCAAAGAAAGACCACATTTCCGGCGTTATCGTCTCGGTGCTTCAAGCTGGAGCCTTCTTCGGCGCACTCACGAGCGCCCCCATCTCAGGTATGGGTACCTCATTTAACAGAATAACACGGGGTTTCGAATCGTGTGATCGATACATGAACAGCCCACCTTGGGAGGAAGAAAACCCTTCTAGGGTTCTGTGCTATCTTCTCTGTCGGCGCCGTGAGTATTTTGTTGCTGCTTCGTTCACTTTGAGGTGGGTATGAACGTATGAGTCCTCCGTTTCTTTAGGCACTGCAGACCGCTCTGGGTGGAAATAGAGGCCTGGCTTACATCTATTCCGGTCGTACTATTGCCGGATTCGGCATCGGAGGAATATCAGCCGTCGCTCCAACCTTCGTCTCGGAATGTGCACCAAAAGAGGTGCGAGGGAGGATCACCGGTCTCATCCAAATCATGATCGCCATCGGTGTCATGCTTTCATACTGGATCAACCGTGAGTCGTCGCACTCGTGGCATTTTCTGAGACCGAGATTGACTTTGCGGTGGTTCAGTGGGAGCGTCTTTGCATCTCAGTCACTCGGAGAATGTATGGAGGGTTCCGTTGGGCTTCCAATTCGTTCCAGCGGGATTGATGACCATTGGTCTCTTCACTGTGAAGGTCGGTGTTGCGTGTGTAGTATCCGTTTCAACGTGACATTTTTGATTTACAATTCGTTAGGAATCTCCGCGATGGCTTGCCTCAGTCGGGCGCAGCGAGGAGGCCATCAACAACCTTGCGTTCATCCGTAGGGAGACCGCCGATTCACCAGCGGTTCGTGCCGAAATGGCTGAAATCGAGGCTGTAATTGAAGAAGAACGCGTAGCCCGCAAGGGTCTCGGTATTAAGGAGGCCTTCTTGGGCAAGGGAAACTTCGTTCGATTCGTCATCGCGTTCTTCATTTTCTTCCTCCAGCAGTTCTGCGGTCAGAACTCGGTCGGTTACTACGCCCCAACCGTCTTCCAGTCGATTGGTTTCACCGGCACCTCGGTTTCCCTCCTCGCAACCGGTATCTACGGCGTCGTGAAGGTCATCGCTACCGCTTTCTTTGCCTACTTCGCCTTCGACTCTTTGGGTCGCAGGTTCTCATTGTTTGTTTCGGCGATCGGGATGGGTACCCTGTTCTTCATCGTTGGCGCTCTCCTCAAGTCGTTCCCTCCCGACCCTGCGGCCTCTGAGCCATCTCCTGCCGGCAAGGCGATGGCCGCGATGTTGTACATCTATGTCTGCTTCTACTCTTTGGGATGGGGCCCATTGCCGTGGGTGTACAGTTCTGATATCTTCCCCACGAGGACAAGACATTACGGCCTTGCCGTTGCCTCCGCTTCCCAGTGGTTATGGAGTGCGTTGAATTCGCCTTTCTCCCACCAATGACCGTGATCCTGACGCGCACCTTTCAGACTTCGTCATTAGTTACAACACTCCCACGTGGATCACCAACCTCGGGTGGAAGATCTTCATCATGTATGCCGCCATCAATATCGGTGCGATGGGTATATTCTCCTTGATCATTCCGGAGACCAAAGGGCGTAGTTTGGAGGAGATGGACGTTATCTTCGGTGCCGTCGGTGCCGAGATCCGCCGACAGGATATCGAGAGGCGGAAGGTGGCCATGGGGGGTATGAAGAGCGAAGACGCCCATTCGTTTAGGTCTGTCAGTGATGAGAAGGTTCCGGGCCCCTCCTACCTCACGCAAATCACCGCATTCTCTTCCACGGTTCGAGTTGCGAATTTTCACTTCATTACGCCCTCGTGATGGGGTGTTGTATACCACATGTATTACCACAAGTCCAGCCCCCTCTTGGGTTCGTACAATCACCTCTTGTAACACACTTCTTGCTCGAAATTGCCCGTTTACAAAAACCTTCATGCTCGTGTTTGGTCCGGCGCTCGAGTCCGATCTCGTTGATTGTGCACTTGGCAACGTTGGCGCGGAAGGGCAGTACGGTGTCGGGTCCTTGGGCGTCATAAGTTGGCGCCCGAGATCCGTGGTGGGTTGGGGTACAAGGGAACCGTATAAGAGGCACAAACCAAGAGACTGGCGGAGTTGCCTTTCAGGTGTTTCGGAGGAATACAGTAGGTGGTACCGTTGTGTTATCATATGGGTGTTTGAGGGGGTAGTATACCGTAGGTATTCAGTATTGGCGGACCGAGCCAATTGCAGGTATCCTCATGGAACCGACGCGGATCCAGTGTTCAGAGGGTCATTTGGGTTGACCCCCGTCGGTCGGAATGCTTTGTTCGGATGGGGAACCCGAAGAGCAGAGCAGAACACTGGGTTTGAAGAGGAGACACTGAGGTGAACAAGACACTGAAACATGGAACAATTTTGCCCAATTTTGCGGGTTACCATGCTTTCAGCTTGCCGGCGCACAGGGTACGCCGCCGGCCTGAGATCTGGGCGCGCGTGGTGGATGTCACGCCACTGTCGAACCAAGCGCAAGCGTATGACATAGCAAGGCTATTCGGCGAAGGGAAAGGTCGTCGTCAAGGCGGTATCAGTGGTAACCTCTGCTGTCCAAGATTCAACTTAAAATTATGAAGTCGATCTTGGTCGTTCTCGCAGTCTGTGTCTCAGGTCTGCATGGACAACGATCGCCATTATTTCGAGAGGGGGATTTGAGCGTGCGAGGGTGATGTTGTTCAGTCCGAGTCCTTCTGATACACGAACCTTGGGTCGCGGAATAAAATGCAGTCACCGGCTTCGCCTTTGTGCCCCCGCCCCAGAGGACGGATGAAAGGCAGGAGAGCCGATATGAGCCGAACAAACAAAATTCCAAATAAGGAAGGAGCCCAACATTCCGTTAAGTAGAGGACGTCCCGTGATCAGGTTCGGGCAGTCTCTCCCTCTCAATCTCTTCCTGTCCATTCTCTCTCTTCCTGCTCTCACGACCATGTCCTTCGCTTTAGATTCCGCTACCGATGGCAAGACCCCGGTCCCGGCTCTCTATCTCATGTTCAGGGAAGAGGATCTCGCTCCTCCTCCCGGTACACGATCCCATGCGAAGAAGAAGCCGGCCTCATATATCCCTCGTCCCAAAAACGCCTTCATTATCTTCCGTACCATGTATTCCAAGTGGAACTCTATGCTCCCGAAAGCACAAGACCCCGACAACCCTCAAGCGCAGAAGGCTATCACCGACCATAGGACCCTCAGCAAGGCTGCCGGCGATGCCTGGCGGCGCATGACTGAGGAAGAGAAGGCACCCTACAAAGAGCTCGCAGATGCCGATAAGGCCCAGCACAGGATCAACTACCCCGATTACAAGTATTCCCCGGGAGAGCGCGCTCCCCCGTACAGGAGGGGCCCCAAACCCAAGACTACGACTCAGCGGAGCGAGTCACCCCCGTCAAGCGCTGCGTCTGATTCGCAGGATAATATCGTCGATGAGGTTGTCACCCTCCAACCCCCTCCACGCCGCTCGTCCTCGTGCCCACCCCCGACTGCGACAGCTCACAACGGATGGTCGACATCCAACATCCTCATGCCGCCACCGTTTTCCCATCCGCAGCAGTACGGGGACGCCACTTTGGCCCCCATCTTCACCGATCCTTGGTCAAATGGACTCGCCGTTCCACAAGACAACTCGCACCAGAGAGGGCTGGATCCTCTCTACTGGCGTCGGGGCAGCAAGGACGATTTCCGGGTTCCTTATGGTCAACAAGGGGGATATTCGCAAAACGCATACAACCCATTGCCTTCGTTCTCTCGCCGGGTTAGCAGAGACGACTCGTTCATCAACTATCACTCGTATGGATCGACCACCACCTTCCAACACCAGCCCACCTTACCCCCATTACCCTCGTCATCAATCCAAGACCAATGGTCGCTCAACGTCCCGCAGGATCCGCGTTGGGACAGGAAGAGGTCGATGGATGATCTTGATATGCATTTGATGAACGCGTTCCCCCAAGTGACCAGAATCTCCCGTGAACACAGTGGGCGAAGGCCGAGCCGGGATGATTCGATGATTAATTATGGTCATTCGTCTATTCTGACCGAGAGGAGGGTGAGCCGAGACGACATTGGAATCAACTACGGGTACGCGCCGGCTAGGACTCATGCTTGGAATGACGTACGCCCATTTCCTCATGCGTTTTTTCTCTGCTTCAGGTGTTCACATTCTACCCAGATCCTTAACACGACCTTCAACCCGAGTCCATTGAGGTCGGTGATCCAGGCCGAAGGCTACCATGGTCAAGATCCGCTTTCGGCAATGTCGCCCTCTGAGTCCGGTATAGGATCTCCAGATATGAGCGACATCAATGCGGCCTTCTCCCCTCTTAACCCGTACACGGTATCGTCCGTCCCGTCGGGGATAATGCCACTCCAACTCGACAACACCAATGTCCCTCCACCCGTCCTTGATCTGGGCTCTCCAGAGGTGGAACTGCAGGAGCACGAGGCAATCCAGTTCAACAACTACTCTCTGTCCGCAACATCGGGTAACTATCAATATACCGAGTATGACGCTGGTTCGACCCCATACTACGAACAAGGATCCGTAGGACCCCACGACACATCATCTAGGGAAGGAACTAGCACCCCGGAGTTTGGTCACCGTAACATACCTCTGTATCACCAGCACACGCCACAACCAAGCATCAGTTCGACGTAAGATGGTCCTATCATTCGTGTTTCACTTCTCCGCCTTGTTTTCCTTCTTGCTTTCGAACACTATTTTACGCTGGCCATTTTCTCTTCTCCCTTCGTAACGTATGCATACGGTCACGACTAATACCACGCCGCTGTATTTGGTAGCCGCCTCTCTCCTCCACCTTTGGTTTTTACGGGTTTCCTTTTACCCACACCTGCTGTATCCTTACTAGGTTATTTATCTGAAACATTTCGCTCTGCTCTATTGTTTGGGGGAGTGAGGTCGATCGTATCGTCATCAAGCCTTACCCTGCCCCAGGTGATCAACCTGTCAGACCACCGGACCAGCCACACCCATCCCCACCGACTCGGTTGTCTCTCGCTCTCTATCCGCTCGAATCACAGCCTCCATTGTGGACGAACCCAGCTGAGAGTACTCGACCGACCACCAAGGTCCCTCTGCAGTCGTGGCTCTGTTCCTCAAAAATACCCGACCTTATCTCCTCCCCCTCGTTCGAAGCTCGCGTCCTGCGATCGCACTCGCGAGCAGAGCGTTCGCGAGTAGGAGCGACAACGTCTCGTCTCGATCACCCGTCGGTTTAGGTTTCAGGAACGGCGGGGCGTCGGGGGAGGGAATATCGGACGAGGCTGTCACCGCTTTCATCACCGGCGCTACCCCCACCACCGCACCCCACGGCGACACCGACAGAGCTACAAGTGGGCTTCGTGAAGAGCTTGTTAGAGACGGCGAAGACGGCTTCGACTTTGCGAACGCGGATTACGGCCTCGTTAACGGGAACGCTGCAATGACCCGAGATATAACGGTGACCTTTTTGGGGACGGGTAGTGGAGGAGGACCGACGAAAACGAGGAATTGCTCGAGTTTGGTTGTGGATGTGCTAGGCAATGGGTCTCTATGGAGTGCGTACTACCCTTCTAATTGACCTATGTTCCACCGCCTCCCCACCAATCACCTCTGTTCCGTGTGCGCGATCTGTGTGAGGGGAGCTGACATCGCGTTTTCTTTCGTTCCCTCACTCGTTTAGTGGTTGATTGCGCGGAGGGTACGACCAGACAGTTTGAACTACAACCTCCGGGTGGGTATCCCTCAGGTGGATATCGCGTCAAAAGGGGGAAAGTAAACACCATATTCATCACCCATATGCATGGTGAGCGCAATCGTGCCACTCAACTGGATGGTCGTTGACACGTATTCTTTGGAAGGAAAGCTGACCACACCATGGGATTAATTGGGTTTTTGAAAGCGCAACTTGGTATTCCAAGGGCTGGGGTTGACTCGGTGAGATCCAGAATCTGTGTACGGCGCAAACACTAATCGTCGAGGCTGTCTGATCGCCCTAGGTACTCAAAGTGGAGTTATACGGTCCAGCTGGCCTAAGAGCCTTCATTCGCACGATCCTGAACATGACCGATAGTCAATGTCAAGACAAGTATGCCGTCCATGAACTCCTTCATCGCGGGGAACAACCCTCCGCTCCGTGCACGCCTGGCGCGATGCGAGGCAACGAGGTGAAGGGGCGAGACATCGTGTGTGGGGATGATGGATTCTGGAGGGAGTGCGTGAAGGTGTCAACCAACCACTCCAGGAGGCAGGTCGTGGTTGATGCTGGGAAAGTCGTTCACCGGGGTAAGTCTCACTCGGAGCTTGCTTGTTGATCCCTCATCCCTCATCCCTTTCTAGTTCCGTGCTTAGGCTACGTCATTCGCGAGTCTCCTACGAAGTGGGACCTTGAAGGCAAAGACGAAGAAGCGCAAGCTGCCGTTCTCGGACGCCTGAGAAAACTCGTCCTTCTTGGTGACACGAACAACCCGGATGCAATCGTCCCGCTTGTGAATTCCTCTGCTGGGCACGTGGCCCTCGCAGTACACGAAGCCACGGACTGCTACATCCCCATCGACGTCGATCCAGAACAACAGACCGGGAAGAACAGAAGCACGGAGAGCGTACACGCTCTCTCGTTACAGAGGGGTCACTCGACACCTCATATGGCTGGCATGTTCGCAAACCGGATCGGGGCGCGGAGGTTGGTTTTGAACCACCTTGGTGGAAGGTGCGGTTTCGCTTGCTCTCGACCACACTCTCGCGTGGCGAGGAATAAGGCACTCATCCGTGCGATCCCTGCAGGTTCCCAGCACCAGGAAAGGGTGGAATCAGAGACAACGAGTTCCGCAGGAACGTGATGGGCTGGATCGAGCAACAAGCCACCGAAGCTTGGGCTCCAGAAGAGGAAGGGGTATCTGCCCAAGCTGGTGTCGATTTTTTGACGGTTCATATCAAACCCATACCCGTCCCCGCCCCATCGTACCTTGAAACTGAGGAACCGGAACCGGAAATGCAATGGTCCCAGACGACTAAGCCTATGCCCACCACTACCACTGGTCAGAGTTCGGGACAGGCCTTGGGATATGGGAGGGGACACGAAAGATATCTGGGTGAACCTTCCACCTCGTCGAATGAGAAGGTCCAGAGAAAACGACAAAGGACTAGGGTCGTTCGAGAGCGGAGGGAGGATGTTGGAAGTTAGAGTGTTTCTCTTGTGTTCATATTATGGGTTGAACGTTACGTGTTCGAAATGTCTGTAGTTGTACCTACTTACTGTGATTCTTGTCCTGGCTTATTTCCTTGTTGTCTCCCTACCCCACGAACTGTGGGCATGGTCTGGTCCGAGAAGGAAAAATGGTAATCTACAAATTATACGGTACAACAGTGCCATCGGGTGTGGCTACTACACTTCTTGTTCAAACACATCTTCCCAACCTCCGTACTCCTCTGGCTTATCTTCCTCATCATCCCCGTAATCAGGATTAGCCTGCAAAGGAGTCTGATACTCTCCTCCCTCCTCAACCACCTCCTCACCTTCTCCGTCGTCCTTCTCGTCAATACGATACAACCCGACCTCTTCCTTCCCCCCCTCCTCCTCCACCTCTTCCGCATCGTCGGGGGTGGAACTTTTTTCTGGTTTGAAGAACTGGTCGAGCACGGCGTAGTTGATTTTCTTGCTGTATTTGGGGTTTTTCTTTAGCAGGTTCCGTACGGATTCGGCGGCGGTGGTCCCGTGGGGGGTCGATGTGTCGCGAGGTTTTGCGGTAGTTTTACGGCGCTGTGTAGATTCACAAAGGATGAGTGGGGTTGTAGGTTTTCGCGTAGGGAAGGTTTTCGGGCGAACGAACCTTTCTGCTCTTAATTTCTTTGCCCTCAGAATTCTCCACCATTTCCGCCTTAGCTAGGATACGAGGTGGGTTTGTCAGATCCCAGCGAACAGCCGCGATTGGAAAAGGCCAACCCACCAGCAATGGATTCGAGGTAATCCTTGTTCATCTCCACCCAGACCCTCTCCTTGATCCTGACCTCTTCCTCCGTGAGGATGAACTGATCCAATTCCTCGTCGTCCAAGTCCGCAAACTCGTCGGACACGGTGACCATGGTACGCCGACTCTCAGCATCGTTCAGTGCTTGGGCGACTTGCAATCCCCGATCGGTGTGCAAGATCGAAGAGACTTCCTCTGCTACGGCTTCGTCCACGACTTTCTCGAGAGGGGATGGTGGTGGTTTCTCGCGGAGAGCTGGGTCGATATTTGTGTCCACGTCTAGTTCGACATCTGGAAGGAAGAGAGGAAGTCCTTGACCAGCACCCATCCCAGCCCCGAAGAACAGCGGATCGAAGTCTTTTGAGACCTGCTTGATGGATTCTTCCACCTCTGCCTCCACATCCTGCCTCTCGTCGTCGTCCTCTTCTTCCTCTTCTTTATCCCTCTCCCGTTTCCGTTTCTTCCCTCTCAACTTCTTCTTCTGCTCTCTTTCCTCCTTCTCGGTCCCTTTCGTGAACGCAGGAGGGTCCTGTTCTTCCTCCAACCAAACCCTCCGGAAGTCAGCGAGGGTGAGTTTTCCACTAGGAGTCCTTCTGAACTCGTCGAGCCGTTTCCTCAGTGTAGTATCCGCGATCTTAACAACTTGAACGATTTCTTCGACGGAACGTCGGAAGTTGTTCATGCGTGCGGCTAAGAGCAGACAGGCACCGCATATACCGGCGGGGCGTCGGCCTTGTACCATCCAATCCCGATTGAATCGGGAGACGAGACGCGTAGCGTCGGCAGCGACTTGTTGTGTTTCATCGCCGAACTCAAGGAGTGCAGCGTAGCGATTGATGAACCAGGAAGGGTCGGAGAAAGGAATGCGGAGGTTGAGGGTTTGGATCAGTTGGAGATAGGTATGGCCAAGTTCGAAAACGTTAACCTACGTGATGATTAGGCATAATTTATAGATAGTGGAAGGGAGGTTTACCTGTAGGATGTCTGCGAAATCGATTAACATGAACCGATTCTGGGTGGTTTGTTGTCTGCAGGCGACGTAGAGGCAAACTCCAACTACGAGTGTGCTCTTCCTTCCCTTGGTGAATTTGTGCTCGACGGCGAGGGTATATGTCCGAACTGCAGCTGTCGCTACAGCTTCCGAGATGCGCATGGCTACTGCAACACTCTGAATCTTGCGTGAGGCTGCGCATATATCAACAATCCGTCTCATGTGAAAGATCGACCGCACACGCACCATTCGCTATGGTCTGTTCTCTCGATTCACCGCCCCTGCGGTTACCCCAGGGCCCTCCCAGCCTGGCACGGGCTATGCATTCGAGATTAGTCCCACAAACTGAGACAGGGACATGAAACCTTTACGTACTGGCGCCTTGAGCTACATATGAGCCTTGGACCATCGCCGCGCCGGTAGAGGTCTCGCCAAAGGAGATTTCATTGACTATGGTGTTTTCCTCAACAACGGTTCCGCAACTTGTGCAGTAACCGTTGCCTGCCGCGATGTCATACTCGATGACGGTTTCACCGCAATTAAAGCAGACCATCTAACGGGTACGCGCCGTCAGAAATACGCCAGTAGTGTTAGGTAGAAGGAGCGTCGGTTTACCTTGGTCGGCAATAAATTAAAAGGCTACACTGGAGCGGCTGAATCGCTCGGGTTCAGACACGATCAGGGCGAAGGAAGCGGAGGAAGAAGTCGTGACAGTAATCGAGTCACGTCACGTTCTGGTTTCATCGATGAATCCGATCATCATCCCCTCCGAGTCCGCTCCATGGGCAGCGCGACAGAATGGCCAACTTATTTGGGGATCACCATCCCTACAAACCGTGAAATAGGGTAGACCCTGGCGCGCCCAAGAAGGGTCCTGCCGTCACCATTAACAGGAGTACGTACATGACCAGGTCAGGCAGCACACTTCGAAACGGGATATCAGCGCTGAGATTCGAAGTAGTGGCCCACCTTTTCACACAGTGAACGCGCGGGTCGGTCTCCTGATGCCAAGATCAAGGCGTTCCCATCAGCCCGCTCGCTAACGGATTTTAATGACCGAGCCCATTGAGTTTCCTCATCGAAACTGCGCGTGGGGGGGGGGGGTGCAAGGGAAACACGAGTTCCTACGCGCTCAGGCGCACTCAGTGTATTCAGGAGTACAAATGCATTCATCGCTCCTCCACCCCCTCTCTCCTCCGTCCGATACCGTCTCACCCCGGCATCACCTGAAATCATGGCCAAGTTCAACATCCTTGCCGGCGGGAACTTCGCCTTCATCGCTTCCTACTTATTCAACAGCGTCGACAAAACCTTGACGCTGGTCCGGCAGAACCCAACGGGGCCGAACCCCTCTTGGATCGAGAGGTCGGTTTTGAACCCCTCAATACTTTAGTGAGTGGCACGGCTTCTGCAACACCACGTAACATTATTCACCGCGCGTTTCGGGTTCCTAGTGCTGTTAACGAGCTCGAAGATGGCGCCCTCCAATCTTTTACTTTATACGAGAACGGTACCTTGAGCGACGCGCTTTCTTCCACGAAGACCGGCGGCAGTACTCCAGCTCATGTTTTCTCCTCGCCGTCAGGAGTGGTGTCTGCCATGAACGTAAGCCATCTGGGGTCCGATACCGTCATCCATGACCTGATTGATCACCTGTGGATTAGTTCTTTGGAGGAAATGGCGTCATCGCGCGCATGGAAAACAATGGGGCTGATTTCGGAGACTCGATCTTCATCACCTTCCCACCTATTGGCACCGGTGGTGTCGCACATCCTCACCAAACCATACAGTTTGGGGAGGAGTTGTTCGTTCCAGATCTCGTAAGTCTGGTGTAACCCTGAGCTTGTTCAGAGCGCTCAACATGTTCTGTTTTCAGGGAGGTGATACAGTTTGGAGGCTCCTCCCCAACAATGACGGGTTCTTCTCAATCGCGGGACAGATCCCACAACCCACTGGAAGCGGCCCACGCCACTCAGTAATCCATGACGACATTCTGGTCACCCTTCACGAAACCGCAAACACGATCACCACCCAACGTATCCCGCCGCTGGGCCAGAACAGCTCTGGGATCATTTCCAGTCTTTCCGTCATCCCGGAGGATCAAGTTGGGTTGGAAGGAGCCATCTTCGCTGCTGCCGAGCTCTTAATCCCCAAACCAAACAAAGCCTTCCCCTCGACTCTCGCCTACGCCTCGAATCGCAACAATGGTGAAAGCAACGATCCAAGGGGGGACTCAATCGCCGTCTTTACCCTTTGCGCGGACGGGAAGCTTGAGCTCGTCAACCAATTCTTTACAGGGCTTGTACAAGTTCGAGGGATGCAATTTGGTGGACCAGACAACAAATTCCTGGCGGCGGGCGGTGTTGCCGGCGACGGCGGCGTCGTGGTCTTCGAGAGAGTTGGGAAGGGGGCCGACTTTGTGCAGGTTGCCAGCAACACAGAAGTTCTGAGCCCTAGGACCTTTGTCTGGGCGTGACCGTGAGGCCCCCCTGACCCCCACTGTAACTGTATCATAGGCTCGATTAGTTGATTTCCTCCAAAGCCTCATTTGCCCGTCCCGCCTGAACACATGAAGTTATGCAAAATTGGCCACGACACGAGTGAACCATCAACCTATGGCACGTTCCCGAACCGTTACATGTTACAGCTTGAATACATCAAGGTTTCGAGTTCATATCCGCTGGTTTAGGGTCGATCATCTCCACCACCAAACCACAGGTTCAACCTACGCCCCACAACGGGCTCGTCGTTAACTCAGGTATTTTTACAATCTTCATTCACCACACAGACATGGGCGGAAGGAACAGAGACCGCGAGAGTCAACAGTACGAAGTGACACCACGTCTGGGCCCGCAGAAGCGGTCGGTCGAAGTCGTACTCAATGGGATCTGCAGCACGTTGGGCGAGTTATGGCTCGACGTCTGACCGGCCGGATTGATCAATTTGGCGAAAATGGGACCCAGCTTGAGAAGACAAGATTCGAGGAGTGACCTTGAGCTCGGGTGGCTGGCTCCTTATTCACCAAAAGAAGTACATGGTATGGCCATGTGGCTGTGGTCGTGACGTAGAGTCTGGTGATTGGGTGGAGGACCGGAGGTACCTCGCTGTATAGAGGCAGTCGTTCCAGGCTGGGGGATGCAGGAGAGGATCTATTTACCGCTTCGTAGGTTCCCCTCTTCCTCGGACCCATCACGTAGCGGATCATAGTGGCATGGTGTTTGTATCTCCGATAAAGGTAAGGACCGCGTGCATGTGCACGTCTCGGAAATACAGGATGCGCCAGCTTGCCTCGCAGCGGGGCGCACCCAGACGGAATAGGTTTGCCCACCGGTTCAGGCGTGTGGGGTACACACGCAAAATCAGGTCAGTTGGACCTAGGACGAACCAACCCCCGTCAAACCAAGAGTGCTGTACCTGTGTGCATATGTGAATTCGCCGAACAACGGAAGAAAAAAGGGGGAGGGAGGGGGTAAACAAGGAACGAAGGGGTGTATTCTTACGGAGGGTTCCCGGCGGCCCCGTTACCAAAAATGGGGCCTGTCGTTCATTTGGGCCATGGGTGGTTTCTGAAGAGGGAGGCGGAGGGTGTCCCAGCCGGTGTTAAGCTTGTCCGTCGAGTGGGAAGGGTGTCCGGTGACGGGTTGGGCGCGACTGGGTTCCTCAATGTGGTCACTGAAGAACCGGAATTGTGCATACGCCATAACGAGCCTACCCAGACATAAGGTCAGCTCGAGCAGAAGCTCGATGTCGGTTGTGTTACTCACGCGAGGCCAACGGAAGCGCCCAATATGATTTGCGTCGAGATTGGGGGTTTGTACGGTGTCTGGCCCAAGGCCTAATAGTTCAATGAGAAGGGTCTCGATTTATGGGTAAACGGGAGAGGCATACTTGAACGTGCGCATTGTTCCCATCGAGCAAGTGGAGGAGGCCACCACTCATCCCATGTTGTTGGTTTACTGCGAGATCGATCCCAAGCGAGAAGAGGAACGTTCCAGTGAACGTGCAAGAAAGGGCCTGTAAAGATTCTCATCAGCTATCATCTCTGAGGTACATTTCGAGCGACGACACGCACGGCGCCTATTCGTCGCCTGAAAAAAGTCACTGTGAGCCCGACCACCATGAACAGGGCGATGATGATCCAGTTCAAAGGAGCCGGTCTAAGGAGGAGTCCCCCTCGCAACAGAACAACTCGCATCCCAACTGACATCCCACCGAGGATACTCAGAGCGGTCAGTCCTGCCAGACGACAGAACTTGAAAAGACCAGCGAGAGACCCAAGCGCAAAAAAGGTCAAGGTGATAAACGTCAGAATGATATCTGTCGCACCCCTCGCACTTATGACGTTGATGATGGTCACCCAAGCTGCAAACCAAATCTCAGCCACGTTGGTTCGAGCACGACGGATGCGGAGATGACGACTGACCACCAAATGCGAAGGCCATCCCAATCGCAAGCCCTGTTGTGATTCTCCACCATCTCATCCCGCCAAACGTCAGGTACAACCCAACTGCTAGTTCAAACGCGAATCGGATTATCGCCGCAGGGTCGAAACTAGTCCCCGCCCCATCGGAGACGGATCCTAGATCCACCTTCGCCTGCCCCTCCCTACCCGCCACCGCCCCTGAGGACTCGTCCACAACACCTCGAGCCACCACGTGAATTACGCGATGAACAGCGGTTAAACCTCGGCCGTGATGTGTCTGTAAGGCGAAGGCAAAACCGCCCACAAACCAAAAAAGTAGCGCAAACCGTAGAGCGGGAGCGCCGACGAGTCTCATCGCACGGAGAGCCGGAGTGGTTTTGGTGGTACTTGAAGGTAGAAAGGTGAACGAGGTTCAACGGTAGTCCGAAACGGGCCCCAACTCCTTTCGGAATGACAGATAAGGCGGTTTCCAAGGGGCGCGGTTTGCAAATACTGTCAAAGTAAATGACCCTCCCAGGCGCCCTAAAGGGTATGGAAGTGGGGCTGCGGGAGAACGTACGCGACGGGATCCGACCGGTCGTCCACCAGGATTTCCGCAGAAAACGTCCATGGTCAAATGGGGGACCTGGTCGCGAAAAGGAGAAATAAGGAACGAATGGAAGGGAAGAACGGACGGAAGGAAGGGATGCGAATGGAAATGTATACCACCCGAAGACAACCCTGTCGTTCTTTATATATACACCTCGCCCTGGTGACGATGTCACGGCTCGAGAAAGACTTCGAGACTAAGTGTCAGACGTGATCTGAATTTAGCGCGAGGGAAAAGCCGGCATCGTCGGAATGGCTTGAACAGACGCCGCCGCGCTCGTGGTGTCCAGGTGCTTAGTGGCGGTCAGTCGGCCGTCGGGTTCCTTTCGTTCCCTACCCCGTCGAAATCAGTGAGCGACCAAAAGGATCATCGACGCTGACGCCACAAGCACCTCGGTGCGGGAATCAGCCGCCCGCAGCCACTCCGACCTCAGTCGCCGAGGATCCGATCATTTTGCGTCCAGCCGCCCAATTTTGTCCCCCATATATCCCGCTGTTCGCCGAGCGTCGAGAGGCGCGGGCTTCGTGATGACTCTGTATGCTCAGCCAAATCGGATTCCGACCCGGTGCACACAGATACCTTGCTCTGTGACGGTCGATAGTCCCGCACTCTGTACCGCAGGAATGCCCGGTACCCCAGAGCCGGAAACCACTCCGGACCAGATACTCCAAACCGAATCAGCCCCGTTCGCACCCCCACCTCTCATCACACTCCCACCCACATACCTCTCACGACTCACACTGCGGACACAACTGCCGGCCGACTTTGAGCGCATAGCTGAAATCTTCAACAGCCCAACCGCGATGAAACACCTCGATGTACTCGTTCCACCCAGCGGGTGGCACGAAGGTCGCGCTCGGGGACTTTGGTGGGCCTCGGACATCGCGGCCCGCGTTGAGTTGCAGGAACGGGCACGCGTGGATGGTAAAGCCTTGGCCTTGGTTGTCATCTGGAACGAGACAGGAGAACTTGTTGGGATTACGGGATACGCCCGGATGGAGCCACCTGGCACCCCAGGCAGGAAGGCAGAGCTGGGGATCATCACCGACGTCGATTTGATTTCGAGCCGTGGGTGGAAGTCGCTCGGGACGGAGGCGTTACACACCGCAACCAAGTACGCCTTCGAGGAATTGGAGGACGTTGAAGAAATTACGCTCGTGACACAACAACAGAACGACGAGATGCGGGGGTGGTCGGAGAAGGTGGCTAGACTTGTGCCGAAGCTGACGGTCGAAGAATGGGGACACGTCGCATGGTATGGATACACCAGAGAGGAGTGGGGAACGAAGGGCGGTGTCCGCGACCGGCTGGAGGCGAAGCTGGAAAGGTTGAAATCGTGATTGTTTCAATCTTAGGGTACAAGTATAACACGTAAATTAGGGTTAACTGGGAACAGGATGCCATCCGATCATCCTGCCGGAGCGGCTTGTGAGGATTTCTCGCCCCGTCTCTTCCGTTTGTCTACTGTGACAGATTTCACCCACACCGTCACTCAATATCTCACTGCGAGAGGGGTCGGACAGCGCCCAACGTGGACCAAATGATCCTTTCACCGACCCCCTGGCACCTGCAGGAGCAGCGTGCAACACTGGGAGACTCTACCGGGGATGGTTCCCGTTGGTACGGTGGCTGACCACTTACCAGCGTTCGTTGGCCCGACAAGTACGCTGAAGCACTTGGTGGAATCAGTTACTTGTAGAAGATGGGTTTCGTGTCCTCCACGGGTTTTTCATTGGTGGCCGAGGGCAAAAAAACACACATCAATTTCAAATGACGAAGGGAACAACGGCTTTCCTCTCCCTGGGGTAATTAGGGAACTTATCGTGATACCACTGATGTCCTCTCACCGCCCTGGGGATCATCGTAAACACTTCTGCCATGAAGAACAAAAACGGCGGGGTGATCGTCGCCGTAAACGCTCCCCAATCCTCAAAGCTCGGGAAAGGAGACGCGGCAATTGCGAACCCGAGCCACTCGATCCACTCGCAGAAGTAGTTCGGGTACGAGATGTACTTGTACAAGAGTCCATGAGGGATCGCGTAGTGCTCCCCTCTCTTCTTCTCCTTTGCCAGTTGCTCTGAGGTCTTTTTCGCGTCTTCGGCTTGTTTCTTCCAGCGGATGTTTAGAAGAATCTCGTCGTGAACGATGTTACCGACTAGCCCCGCTCCCCACATGAAAACGCCTAACCAGAAGCAAGGTCGCTGGTAGGCCCGGGAAAGGTAGGAGAGACCCTCCGGAGAGCTGAGGTACGAGCCAAGGAGAGCCCCGTTGAAGATGTTGAACATAATACCAGACAGGGTCACGATGACGTGCGCTTTGGATCTGGAGGGCGTACGCAGGGGAGAGAGTATGGCTCGATTCAGGTAGTGGGTGAGGAAGAGGCACGCGAGGACCGCGGGTGGATTTCCGATGCCCAAAGGAGGGGACCTGCCGAAGGCGAGCGGAGAAAGGGGGGAATGGAGGAAGGTGTAGACGAAAGCGGAAGGGCTGACAAGTTCCATGAACATCCACGACCAACGACCTGGAAACGAGATATTTCAGTGCCTGTCACCCACAAATGTCACGAAACAGTGCCCACCGTCAAGCAAGAAGAAGCTCTCCCCGGATGGAGTAAACCGTCCAAAAGGTGCATTGACCACAAAGGTGGTTGGGAACGCGAGCATTGGACCCAGGAGTGCCCATTTCCTCGCCACTGCGAAAAGAGGTTAAGTATCCTGGGCTATGCCAGTTTCCCGACCGGTCAGAGTGCGGGGAACATACCGTCGTAAAGGTTTCTGGATTCTTTGGCGTTCATTGCGTGTACGAACCTCCCCCCGGGTTCTGACGTGGAGACCGAGTTTCCAAGAGTCTGAAACTGGAATAGACCGCCATACACGTGTCTACTGTATAAGCATCCGGGAAGTTCCGGAGCCGGACATGCCCGGCGCCTGACTTTCGCTCATCGTAATCGGCGATAACGATAGATAACATGGGAATTGTGGGGTGCTATGTACGGGGATAAACCCGGTCGGGTGTATCTGCATGGAGGAGTAAATAAGAAATCAATCCCGAGTCGCCCTGAAGAGCACAATCTCCGTGTACTCCTTGTTGACCATCCCAACCGTGCCCCTGAATCCATCGTAAAACACCTCTTGCATGTTGTTCCTCCCGAGGATCTGGTCGAGTCCCCTGACCTTCGACCCCGAGCTGGCCGACCTGATGTGATGAACGGGATTGACACTTTGACCTTGTGCCTCGCCCCTCACCAACAATTCCTGCTTCCTCCCTCGAATCGACTGCAGCCCATCGGCTCCGTCTTGGTTACAGTCGATCTCAAAGTCCACGACGAAGAAATGGACCATCCGTTTCGTCCCGTCATCCCCAGAGTATCCTAACAGAGAACGGGTACCCCGAGTCTTGTGGAGGAACGAGATCCCCAGTTGTTCTTCGCCGCCGTCGATGTCAATGTAACCCGTCCCGATGTGGGAGAATCCTGGGTCGGGAGTCAATGGAGGTGTTGAAGGTCGTTCTGATGAAGCGGGCGGAGTACGTCTGAACAAGTGGCAGTACAGGCGTTCTCCCAACCTCGAGATGAGGCAAAACGACTCTCCAGTTGTTTGGAAGATGTTTCCTGTGATTGGCATGAGGTTTTCTTCCTCTTGGTGCCTAAACGGCATATGGACGAGTGTCGTTCCAGGGCCTTCGTTCACTAGTCGCCACGGTAAAGGTGGAACCCCGCCCCTTGAGGTCGCGGGTGAAGGCGGCGGCGTGGCGAACTCGGAGGACAAATCCACTGTGTACATCATATCCCTCCAGTCTTGTAGGATAATCGTGTGTCCCGACCCCGCAACCTTCCGCCAACTACCATCCTGATGATTCTAAGGGTCAGTCGGTATGGTGAGAGTGCGAGAGTTTCCCAAGGAAGTACCTCAGGGAGGCGGAGTTGAAATCCACGCCTAGTCTTCCAATCATACACGAAGACCCAGAATGTATACGCGCCGAGCCCCATATGGAACCGTTCTTTGTTTCGAGAGAGCAGATATACCAGGGATCCGTCGGTGGCTGGCCGACATAACCCGCAATTGAACCCCTTGGGAATATCGACATCATCGTGATATACCACACGCGGGGCAGGGGCTGAGGGGTCCTGCACAACCGACGATGGGCTGGACGACATCAGCGTCCCGAACGCCCCAAGATATGACGTGGACTTCGGGATTGGGACGAGTTCTGCCTTGGCAGGAAGGTAAATCTTGATCGTATGGAGTGACCTAAAATGCAAAGGTAAATACTCTTCAGCAAGCACGTCGTGTACGTGTAAGAAAAAAGTCAAACTCACTCTTGGTAATTCCCAGGGGGTCCGGTGCTCGTGCCCTGAAGCAAGTTGGTATACGATCCGTTCGTCATGAACGTGACGGTGACGTATTCCTTCAACCTCCCTCTACCCTCCTCCTCACCATCTCCTCCATCCCGCTCGGTCAGGACGTCGTACTTCCAAAACCAATCAACCAACCCATCTGCCTCCCACTCTACTCCAGTGATGTAATCCTCGTCAATGGAGTCGCATCGGATGGTCTTGCCCTTGACAGAGATCAGCCAGGGCAGAGAATCGGCGGTGTGACCCTGGACCATAGCCGAGGACACGCCCAGAAGTCCTTCCTGTCCATTTGACGACAACCGGACCAAACCTTCCTGTCGGAACTTGATTCGGGTCGTCGACGAGAGCCCGATTCCCCGGGGTTCCGGTCCTTGATCTAAGCGTCTCGTCTGCCCACCGCCTCTGATCTTGCGTTGATAGCAAGAAATCACCCGGGCCATGTAGCAAACTTCCTCGGGCGTATAGTGCTCACGGATGGTCGAAATAGGGACCGGGAATTGGTGTGCGTCCGCTGCGTTGATCCAGAACGACAGAGACGAGAGACTGAGCCGATACAAGCTTTGACATGTCTAAGGGTACGATTCGGGATGCAAGTTCGGCTCAGAGTCCCAGGAACGCAGCCACGTGAGCACTCACCCTTGACAACGACAATATTGTACTCAGATCGAGGTGGGTGGCGATCTTGAGTGTGACGTCCTCGTTGAGCTCCATCCTCTCGAGAGCGTAGAATGGGTAGAAAGGAGGGGTGGGTTGTCGTCAAGGCTAACGCTTTTATATCCTCAATTCGTAATTGGAGGGCGGTGACTGCACCCCAAGGACAAGCGGACAGGAACAACGGCGGCCATCAGTGGTTGCACTGGCGGTAATATATTCGAGTTGGGCATATTCCCAGCGCCTGATGAACGCGACGGTACACTGCCGCGCTCACGTATCGGACCGACCTGGGAATGCGCCAAACAACGCGGGTATTACATCTATACAGTCATGCATTCCCCCGGGTCAACAAAAAAGCGAGGAGGGTGGATAGGAAGTGTGGCATGGTGCACAAACGTGAACAGGAAAAAGCAAAAATGTCCGGTCGATTAGTAGTACAGGGTCTTCTTCCTCCGGCCCGACGGGGCGGCCCACTGCCCGTTCACATCACAGTCTGGGCTTGGGTCCTCACGATCCTCGTCCATTGGGTCGTCCTCGTCTTCATCACGGTACTCGCCGTCGTCGTCTTCCGAGTCTTCGCCCCACTGACCGCTCCCATACCCGCTGCCTCCGGTCCCACCCGCACTCCCAAGCCCACCGTCTCCATTCCGGGGCTTGCGGGATCCGTTGTTGATTGGCGGTAGGGGTGGGACTTGTAAGGGACCTGGGCCACCGATCTCCCGGTGCATCACCATCACCCTCTCCACCAAGCCATCCCATTTTGCCCCGCTCTGGAAGAATCGGCGTCTTTGAGGGACTTCCTTCAAAGGTCCACTTGTGTGTGAGTTGTTGAGCACCTCGGTGAACTCCTTCTCAAACTCCTTCCGGCGCTGGCGCGTAGCGGGGTCTTGGTAGTGGTTCGTGATGATGCTCATGCGTTTTCGGGATTTACGGCCCTGGAACGGACCGGATATAGACGACGAATCGTCCTCGTCCGAAGATTCGGAGGTTGTATTCCCAGCTGCCTCCTGCAACCGATACACATAACGAGAATGTTCTGTCAAAGCGATGATAAAAAGTGAGCCCCTTCGAATATGCCGGGAACCCAACCACTCACGGGCCAACCGTTCGTCTAATTCATCGTAATCTTTCAGCCCGATGTGGGTACCCACACTCTCCGAAGGGACATCATGCAGCCCGACAGACGGCGCATGAGGTAACCTGCTCAATTGTTCCAACGCGAGGGTTCTGTTAGACGAACAAGTCATCAGATCTCCAATGTAGATCCCGTTATTGGAAACCGAGGCCCTACCTCACAGCGTCAAGATAGCCATCACGGATGTTCAGGTCATCCATGTTGTTCCCGGCGACCTCGAGTCGGTACCGCGGTCCGAACCATTCAAAATACTCGTTCCACGGGAGGTTCTCGTTGATTTCGTTTTCGATTCCCAACGCCACTGCGGTCTCGTATGTCCATAGCCGGGCCACATTCTTCACCGTGTAACCGCCTCCGCCAAGGAGGATCATAGGGTATCCCAAACCTTTGATGAACTTGACGCAGTTCGCGTGTCCTTGCATCGTAAGATTGAAGCAACCCAGCTTGTCCCCGGAAAGCGAGTCGGCGCCGCATTGCAGTACGACCACGGACGGTCGGAAGATTTCCAGGCATTTACCCATGACCGGTTCGAAGATGCCCTTGTATGTCTCATCCGTGATCCCGTCTCTGAGGGGGACATTCAGAGCATATCCGTGCCCCTTTCCGCGTCCCTTGTCCTGTTGGGTGCCGGTTCCTGGGAAGTACTCTCCGTATTTGTGGAAGCTGACCGTCATAACCCGATCGGTGGTGTAAAAGGCCTCTTCAACGCCATCTCCGTGATGACAGTCGATGTCGATGTAGAGTACGCGGGGGTATGATCGAAGGAGTTCTAGGATGGCGAGAACGATGTCATTGACGTAACAAAATCCGGAGGCTTCCCGTTTCTTTGCGTGATGGAGTCCGCCGGCCCAGTTGATTGCTATTTCGTATGATCCCGACGCGATACGTTGTGCTGCGGCAATGGAACCTCCAGCTGAGATGGAGCAGAACTCGAAAACTCCCTCGAACGCGGGGTTGTCTTCACCAGTAAGGACTGACGGAACGAGTGATGATCAGCCACAGCTCCGATTGTGAACTCGGGTGCGACTCACATCGGTTCCCGTGGTATGTCAACTGCTCCGCGGTTTCAGGCGTAACCCTTTCCAAGAAGTGTATGTACTCGTCGGTGTGAAATCTTGTCATCGACTCCGCTGTAGCGCGTTTGGGACGCTGGGGGGGGTTAATCCGTTGGTCAGCAACCATGTGGTAGGAATCGGATGTGGGACATCGTACAAGAACGTGCATTTGATCCAACATGTCGTATGCAGAAACGAGCTCGTGCGTCATTCTCATCCGTTGGGGTTTCATTGGATGGCCCAGCCCATAGGTGTATGCACCGACGTCCGCTGATAGGTTCCGGTGATCAGTTCGAGTGATACGAGGAGGTGAGGTTAAGCATACGGTCGTAGTAGTATGCAACTCGTTTTCTGCCCATGGTAGAAGAGTCGGTGGGGGCTGGTGGCGGTTTTGTAGTAGGAGAACCGATCACGCGTCCCATATTGCTGGCTCCCGGACGGTGGCGTCACCGGAATCAAAAGTTGACCGCCACCCATCTCCAACCTCCGAGACCCGTGAACCACGCTTGCACCAAGGACCTGCGATCCCCCAGGTGCACTCAGCAGACATGAGCCTCGGGTATTAAGTCAGATGAACGCTGCCTGGGCGGATCACAATTCACATATGAGCCCCCATGATTCAATTATCATCCAACATGCCACGCGGCCGGCCATTTCCCCCTCAGATGGCTCTGTTTGTACCAGGCGCGTCACGGTGAGATAGCCGCTCATCGTATTAGGATTCGGCTTCTTCTTGCACTCGCTACCTCGAATTTTGACCATGGATGCAAAGTCCCAACGACCGAAGCGTCGGGACGCTACTCTCTCCTCCTTGAACTCGGCCATTGAGGCCGTGAATATTGCGAAGGATATACTGAACATGACACCAGCCACGGCCGCACTTGGCACCGTCAGCGTCATTCTCGCCGCGATCAGGGTGGGTCTCCTGCTTGTCCGCTTTAGTTTGCTATCGGCTTAATGTGCACAGGACTCCATGATCAACGAGGAGGACTATGTCGACCTAGGCTTGGCTTGCGCTGACGTCTGTAGAGCCCTTGACCGGGGAATGAACGGGAGACGAATGGACGAGTTCAGTCAGTCAGTGCTCGAGGCGATCGGGCAGTTGACTACGTGAGTTGAATCACCGATGAGTGCACCGGGCAACTCACTTACCTTACCAAACCCCCGATCGCAGGACAGTGGCCGAGATCCAGAGGAATATCGTCGAGCGGGCTAAGCGAAATGCGGTCACTCGACTCTTCCACGCGAAGAACGATAAAGAGACGATCGCGACATGGAGGTTGGACCTCAACAGGATCCTTCATGTCTTCAACGTGCGTTCCATCATTTTTGTTTTACCATAGCTAACTGTCCGGTTCCAGGCTGAACTTGTAATAAACACACATGTGGTCGTTTCTGAAATTCGCAACGATGTCGTGAACACACACACAATCGTCTCCGGCGTTCATCAGGGCGTAGTCGACACACATAACATCGTTTCCGACATCCACCGTACCGTGGTGAAACGTCAGGAACGGATCGATGGGAAAAACCTGCTTGTGGGATCACCCGTACTATCCCCCACGAAATAAACGCTCACTATTGCTTAGGCTCAAACCAGGTTAGCGATATTAACTACTAGAGTAATGATCCAATATCTTATCTGTCTGTCCAGTGTGCTCGGAGAGCTCCCACCCCCACCACCAAGGGCCTGCTTTGGACGTGACCATTTAATCGAGAAGATTGTTGGGCTGACGGAAAACCTCGCCCCAACCGCTCTTATCGGCACTGGAGGGATAGGAAAGACATCCGTTGCTCTGGCTGTCCTCCACAACGTTCGCATCAAGCACCGATTCGGCGACAACCGTCGGTTTATCCGTTGCGACCAGATCTCCGCCTCCCCTACTCATTTCCTCAGCCGACTCTCCAAGGTTGTCGGTGCAGGTGTTCAAAACCCCGAGGACCTGACTCCGCTGCGTCCATTCCTATCCTCAAAGGAGATACTCATAGTCCTCGACAACGCGGAATCTATTCTCGATCCCCAGGGGACGAATGGTCAGGAGACCTACGCCCTAGTGGAGGAACTCAGCCGGTTGGAGACCATATGTCTCTGTATTACATCCCGCATCTCTACCATCCCTCCCGACTGCGAGACTTTCGACATCCCAACATTATCGATGGAGTCTGCACGCGACACCTTCTACCGCATCTACAAGCGTTGCGACCGGCCCGACCTCGTCGACAGTATCCTGGAACGGCTCGACTTCCATCCGCTCTCAATCACCTTACTCGCTACCGTTGCGCACCACAACAAGTGGGACACGAACCGACTGACCAGGGAGTGGGAGAGGCGGCGAACGGATGTGCTTTGCACGCAGCATAACAAGAGCCTTGCTGCCACCATCGAACTTTCGCTCACCTCCCCGATGTTCCAAGAACTCGGCCCCGACGCCCGGGAGCTCCTCGGTGCCATCGCCTTCTTCCCCCAAGGTGTCGATGAGAACAACCTCGAGTGGTTGTTCCCCACCATCCCCGACGGAATGAGCATCTTGGACAGGTTCTGCATCCTTTCCCTAACATACCGAAGCAACGGATTCGTCACGATGTTGGCCCCACTCCGGGATTATCTCCGCCCAAAAGATCCAAAGTCATCTCCGCTCCTCTGCACGACCAAGGAGGGTTACCTTAGCCGGTTGTCAGTCGAACTTGACCCCAACGAACCCAGTTTCGGGGACACCCGATGGATCACGTCGGAGGATGTGAACGTCGAGCATCTGCTCGATGCTTTCGCGTCCGCTGATCCAAACTCGGACGGCGTCTGGGATGCCTGCGCTGATTTCATGAGGCACCTCTTCTGGCACAAAAAACGACTAGTCGTACTGGGGCCGAAGATCGAGGGACTCCCAGATGACCATCGCTCCAAGCCGGAATGTTTGGTTGAGCTCTCACAGTTATATCGCTCGGTCGGAAACTTTGTGGAGAATAAACGACTCCTTATTCGCACCTTGGAACTCCGGAGAGAGCGGGGGGATGGCTACCTGGTCGCTCAAACATTGATATTCCTAGCTTATACAAACCGCCAGCTGCACCTTTATAAGGAAGGGATTTTGCAGGCGAAGGAGTCGTTGGAAATCTGCAAACAGCTCGACCACACAATAGGACAAGCGCACTCTTTCCGATCCCTCGCCTGGTTATTGCACGCTGACAACCAGCTGGACGACGCAGAAGACGCAGCATCCAGAGTGGTTGATCTCTTCACGAACATTGGTGATCAATTCGAGGTCTCTAATGGCTACCGTATCCTCGGTATCATCTGTCACTCCAGGGGGAAATCAGAGGAGGCCATCAAACATTTCGAGGCAGCCCTCGGGATTGCATCTTCCTTCAGCTGGCACGGCCAACTTTGTTGGGTTAGTTACGCCATGGCGGAGCTGTTCTTCGATGGGGGAAGGTTCGATGACGCTCACATTTGGGTTGAACGCGCCAAGTCATACGCGGCCGACGACGATGCATACCTTTTAGGTCGTTCGGTGAAGTTGCAGGCTGGATTTTGGCATAAGCAACGGAGGCTTGAAGAGGCGGAGTCCGAGGCTTTGCAGGCCGTCGACCTCTTTGAGAAACTCGGCGCTTCTTGGGATCTGGAGAAGTCCAGAGAGCTCCTCTGGGACATTCAAAAGGAAATGAGCGACCTGGTTGCCACTAACGAATCGAACGGTGACGGCGAGCCCGCTAGAATGGCGTCAGCTTCTACGCCTGGTAACCCTCCAATCTCAAGTCGGGACCCCGAATGACCGTATCAACACCATTCTTCTCACACCCTTCGTTTCCATACTCCGTCTCATCTCACCCCTCCTTCCTGCTCTGGAATGTTCCCCCACGTTGGTCCCCTTCATCCACGCATGCCGCTCCAGATTTATTTTCCCATTGTTCATCTTTGATCTAAATTCTGTGTTATTGAGGTCCCCCGTGTTGTACCTGCTGTAGTTTATGTACCCTGCGGATTGCTTGCGATATCCGTAGTCTGATTTGTTATGATATCGCAATTTCTAGTAAGAAGGCGCTAGCCCTCCCCTCAGCATGCGCCGTGGGAACCAGTAAAGACCGAAGCACTGGTGACCTGGACAGCAGAGCGCACAAGTCGGAGAGTCAAAAGCGATCCAGAGCGGAAAAATCATGGACCTAGGCGTCGGGCGCCGAGGGAACGCGATGGCTATGTTAGCAGCGGCGCTGGGGCCACTACCAACACAATGGTCGGGCCAAGATTTGATTCACACGGCGAAAATGCGCACGATTTTATCTTGCCACCAATCTGAGCAGAAGCGAGACGGTTGGGAGCACCTTGTCCAGAATCCCACATGTTCGCCAATGGAGGAGGACGGCTGGTTTTTTCTTTTTGCTTTTCAGCCGATCATCTCTCTGGTATCCCACGTAGGACTGCGCCAACGTACAAAGCCCAATTTGTCGGTCGAAGTAAATGGCGAGTTTACTCCAAAGTGTGAACCAGTCTCTTCAAAAAGCCATAGGCGAAAAAACGGAAGGGAAACTCGAAGTTATGTAAGTGCCAACCAATGAAATTCCATCCTGATGCTTCCCTTTGTCTTGGGGGAAACGATTCACCCTTCAACGCAAGATCAGAAGCCATTTATGTAACACAAAATCAAGGTGTATTCGACGCAAAGTCAAGATATGTTCAACGGTGCTTAGGAGTAAACATCCTTAACAGCTCTCGATCGGGAACAAAAGAGAGAAAAAATCATTCCACCTCGACACGAGAAGTGGTGGTCACCTTCCAGAAATCCAATGACCAGTTCTTTCCAAGGACCTCGTCAACATCCACCCCTTTCTCTTTCCACGAGTTCTCCAACTCAAGCATCGACTCCAACGAATCCTCAACCGTCTTCTTCCAAGGGGTCAACTCGCCCATCCCCAATATCTCCACGGCCTTCGCGACATCCTCCTCAGCAACAAACTCCTTCCAGTCGGAGCGCTCGGCCTTGATCAACCTATCCTTCAGCTCTGGCCTGACGGTGGCGATATGTTCGAGGATGTCAGCGTTATCGAACCACGGGCCAGAGAGGACCAGCCTATGGTTCCCTGGAACCTTGGGATTGACCCCAGCAACGACAGCACGTGCGACATCTCGTACATCAACATAGCCGTACGTGAGCTTGCCCGCTGTTGTGGATGGACCCGTGAGGAAGTTGTATACGTAGACAGAGCTACTGAGCACTTGGACGTCTCCAGGTTTGCTGGATTCCAGGTGCTCCGGAGTGAGCGGTCCAAGGAAGACAGTTGGTCCGACTAAACGCGATGTCAACAACACAAGTCATGACCCTACCCGAAGTGAAACACTCACTGATGACGAGCTGCATATCCTTATGCTCATCCGCGAATTTCAAAAGAGCCTTCTCGGCCATAGCCTTGGCGACCGAATAAGTGACCATACCGTTCTGGATCTTGTGCGCGTCTTCCTCCGTCAGTGGGTTCCAATCGGTGGACCTTGTAAGCCGTTTGTAGACGGGTGCTCCAGGTTCGACGTATGCGATTATTGTGGAGGTGTATGAAACATGGCGGACTCCCGAGGCATAGGCTTGTCGAACAATGTTGAGAGCTCCTTCGACGATGATCTGCACAAGTAGTTCAACAGCGTAACGAGTGGAGATAGAGGGATCGTGGGGCGCGGACAAAGGTGGTTAGACAACGAAAGGCGTGGCGGGAAACAAATACTGACTTCGATAGTCGTTTGCACAGATTGACTGCCAGGAAGAACGGATGCGACGTAGATGATGCCGTAAACGCCCTTCAGAATGTCGGTGTAATCCGCAGTGACGAGATCATTGACGACAACGATGTCCACGCGATCTCCGTACTTGGCGTATGCAGCTTTCACGGAGTCAACTCTGCCTGACCGGACCGTGCTAAAGGGAAATAGGTAGGAAATCCATGGTGAGTGGGGCGAAGGTGGTGGCGACAGAGGGGGAAATTCCAGTACCCTCGAACGCGATACCCCTTGTGCAAGAGTTGCGTGATGACGTGGGAGCCAGTAAAGCCCGAAGCACCGATAACCTGCACGGCGGGGTGCACAAATTGCGGAGTCAAAATCGATCCAGCGGGGAAATAATGGACGGGCTCACCAAAACGAGTTCAGAAGCCATGGATGTCAAGTATCGAAAGAAGTGGGTGGGTGTGGTTGACCCCAAGGGAGCGGACCAGGTTTAAGTACCCACGACTGGGCGTTCTGGTTCCAAGTTGCACCAACCGACTTCATGACCTCGCTGCTTCCCTTTGACCGAATTCTCCAGGAAATCGTTGTGATCGAACCGCGTAACCAGGAACCCTAGGTTTGCGGCGATGTAAACCAGGGAACCGTTGTGGTTGAACCGCGCAACTGGGAACCCCGGATTTGACGTCTTGGACCAGTATACATCTCGAACATCACCATTACTAGGAGGATGGAGATTCCCTCCGAGGAAACGCGTTGATGAATCCCCACCCCCCGGGGGGTCGCTCTCCTGGGTACACCCTGTGGCGTTGGGGTGGAGTATAGACCGCTATAAGTGATTAGAACAATGCAATCCAAGAATCCTGCCCGTAGGATAACTCGTAGGAACCGTGCAGTCCGGTTCCGGGTAAGTGGGAACATTCTGCTTCCCAGCTAACCGACGGAGCAAACTAAGCTTGGTTCCGATCGGAAATGTCCCTCATCAGGAGAATGCCGAGCCGAATCGGAAGCGCTCCCAGACTCAGTGTTGACAGTTACTTCCAAGCGCGTCGAAGCTCGAGTGGAATCGCGACCGGGCGCCTTTTTCTTTTCTCACCGGCATGCACTCAGATGGGCGGACGGCGCTCGTGCTTGATAGGCAGTGCTTTAGTTGATTGTACATCGGACGAAAATTCGAAAGAGGATGTCAATGTGGTTCCGAAGGCCGGGAAAATTAATGGAAGCGCATAGAGTCGCTCCGAATTGCTTGGAAGCGCGAGAGCGAACGTTGTGGAGGAGAAATGGGTAAATATTCGGGGTTTGTTGGTAAAGGTTGTATTTCTTGGGGCTTACTATGCGGGAATTGGTCGCTTGGGGTCTGGATGAACTTATCCGACAGTTGGATAAGTTCTCGCAACTGTAAGGAAACCCCCTCCACTTTACCAATTCTACCCGCACAGTGGCTGGTATACAATCGGGATGGAGGTAGTCTCCTCAAGCAGACCACGTATTCCCACTGACGATCACCTGCGCGGGATGTAGTAGGATGGAGGGGGACTTGGAGTTCTCGGATCTTGCCGATTGGCGCATAACGGGTCAGCTTGGCGGATCGGCACCATCATCACGCTCAATCCTCACTGTGGTTTAGCCCCACTGTCTTTGGCTCCTGGTGACGCCGCAAGGTGTGGCGGCGTTTACGAATACATGGGGTGGGTGGACCTTGCATCCGGCTCTCACCCGCATCACGATGCCCGTCTTCAAGAGGACACGATCCAAGGTTGACGAAACCGATTCTGAGTCCGACGGATCGCCCACCATCGGAAAACTGTCGAATAAACGCAACAAAAGCCTTGTCAATCCGTTCGCCACACGCCACAAGCCCCGTAACTCGCCACAGAAGCTCGCGGTATATATCGTAGAGGCGAAGCTGGGAGCCAATTACAGTGTTGCTGGATTGTCCAAACTCGTGAAGGAAAGTGCTGACCACGCCTTAGCCGAGAACGCTAAAGAGGCGGATGTCTTGATCACGGGGATCGGGATGCGGCGGAGGTTGGAGAGGTCCATCCCCACAGAGCTTATTGTGAGCTGTCGTTACTTCCCTTGCGGCCTCCGGGCGCCCACTATCAATCACCTCCTAGGACCAGAAACCCATCGTCACACCAGACTGGTTGGAAAAGTCGATCAAAGAGGGTAAACGACAGCCATATAACCAATACCAAGCACTACATGCTAGGCGAGGCGAGGCGGCCAACAATGCGACAAGTTCAAGCGACCATGGTTACGGCTTAGTTGATGGCGAGGAAGTTACCACCAGCGCTCAGGCAGACCTCACCCATACCGCCAGACTCGCCTGCCATCGTGAATCGCCTCTCATTTGCCCGAACCAGGAGCTTGTCGAGCAAATTGACGTTATCAAGCGCGCCCGAGAGCTTGATACGGACTGGAGGGGTGTCTTGAGTTACTCCCGAGCGATTGCGGTAGGTTTCCTAAAACCGTTATTGTGTGCAGCATGCTGACGTGAGCAGTCGATAAAAGGTGGAGGTCACAATCCGCATTCTGATGCCTCTAACAGAATTTACAGCGTATCCCTGGAAGATCAAATCGACGGGGGAAGCCAGGACACTCTACTGGATTGGGGATAAGATGGAGCGTAAGGTAATGCACACGGTGGCGCTGGCACAGCGGCGACGCCTGACGGTTCCAATAGATTGGGGAATACCTCAAATCCGGTCAAATCAGTGAAACTAGTGAGTATCTCATGTCGAAATTGCCCGGCAACTTACAAACACAACACAGAAACTATTCTCGAAGACGAGAATTACAAGGCCCTGAGGGAGTTTACGAGCGTCTATGGTATCGGACCTGTGACCGCCCGGACGCTCCTCGTTGGCGGATGTCGAACACTTGATGACGTCAAGAAGTTTTACGAGAATCCGGAGAGGACCATCCAAGAAGTACCCGACGACGATAAGAACGAATTTGAGGACGAAACCAGGGGTGTGCCGGAGAGTTGGATCGAGGTTTCTTTGGCTTTGAGAGACGATCTTAGCGTCAAGTAAGCGTGCCACCACCGGAAGAGACCTATTCGGTGACGGACACCCTGTGTGGCAGGATCCCAAGGAAAGAGGTACAGCGGATTGCAAGGCTAGCAATGAAAGAGCTGGAGGCAATCCAACCTGGTTGTCTTCACACAATCGCTGGAGGGTACGTTCAGTTTGTGCCCTCCTTGGGGGAATCACGTTGAAAATACGCTCGTAGGTACCGGAGAGGCAAGGCAGAAAGCAACGACATTGATATCGTCATCACGCACCCAAAGGCCGATCGAAGGAGGATTCGCGAGCTATGTCAAGCGCTGACGGACGTGTTGTCTAAGAAAGGTCTCGTGACTCATTTAATGAGTGAGTCTGAAACCACCCGGCATCGGTGCGCCGCACAACACTCACGAGACGTGGGGACACAGCACTCACGGGTCAAAACGCACCACACAAGCTGGACGTTATCGCGAAGGCGTTCACCATCTTCTCCCTTCCCGGTTCTCATAGGAGCCGCAGGCTAGACCTGGTTTTTGCCGTGCCGGAAGCGTACTGGACAGCTGTCGTCGGATGGTGGGCAATCCTTTCTTATGATAGCTATGTTGGGTGGCTTTGACGGGGCATTTCTTAGGACCGGCTCCACCATGTTCGAACGTGACCTGAGGCTCCACGCCCACTCGGAGTAAGTTGTCCCCACCGCGAGCATACGCTCGGATTCTAATTCACACCAGAGGCTTGAAATTCGATAGTACCGGAATGTACGTCCTCATTGGAGAATCGTGACTGAGAGGCACCTCTGACATTCATTCCAGAACAAGAACAAAAAACCAGGAGGTGATCGTTGCGTACAGCGAGAAAGACGTTTTCGAGATCCTCGGCCTACCTTATATCCACCCCACTATGCGCAACGCCGACGCGGGCGTGTAGGCGCTTTTTGTAATACCAATTTTGTAATACCAATTTTGTAATACCAACGTCATGGGGTTCACTTTGTTTTTCGAATACCCTCTGTATCATGGCTGTTGTACCAGTGTAGGATAACATGATGTCCTGTTCTGTAGTGTCCTTGTAGTCAAATTACAATTGTAATGCTCCCATGTTCACCCAGATCGTCAGGCGAAGGCCTGGATATCGGTGATAGCCTTTCCAAGGATGAGGGTGTGGATATCCTAGAGAAAGAAGTCCTTCAGGCTCGACCGCGGGTGCGCCACCAACAAACTTACGTATGTTCCCTCATAGGTGTTGGTAACCTGGAGGTTGGCAACGTGCCTACCGATATGATACTCATCTGAGGTAGCATTTCCACCAAGGATATCCAGTAAAACCCTCGCATGCCGCAGGGCCTTTCCGCAATTATTCCTCTTCACGAGACTGACCATCTCTGGGGCGGCCAGCCCCTGATCCTTCAATCTACCCACCTGCAAGCTCGCTTGTAGGCCCAAAGCGATCTCCGAATGTGCATCAGCCAACTTCTTCTGAACCAATTGGAATGAAGCGAGAGGCCGGGAGAATTGGTGACGCTCTAGAGCGTACTCCCGGGCACGTTGAAGGCAGTCCTCGAGAGTGCCCATCACTCCCCACGAGATGCCGTATCTTGCGCTATTGAGGCAAGAGAAGGGTGCGCCGAGGCCCTTGCCGTGAGGGAGTAGGGCAGAATGGGGGGCTTTCACGGAATCCATAAATATCGATCCAGTCGCAGAGGATCGTAGAGCAAGTTTGTTCTTGATTTGAGGTGTGGTAAGACCGTCCATTCCCTGTCGTGAGGATAATTCAGAGCGATTTCATTGGAATGAACGAATGTTTCCCCTCTACCTTCTCGAGGATGAATCCTCGAATCTTTCCGTCCCACTTGCATTTGGCCCAAACGATGAAGACGTCACTACAAACAATCAGTCAGACACGAGGGGGCGCACACGTTGGGGAGACTCACGCAAATGGAGCATTGGTAATCCATGTTTTGCTTCCATTAATGATATAGCCCCCATCGGTTTCCTCGGCAGTAGTCTCCATACTTGATGGATCTGACCCGTGGTTCGGTTCTGTGAGGCCCTGCCACCGTGGACGGGTGAGGGGGGACATCAATTAAAAACCCGCAATTACGCACAAAGCATCCAATCAACTCCCCCGAAGCCAACGCGGGGAGGTATTTCTCCTTCTGTTCCTTTGTTCCGAATTCGTTGATCGGGTGCATCACCAGAGAGGACTGTACGGAAGCTGTGGATCGGTAACCAGAGTCCACCCTACGCCACTTAGTTAACAGAGCGCGACTCTACTACCCCCAGGGTCTGTGGTTACGCACCGTTCAATTTCACGTGCAATCAAACCGTACGCAACACTACTAACACCTGCGCAACCGTACCCTTGAATGGTAGGTCCGAGAAGTCCCATTTTACCCATCTCAGGGATGATCCCTTTGTCGAATTCTGGTGGCTGAAAGTTAGGCACGTCGGCGCGGCATGTGAGATAGTCGACTTTACCTTCCGTCCGCTGGGCATGAAGGATCCGCGGCAAGAGATTCTCCTGCGCATACATTCAACAAAACAGCTCTTGATCTCGAGGGCATACCCTGACGGACCTGGCAATACGTGCGAGCAGTGTCGCTGCGTGTTCGAGCGGTTCAACAGACGTCAGGAACAGGACGAAGAGAACTCGTACCGAATCGCAATCTCTTCCTCGGTCAATTGTGATTCAACGTTGAGAGGGTCCTCCCAGTTGTACTTGACACGTTCTACCGTCATTGGATCAACGACAATGACCACCTTCCGAGACGTCACTCACTTGTGGAGGATCCGGAGGAGGCAGCCCTGGCCCAGGACCTCAGCGGATTGGAGAGATTACTAGACCTGATGCGAACAATACTGCCGAGCATTTCCAGAGAATGGGTATGGGATGTAGAAAAGGGACGAAATGGTCAGCCACGGGTCCGGGACCGTGGAGTTTAAGTTACGGGGGACCGCAGCGGAAGGATCTCGAGTCACGTGCGTTCATCGGGGACATGATCCGACTCCGAGTCGAGGATCCGGCAAACGTCAAGCTTCAAGATTTACGGGCCTGATATTCTCCAGGTTTGTTACAGAAATACATACGTGAGCTTTACACAACCGAACGAAATCTTCATCCTTGGTTTATACACACGAAACGTACCGAAGCCGCTAAGGATCCAGCACAGCTACGAGGGGAACCTGCGGCTCGGGCCCCAGCCTTTCTTGACAAACACCACCATCTCTCCGAACGAATCACGTTCCGCCTCCCACTGAAAGTAGCGCGTCAGCAACGACATAAGAAAAAAAGTGCCCTCGGGTATTCGTACCAGCTCCCAATTCCCATATTCCCAAAGGACCCAACTCGCCGGCAAACCTCCCCCTAGTCGCCTATTCGCCTCTCCAACATGGATTGTGATACGGTCGATTGTAGCGCGAGAAGCGAGTTTCGAAATGAGAGGCATTTGGTCCGTAAGCTCTCGATCGTGACCACCCCAGCGCCAGGTATAATTTGAGACCCCCAATAACCCATGAAGCTCGACAACCCTCAGGGATGGGAACGAAGACTCAGAGAGGAGTGTATCTATAAACTCTTCTGGCTATCACGAAAATTAGGTCAAGGGTTACGATGAGACGGTGATACAACGAGGGTTCAAGTACTCACGAGCGATCCATTGAGCTTGTTGATGTCAACAGCAATATCCTCCAGATTGGGTGCCTGCAGACCGATGGCACGCAATTCCGGTACGGACAACATCTCCCTCTGTGGATCATCGGACCTTTCTGGGCTATGCAAGTGCAAGCTCCTGAGTGTTTCTCCTTGTATCTCCAAGACTGTTGAAAGGTATGGGCGGTGTTCTCCTTCCATTTCGACTGTAGAGAGCCCGTTCGTTCGGGGTACGCTCAGAAAACGCAGGAAAGCGCTCTCAAAAGCCTCCCCGTCAGCTCTGGTGTCGGAGTAGTGGGGGTGGGGGAGTTGAATGCGGATCGTTTCGAGTCCGGGAAGGCCCTCTGTGGAATTCAATGCCGCGTTCAAGAAGTACTCAGGCCTCCAGGTCGCTCGTAACTCGAGGCTCCGCAGCCGAGACCAATCCATCGCCATCATCCAGTAATCGACATTGGTAGCGGAGAGGGGGAACGCCTCCAGGGACAAATCTTCCAAAGGCGGGAATTTTTTGCCTTTGGGTTTGGAAAACTTGGGGTCGACGGTGTACAAGACGCAACCCATGCTAGCGAATTTGATGCTCAACTTGGTAAGGTTCTTCGAGCCCATGATTTGAGTTTGGACGTGGGTCAACAGTGGACTGGTTTTGGCGGTAGCCAGTGCATGCGGCGCGATAGCAAGGTATAGAGAGCGTAGCAGCGAGGAAGAGCGTAGTGAATTGAGATCCCCGAACACGACTTTCACATCCAGATCGAGGTTGGGGAAGTGTTTCTCTAAGGACTTGAGAAGTGGGGGGAGCACCGAGCGCTCGTGCCCCCACCTGACGATAAAATCAGCGCTACGGTACCTGAGATGAAAACGACCCTCACGTTATACGCTTCAACAACCTCAAGTAATCGCTTCCGCGGTCGATGAGTTTGATGAAGTCGTCGAGGGCGTCCCCCGTTTTGCACGTTTTCTCTGTGCGGTCACATTCAAGTTCGAGATTGAACTCTTCGATCCCCGCTGCGGCGACGTCATCCATCATGAGCTCGGCGATAGATTTCTTGGCACGCGCATTGGAATCGGGCATCGGGGAGAACGTTATGTCTACTTTCGAAACGAAGGGGTTGAGAGGAAATTGAGGCTGTTGAGCTTCGGTGAAGTAGGTCAGTGCGGCAGCCTCAAGCTCCTACGTGGCGTTGGGCGCTTCGAATCAGATCGCTAGGTTGACCGTCACTCACCTCAGGACTTGGCTTGCGGGAGTACACGAGGGCACAGAAGCATGAGATACAAAGTAAGAGGGATGGCGAGAGACGCATGTCGGGTTCAGAGGTGAGAGCAGACTTTGGAGGATCACGTTCGCTTCGGATTCAGTATAGCTTCCACTGGTTACGGTTTGTTGGGTCGATACTCGCTGTGGTGGGGGATGGGCGGGCGTGGTACGCGATAGAGGCAATGCAACCTAAGGCTGCCCTGCCCACGAACCCGGTCCGTGGGCGCCGCAATCTAAGCCCAGATAAGCGGAAGTATCCGAGGTTAGCGGTGGGGAGAGATCTAACCAGCAGAGCGGCCCAGGGTCATTCCACACAGCAACGCGCGCATGATGTTACCTCACCATTGGTCCAGAAACGAGACGATTTGGAGCAACTCGCCAGCAACTCTCTCGCTCACCGGGTGTGGCCGGTCGGGGTTGAATTTCCCCAGCCGATCAGCGAGATACCGTAAACGAGCTGTAAACCGGTTGACACTGACGTGATCGCAGGTTGGTGGGGCATCCTCTCTCGTTGAGCCACGCATTCAGTCGGCCACGCGCCACGAGCGGTGTCCAGCCTCAACTGGAATGGCTCGGCGTGAACGCGTGCAGGACTTTGGGTCCTAACCATAACTGGGGATAACCCACTAAGTATTTCCCGCAGGTGCGCCTGCTGTCAGGGTCTTATTGACCCTCGATTGTCTCTTCGTATCCTCGTGTTACACCTACGGACTTAAGCCCGTGGGGCCCGTCCCAGCCACCAATCCTCTCTGATGGCGCTTCTGGCACGGCCGTTTATGTCCGGGTCCAATCAGTACCTCGTCATCCGTTCGAGTCCTATGAAGGGCCCTCCTCTCGAAACTCTTTGGGAACCATGTGCCCCCGATGGTGCTGCACATGGGACGAACAATTCTCCTTGGTTATCTCCAACCCGCATGGCCTCTCGCTGAATCCCCATTTGTCTCCATATCTCATGAGCGTCGAGTCTCCCACCCCATCCAGGCGTATATAAGCCCCAGCAACTAGAATGTTTAAGTCCTCAGCAACCTGCTTCGGTTCTCTTCTCCTCTCAGTCAACGGGTCAACAAGATGTTCTTCAAAGCTGCTCTCTCCTTATTCCTCAGCTTGGGTTCTACCCTTGTGGCCGCTTCCCCCATCTCCAGCGGGGTCAACGCCACGGCCCTGATTCGGGCCTGTGGTTCAGTTCCTTCCAAGGAGTTCGTTGACCAGGCCGAAGCCCACTTTGCCCAGCACAAGGCTGCGACCAAATCCGAGGTCGGCATCGCTGTCGCCTCCATCCCCGTCTACTGTGCGTCAGATCTCACTTCGTTTTTGTTTCGTTGTGGTTAAGCTGACACCCGTTCGTTTCACAGGGCATGTAATCTACAAGACCACTTCCCTGTCCGGTGGATACATCCCTGATTCTCAAATCTCGGCCTCCATAAGCGTCATGAACGCCGACTACGCCTCGTGTGGCATCAGTTTCTTCCTCGCTGGTACCGACAGGACCCTCAACACCAACTGGTTCAACCAGGCCGGTCCCGGCAAGTAAGTGAACGCCTCCCACGGATTCGCTCGCTTCCTTTGTGGAGTTCCTAACGTCCGCCTTCATAGCTCTTACCAGACCGCGATGAAGAACCAGTTGAGGCTGGGTGGAGCTAACGCTCTGAACGTCTACAGCGTCGGCTTCGTTTCCGGTTCCGGTGCCGGACTCTTGGGATACGCCACCTTCCCGTCGTCATACGCCAGCAACCCTAAGGACGATGGTGTAGTCATTCTCTACTCTTCCGTCCCCGGTGGAACCGCCGCACCCTACAACCAGGGCAGGACTCTCACCCATGAAGCCGGGTAAGTGGTCATTTCTCCGCGTTGCCGCTGCATGGGGCCAACTGATTGGGGGAATCTTACCAGACACTGGGTTGGATTGTACCATACCTTCCAAGGCGGATGCAGCTCCCCCGGTGACTCCGTCAGTGACACCCCTCCTGAGGCCGGTCCCGTCTTCGGCTGCCCTGCTTCAAGCGATACCTGCGCTGGTGGAGGATCCGATCCGTAAGTCCCCTCCCCTCAACCACCAGATAGACCGCCTCAGATGATGACATACTTACTCACGCGATCTGGTCTGCAGTTTCCACAACTACATGGACTACAGCGACGACGCCTGCATGAACAACTTCACTCCCGGACAGTGCAGCCGTCTCACGTCCCAGATCGCCACCTACCGTGGCATCGTCTAAACGACCCGCGCCGTGGCGTGCGGGTTGGCCGGGAATGGTAATTGGGGTGGGGTTGGGGGTCAAGCACCGAGGGTGTCACCCCCAGATACCGGTAGTCACCCGTACCCCAGATCACGTTCCTGTACTGCTGTAACAAAAATATGAGGGTTTTTCATCTGGTCAGATCCGTGTGAAACTGGTAGAATTCAACGCCACGCCAAGTACGGTTGAGGTGTATTTGGGAATGGTGTGGATACGGCACGTTCTCGCGGCGCACTGTCGAGTGAAGGCACTCGCATGGGAGGGCCTGATCGAAGAGCCTTCCACAACCTCTGATTCTCACAGATCGTGCTACAGTGAGTGCGGTACACTCGTAATGAGAAACCTTCGGCCACGAGACTTGAAGTCATGCCGTTACAAAGATGTTATTCGCAGGCATACAGCTGTGTTCGGAGTAAGCTTCCTCGAGCGATGTGCACCTTCGCCACCGTTTCTCCCGCCGGGTATGTGTAAACGCGTTTCCACTAGCTAGGTTTGCCCGTTCCGCGGGCGCGAGTACCCGATAATCTTCCCCCCAAACCCCGCCACAGGTGCGCAGGGTAGTATGATGAGCGACCGTGCGAACTTGTCGGGACGAAAACATGCGTCACGTGGGGAATTTCATGGTCCGATCCGGGCGTGTGAGACCTTAAGCGCTCGTTGGCTCATCGACATCGTTTGAATTGGAGACGGCGTCAACTTCGCGGACTCCTGCCAGATCTCTCACTCATACCCCAACATGGCTCCTCTGTTGACTGGACAAGAGATCGCGAAACACAATACCAGGGAGAGCTGCTGGATCATCGTTCACGGTAGACAACAACGCCTGAGACCGAGATGTTGGAGTGCTTAAAGTGGCTGCTAGGGAGTGTTTACGACGTCACTGACTTTCTGGACGGTGCGTAGTTCAAATAGAACTTGGTTACATTCAGCCACCTCTGACTCGTCCTGTGTCTCTTTTATCTACTCGGGGCGGGCTCGTCAACAGACCATCCGGGTGAACGAGAGAACGATGTGACGTTCATTGATATAGGACTGATACTGGCTCAGGCGGAAGCAAAATCATTCTGAAGTACGCAGGGAAGGACGCGACGTAAGCTTTGTCCCAACCACCTTCCTTTGTCGCCCTCACCTCAATGTCTGCGACGCAGTGCGGAGTACGAGCCTATCCACCCACCAGATGCGATAACCGCGAACCTGCCCAAGGAGAAACAGCGCGTATACCCCCTCCGCGTCGAACCACCGCTTGGCCTGATACATCGAACTCTAGTCTGGGACCGGTGGATCAATCAACCGTCGTAAAGGTCAAGGTCGAAATCACAGATGAAGAGAAAGCAAGACTGAAAAGGGTGGAAGCTCGACCTCCACTTTCTGAGATCCTAAACCTACACGATTTCGAGGCGAGTTCTACCAATTCGTTTGGCTGCTAGACCTGTAGCTTATCATATCCGTGGGTAAATAGGCCATCGCTCGGCAGGTAATGCCGGAGAAAGCCTGGGCTTATTACTCTTCCGCTGCAGACGATGAAATCACGAACAGAGAGAACCATGCTGCATATCACCGGTAGGCCGCCGTCAATTGATAATTCCCCTGTTGCTCAATAATCCTTCGCCCAGAATCTGGTTCCGTCCGCGAGTGCTGCGTGATGTTACCACTGTAGACTTCACTACACATATCCTCGGGCACCCCACTAAGATGCCGATCTATCTCGTATGCATCCCTTTGACCGCGCCGCCCCGTACCTTACACTGAGGCGTGATGTGCAGACAGCGACGGCGCTGGGGAAACTTGGCCATCCAGACGGGGAGCTGAACCTTACAAAGGCGGCAGCGAAACACGGTGTCATCCAAATGGTCGGCCTCTTCCAGGAGCAATCTACCTTTCCTGACTCTATGTGAATACAGATTCCAACACTCGCTTCATGTGCTTTTGACGAAATAGTAGACGCATCACATCCCGGACAAGTTCTATTCTACCAACTGTGGGGGCCGAAACTATGTTTCCGCTTGTAACCTACCAACGCAATCTTACAGATACGTCAACAAGGACAGGAACATCACCAAGAAGCTCGTGCAACACGCCGAAACGCGCGGGGTTAGGGGATTGTTCATCACCGTCGACGCTCCTCAACTCGGGCGAAGAGAAAAGGTTTCCATCGGATTCGTATCCAAGGTACAGACGCTAACTGAGAAAATGAATAGGACATGCGAATGAAATTCACAGATGATGAACCGGACGCTCAGAAAGGTGAGGCCGGAGTTGATAGGTCCCAGGGAGCCGCTCGCGCTATCAGTGTATGTCGTCCCATTCGTTCCGTATCGCAACCGCTGGGTTAAGCTCCTGTTAGTCTTTCATCGACCCAGGACTGTCATGGAAGGATCTGGACTGGTTCAAGAGCATCACAAGGAGTAGGTAATACCATTTTTCCGCCGAGACCCTAGGCTGAAAGGTTTGTCGTGATCGCTCAGTGCCATTGATCCTAAAGGGTGTGCAGTGTTGGGAGGTAGTGGTAATACGATCTGCTTGGTAAATCGTGGCTCACCCTCCTGCTACTAGGACGCTCTGGAAGCCTATGATCGAGGGCTGGCCGGAGTTGTGCTTTCGAACCACGGCGGTCGCCAACTCGACTTCGCTCGGTCTGGTATCGAGGTCCTTGTCGAGGTGACGAGAGAGTTGAAGGCGAGACGGGGACTGAGTTTCCCGAACGAGAAGTTCCAGTTGTTCGTCGATGGTGGTGTGAGGAGGGCCACAGACGTGATCAAGGCTATTGCTTTGGGTGCTACTGCGGGTGCGTTGTCGCTTGCTCCCCGCTGATAGGGAGCTGAGAAGGACAAGCAGTTGGTATTGGCAGGCCATTCCTCTACGCTTTCTCGTCATACGGGTACGAAGGTGTTGACCACGGGTTGAACATCCTCTCCGACGAATTCACGATGAACATGCGGTTGATCGGAGCACGGAACCTCAAGGAGATTGTCCCGGAGATGGTTGACGCCTCGAACATCGGCTGCCACATCGTGTCCGTTCCGGGCGATGAACTGTACAACTCCAACTGTAAGCCTAGTCTTCGTTGGTCTCGGCGTTTGGTTTGGAATCCGACACAATTTTCCCTTCAGATGTCGAAATGCAACACGCAAGGCTGAAAGAAAGACAGACCACAAAACTTTAGGCAACTTGATTCCCCATCCACAATATAATACAATTTCATGAACATGTGCAAGTCTAAAGAACGCCCTGTCCCTCCACTCAATGCAGGGCATAGCAAGCCCCGATCAAACTAACAATAAAACATACACTGACGAAGATTCCAGCCGTGAGAGTGAAGGTAGTCCAGACATACGCCATGATGCCAATAATAGCGAGTATGAGACCAATGAACGTGAGAAGGACGCAAACACTATGACATCTCAACAACATGGAATAAGCATCTTGCAACTCTGGTGTAGACACCGGTTCCGTCGCGGAGGAAGATTCGTAGAACTGTGTCGTGGTAGGCGTCGCCCTGAAGAAATTGCGTAAGTAGACGCGCTCGATTGTGACCATTTCTTCTGAGGCTCCGGTAATCGGTCGCTGACGGAGAGATTGGAGGCCTATAGGAGGGTCCTGCTGTGAGACTTTGACGGAGCCTCCAAAAGTTGTTGTGGTTGGTTCCCGCCGTTGTCGTGAGTTGCGAGTTGGGAAGGATGCCGAGCCTGCTTCCGAGATTGGGACAGAGATCCTGCTGTACTTTACGAGCGCGAAAGAGGCGAGATACGAGATGATAGCTGGGACGCAGTACTGTGAGTTCGTGGGGAGCCGGAACTCATCCAGGCGTCACGTACCAGCTGAGGTGTGCAAAGCCAAAGCGCCAGAAAGCGTCGCGTGGGTCAGGATGTTTCCAGCTGACGTGCCTTCTGGGACGTAGGCACCGACACGGCCGAGTAGCAAACCATCCGTTGACGCGAAGAAGGCGGTCTAGGTGGAGGCGGAGTGGAGGTCAGGAATGGTGGAGAACCCGATCGGTTCGACTCTGTTCACTTACCACAGCCGTCACGAGCTGCAACCTGGACATCCACAACTGCACGGACGACAACAAACTCTTGTCCCCTTCGTTGATGGTGTATGAAACCGTCATGGGTTCTTCGTCTCCTGGGGACTCTCTCAACAAGCCACCGAGGGATGGGGGAGGGTTTTGAGGCCGCGATTCAGTAGGGCTGGATTATTTATACCCTCATTGGGGACTCTGGTGTGGAAAGGGCGACGGCATTTGGGGGGGTCATGTCGTTGCTCGATGAATATGGACGTCGCTCTCCCCGTGGCCGACGCTGATCAGGTCAATGGCTCGACGTCTACTGGCATGCCAATTCCAGTTTCCCCGATGCATGAGGAACGGAAGATAATCCCTTTTGTGGTTCTCTGTTGGGGTTCCTCCCCACAGTGCGTTACTGGGGAATGTAGTTTGTTCGATCTAGTGAGCACAAGGTTCCTCGCTGTTCCCTTCCCTTCCGTCATGATGTATAAATTATTGTGATCCGTTATTTGAGGGGAGATTGGCAATCGCCCAATGCTCCCGTATGAGAAGGTCTCTTACGAGGCCATATCTTCTCTCTGAACTCGTTTCCCATCCGCGATCTCGTTTCGGATGTTCCACTAACTGATCAAACTTCAGGTCTTCAAGCTTCCAGGACAACCCTCATAGATCATCCCTGATCCTTCGAAGCCTTGTGGCCAACGTGGATCCCCGATTATCCATCACCCGGTACCCACACCACACGATAGCGTCCCACCGTGCGCTACTGGGGAACGTAGTTTATTCGATCTGGTGAGCACAAGCTTCCATGCTGTTCCCTTCCCCTTCCGTCATGATGTAGAAATTTGGAGTGTCTTGATTTGAGGGGAAATTGGCAATCGCCCAATGCTCCCGTATGAGAAGGTCTCTTACGAGACCATATCTTCACTGAACTCGTTTCCCATCCACGATCTCGTTTTTGGATGTTCCACTAACTGATCAAACTTCAGGCCTTCAAGTTTCCAGGACAACCCTCATAGATCATCCCGATCCTTCGAAGCCTTGTGGCCAACGTGAACCCCCAATTATCCATCACCCGGTACCCACACCACACGATAGCGGGTTCCAGTTTTCCAGTCTCACACTCCCCACGTACCCGGCCTGTTGTTTGCCATTTCAGATCCAGGAGGCAGCAATATAAAGGGAGGGCAACCCGAACACGTAACGGAGGCACCGACCCACATACGATCGACGCGCGTTGATTTTATCGCCTCCGCGGATCATCGACATCACCACACTCCACTCACCTGTTGTCAAGTAGGGTCCGAAGCAGTGAACGGCACATCGTCTCTGCCACCCCGTCAAACGCTGTATTCGAGTTCCCTACTGAACTCGCAACCCCAACCAGTTCTCGAGAGGGAGACGCTTGACCCCCAGGGGTTCTTGGTCCCTCAGGTGGGTCGACTCGAGCCCTTCGCGCTTGTGCCGTCGCCCGATGCGATGGAAGCTGGGAACGTTGTTCCTAGGCCCCCGAGATTCCGATGTGATCTCCTGGTTCGTTCTTTCTTATTTTCTTATTCTCTGCCCTCGCCTCATGGGGAAAACAGTTTTCCGTCTGAGGCCGGTTTGTTTTTCCTCCCTGCCAGGCGACGAGACCGCAGCACGCAGCCACCTTGACGACGTTTCCTTGATATCGAATTCCCACCAACACATGACTCCGGAGATTACTGTGTTTCTCCCTATAAAACTTGGGTTCACCGAAATGGGCTCCAGCTACAAGCTCTTTTCCCTCCCTGCATCCCTCTCAAAGCTACACCAATGATTTCCTTCGCCTCCAAAACCACGTACTTCTTCCTCGGTCTCGTCGCTCTCCCCCAGGTTCTCGCAGATATCAGTGCAGAAGCTTTGGCCGGACACAACAATTTCCGCGCGCTGCATGGCGCTTCCCCTTTGACCTGGAATGGGGATCTCGCGGCCGCCGCTAACAGCTGGGCGTCCAGGTGTGTCTTTGAGCACTCTGGAGGGCAGGTTGGAGCTTTTGGAGGTACGTCGTCTAACGTAATGCCCCCGGTCGCACAAGGTGCTCACGGTTAAACCCAGAGAACTTGGCTGCCGGAACTGGCGGTTACACCGTCACCGAGGGGATCAACGCGTGGACGGATGAAGCCAAGGATTATGACCCCAACAACCCCACCTACTCCCACTTCACCCAGGTTGTTTGGAAGAGTACCAAGGAGCTTGGATGCGCCATGGTCGATTGTCCCGCCGGTTCCATCTTCCCGGCCGAGTTTGGAGTGTGTACCCTTTCACCTACTTCCGTCCGTTGATTTGACTCGCGGACGCTTTACAGAATGCCCAATTCCTTGCGTGCGAGTATTACCCACCCGGCAACGTTATCGGCCAATTCGAGTACGCCTCCCGCTCCCCATTCTACCAAGAGCACGAACTCACGCGGATTTATCCCCTCCCTTCCAGCCAAAACGTTCAGGTATGAGACCAACGTTTCAGAATTTTCCCGTGCAGCAGGTGGAGGAGTTTCCTATGGCCGATCTCTCATCACCTTGGGTGGGCGCCGGTGGATGATCCATTCTGTCAGCTGGTAGCATCGAGAATGTTTTCGCAATTAGAATTTATCGACATTCTGCCGGCAACCGCCTGAGTGGGTTGAGTGAGGCTAGGACATGCGGAAATTCGATCACGGTCACAGTCTATCAAGAAAGATTGGAACGCTACGATCATCGGAACCGTGCGTTGTGTCGTTCGTTGTCCTGGTAACGGTGCGTCTTCCCCCCGTCTTCAAGCAGTAACCAGTGCGGGCTGACAGGGGGCCCGCGACGTGGGCCACTGTTGAAAGTGAGTGACGAAGGGAATACCCAGGGTATTCATTGCCGTATCCGCTGTCGGTCGGCGTTGGATTGAATCGTTCGGGACCACCTGGCGGTGCGCTCCCGTCGTTGGAATAAGAGTGGGTCCAGCAATCTATTACCCCCGGGTAATACATTGTGGGCCATGCGTGAGCCTCGTGCCCAACTACCCTCCCACCCACTATCTCGTTCTCAATCCCACATCGCCTGCCATACTGCGTCATGGCTACCCCCGAACCCTGGGCGGTTGGCGACAATCCGCACGAAGCGACAACCGCAGTGCTGAACGCCGACATTGAAACCCTTACCGCCCTCAAGGATACCATCGAATCTATACCTGTGAAGGCAGTATTCGAGTCCGTTATTGGTATCCTGACTCTCGTCAGAATGAGGCTCCTTACTCCGTTCCCATTATCGCATCCGCTCATCGGTGATGTGACCAGGACGGGATGACGAGGGAAGATTCGTTCACGGAACTAGCTAAAGACTGCATTCGGACGTGCCATGTGTTGAAGTCCGTGACTGAAGGAAGCGATGTGGATGACTTGAGCGGCGGCCCCAATGAGGAAGGAGTGGAGGATTTAGGCAGGTGTGTTAACCAAATCCAACCCACTTTGGCCGATCATAACGCGTAACGAGCGATACAAGGATCGTACGCCGCATCGAGTTTGTCATCAGGGATCGGGTGGACCACCCCCGCGGTTTGCGGGAGCAACACCCTGAGTCCACCGAGGAAAGCCTTACTGCGTGTCGGATGGAGATGTCAGAGATACTGAGAGTTTTCGACGTACGTGGTCAGCAGCTCTCAATAAGTACGGCTTCTAAACAACCCCAGGCGCGAGGCAGTAGCCTCGAGGTCAGCGAAATTAGACAACACATGCACGGGTCCACCAACGTGAGCCCCCCAACGCCTGCTTCTGTGATCGTGAGTTGTCCTCTTTCCACCGCTGGTTCGCCACCTGCTAACCGTCTGCTCGATATAGGATTTGTCAGTACTATCTATATTGATGATTATCTAAGACCACCGGACTATCGTGAATGCGACAGGCAATCCAGCGAATCTCGGCCCTTAGCACCCACACCGCGCTCGTTCCCTGATGAGAACGGCTCCGTCAAAGATCCCGCGCCGCCCGCGCTTATCGGTTCCGATGTTATCGATGGAGGCCCGTTCGGCGAGAGTGGCCCACCCCTGTCTCTACCCCCAAGAGATACAAACCGCCCTCTGAGCCGCCGCTCATTTCCGACTCCCATAGAGGGGCTTTGAAGCGCTTGATCAGCCGCGCCGTCCCCCAGGATGAACTTCCCTCCGTCATCGAGACCATCGTCTCAAACGTGAAGGCAGCCAATATCGTCGCGGAGCTCAAAGGGGACGACGCACAGTCCTTTGCCGACATAATAGACGAGGCACGTCACCACGTTATTCCATCACTGGGGAATCGGTTCATTGACCTCCGTTTCGACCTTCTGTTTCTGATGGTCAGGCGTTAGGCAACCTCAATTTCACAACGCGGATCAGAAAGAAATGCGTGAAGTTGTTGTATAAGACCTGTGCTGGCCACTCCTTGTTTCCCAGGCCACTCCGTTTCGAGTTACACGGGGACCTGATAGGTGTTCCTTTGTACCGTAGTGGATCTGCGGACGTGTCGAAACGGGAGTTTCATGGGCAGGAGGTCGCGGTCAAGGTTTTACGAGTTCGCGAAGGCACCTGTTTGCAGAATATGACTAACGTGGGTCACTGGCGGACCTGCTTCCCTCGCACGTGTTGGCTAACCGAACGCAATGTTTATAGAGAGAGTTCTGCAAGGAGGTCATAACTTGGAGGGCTCTTCGGCATCCAAACGTGTTACCGCTGCTGGGGGTGACAATGACCGAAAACAAGTTCGCTATGGTGTCTGGGTGGATGGAGAATGGGAACATCAACGAGTTTGTAAAGGCCCATCCATGTGAGAACCGGTTCGAACTCGTAAGCCCGTCGTTGAAACCCTGGCACCCTTAAATGTCTTGACAAACACGCGACTTTCTGCAGTTGGGAGACGTTGCGAGGGGCTTGATCTACATGCATGGTCAGGGAATGATCCATGGTGATCTCAAAGGCGTATGTCCTCGGGAATTTACATCTCTCTCCCTCCCCGACGGACTTCGCTTATCAAGGCCAATATCCTCATCTATCAGGCTTGTCGTGCCCGCCTGGCGGACTTCGGTCTTCTTACAATGGCGTCGGACACCACCTCGAATTCATTTCTGGAAGGCAGCACGTGGCGATGGATGAGTCCAGAGTTCTTCAACCCGGAGAAATTCAACCTCAAGGACAGCCGTCAGACGAAATACTCGGATTGTTACGCACTTGGAATGGTGGTATACGAAGTTATGAGCGGACGATTACCGTTTTGCCGGCACCACGTCTTGCCTATCATCGGGAAGATCATCGACGGTAAACGCCCTGGGCGGCCTCGAGGACAGGAAGGGAGGTGGTTCACGGATGATGTCTGGGGTATGTTGGAGCGTTGGTGGAAACCCAGTCCATGCGACCGCCCGAACATCAAAGATGTGCTGCAATGTTTGGAGGAGGCCTCAAGGTCTTGGGCGCCGTCCTCTCCTCATCCAACGCCCACCCCATTGATCACAAATCCAACTATATGGACCTCTGATACAAGCACTGAGGAAAATACGGACAAGAGTGAAGCGCCTTCCCCCTCCCGAACAGTCCCGTCCCAGTCACCGCAGGAGCTCCCGTTGAAAGGTGACCCAAATGAGATCAGTACCTACCCTTTTGCTATGGATTTTCAGCTCTACCCAGTGCTGCTCCAGATCACCAGGGCCTCGAGACGGGTGTGGCGGATCCTGACGGATCAGACTCGGAATCTGCAAGGATAATGGATAGGGTGAGCTGATCGAGTACCATCGACGGGTTCTGGTATTGACTCGATGACGCGTTAGGCACCATCTGCCAAAAATCTCCCTCTGGGAACCCCACTCAGACGGCGACGTCCTCGGCAGAATCGGAAGATTCCAGCACGATCCCAACTCACCCAAAATGAAGGGTTCTGGGGAGCAAGAGTGTCTGAATGCGGGATCCTGGACACAGGTCAAGCGCAACACACGATTTGCGGCTATTTCGTGGCGTTTTCTAACACGCCACGCAAGATAAGCACCGGCGGGTCGCCAGGAGATATGTGCCCTGGAGAATGAGACCTGGAGGAGGGAGCCGAGTCGCAAAGATACTATTCACTTCGACGCATTCGCCTGAAAGGAAATGATTCATGACGATATCCCGTCCATCGTTCTGATTGCGGCTCAAGTCGAGGTGGAGCCTGGGTGGAGCCCATGGCAAGAAGCGAGTTCATTGAGCGAGCGGCAGCCCAACGTCCGTCAATCGAACACGTTCCGACAACTTTTGAGTGGTCCTGTCGCTTTGAACTTTGCATTTTAGGGGATCCCATGCGTTATGTATTTCTTATTTTTATTTTTACGGTACGGTCCAATGAGTCGGCGATGACCCGAACCAGGTTTGAACCATCTGGTTCCCGGGCAAACTGCGAACCCATGATTGGACGACACGGACTTGGCGGAAATAACGGTTTTGGCGGAAAACGGTTTTAAAAAGGCCACTACAGCCGTTTGCAATTCGATGGCTCGTTTTTGAAAAAACGCACACAGGATTTTGTATTTATGTGTGGGGCCCGATGTTGACAACGTGCTCCACAATCCGTTGCTTCGGGAAACCGCGGCACAGCAAGCACTGCTTCGAAATCCCTCCTCTCATTCATAGACACTCCCGCGGACGGGCAATTATAATACATTTGGTATGCTAGGAAAAGTAGGAACAACAGGATTGGCTGCCGAAGGGTTCCGCAAAGCTCTCGATCGAGAACGCTGGAGTTACCGGTCATACAAGAAGTGCGATCCCAATCGTGCACAACAATTACCTGGGTTAAATAACAACGTCCAGTCGTGCAAGTATATCAAATTAGCGAAAATACCCCCATCTCTCCCCTCGTGAACCACAGGGTTCCGACACCTGGATACAAATTGTACCAGTGCCGCAACGGTGGGTGCGGCCCGTGTTACAGCGGAAGACAGGATCGAGATTGGAGATTTGACAAACAATTTGTCCGGAGTGGCTTGCGTCTGCCGACAAATCCAAGGTGATCCGGTTGTCGACATGAACAGATCATGAAGGGTGGGTGCTGTCTGGGCGGTGGGTTCTGGGAACAGGGCGAGAACGCTGCGCGGGACAGTGCACGCTGCTGCCGTGATTTCCCGAAGCAATGGATTGTGGAGCACGTTGTCAACATCGGGCCCCACACATAAATACAAAATCCTGTGTGCGTTTTTTCAAAACGAGCCATCGAATTGCAAGCAGTTGTAAGACCCTGGACCTTTTACACTGTGAAAAATGTACCAACTTAAATTCAGTCAACTCGGACTGAAATTACAAATTCAGTCAAATTCTGACTGAAAAAAGCTGAAAATTTTAGTTGGAGTAGGCCACTGAAAGTTCCTGCCCACCTGAAAGGCGACAAAAATCGACTTAATTTCAGTGAATTTCGGTGACTGGATTTGAGTTGGTGTATTTTTCACAGTGTTAGGTCCCGGGAATTCCCAAGCACTTTTCCCACGCTGCGATTGCCTCAACATGTTTCAACGGCGCGGAGTTTTCCAGTCATGCTTGAACCATGACCACCGTGACCTACGTTGTCGCCTACCCGAACTCCTCGCTCTCCATCCGAGAGCGCGCCTGTCAGGTCGAGGTGGGCCCACAGACTACTAGGAAACACATACTCTCCTAGCTATATCAGCAATTCCCAAATCTCACTGAAGATTTGAAACGTGCCACCTTCTGGAAGGTAAGCCGTTGTCTGTCGATGGTCTGATGCCTGCGTTCAATCACCGTCCCAGGCTGTCGATCTCAAGTTGGAAGATGTGGAAACCGAGTCCATGAAAAAGGCCCATGACTGGTTCCGCGATAAAACCCAAGAAACCGAGCTTTCTCAGGCTGGCCGTGTCGTGAAATTCTTCCCTGAAGGTCCACATCATGTGATGAGCGATCTGATCGACGTCGTGGTTGTTACACCAGATGGTACGTCCTGACGCACAAACCCGTCTTGTCCCCTCTAACCAATCGTTCCACAGTTGTCGAAAGCCTGGGGGGTGACGTTCTGGATAAGTTAAGGTACTCTAAGGGTAAGTGTTTTGTTCATTACGCTTTCCTGGACGTGTACTCACACCGTGCAGCTCGCCAAGAGCTATCAAAGGCCATCAAACAGACTCCTTCACCGTCTGATAGCGTCAAGAGCGCCTCCGCTGTCAAGGACGCCACAATCGATCCCGCCGGACCACGATACGGAAGACCCTCCCACCGCTTCGGCCCACCAACAGTACTTTTCAGCAAACCATTGGCGCTTTTGAAGTACAACCTTGAGCATCTCGAATCGTATATACCGGAGCCCTCAATGTTGGACCGCGCTTTTGACCTTGTTGCCCACGCTACCGACTTCTTCCCCGATGAAGATCAGAGGGAAGGTGCCTTGAAACAAATCTTGAACAACCTTCTTCCGGGCCGGTGCGAGTGGCAAAAGTGGACCACGGGCAAAACGGCTAAGGTCGGTGCCGTTTGGCTCGAGGATTTTTTCGCCTACGTTGTTGTTGAGTTGAAGAACGAGCCAGGACTTTCGGGAGATCCATTTCTACAGGGTTTTCTCTCATATGCCAAGCTCGTCACCCAACCAGAGGTACTCTTTCGGACCCCCCCACCCAGACTTCCCTCCACTGACTCATATCGTAGTCGCCTCATACCTCGGATGGACGTGCGCACCTGCAATTGTTCTGTCCATGGTGGGGAACTGTCTCACCATATCGACTGTTGTTTTCACCGACGCGGTATATGCGGACGAGTTGCTCTCGATCAAACTCCTTCTCGGGCCCCACGGTTCGGACAGGGTCAATCGCATCGCACGCGTGTTTATGGCAATAACCGAATCTATGGACCTACATCAGAAAAATATAGAGTCCGATTTCGGACTACCGGAGCGCTTCGATCATTTACAGTCGGCTCTACGCGTTTTCAAGCGATTCTGAGCGATTCCATGCGCTTCCGTTAAATTTCCCGGTCTGTGGAAGCGCATCGATATGGTCCTTCGAAATTTTGGTCAATGTACAATCAAATAAATTACTG
>Ga0307509_10000807_pt1 | contig 53720 bp, 62 predicted proteins | sample 10_EM_MG_FD_202245 | JGI IMG/M metagenome (GOLD analysis project Ga0307509, IMG submission 202245) | Populus trichocarpa ectomycorrhiza microbial communities from riparian zone in the Pacific Northwest, United States - 10_EM | ecosystem: Host-associated > Plants > Roots > Unclassified | place... | reverse complement strand
GTGTCCCGGTGGTGTGGTTGTAGTGCCCGGAGTGTGGTTGCAATTTTCCACCTACTACAAATAGGGGCAAAATAGCAAGGGTAGGGCTTGTGCCACCGCGCCCGAGATACCCCTACACCCAAGTACAAATAGGATGTTACAGTAGTAGTATTTTGCAACAATGATCTTCAAAGCTAAATAGCTCAACAACCAATAGCCTTTCAGCTATTATTATTAGTTTAGCAGGTACCTAGAAAGTTAGAATGACTTTACATGATAAAAAAACTATTTTTCAAAATTTTAGTTTTATCTATATAAAATGTGCTACAGAGGTCATCTATTGATAAATAATATTTTCTGAGCCACTGAATACATACTCTATAGGCCTAGCTAGATGGCTAAGGCAAAATAAATGTTTTGCGGTTGAGGCCCGATAGTCAGGTTTTAACTTATACAGCCTCATATGATACCGCCCTCCTACTTCTTTCCCCTTCACCCATTCACCCCTTCCCTAATTTTCATAACCCTACAAACCCTTTGCGATAAAGTTTAGACATTGCTCCCCCAAAATTGCGTTGGTCCTCCCCGTCTTTGGGGCTCCTATAGCCCCTACCTCTGCCATCCCAATTGCAAAGAATCGCTTCCGTCCGGACAAAGGACCCCTCTCGGTGGAGGTCATCAGCGAGCGGGTTAACCATTCCCTTTTCCACTACGCTGAAGTTCCCCTCTAGCTGAAAGAGGATACCGCAATCCCTGAGCCAGCTCTTGTCCTCAACCAGCCAGCTGATGACGAGGTTGTTGAACGCATTTACAACTATGAAGTACAGCCTCTCCATGGCATTGCAGTACTATCAAAGGCCGTTTCAATGCTTCTGGGAATGCTAAAGCTGAACGAGAACTCTATGAAGTTGAAGATATCGCACCGATTGAAAAGAGAAGTGTCATTCCCGGCCTCACTGGTGAAGACGAGGAGTCCGCCCAGTTAGTCCAGCCGGCTCCTTCCATTCCCGAGGAGGAGGGACAAGAAGCTCAAGCCGAACTCAACAACCCCGCCATTGAGGAGGAATCCGGATACCATATCCAAGGGAACGGTGAGAAGCAGGCCGCCAGAATCGAAGAATACATTGACGCCCCCAAGCACCGCAGCGAAGACTGGCAACGCTGCTTGGAGAGTAGCCAGAATGAGCGTCCCGACGAAGCTTGGGTAAATGCTCCTTACCGTGGGCATATTTCTGAACCTATCCCCACCGCAAAGCCTCATCTCTGACTACTTCGACAGGAACGTTGAGGTTCCAATCACCCTGAACGACACCACAGCAGCCGAAGATGTCGGCGACGTCGATACCCATGCCTATCTACTAAACCGCTTCAAGATTGTTCCCACCACTATCAGCGATGCTCCCACCACTATCAGCGATGCTCCTGACTGCGGTTCCTGCCCACTTGCTTCCCGAGACCCTCCTTGATACCGAAGAGGAGGACCCGGAGGAATATCTTGAACGCAGGGCTATGCATCGCCTTGCTCTCCCGGGACTAAAGCTGACGACCCGGCCCCTGTCACGGCCCCTGAGGCTGGTCCCGCCGAAGCTGAAGCCCCGGCTTCTCCAACAAAGGCTGCTTTCTCTGCCAGTCCCACCTATATTACCCCAACAGGGCATATCGGTATCCCCAGACCAGTCACTCAGAATTAAGTAGCTCTTGCTTGCTTCAATGATGCAGGGAAGAGATAAAGATAGTGGGGGGGGTAGACAGTCTTGGAGATTTGTTTACGCCTTGAATCAATGTTCCCGACTCTTTTTTCCCTCTTCATTCTTTTTCTTCCCTTCCTGTTTCTTCAGAATTTGTTTCACCTACGCCCGTACTAGAAGTTTTATATACAGTACTCAATTAGTGTATGTAGTCTTTGGATTGGAGTCTTAAACAACCAACCCATGGTGTAATAAACAAAAATTTTCTTTATCGTCACCCTGTACTAGTAGTTCACCAGTGTGAAACAACTCTCTAACCCATCGACCATCCGGCGACTAAGGTTGGTAAAAATTGAGGTTTTCAAAATTGTAAAAATGTCGAAATATACTAAGTTCTCACAGATCTCCAAAGATGCTTCGTGTCAATTCCCAACGAGGCAAAGCCTTTTAATACCACGGCGCAATACTCCCATTAATCGTAGGTAAAAACGCTCAGGACACATTACTTCTTTGTACCATTTTCCATCTGATAGGACCCAATCTGTTATGATAGGCAAGAGTACGAGGGGTGCAAGCAATGAGGTAATTGGACTTTGACTTTTCCCCGCTTGGGTCGGTAATTGTAGACTAAGATGACGATGAATTGATTTTCGAGTGATAATCAATGCACTGGGGATCTCTGGTAAGGCCTGGTGTTTTTTTTTTTTTTTGCTTTTATATGACTTACCCTACACAGCACATTTTTCATTTATTTACGGTAACTCTGTACCTTACTGACACAGGAGAAAGGGATGAAAGATGAAGGAGTACTCTTTTCGGGCCTAGAAATGAGCCAGAAAGGGTGAAAGTTTACCCTTTTTGGACGCATCTTGGAGGAGCTTGCACACCCAGTACTCGGTCACATAGCAGCAGAGCCTTCATGGGGGGAACGTCATCTGGAACTGGTTGTAAAGGCACTAACACAGTACTGAGTTGGAGATTAGGAAACAAAGAATCCAATTCAGGAGGCTGTACAGGGCTTTCTTCGTTTGCTCCTTCATGAGCGAAGATGTGTTCATCTAATAACACTCGACCGGCTTACCGCCTCCAGATTCAGAGCCATGGGTCAGTCAGAGAGCCTCGCAAGCCACCCGAACAGCTAAACCCAAATAAGAAACTTTCAATGGATGAACTGTGGCTTCTGTGCTGACCACCGCTCGTTTGCTCACCCAAAAACCGACCGATGAGAATCTGTTCTGGTGGCCTGGGAGGCTGTCTCTGGCCGAACTCCGCACCAAACTCCCCACTCTAACAATTCTCGCGACGCCGTTTCGCTATAATTTGGTTGAATTAGGTTAGCCTTCATGCCAGGGCTGATTTCTACGATTCGCATGAGATCCTTATTCTTACAGGCTAACATATGCTTCTTAAGATCTCGAGGAAAGTGGAAGTAATTCAGGGATATGATGCTTCCCTTTTCTACCCCAGGGTTTTCTTTTCTTTCTCTCTCTATTCTTTCCGCTTTGCTCGAGATCCTTGGTCGCAGGTTGTTGCCAAGCGGGAGGGGCTACGGCCCTAACGAAGATAGGAATCTGATTGAGCGGGCTGATTGGGTCGATCTGGTCACATCTCAGATCATTTTTTACAGCATTATACTCGAGTATGTTACCGTACCGCTACCAGTATTGCTCCCGAAGAAACCAATAGCACGTCTGGATCATCTAATAAGAGCGTTATCCTGTGATCAAGACCCAAAATGGGGCCATTGTTGGGGTGGAATCCCACCTTCTGCTACTGTAGTAACGCGGCAGCCTTGGATAGGCCAGCGGAATGCGGGAAAGGTAGGAACACGCAAAACACACCTGAATGAGCAAAAGCGATAGTGAGCTAACACCTCCGGGAGCGCCTACGGGAGCAAACGCTGAGGTTCGAAGTCTTTAGTGGGGCCTTACGAGTACTAGGTACAGTACAGTACACTACTGTTTACTTAATTCTCATACCCCAGGAAAGGAATAGGAAGGCACGACACCGATAAACGCCAATATAGTGCCATGATATGTGGGTTGAAATGGGGGTATAGAAGTGATTGGCAAGGTCCGAAGTGGTTTAGGACTGTAGGCATAGTTAGGTTGGGCAGAAGAGCTATTAGAGCCACAGAAAGCCGGCAGAGAATAAAAGTTTGTTAAAAAAAAGGATCAAAAAAAATCAACAAATCTCATACCCCAACATGTATCTGTGGCAGTGTCGTTGCTGGTGAAAATGTGCAAGGCAACTGAAGATCACTTTGGATGGTACGCTTTCACCGGCCATAACTCTGCCGCGGATGCACGTTGGGGTATGAGAATTAAGTGAAAAGTAGTGCACTATACAGTGCAAGATTGTGATTATCTGAACTTAATAGTAATAATGGCCCAAGCTAACATTTTATTTATTTCTAATCCTATGGAAGGTCTAACTAATCAATGTAACCTTTTCTACCACGCAACCTGAGCAATGGGGATTGAGCTCGGTGGTGAAGTATTAAAGGCTTCTTCATCGAAGATTAATCTAAAGCACTAATGACAACCACAACTGCCATATACATGACCACAATACTCATGGTAAAGTGGTACTTTGGAATAGCAGGGATTGCTTACCTCAAGAGACTCTCTGCTTCCTTTCCGAATGTTGAATAGTGCTTTTGAGTGCTGCATTCCTGCTAAATTGTCTCAATAGTTAGTACGGTACACTCCTGGTGGGCATTAGGGGCTAAGTAGAACACCAGCCCACTGTGAGGTTAGTAATGGCTCTGTTCTGGCTATATGGGGCCTCAAGTTTTAAGGATTGAAAGCTCTCAAAGTTGGGCTCAAAATAATGGCACTAAGCTGGTGCTCCCGTGCTCTGATTCTGGTGTATGCCTCCCACCACCCCGCGCTACAGGGGAGCACTGGCAACTCTAATATCAGTTGAGTTAGCTTTATTTATTCCACGGAGTTAAGGAACGGGAGCACAAACACATAATATTACTAGACTTCAAGTCTGAATTTTACTAGCCCACTCTTCTGGGGGCGTCAGCAAAATACCCAAGGAGGAAGGAAAAAAACAAAAGTGTGAAGGAGGTAAAACGGGTGGAGAACCGTACTTGTATATGTGTTGGTGGGAGAAGATGGTTGTTGATGAAAAGGAGGAGAAGGGAGGGAGGAAAGGTCCTTTATATAGGCCGGGTAGGTCGGCCAAAAGTGGGTAGGTTGGCCAAAAGTGCTGTCCCTTTCTATGGAGAAGAAATAGGGTTCAGAGTCGAGAGAGCACTTAAGGATTTAGGGCCAAAACAATAACACTATAGTTTGGGCTTAGGACGGGAGTGTTGAAGCAATCATATGGTATCACTCGGGAACGAGTGACGGTGAGTTCGCACTATGGGAGGTCACATTGCAGAGGCAGGAGCCGAAGTACAAAGTAATGGAACTGATCAATGAAAAAAAGAGAGAGGAACGTTATTGTCTTGCTTGCTCGTCTCTAGACGCGCGTGAGACTGTCGTACTTATAGCAATGAGCAACATGAATATACAACAAATATGACCGCGATTATTTCCTAGATCCTTATGTCCCAAGCAGTGTGGCAACTGGCCGAACAGTTCCGCACCTTTCATCACATTGAGTTGATATTTCTGACACGAACAGTGGGGTCAGCACAGGCGCAGCATACAATATATCAAGCCAGGGTGAGTGTAAACGCAGGGCCTTGATGTCGTGACGGGAGGCACAAATATACACTAGCATCTACCGTACTATTTGTGCGCGGTAGGGGAAAGTTGAGTGGTTTATACTGATGTACTAGTACCTGCACGCCTCTACCAGCCTAAGTAAAAAAGGCAATAAGAGCATGTATTGAGCAAGAAATCAAGAAACTTGAACTCTATCTTATCTTCTCCATACTTTCAGTCCCGTATACGCCCTCTGTATATATTTCCGCTACTTTATCTAGACCTCCCATCCACTCACAATGCTCTGCCTCTGACATTGGTGGTGGTGGTGGATGTGATTCGGAGATTGCACTCTATATATCTGACAAGCTCTTTTATTTGTTTTTAAGAAACAGCTAGATTGCCACCTAGAACACTGCAGGAACTGAACGTTTCGATAACACATCTGCTATAATACCACCTCCAACCCCCATCTTCCAAACCTAGCTCTCGCACCCCCACAGCAGTCTATTGTCCACCTCTGCCAGCGGATACAATAACCCGCAACCAGCGCGGGCCCATCTCCTAGCTCTGCAGGCCCCACAAGAGTTAGGTGGATTACTAAGAGAAATTATAGCCACTACACTAGATTTTGCAATATTATGAAGCAGACGTTGGTAAAAAATATAAAAAAAGATGGCTACACCTTGAATTCTCAAGGCGTCAATTCCCTACTCTCGAGGGGCCGTGTATCTCTTTCTCTTCTCTCTTCTCCAGTATTGTATCATCCTTCTTTTTGTTATGATTCTCATGAGGTATCACTCGGTGAGCCATAATCCATTGGTGCACACTAACTACTCTCTGCCCATAAACCGAGGACAGGGGTCGGTGAAGGAGGGAGCAGCGGTTCGCCCCTCAGGCCTAAGTGTTAGGTACAAACGTCTAAAACAACTGGGAGTTGGTGGGTGGCTGTGTGGCTGTGTCCGTCGGAGGATGGACACCATTGTTAGAATGTGTTCGACACACACCCGACTACCGTAGCTACACCTAAAAAGAGGATTGATGAGAAGCACAGAATTTTTGGATTTGTGGGGAAAAAAAAGAAATAAAAAACCATAATTAAGCATTGCTCCGTCGCTTGTCCCTTACCAATCTCGGAGGGATAATATGGAAGAAACATCCCCACCGGTAAACCTATCTTACAGCATAACCTTCAGTGGTATTCTCCCCCACCAACTTACCAACGAAGCGCAGAAATATGGCTCTCGGACATAACTCAATGCTCGTCGTCTGAGAATCCCCGCCACAAAAGCCATTGCATAGAAGAGCATAGAAATTCTGCTTAAAAGCCCAGGATTTATATGGAAGCTCATTTGGAGGTATAATACTTGTTTCAAAAATTTCCGATTTCAGATATTCACGCATATGCAAAACTACAACTACTCTTCTCAAATCTTGGCGTGTTTATGACAATATCCAAATATTTCACTGAGAGGAAAAATAATAATGATAGCGATTGAGTGACTTCTGGTTTTGTTGTAAAGCTACGAAAAACATCACTTTTGGTGTAAAATGTGCAACAAAGGGTCAAACCCGTCACCGAATTGTACGAGTACATATCCCGTCGCCGGCAATTCTAATCACCCAAATACCAGACACCCATGGAGCAAATAACTTTGGTTTCACCGCTCCAAATACCCAAAATAAGCCTAGCCACCAATGAATTTCCGACAGCCGGAGCGAGATAGATCCCCCAGAAACTCCAGAAACATGAAAGTTGAGATTTGCCCATTGAAACCGTAAGAGAGTACCAAAAGAAAATACTGGGCTTCTGGCAACACACTATTAGGGCTTAGCCAAGACCAGCCTTCCCCACCTTCATAACAGCGGCAAGTGGGACAATGATCCCCTTATTATTAGTAGCGCCCAGAGCCATACCTGCCTTGTATCCCATCTTCTCAAGCATGATCCGACCGCGGTTATCTTCAGCAAGTTCTGCCGCTCCTGCGCCGACGATGTCGCCTTCTTTGTGGCGGACAACGCCCCCCGCCCCGCCCCATTCAGCACGAGCACGTCCAGCGCCACCACCACTACGTCCGCCACCTCTCTTCCCTCCCCCTCTGCGTCCGCTGCCAATATCAGGACGGGCAAGAAACGCCTCGGTTCTCATAATTTGAGCAACCTTTGTACTATCCTCCTCGTAGATGGCCGAGCTGGACGTTTTGATTAAAGTTGGGAAACGGGTCTTACCCGAACCGAAAGACTTTGATTTTAGGTTGAATGCCATAGCAATATGGTGGACAGTCTTCCGGTTCTTTTTGTCCATAGGTGGGAGTGTTAGGCTATATAAGTGTTAGCATAAAATTAAACGAGGAATTAAAGACAATGCGTACCATTGAATATCATTTTCCAAGAAGGCTTGAATTTTGCGCTTTAATTGCTCCATCGTGATCCCTTCCGGGAATTTAGCATTTGGATCACGTTTGCCCGTCTTCTGTGCCTTATTACCAAGCATTCCTTCTGCCCTGCGTGCCTTTCGTTCTTGTTTGCGTATCTTCTTCTTTTCACGGTCTTTTGCCCAGCTTGCCTGTAGCTCCTCCTCTTGTTCAGAATCAGACAAGCCAAAGGCGGGCTGCTTTCCTTTACCCTTGCGTTTTGAAAGACTAGGCCTGTCCCATTCCATGACGTCGAAATCCTCATAAGCGTCTGCCATCAATGAGGCGGAGGGAAAATAGCCAGTGCTAGGGTCGGGCATAAAATCTTCTGGATCGATATCATTACCCCCTCTGCGCCTCTTTGCCTTTTTCTTCCTCCCTGTTTTGCTGGTCCCCAAGGGGAAAAAGTCGGCATCGAGCTCCATGATTTCAGCATCAAGACTCTCTAGATCAGAACCACCTATAATGCCCAGTTCCTCTTTTCTCTGAAGAAATCTAGCAAGCTTAAGATCTTCGTCGTCCTCTTGGTCGCTACTGTCATCAGAGGACGGAGACCCTTCTGCGAATTTATTTTCTTCAAGAAATTCTCTAATCTTGCGGTCTGAGTTCGAGTCTAATTTTTCCGCTAATATCCACCTTGGGGTCTCTGTTTCATCGTCCTGCCATGTAATCATGTACTGTAAACCACTTGGACGCTGTCTCTTCGCGAGGACTGCTTTAACGATACCGTAAGGCCCTTCGCTCGCTGTGTCAAGGAGATCCAAGTCTTGCAGGTATTCTGGCTCCCATAGCCCCCTCTTGTACTCATCGATGGCAGCCTCATCCTCCGCCTCATCCGAGTCTGTCGCGTCAAGCCAATCATTTTCGCATGCAATATCTCTGCTACGCGTAGCGTCAGAGCTCCCGCCTGCCTCTTTGGACATCTCAGTATGGATTTGCGCCAAAATATTTTCCTGATAGTCTCTAAGCGCTTCATCGTCATCGTCCTCCTTCATTCGACCCGGACCTTTCCGTTTTCTATTCCCAGATGTTGACCTTCCAGCCCACTTATTTTCCGAAGGCGGTCCCCCCGCAGGGCCTCCCACCTCGTTGGACACCTCTTCAAGACACACGGCAGGTTTATGAGCGGAATCTGCAACGACAATGGTCGCTTTCACTCCAAGACGAACCCCAACTGTCGAGTCTACCCCAATATTCGGCTCATCCACTGACGCCAATTGCGCGGCGGCCCCCGAGGCCTTGGTATGTGTCTCCTGCTGCCTCAGCTGTTGTCCCCCGGTAGGTCTAGAAGTCGCTCTAGCGGATGCCGTCGCAGCAATATCACCACGGTGTCTGCGCGGAACAAAAACAATATCTTCACTGGAAGAAGTAGATGGGGTGGGTGAGGTTACACGGCAGGGAACCTCTTCTTTGGGTAAGAGGCTGGGATCCCCAACAAGATCGATAACAAATCCGGGAGCCCCTGAGGTCGTTCCAGTGGCAGAGCCCTGTTCGGTAGGGACGTGTGTCCCCGCATCGTTGAGATCTAATTGAGATAATTTAACTGTTTGAGACAATTTTTCTTGCGGCTTCTCTATGTCTGTGTGGGGGCTAGATGGCTCGAGGTCTGGAGAAATGGTTTTTTCCGCACTCCCATCTGGAGCGTCCTCTTCTTGCTTTTCAGGCTGGACCCCAAGATTCAATGGCTTGAACAAGTCTGCAAGGTTCAAATTGCCTGTAGAGGATGGAACAAACTTGACGGCCGAGTGACGAAGCGCGCAAGTGCTCCCCCAATTTCCCATGTGGCGTCCAGTATCTCGAGCCTCATCGGCAAGTGTATATGGTGCACCTAAAGACATGTAAGTTGCGTTGACAGGTTAACCGTTGCGACAAATGGAATGGTAATACCTTGAGAGCCACGGAAACTATGAAAGCCATTATTGCCACTCTCGGAAAAACCAACGTCTCTCGCGACTGGATAGGATTGGTTGGCATGGCCATAATAGCTATTACTTGCGAAACTTTGATATTCGTTACCCATAGAAGAATATTCATTAGATCCACCACCTTGGTATCCGCCGCCTTGATATCCGCCGCCCCGATACCCACCCCGATTGCCTCTGGGCATATAGCCACCCCTTCCGCCCCTCCCGCGTCCTCGCCCATTCCCCATGATTGCTCACGGTAAGTGTGTGAGGGGAAGGCTCACTTAAGTAGTAAAACTTAAGCACAATAAAGACAGATGTGAATGGATTGAGTTGGAGAAGAAGGGAAGAAGAGAGATAAAGCTAGAGGTGCAGGACTAGCTGAGCGGGAGAGCACTGCCAAGCCATATTTATCTAAACGATCTTCCTATCATACCAATAAGAGTGATATTTGTCTAAATTAGGAAATCAATCTAATCTAATCAGATTTTAAGGCCACCAGGTCACGCACTCCAGGAACTGTCTTGCATCACCCGCTACCAGTCATAGTATGATACCCGAATGCAAGATATCGGCACTCAGTGTCCAGGATTTAAGCACATTGTTTAAAGGTGGCTTTAGATTGATCTCAGGGACATGCTCTGTACAAGTATAACTAGACTACCTGTATCTCAACTATGCTGCTCGGTTTTGTGATGCCCTGCCGATGATAGGATGCTTGCAGTAGAGATTTGTCAGGAGCCATAGCGGAAGAGGGGAACTGGGTGGACCATAGTCTAGTGTTCATCTCCAAGATCTCTATCCTAATCACCCGTGTTCATCATCCATCTTGGCCCCGGTCTCGTGTGGCGCCTGCCTTATCACGCCCGCAGCTTGTGTTACTGTAGATACGGCAGCTCAAGGGGGAATGAGTTATAGATGAGGTGCAACAGGTGGCAGCTTCCCTTATGAGGGGGGCATCATACTTGTACCGGCACTTGGTGATGAGCAACTTTGTCCCTCACTCTCTGCTCTCCTCCACCCCTCCCTGTCTCACCTACTAGTAGTTGCTATCCGATTCTCGTCACCAAAACAACCAGGCACAGAACTCACCGTCCATATTCACTATCGCCCCTTTCAAACCGCACCGCATCCCTTCCTATAGTTACCTCGCATACTGTGCTCGAGATTGCACTGCAGAGTGTACGGTACTGGTATAAGCACTGCACGGATTCAGTAACAACTACCCAACACCCACTGCTCTCGTCGACTCATCCTCTCTGCATCTTTCCCCTCGGTGATCATCCTCCAATTACGGACTCGGTCAGGCTGTAGCCAGTTTGTGCGCAGCCTTCATACGTCAACCCAAAGCTCCTAACCATCCCTCTATCTTTGCTCTTTCTACTAACTGCAGCCGGTCACCCCCTCCACTTCACCCTACTGGTACTCCACTCCACCCACCTCCAACCCACCTCTTCGTGACGAATAGGATCGACCCCCCCCCGGTATATCCGTGCGTCCGCTCACGCATATATTCTTCCAGCTGCCCTTGACACGGAAAAGGAAAAAAGGAAAAAAGGAAAAAAAAGGAAAAAAAGAAAAATAAACAGTCCTCTGGAAGGGGAAATTTTTAGAAAGCAATATTAATCCCTCCTTTGGGGCTTTTATTTAACCCTACCATGAGCCTCCCCAACTTCGATTTCCAGCGATTGTTCCAAAAGTTCCTCTGGGACCCTGAGCCAAAGAACACAGACCCAATGAATTCTATATGGTGTTTGGGCCAAGAATACCCCAGTGCTGGGCTTCCCCCATCGCCACCTCCGCCCCCCCCTTCCACCGAGAACAGTATAATTAGGGACTATGATAACTATAAAAAAACCGAGGGGAGAAATACGGACCAAGAGGAGGAGGGGGATACAGGGTGGCCAAAAGCCTTCTTGGACGATTTCGAGTCAACTTTGTGGATGACGTATCGCAGCGATTTTAAACCCATCCCTCGTGTAGCGGATTATAATGATAGACTCACGTTCCTGACCAGCATACGGAGCCATCTTGATAAAGCGGAGGGGTTTACAAGTGATTCTGGATGGGGCTGTATGATACGGTCAGGGCAAGCAGTGATTGCTAACGCCCTGGCCCATTTACAATTGGGCAGAGGTATGAGAAGGCCCTCTTGGCTTCCATCTAAGGGTCGCAGAGCTTACGGTTACTGTAGAATGGCGAAGGGGGATGAGGCCCGAAGAGGAGAAACGGCTGTTGGCTTTGTTTGCGGATGACCCGAGAGCCCCATTCTCGATTCATAAATTCGTTCGGCATGGAGAGGTAGAGTGCGGGAAGAATCCAGGGGAGTGGTTTGGCCCTAGCGCTGCCGCAATGTGCATCCAGTGAGCTACAAGTCTTCCCTGACATCCACATCACGGTGTTGTTAATGGCTCGTGTGCAGAGCTCTCACCCATGCCTACGAGCCGGCTGGTCTACGGGTTTACCAAACAAATTCAAACGACCTCTATGAGGAAAGCTTTCGGAAGGTTGCTATTGTGAATGGGGTGTTCAAGCCGACGTTGGTTCTTGCTGGGATCAGGTTAGGAATAGAAAGAATCACAAATATCTACTACGAACCCCTAGCAGCGTGCCTACGGATGCCACAGACCCTCGGAATCGCCGGGTATATGTTTCAACCATCCTTCTAAGAATAAGAAAGGCTGACCTTGTAATACAGTGGACGCCCTTCATCATCACATTACTTCATTGCAGTTCAAGGAGAAAACTTTTTCTACTTAGACCCTCACACCTGCAGGCCGATCCTACCATTTAAAGAAAACCCACGAGATTACACGGAGGAAGAGGTTGACACATGCCATACAAGGCGAATTAGAAGGCTGCATATCCGAGAAATGGACCCAAGCATGCTAATAGCGTTCTTGATCAAGGATGAAGCGGACTGGAAAGATTGGCAAAGGCGAATTAGCGAGGTAGATCTCCCCTTCCCTAGAATTGTGGTCTTGGCTCACCATCCGATAGCCGGAAAAGAAGGTCATTCATGTTAGCGATAGTGAGCCATCCGGAAGCTGGGCGCCCAGAGAGGCGGCGATCGATGAGGTGGAGGCCTTCGAAGACGATGATTTTTAAAACGCACGTGTACCGATTCAGGCATGGAGGACTGAATAAATAACATTCTCGATATTTCGATACCTATTAAATTGGCGAAAGGCAAGGACTACGAACGTGCAAGGGATTTTACGTGAACGGAGCACAGTGATTCTTGTTTATTCGTGATTTACTTTTTTTTTCCCGTTTCTCTCATTTGTCTTCACTGGCTTGGGGTGCGAGTAGACTCTCTGCTTTCATTTCCTTCCTTCCATCTACATTATGTTTCGTTCTCTCGCCCGGTTGTTTGGTTTTTGGTTTATATGGGTGGGGGTTAGCTTAATTTGTTAGCGTCTTTAAACGGTTGCAGCACGGTCGCGGTGTTGATCAAAGTTCACGATGTCTAGATGAATGATGGAATTGTGGTTCAAGATAACGCCGGTACCGAGTACTAGTGTTAGTACGATATATACCTTACGGCTAAGCTAAGGATACCGAATGAATTTTGATAGAAATCTACTGAATTTTTGCAATAAAGTGGCTTCTATGCCCATGCTGCAAAATAATACCCCCCCTCTCAGCACCGTATTGTATTCAAGAACAATAGTCTCCAAGTTGTAATACGATACCGGTACATTGTGCATACTATTGCCGTGGAATGCAGGATTGATGCTTCGTGAACAAGCTTTGGGTGAGGCTCCGGGTGTTCGGAACTTACCGAATCTTGGCATTCCAGAATTATTTTCATACGCGTTTCGCACTGAGCATCACGACACCAACTTGCTTCATTTGATCTTTGCCCTTTAACCCCGGGAGCTCCAACCTCAACCCACGGTGACTAACCAACCTTGCAGTGCCCGGCTTCCACCTTTCCCTCTTCCCCTCTCTCTTCCCCTCTTCCCCTCTTCCCCTCTCCCCCCTTCCCCAATTCGTCGACCCATCCCAAGCTATTTAGCTATCACCACCATCACCACCACCACCACCACCCCATCACCATACGAAATCAACAAGATTAGAGGGCTACATAGCTGCCGTGGGCGAATTGTAGCTCCTCATGGCGTCTACCACCGCCACAAACGACGCGCCTCGGTCGCCCAGAGGGGATCCCGAGGCTGATGCGGAAGGAGAATCAGATGATGGAATCGAATACAACGAGGATAATGACGAAAAGATCATTAGCGGAATTATTTCAGGTACAATGACTGCTGGGGATGACCCCCTTGCCTTCGGGTTTGGGGACACAGTTGGGAAGCTCGACGATGCAATCGACTACGAAGATATCTCGGATGATGACCTCCCTTCCGAAGGCGAACCAAGTGGCAACAACAATATCGGCGGCAACGAGGAAATGGGAGAGGATGGCATTGCCGGAGATGAATTTGATGAGCTATTTAACGACATAGGTGATGAGGCACCCATAACTGGCGCTGATGCTTCGGGAGAGTTGGGAGGCCTTGATGGTATGGATCTAGATTTCATGACACAGGAGGGTCTTGTTGGTACCTCGGAGATAGATGTCGGCCAGGCAGCCGATGAAGATGTGATGATGGGTTTGGATATGGATCTTGGAGTGCTGGTAGAGGGGTCTTCCGGGGAGAAGCGAGCTACAACGCAGGAGCTTGTTAAAAGATACTTTCCTAAACTCGACCTCAAAGCTAGGTTGTCTTTCAATGATCTCTTTGGGCCGAAACCGCAGAGGCTGGCGATGGGTCCGCCTAAGCCACCAAAGGTCATTGTGCCTACAAAGTTAGCTATAGTGTTTGCACCATCCGACGAAACAGCGTTTAACAAACCTTACACTGCAAGGAGTATGACCAAGAAAGCAGAGCAGAGACCAGGGGTTGTTATCGTACCCCAAGAGCTGGAGGATAGTGAAGAGAGTGACTCCGAGGTCGAGGATCCTATAGATTGGAATTCACCTCTTGAGCGGAGTATAATGATGGCTTGCAACGATTGGGAAAGCAAGATGGATACGATTATGGGACCTACGCCGCCACCAACTCCGCCTAGAGAAGTTTCAGAAGGCGACGACGAAGATGTAGGGGAAATCGATCGCAGGCCACTGAAGGTTTGTTTCTTCGATCATTTCGAGTTCCCCTCTTTCGATAAGCTTACTTATTCTTTCTTTTCTAGCGTGCGAGACTTGCGAGCTCCTTTCTTGATGGTCTCCCTGATTCTTGGCTTGCCGACGACGTCGTTCTTGATGGAAATCTGGCTGCCATTGCAAGCCATGTCACACTTGACCTCAACGATCCATATCTTTTAGTAGATATTCGCCAGCCTCATGAGATAAGGCCTACGAAGCGTATTGGCGGTGAATTCAAGCGTCGTATTAACAAGGACTTGGCGCAAAGATATAATATAAGCAACGATGAGGCTTATGACTTGCTAAAAGGAAATCTTCAAAATAAGGTTAGAAGTGCGATCGGCCAGTTGGATATCGAACACAGTATGCCTGCTCTCAGATTGCAGTCACCATACGTGAGTTTTCATCTATTCCATTTGATATATACATGTTACAGCTCTCATTCATATCCAGTACAAAACCAAACTCTCCACCAAAGAGGCTCGCTCATTCCACCGTCCTGGTTTGCATTTCAACGTCAACTATGAGATCCGCTTCTCGAAGATCAAACCGCGCAAGAAGAAGACATACCGTGGAAAAGATGTTCAATCCGTCCTAAAAATAACTAAGGATTTATCCCTTATGGACGGTTGTAACTTCATTCTTCTGGAATACTCAGAGGAATACCCGTTTGTCATGTCCAACTTCGGAATGGGGAGCAGGCTTATCAACTACTATCGACGTAAAGGGCCTGATGATGAGTCTCGTCCGAAATGCGAGATCGGCGAAACCCAGGTTCTCATGAGCCAGGATAGGTCTCCTTTCTGGAACTTTGGAACCGTCGATCCTGGAGAGACCGTGCCAACACTCTACAATAATATGGTTCGGGCACCCATCTTTAAACAGAATCCTAAACCTACAGATTTTCTTGTTATCCGCAATACCCAAGCCAATCAGAGCCATTACTATCTGCGTAATATCCCGAACCTCTTTGTGGTTGGACAATTGCTGCCAGTGACAGACGTCCCAGGCCCTCATTCTAGAAAAGTTACCACCGCGGCAAAGAATAGACTTAAGATGGTTTGCTATCGTGTCGTTAAGCGCAAACCCGAAAAAGCTATCATTTTAAAGGATATCGCCGAACATTTTCCAGAGAATAACGAAATGCGTCAGAAGATGAAAGAGTTCATGAGTTACAATAAGCCTAAGGGGGTTTGGGAGATGAACGCCGGTGAGGTAGTTCCGGACGAATCGGTCATCAGGACAATGGTTAAGCCCGAAGATTTGTGTCTGCTGGAAGCTATGCAAGTCGGCGTTCGTCATCTCGCGGATTCTGGGTATTCAAAGACGGTGGATGATGAAGTCGATGATGACGAGAAGGAGGGTATGAGCTTGGAGCAACAGTTAACTCCTTGGGTTTCCACAAAGAACTTTATCAACGCTACATCCGGAAAGGCTATGTTACAGCTGCACGGTGAAGGGGATCCTAGTGGTCGCGGCGAGGCATTCTCGTTTGTGAAGACAAGCATGAAGGGTGGATACAAGCCAGTCGGGGAAAGCGTCGAAGAAAAAATGGACAAGCAGCGCCTCAAGGAGTTAGGTGGACACGCATACAACGTCGCTCGCCAGCAGCAGATGTATGAAGCCGCCATTGACCAGATTTGGAGAGCCCAGCATCGGAGTCTCAGTTCCCAAATGGAGCCAGAGATGCCAGATGCCGAGTTCGAGGACGCACATAATGACCATCATGAGGACCTTCTGGAAGAAGGAAGGACCCCGAGATCTGAGGCTGTTCCTCCAAGTCCATGGCTAAATAACGTTGATATCGATGAGACCATGAGTCAGTTCTCTAGGTTTTCCGCCACCAACCGCCGGAATAAAGTTCTCAGGATCCAAAGGAAGTTTAGGGGATCTAACGGTAGCATTGAGACGAGATCCGAAACCATCCGGGACCCGAAGGTTATTCGCCAGTATCTCCAGAGGAGAAGAGAGCTTGATGCGGAGAAGACGCAGTAGGTATAGCCTAACCTTATTCACGTTTTTAGAAAGTTAATATTTGCGGCAGAGTCGAAAATTTGGTTCCAACCGGTAACGAAGACGAAGACCAACAATCCCGCAAGAGGTGCGATATCTTCCATCCATCCATCCCATCCCCCCTCCCTCTAGAAGTACAAAAGTATCGAAATTAACCTCCCCTTGCAGACTGGTCCAAGAACTCAAACGCCTGGAGCGCAATAAAGAACGCCGCGAAGCGCGCGAGCGGGATAAGGGCAAACGTGTTGGTAGTTTCGCAGGCGATGCTATGTCACCCGAATCCGCCGCAACGCCCGGCTCCCCCATGCCTTCGGTTAGTATGCAGTCCATCGCTACACCTACTGCCGCTGGGTCGACCTCATCGAATAGCAAGACCGCGACTGTTAGAAAGTGCAAGAATTGTGGACAGGTGGGGCATATCAGGACTAACAAAAAAGTTTGTCCAAAGTTGAACGGGCAGTGGGCCGAACTCGGCATGAGTCCGCCGGATGGTAATACTCCGGTGCCGGTGGGAACCCCGGGCTCCTAGAGGAAGATGAGGATGAGGAGGGGGACGTCAGTAGCAAAACTGACCCTCATGACTGAAGTTTCTGCCAGCCCGTGCGAAAGGGGGTGGGATATCATTGACTACTAAATACAGGTGGTATTATCATTAAATTTGATAGTCTATTTTCCTTTTCCTTTTTCCTTCTCTTCCTCCAGATCCCATCCCTATTTCTACTCCTAGTCACTTGATCTAGTTTTACCGTCCAGCTTTCCTCCTCCCCCCCCTATCCTTTCTCATCTTCATTACTACGCAGTGTATAAAGTTCATTTCTTGGGACTTTTTTTCTCCCTCTTTACTTTTCTCTTTGATTTTACTTTCCCCTTCCATTTTCTCTTTTGAGGAGGAAAAATTACCTCAACTTCGGCGTTGGTTTATTCTGATTCAGTTTGCTTTTGCTTTACCCGGGATTGTTTTCTCTATGACGGTCTTTTCTATATGCGCTGTTATGTGCATGCTGGCTGGCGATTATTAAATAATGGCTTTCCTTTACTTTTTCCTTACTTGGGGTATCTATTTGCTTGTTTGCTTGTTTACATTTTTGCTTACCTTGGGGGGTTGTTTGTTTACCTATTTATTTATTTATAGATTCTTGAAGAAAGGGAAAAATTGAAAAAAAACATGAATCGCGGCAGATTAGCGTACTGCGTTGTACTCGAGTATTTTGTGTTAGCTTATTATAAGTGTAGGTTGGAGTTGAGGGTGCAGTAGTGGCAGGTTTGTGAGTGAGATTGCATGATGATAGTGATGATTTACGGTTTATTCAAAATAGTGGTTGGAAATTTATTTATCGTGTGGCGGCGATAGTGATACTATACTGCTAGTAATCCTGTATAGATTATTTATGGTTTATGCCATGGCGGATAGGTTGGATGAAAGGTGGCTGGCTGGTCTATGGTACAATTTTGGGGGTTCGAATAAGGCATTCTTTCCGGGGATGGGAGATCAGATACACTGAGGAAGGAGGAAAGGACGATGTGATTATGTGAGATTATCCGTTGCTCCTGGAGCCTGTCCGGTAGTTGTGTTCTCCTGCTGCGAATCCCGCCTATCATCGATGAGTATAGAATCCTCTGTTTCGCTTAGCTCATCCCCTGCTTTGTCGAGGTTGTTCACAGGTACTGGCGAGTTGCACCCATCTTCAACAGGCATCATATCCTCCCCTTCCTGCTCCCCCTCCCCCTCCCCATCCTCTCCGTCTTCACCCCCACCCTTAGCGACAGGCATCTTCCTCCTAGGAATAACCTCCAAAAACGCCCGCTCCCAATCCCTACACGCCAGCCAGCGAATCATAATCTCCACAACCTGATTCGTCGTCAGGACGAACCTGCTCGCCATGCTAACGTACTCCCCAATCGGCAGCTTCGCCGTTGCGACCCCCTGCGCCACCGCCTTCTTGTGGCAAAGGCCCTTGTACCGATTCTTGTCGACGATGGCGCCAACAATGTACTTCTTCCCGTTCTTAAGCTCGGTGATGGTGTTGGGTGAGTCGGCGGTTAGGTATACCAGGTCTGGAGTCACCTCGTACGGCTCGGAGGACACAACGACGTTTTTCCAGCGGAGGTGCTGGTTCGAGAGGACAGTTTGGTAGCGTGTTAGGAGGCGTTTGTTTAGGCTTGTTAGGTGGAGGGTTACTTGGCGTGGGGATGTGCGGTTTACGCTGTAGGTGCGGGTCAGTTGGCTAGAGAGGGATGTGATCTCCTAGAGCGGAACCATAGCGTTAGTCCCTCAGTCCAGCTCGACCCTCCGTTGCTAGATAGCTAGCTATCCCCTTTCACGAAAGGTGGGTTAGAGTAAAATAGAAGTAGAAGGGAATAAATACCTTATCACTCATCAAATCATCGAACCCGCAATCCATAATCAAAGTGATGGGCTCCAGCACCGGCCTCCTCCTATTCATGGAGCCATTGTTCTTGTTTCCGCTACCATCCGCACCATCCTCCTGCTTCTCCGATTCCCCTGTTGCTTCTCGCGCTGCTTCAGCGGCTGCCTTGGCTTTCACACGCTCCGCCGCCTTGCGTACTTTCTTCTTCTCGCGCTTAGCAGCTTTCCAGGCTTCGCGGGTCTCTTCCCAGCGTTTGGCTTTCAATTGGCGCTTGCGAGCGTTTTTGGAGAGCTTGGTGGTGCCTTGTGGATCGGTGGTGGTTGCTGCTGCCTGCTCTGGAGCAGTGGTGTTGGAGGTGTTGGAGGGGTCAGGACGAGGTGGAGAAGGAGGCTGAGAAGGGGGCGCTCTAGAAATTTCTGAGCCGTCAGTGGGAATTGGGGGGTTGATAGAGGAGGACATCGGTGCTGGTTGTACTGTAGTTGGCTTAGTGGTAAGAGTGTGACAGGTGATGTTCAAGCGTGCATCGAGAGCTGATGTTACCCTCCCACCCACCAACCCCACCACCAATTGATCCCACCACAGCCAACCCGACACCCGTACTTGCACCATACCAAGTTCTATTACTGTGCGATAGCAAGCATTCAACCCACCACCACATCGTTAAATCAAACCAAGCGCCCCCCCCTCCCCCATTCCATCCCATCACATAATATCACATCACTAATGGTTCAAGGTAATATACCCATCTCGCAGTCATCCCCTCCCTCCCTTTCTCCTCAACACCTACATAACTAACAAGAACATAACATGATACAGACCTCCCGCCAACCGGTGGCTACGCGCCAATCCAATACAAACGCAACATCCCCGCGAGGGGCCTCCGTCCAGTGTATTACCTCGCCGGCGTCCTAGGAATCTGCACATTCGGGTTCTACAAGTGGGCCCAGAGTTCTCGAGAGCTACAGTTGCTTCTCCCCCGCCCCCGATCCTCCCCCCCCCAATTATTATTATAACAACTAAAAATAATAATAAAAATGTTTACGGTAGGGAACTCGCTCGTGAGAAGGTCTGGGCAAGATTGCACTTAATCCCGTTACTCGAGGCGGAGAACGATCGCGATTTGGTCCGCAGACAGATTGCTGAAGCTGAGCGTGAGAAGGCCCTTATGGGTGATGTTAAGGGGTGGAAGATGGGGAGTGTGTATAATTCGGATAAGGTCATCAGGCCAAGGTATGGATACGGGCCTGATGAGGAATTGAAGGGGAAGCCTAGTTAGGAGGTGTTCTACGGGTGATTAAGGCATAGTTCGGTCCCTACTGTACAAAATATCGGTTTGTTGGGAAAGAGGGGAGATAGAGGGGAAGAGAGATTATGAGGACGGGTATATCATATCTTCTGGTGAATTTATTATTGTTTGGCAAGAAAGCACACATTGAAAAAAACGAAACAGAACCAAAATGATTAGTAAACGAAAGCGCCCCAAAACTAACGCAATGGTATGATATAATGTTGCCCACAATGTATAGAAACCTATCTATGTACGAAAATCGTAACAGAAACCCAATTAACACATAAAGAAATAAGGGCCCGAATCTACCCCCAGTCTCCGGGTTTCCGATTCACATAACGACGCAAGCTCTATAATTCCTTTGGCAAGTCTCAGCATATCCTTCATCGTCATAATCGGCGCTCATTCTCTTGGTTCCGATGATTTTGATCCATTGTTCGCCTTCGGCATGCCACCATCTGAGTACGCTCCTTTCGACGTCGTACTCCCATTTGCCGCCGCTAACAGTGACAGTTGTATCATCCCTAGGAAAGTGGAATGGCGGGACGAATATCTCTGTCGGTGCGGTTTCCTCTGTGCTCTTCCCGGCTACAAGTTTGAGGTCGAAGGTCGCGCTTGATAGTGTGAAGCCGGACTCGGCTATAGTACCGGCTGTGTAGACTGGGGAAGGGCGGACGAATGCTTCTGCCGCACGAGAACCAGCTACAATGGCGTCGGGAGTAACCTTTTGCAGATCTGTACGAGTGGTTGACATCGTGGATGTACTGAGAGCTCGCTTGATATTTGTGGCATCTACGATTGTGGCGGAGGAGTTTGCTGTTGCAGAACTATTTGGAGGACGATCATCTAGCGAGAAGATGCTGAGGTCTTCGCCATTCCATTGGTCACCCCATTCATGGTTGTTCTAGAAATATAATTAGTGGTCATCTCATCGGGTTGAGGCAAGGGCAATTACCTCTACACAATACGTCCACAGGGTAAACCCAACCTGGGCTCCTTCTAGAGCGTAATGATTTGCGTCCATCGCTCTGATTTGGGAGATATAGTCCCCATTTTTATAGGCGTACTTATCGTCCATATCATAGGGAATTCCTATCTCGGTGAATACGCACGGGGTCAACCCTATGTTGTCTACGCCCTCCTGTTTCATAGCCTTCAATTGATCCCGAAAGCAATTCCTTCAGACCCAAGTTAGTAGCCTCAACCACAAAATGGGGCACTGGCCTCACCGGATGGCAGTCTCCCCAATCTTCAACCCAAAAGCTGGCGCCAGGTATCGTCCTCTAAGGACACCAAGAACATCAATGTTCCAAAGCCGATTCCATTTTTTCGTCATGAGCGTGATCCCGTCGTAAAAATGCGGTGCATAAACCATTCTATCATCGGCATCGGGGGTATCCTTGATAGGAGGTGGTATCTCAAAGACCGGTGGCTGGCAAAACATTATAGCATTTTTATGTATCGACCTTATAGCCGCGGTATACTTCCGGTAATGATCCATAAAGTATGTTTCAGTGAATTTCCCAACATCAAGCAACTCTCCATTCGGCATCTTGCCGAAATAATCATTCCTAAGAATGGTATCCGTTGCCGGATCCCAAACCCCGTGTTGTGCCCAAATACACTCGCCTAATTTCCAACCGGGGTCTCGCTTCCATCCATACCGTGAATCGTCATAGTCTGGCGGGAGCCACGCTTGCACTCCCTCTGGATCAACAAGGACACTCCCGGTTTTATAAGGTCCGGTCCCGCCAAAATCCCATGTGTCAATCTCGCACGCTCTTCCACTGCCGATCAAAATCGCTTGCCATGCCGTAGGCGATGTGCCCTTCTGAAGCTTTTGCTCAGGCGGAATAACATCCAGCCTTTGGTATCCAATCAATCCACGATTGGGTTCATTTATTGACTCCCAGCCAATAACAGTTAAGTCCTCTAAATCGCCTGCCTCATGTATCTTCTTTGCAAGATAGGTGACAGCATTAATGAAGTGTTCCTGAAGGTAGTCCTGGATGTTCCTGCCGTCAATAATACACTTAGGAGCAAAGTCGCGCCCAGCGAAGAACATTGTAAAAATGGTTTGGCATGCCAATCGTTGATAATTTGTGGACCATATCATCTTGGGAAAAGTGGCAGGGTCGGGCCAGGTATTTTGCACCATCGCAGCCTCTGTTACGTCAAAGGTTTGCGGATTCAACCCCATAGCGTACAAGGTCCACATAGGGGCACCCGAACCCCCAGAAAAGCGAGACCACTAAAGAGAAAAAGTTAGCAGTGCCTTCGGCTGAAACAAACCAGTAGAACATACCACGTCCTGATGAGGATCCATAAATATCATAAAGCCATACTCTTTTGCCTTTCCCAGCATAGCAATCGTACTTTCGACCCATTCGTCATCGTAGATACGGCTACGCCTATTAGCCCTTCCATGCTAACTTTCGCTCAGGCATAGGAAAACATACGGGCCTCGAGCCTCAATAGCTTCCCAATTAAAGATGTACCGAATTACATTATAACCACAGTTCCGCAGTCTCTGGAAGTGTATATCTGCATCTTCAAGGGTAAATGGCCGACCGACAAAGCTAACGTTGTCGCCATCAAAAAAGTCCTCTAATACATGAGAGAGCAAGTTTGGCTTCGTCGGCAATTTGGCGTCCGAAGCAACGTTAACCCCACGAAGAGTGACTTGACGATTGTGCTCATCGCGAAAGTAGGGACCGTCGATATGTAAAAACGAAGGCATTTTGGACCGGGTGAAGCTCTTGCAAGAGGACGAGGGAAGTTGCCCGGGTCTTGCGGGTTAACCTAGGGTTGTTGTAAGGGGCGGAAGTTGGGTTTGAGGTCGCAAGCTCTCTCTTAAGATAAGGTGGTTCCGGCAACTAACCTGTACGAGTAGAATACTGGTAGCACGGTGAGGCGTGAGAAAAGGTGACGTTTAATCCTGGGGAGGTGCCGTACTCGTATCACCATCAGAACTTCACAGGTTACGAGATACCACCACGTTGATTCGAATTCGGATTCGAATTCGAGTTCGTGTTTGAGGGGGGGCTGGACCTGAAAGAATAGAAGCAAAGGACGGGTCGCTTTTGTGTCTTAGCCAAGAATGTTCTGAAGCTAGGCTCAGTAGACTAGATCTTGATTTGCTTTTGCCCGTGCTCTGAGATCGCAGCCAGGCATCGTGCTCTCAATCCAGCACTCGGAGGTGACCATGGCCCTGCGCCCTGCGCGCGCTTCCGAAACGGGCAGGGTATTTGCATAGGTACGAGCACAAATTAGGAAATTCGAGTGACTCCTGATGATCGTATTGGGCAACAAAGTCGGGAGCACTCGGCAGCTTCTTCCTACTGACGGATGGTGTTTCCCTACAAATCAGGCCCAGGGAGCCACAGGATTGTCAGCTTGCTTTTACCGCTACAGGTATTCGTGAAACGTGTATTCATAATTTAGTACGGTATCTAACTGGCTTGTCATTGAGCCCTCAAAGGGGCACTGTACTGTACCTTACCCGGAGGTGACCGAGGTGGATCAAGAGTCAGTGGGAATCTCTTCAACATCGTATACTTGTGCGGTATTTGCTTATAGATATACACGATTTGGAACATATATCCTGCATCTCCGATCAAAATATAAACCCCTCTGATCACCAAGGCCAACTCTAGCGAGCGGGAGTGCCGCTACTCATCTCCCTCAGCCAAGAATTGGCATCCCGCTGCCCTTTCCACGATATGATAATAATCATAATATTATGGTTGTGGGAGCTACGGTATTCCGGAAAGGGTGGCATCCTTGCAATGGAAGCACGAGTACGAGTGCGAGTACGTGCCACTAATGCCCGAGCTTTGCAGCAAAAGAACCACCCATACCCGCCAGGTTTTACACACCACCACTGTGCCGACACCGTAAAACACTCTGATCCCCAGGTGGCTGCCAGAAACAACAGAAAATACCGCCTTCCAAACTCTGATAATATGAGGGGGAGACATAAGGGCTTTCGCATTGTGAATCTTTCAGTTTCTATTAACTATCCCAGATACTCGTGACATGAAGCCTGCTTACTTCCTTGCTATGCAAGAATCCCATATAAGTTGGCGGTCTTGGAGTAGATTTCGACCTCTCCCTCCCAGACCTCAGACCTTCGGGTCCCGTAGAACAACCTTCATGGCCTGATACTCATAGCGGCTACTTTGAGCCAAACTCTCTATCAAAAAATCTAAAACTACTAAACTTTTCTCACCATTTATTCCTAGGCAGGTGTGTTGAAGACTAGTGATTTGTATGGAAAACCAGGAGTACAGTACAGTACATCTCTTCTGTTGCCAAGATCGTGGTTAATTGAGGACAGGGGATACAGTGGTGGATCAGCGCTCGAGTACTGGCAGCAGTGCCAGAACTACTGTCATGTTGGTAGGGCTCATATCCTCCCTTGTACTGTACCGTACTGTACTGGTACGGGCCTCAAGAACATTACTTACTGGTGACAGCAACAACAACAATAGAACAGCAAGGGCCTGCTTGAACGGGACGATGTCAATCCTGAAAAACCAGGTAATGATAGCCGAACACATTGTCGGCTATATCTCCCAACTTTGATTACCCTAGTCATATCATTCCCGATTTAACATCATTTCGACGTACTGACTTATTCATTTTTAGCAACCAGATTCCGAATACACCATGAGAATACAAGTACTCTACTGAAAACCCAGAATGGGGATAAGGCTACAGCTCCAAGGGCTTTAAGCTTGAGGAAACCTTCAACTTCATACAATAGAAGATATACTCAAGGAAGAGGTGGGAAAGGGAGAGGTTTCCCTTGTGCTACCACAGGGCAGGATCGGTTTAGAATCCCTAGCCTCCAATGGCGGGTGATCTCTAGCCATAGCAATTAGATACAGGCCTCCTGGGATAGTTAAATTGTTGGTGTTTGTGTGTCAACGGCAATACATAGGATCAAAAGGTGAAGACAGAAACACCCCCTGGGATCAAAAGGGTACATATGGAAATTGTGGGTCCTCTGCTCAGCTTCTCCCGAATCCAGCCTGATCGGGTAAGTAATGGGCAGAGAGCCTTGTTACATCTAGCTGCCTCTACTCGAGTAGGCCGTCCTCGTGTGCAAGGAAGGAGTTCTCCGAGATCGGTTTTTTTTTTACCCCGAATTCAGCACCTGTTCTTATCGTCCCCAGAAACGCACCAATCCATTAACTTTAGTGGCGAAAGAAGATATCATGGCGATTACGCTGGGCTATGGCAGAATCGATCTCGGACTAGGTGGAAAACAGCGTTGAATATCGCGGCTCGTAGGCATGGGAGAGAAAACCAATTTGAATGCGACTAAGCTACCAGGAAGTCAACGAGGCAACCTAGAGATTGACGAGACTGGCTCCACCCCGTTACACTCGCTGACCTGGTGGGAAAGTGCGGAGATGTGGCTCTTATTAAAGAACGACCAGATTGATACGAATTGTTTCGGCACCTGTCATGGAATGCCAATGTCCATCGCTACGTCTCAGATACACACTGATCCATCGAGGCTTCTTCTTTTTGCAAGAAAGGACATAATATCAATGCTAGAGATAATATTATATGCGTATTATACTAAGATCTAATATCATGACCTGAAGCTCCATGATAGTCGGCAAACGGCCTGGTAAATTTACTGTACCTTATCATGTGGAATAGTATCATACCGTATTGTATGGTAACTTAGGGTCCTTTACCCTTAAACCTTAGGAAAATACGAGTGATAAGATATGATTTGCATTATGTAACTCTGTGCTTGACCTGGGGAACCGGGACTACAACACACGCCTGCCATCCAATTCCATCACCACCACCACCATCAAACTCCATCTACGGGAATCATCACCCTTCAAATTCCATCTCAGGATCGAATCCAAAAGCTAGCTATGGCCGACAAAGAACTAAAAGCCCTCCACCAGGGCCTTATTAACACCGTCAACAAAGGCGACTACGCTTCTGCGTCCAAAGGCCTCTCGAGCCTCAAGATAGCTCTCCTCCAACGAGACGCTCTAATTCCATCCCCAACAACACCACCCGCAACTCTCCTGCTAGCCCGCGATATTCTGGAAATCGGTGCGTTAACAAGCATACATCAAACCGATGACGCGGCGTTCAGTAGATACTACTCACAGCTCCAACCCTTCTACGAGGATTCCCGACTGTCGACTCCAAAGACTGCCAGCGCGAACCGCAGCAAGATTACGGGCCTCCATCTCCTTCTTTTATTAAGCCGCAACGATATCGCGGATTTCCACACGACACTGGAAAACTTAGAGGCTCCGGAGGATGACCCATTTATTAAACATCCGATTATGTTGGAAAGATGGTTGATGGAGGGCAGCTATGATAAGGTTTGGAATGCGACCAAGAGTTCTCAGGTCCCCTCGGAGGAGTACGCACATTTTTCGCAGGTAGGATTTATCTTGATGGGTAGGGGGCGGATAGGGTGGATTACTGATGGTGTAGGTGCTTGTTGGGACAATCCGGAATGAAATTGCGAGCTGTTGGGAGAAGGCTTATGCGTCGCTGCCAATATCCAATGCGAAGAATTTAATCTTCCTTGATTCTGAGGGAGCTGTTATTCAGTTTGCAAAGGAGGTAGGATTGTCGTTCGTTCCTGATGATTGTGAGGCGGAGCTAATAGCCGTTACAGAAACGTTGGGAGGTCAAGGATGGACGGATTTACTTCCCCGTGGAAGAGACCGAAAAGGAGGCGCTTGCCAGTGGAACTATTATCGAGAATTCTATCGGATACGCTCATGAACTTGAAACAATTGTATAGACGGCGTCTTTGCCCTGGAGTTACGTTGTGTAATTTTATTCGTAAACGGTATCAGGGGGTGGTGGAGAAATGAGCATTTAATTTGCATTACGATACCTTCTATAGAGACCAGATACATAGTCGTTTGTCATAAAAGCTACATGAGATAATTGTGTCTAACCTCACCCCGTGTACATGGCTCCCGTAATTCATACTCTCATGCTCCTCAAACTTTGCAACTATGCTCGGCCTGCTCTCGTCTCGCACAGTCACAATCCTGGTCCCAGCATGCATACAGCTCGCTAACACAGAGTCCTCGCCGCGCATTTGGAGCCTCCAAACCCCGCCGCCCAGCTTAATACTACCTTTAACCCTCCTTGTCCTTGCATCAAAGATCCTTAACCATTCATCATACGAACCCGTCAAGAATGTCCCATTACCTCTATCCAGTATGGCTGTAACACCAGCCTGATGTGTCTTTTTATCCCTCCATAATTGCGTTTTAGCCTCCAAATCATACAAACTTAGTACTGAATCATCCCCACCGGAATATAACCCCTTCCCATCAGCTGTGAATTCGCATGCCCACGCCTCGAGCTCGTGTGGTGAGTATTGGTATGTGATTTCCTTAGATTCAAGAGAAAAGATGCCCACTTCACCGTTAGATAAGGTGAAAGCTAGGTGCTGTGCTGTAGGAGAAAAGTTAACGGATAAGAGTAGAATGGATGCATCGAAGAGGGCGTGGTGAGAAGATAGGGTTATGGTGTCGTTGGAGATGTGGTAGAATGACAGTGTTCCGTTGGATTGAGCGACAGCTAGAACTTCTGGTGAATGCGGTGAGAATTTGATGTCTAGGATTGCGTGGGTTTGCTGAGATGCCATTAGGTTCCTAAGGTATTTATTAGAAGGAGGGAAGGCAAATTGGGAGGTGGGGAAGTGATACAGTTGTCCCTCCTCATCCATTCGATAGAGCAACAAACTTCCGGTTTTCTTCCCCTCAGTTGACTCAGCATCTTCATTGAGGAGATAGGTCCCGACAACAACACGCCTCTCGTCTTGAGGAAAAAACAACACACACGAAGGGGGCAGGGAGGTAAAGGTTGTGAATGAACTCTCGACCGACGACATTAGGGAAGTTTCATTTGGAGGGGTGAGGCTTGGCGGTGACTGGGGGAGGAAGGGAAATAACGTTGACGCCCCAAGATTAACTTAAGCGACCCAAAAGCAGGCAAATCACTGGCATCTACGAGTAACCCTATCGCATCCCAACCATTCGTCCGCTCCTCGTCCATTCGCCCGCTCCTCGTCCATTCCCCTTCCGTCCATCAATCGATCATGAGTTTCATAGCTCCCTTAACCAACGTATTCCGCCACACCTCGCGCATAGCTACCTTCCGAGGCGTGGGAAAGCTGAGTACGTTATCTTGGACCCAACTGCCCTGAATACTGCTGACAGGTTCAGAGAAACCAGGATGCGCTGCCTCGTTTTCTACCAATTCCCGATGCTGGTCCGAGAAGGCTGCAATTGACCGTGAGACCGAAAAACTTGCCGATGGGGTTGAGGGCGAGGGTGTGATTTGTTGGCAGGTATTACTCTCTTCTAAAGCTCCCGTTTTGGGAACAGTCGCAGCTTATAGTTGCAGGATGGTGAAGACGTGGAGGACTTCTTAACTAGATGCGCACCGTCGAAATTACAAGGAAAGTCGCGAATAGCTATCAAGAATCCTTGGGACATTGAGCGCTCTGAAGGGAATGTCGAGGCTGCTATGGCGATGCTTGAGACACCGCTCCAGGAGGCCATCAGAGACTGGAATGCCATTATTGCTGATGACACCCTGAATAAGGTGATATTTACTGTCAATCTTCCGTTTGTTGACCGACTAATACAATGCTTCCTGGCGGTAGTCGGCTAAATCTCTCAAAAAAATCGAACATTGTGAAAAGCTAAAGGAATTGATACTTGAAACGGCAGCTCAGTACGATGTTGTTGGTGGGAAGGTTTGTTCATCTATCTTGTCAATGGTTCTAAGGGGTTTCTAATTGGTCGACAGTGGATCGTAATCGCAGGGTCAAATACAGTTGATTTTCAATGGTCTAGAGTTGCTACTGGAACTTATGACGGGATATTGGGCACCAAAGCGGAGGTCACGGGGAACAATGGAATGGGGATCCATGTTATATTTGTCTACACCCCAGACTTTAGGGATTTGAAAGATACCAAAAGAGGTGAGCTTGTGGGATTCACTAGATAATTCAGTGCCTGTGACTGACGTGAAAAGTTCTCAACGGGCTTCAGAAAGCTTTCCAATGGAAGCCTAGGTCTATTGCGTATAAGCCTGGTAAGGAGCTCCCTGAACGATCAATTTTAAGCTACTAAGCCGGAGTTAGTGATATACTCTCTTCTAAAAATAGCTACTGAGAATCCCTACCATCTGAGGCCAGCGATAATCACTTCAAAAGAACTTGAGGAGATGGAGGAATGAGGGCATAAGATAGTGAGTGGCGGTAGTAGAAATTCGCTGGGTGAATTGACCCATTGCCTAGGAGGTGTTGTGTGTACTTTAACTTTACTCTGAATTCAGTGGGATATCTAAGAGCTTGAAGGCCTCGTCAGCTCTTAAGTTTGATATGTATTATGCTCTTATTCAAGGACACGTTCTTAGCCATCTCATTTTCCTCGCGTCACGCCCACATTGAATTATTTCCGCTCATTACCGGCACAGCCTTCATCTGCCGACATGCCTCCAAAGAAAGAAAAGAAAGAACAGGTCACTGGAGATCAAGGTCATCTTCTCCCTCCCTCGTAACCGCCTCTGAGAAGAACTAATCACTCCAGTTTTACTCTACTGACAGTAGACGCTGTGACAGCCAACAGTCTTGTGCTCGAATATCTTCGTCAACAGAATCGGCCCTATTCTGCTATTGGTGAGTGCTAGATTATTTAAAGGTTGCATTTGCATAAAGAAGACTCATCACTGTTTTTTTCCAGAAATTAGTGCAAACCTTCATAATGCTGTTACCAAACGTTGGTTCACTATTGCCCCCCTCCCTTAAAATGGGGCAAAGCAGATATGTGCGTGTGAACGCCCAGAGCTAATTCGATTCATAGCTGCTGCTACCAAGATTCTCAAGGAGCTGGATGAGAGGGGTGAGATTGAGGGGAGAGCTTCTGGGAAGCAAGTTGTCTATCACATCATTCAGGTTCGCCCCGCCGGTCCCGAGCCCGGAAATCACTGACGATCCAATAATTAAATTTATCGGCTTGAAGGATCCGAAGGACATTGCAAGCCCCGAAGAGCTCAAGGCCATGGATACGGAAACTGAGGGTGTGAAATATTTTTAATTTTGCCCCCCCTTTTGGGAACACCTTGGTTGGCTAATGTGCGAGCCATGCCAGCTGTCAAACAAGAAATTGGGGGTCTGAAGGCTGAGCTTAGAGCTCTCCACTCCACCCTGAATACTCTCAAAGCTGCCCCGACTACGGCTTCGCTACGTGAGACTGTTGCCTTGCTGGAAGCCGAAATCCAAAACTTGCAAGTTCAGTTGGAACCGCTTCGCTCAAGCGCTGTTAAGCCTGTTCCCGCGGGGGAGAAGGCTGCTATTTCAAACGAACACACCAGGCTTCAGAAGATACTCAAAGGGAGGAAGAGTCAGTTCAAGGAGTTCTGGGACGCCATCTGTGATGGCTGCGTCGACGTCGATCCTAGTGACTTATGGGTAAGTGATCACGCTGTCCCTCTTCCCTGGGTCAGGCCTTTTATCCCCCTTGCTGCTCTTCTCTACCTCTAAATGCCGTGAAAAATCATATCCATCCAGTCTCTGCTCTTTTTTTTTTTTTTTTTTGATCAAAATATTTTTATACTTTCGGACCTGTCGAAATTGTTCTGAGCTGCAGACAGGGAGTGACCTTGCGTGAATCATTGGTCTGTGTTTTATGGAAGTGTGTATGCTATGGATTCGTTTCTTTTTTACAGCTCAGTCATCTGGCAGCATGTTCTGCCTTCCCCAGACGTGTTATGTTCGTCCCACTCGATTGGGAGGATTCAGTTTGAACATGGGACGATTCTTTTCCTTGTCGCACGGCTCTGGTCTTCTCTTGCACTCTAGTACCTGTGCGTGTGCACATGCAGAAGCTAATCCTGGTCTTTTTTTTTTTCTACTAAAAGGAGCGCTTGGGGTTGGAAGAAGATCCTTGAAGAAGGTGTAGGAAACGCCATGAACGAAATGGGAGAGGCTTAAACTGACTGGAAGGATTCGGTTCGGTTCGGTTCATATCATGTTATGATGTGTAACATTCGTGGAAATCTTATTTCGTCGACTCTGGTGCCGTGGTGAGGATGGTATGGGCAAATTAGATGTCTTTAAACAAAATAAAAAGGATATAAAATAAAAAATGGGTGCCTTGGGTAGACTATTGTAGATGCGAAGGGATTTGAGGAGGTGCTTCTTGTGGCACAGGGAGGAAGCATCCGAGACATGGGGAAGTGGTGGTTGCGGAAGTTGGTGGTGGCACAATACTCGGGGCATGGAAGTGATGGGTGAGGAGCACATTTGCTTTTTCCATTTGCTGCATGGTAGGTTAGCGAAGTTCCATTATCAAGCCCCGTTTATGTCCGCTCCCGCACATGGGACATTGATGAAGGAGGGGTCAGCTGAACACGAGGTGTGAGGATATATCCGCGTAACTATGGCCGCGAGGAGGGGCACTTCAGATGACAAGGAGTATTTAAAATGCTGAGACATCAATACAAGTGAGTTGATATCATAGAACGAGGTAGTATACAGGTACAGTACATGTAGCATTGGCATTTGCAGAAAAATAGCTTTTGTTTGGAATACTGTATCAGACGGTGCGGTTATGATGGTGATAGTCATATCTTTTTTCCCATTTTGATAGTGATACGGTAATGGGAACTGCGAGTTTTGGACGACCAAATATGCACCTGCCGTCTTCTGTATCAGGCATTATCTCCATAACTGGAGCATATTATTTTAGGAGGTTGGCGCGGCAATCTATACGGGACGGTAATGCTTGGATTCCATATAATGGTTAGGTGTAGAACTGTGCGGATTCGGATTCGGACAGGCTCACCATATTCGAACGCTCGACAAACGCACCGGTGAATATAAGTAAGGAAACATACTCTCTGTCATGATGCGAAGAGTGTATGATTAGGAAAGGGGGGTTTCGCCGGTATTCCTGACCTCACGATACGATTGGAAGACAGGCTGGTAACGCGTTCAACACTTTTAATGAGAGATAATCATCCGGTACACTCCCCACATCATTTTGGAGAGGTGGGAGGGTGCTTAGTTGGCAGACAGACCAATGCTGCATGCATGGTCATCTCGGCCTTTTGGCAGGATGGTCATCTGTATGATTCTGATGTGCGGTATGTGCTTTGTGGGGAGGATGGTGGGAAGGGTGAAAAAAAAAATGAAATAAAATGAAAATGAGATGAGATGAAGTTTGGACGAAAGCCGTGTTCTATGTTCAGATGGCTTGTTCGGGAGGTTCCAGCCCTAGGGAGACGGCGCCGGTATGGAACTTTCTGCCGACCCATCAGGTTTCTTTGTTTCATTTTCCTTCTACTTGCTCTCTTCTATTTCTCTGAAGCTCCATACCGGTGGCTCAGCCATGATGTGAGGGACCTTTTTTCTCCCCATCTGAAGTGAGCTTGTGATGTTTGACATCCTTGCTCCACTGGCGCTCTGGAAAAACTGGCTAGGCTCCACAGCTGCGATTTTTTGTTAAATTCAAGTGATGATTGGTTTATGGTTCCCTAAACTAGAAAGTTGCACTTGGGTCCTGTACTATGGCGTTAAGGATCTAAGAAACATCTGGCGTTTGGCGTGTTTCGATATCGATCGTCATCGTGGAGTTGGACGTCCCCGCTGGTGCCCTTGTCAGAAGGGGAGAAGAGCTGCTGTTTGCTTTTCTGAATGGAGTATGATGCCCAAGTAAGTCGACACCTCTTGGCCCAACCTAATGGAGAGCCGGCCGACGAAATGAGCTACAATCTTTATTAGAAACTTTTCCTAGGGGGATCTTGGTAGTTATGGTTGTAGATCCCAAGATGGATATTTGACGAACCTCTTATTTCCTCTTCTATTTTTCTCCCTTCCTTCTCGTTCTCCCTTCTGACGAGCTCAACTAAGCCACAGATAGAAAGAGATGCCTTGCGAAAAGCTGTCCGGTGTCCATAAAGTATTTGTGGGTGTGTCTGAGACCTATCATCTCTTAAGTTAGTCCTGTTGGTCATCCGTACAATAAAACCTCGGTCTACTACCTATCAGCTCTTTCTCCTTCTCTCCCTCTCCCTCTTTCTCCTTCTCCCATTCCGCATAACACCTTTATTGGACTTTTGTACTTCCACTTTATTTTTTATTTCATAATTTTTCATTTTCGGACGCCCCCCCAATAGAAATCTTCCCATTACCATAGGACCTTCTATCCAACCTGCCCTCATCCCGGACTCGTTTGGGGAAGTTGATCAGGAAATAGTTTGAAGGAGTGTTTCTTTAAGGGTTTGTGTTTTTTTGTTTTTTTTGTTTTGTTTGGTTGGGGTTGGGAGTTGTCGCGATCTACGGTAAGATTTCGAGATTAGATTGGATTGGTTGGTGCTTTCTTACCGATACATTACGGGTTTCCCGAGAGAGTCCTGCGCTGTTCCTATTCTGGGTTTCACCCCTCATCGGATTTCCCCTCCTCAAACGTTCAGGCCTGGATAGGCCCCTGCCCCGCCAACCCTCTGAGCCCTACAGAGCAGACAATTGACTGGTTGTTCATCCGTCCTGTCAGTCGTCAGTTCTGTTCCTGAACGCACGCCCTGAGCCCTTCCTACTCGTCCGCCGGCCAGCCTTAGCATTTTCTTGTGCCTCCTGCCAACTGACAAATAAGCAAAAGAAGAGGAGGAAAAGAAAAAAAAAAGAAAAAAACTTCTCCCTCTTTCTCTCCTCCATCTTTTTCTGTGACGCCAAAACCTTAAATCTACCGCCGAGGAGTCAAATACGGAGAGATAAAAGACGCAGCAACAGGAAGACATTCTTTCTGAACGGTCGTCGAGGTTGTTGCAACCTCCTCTGTCGAGCCAGGACCGTCTTACATCCTAGCCGGGAACCACACCGCCGATTTGATCCAATCGTAATCCAATGGCTGCGACTCCCTTCGTCCCTCAGGAGCAGCAACCTCAACCCCAACAGCAGCCTCTTCTCCCACATCCGCAACCGATGAGCACCCCTCCTGAGCAACCTAACATGTACAATTCGGGTAGCAGCAATCCATCCGGATCCAATTCACAGGGTCATTCCCGTCCTGGCAGTGGTCGGAGGAGTATCTCGGCCTCGCAGCCTCTCTCCGGACAACTACCCCCCATTCAAAATGGTAATGCCGTCACAGGTGCTGCACCAACGCCGGTCCCACAGTCGCAGTCACACGCCCAGCCTCCGGGTATCCCAATAGGCCCTAATATGCCGGCTTTCGACGCTTCAAGAAGTCCTCCTAGTAGCAAAAGTACTATTCCTGAGTGTTGTCAGTCGTTACAGTAAGGCTTAATCATAGCTGACCTTGCGAAATAGACCTGAACCACGTGCCCTGCAAATTTTTTAGGCAAGGGACTTGCCAGGCTGGAAAAGCTTGTCCGTTTTCCCATAGTATGGATCCAACGTCAGATCAAGCGCCCTGCAAATATTTTTCAAAGGTACTTTGAGGGGTCCCTTTCCCGCCACGAGAGGGCTAACCAATTGCTTTCGTTAGGGCAACTGCAAGTTTGGGGTTAAATGTGCACTTGCTCATATCCTTCCAGACGGCCGTCGCATAAATCGCCCAGCATACAACAATAACAATCATACCGGTCATCTCCAGTTCGGACGCATGGACACTAGTCACACAAACCACAGGTCCGCGCTGCATAACTCCTTACTCCAAGCTAATATGTTACCTCACCATACCCCTAACCATTCGTTTGGAGGCCAAGACGACTTCCCCGGGCTTACCAGTCATCCTAGTGGTCTTGACTCCAATCTCCCTACGTCAATTTTGGATTCTCGATATGGGTCTCCGCGAGATGATAGCGCTTTACCGATGTCACCCCTTGCCTCGTCTCAACGGACTCTCGGGCCTCTAGATGCAACACTCCCAGCTTCCTTTGATAGGCACGAGTATTCAAAGTTCGCTAGGTTTGGTCCTTATGCGTCCTCTGTTCCAAGTAAGTTTGGTATGGACTCTCCACCGCCATCGTTACCTAGCAATACACGCCCGGCAGTGCTTCAATCTCTCTACATGTCTGCATATGGAAGAGGAGGAGGAGGGAATGGAGAGGATGATAACAATCTAGGCGCGGATTTGTCTCATTCCCCTCGTGCTGATACAGAGGATTCACTGGCCCCTATAATTATGCATTCCTCGCTCTCTGCTAGACGCACGAAACTTTTGTCATCGAGCTACGCCAGGCCCGAAAATATGGAGAGAATGTTGGGCGAATTTACCCGGGAGCGGTTGCCGACAGATCCAACCGGTGACGGGGACTTTGTATTTGAGGAGGATTTTGTTCCGAACAGCCTCCAAGAGCTTCTTACACCGGCTGAGCGCAATAGGAGGCTTTCCAGGACAGATGAGGAGGGCGTTTCTAACTTCCGGCATAGCCTCACGGCTCCTGGCACGCCCGGGGACTCTATGAACGTCATTGGATCCCCGCCTGTTGGTTCCCCTGGGGGTCCCTCTGGATGGGGGCCGATTGTGATGAGACATAAGCGTGACGAGGACCATGCTCCGACATCCACCCTGGGCCATGTTGGCTCTCCTCTCAGAAACTCCTATCAGCAAGGGAGCGAGCCAAGTCCTACCTTCCGCCCGCTTTGTAGACCAACCTCTGGGGATGTCTCACCATTCCCTGGATCTCCAAACCGCACGAGTTCCGGTATCTCGGCACTCACCCAAACACTTCAGCGTGCCCGCCTCTCCCCTAGAAGCGACCCCTCTGGCTCTGGAGAAGTGCCGACCCTATCGAAGGCTCTCGGCTCTAACGGCAAGCATATGGAGCGTGTAGTCTCTAACCCTCAAGCTAATAACGGCAAAACTGTTGCTCCTATTGATGAGGAGTCCGACACTCAATTTCCAATGGAAGAAGAGGAATATTCGGTCTCGCCTCGCCCAACCATTAGCTTTGGCAGCCTTGGCGCTATTGGGCGTGGGTCGGGCTTAGGCCTCGACGTCAGTGAACGGCAGTGGGAAAGCTTTGGCACGGGTGGCGCAAAAAAGTTTCATTGAATTAATATGGTATAGGTTCGTTGTTTATGAAAATTTTCTATTATTTGTTTCCTTTTTTATGGATTTCTTCCTTATTTTCCAAAACAAAAAGTAACATTGATTTTTTTACATTATTTTTTTCCCCTCTGCGTCCTTACTTTTTCGTTCCTTCCTTGTGAGACAGAATTCGGATACCCTGGCATATCTTTCGAAATCCTGGCAAAATGGTAATCCTGTTACTGGGGATTATGGTGTCTATTTGAGACGAGTTGTTTGCGTGGGATATTGGGGCCTTTTTTTGTTTCTTTCTCATTTACTACAGAAAAAATCTGGGCATTTAAAAATCTTGTGTTTTCTTCTGGAAATGGTTGGAGTTATTGCTTGTTTGGATTATTTTTTTCTTCCTTTCTCTATTTCAGCCTGGAACATGTAATTCAGTCTCTTTTATGCTGATACAGTGAGTGCTACCTACACGATGGATGTCTTTGTAAGGTTGAAGGTAGTGTACACGCGGGATAGAGAAAAGAGTGGGGAAGGGTATAAGATGGGAAAGCGGAAACAAAGGGAAGGGATAGCAGGGTGCGGGGGTTACAATGTCCATGTCTAACGATATTTATTTTTCTCTTGGCTTTCTATTTCTCTTCCTACCTCTTTCCGTTGGTTAACGGAGGTGTTAGAAAATATTCCCTTTACTTGGGGTTCCTTATTATGTTCTGTATAGGCATCGGGCGCTGGGTTGCAGAGCAGTACTGCACTTTATTGCGCGGTAGTGTACTGTTATTGGCATATTTATACTGTAGATGATTGATGTTTATAACGTACGTAAAAACAAAATAGGCAGCGGAAAAGAGAAACATGTGTCCAAGTGAGAAGCTAAAACAATCTAGCAATGCCATAAAAAGGGGGAAAGGTTCATTTTTAATTTTTAATTTTTTCTCCTAAATTACGATCGAGAGGGTGAGTGAGAGAAGAAGCGAATTATGGTCCACAGTCCACCCGAGTGATACCACGTGAACATTGATCTTGATAAAGTTAATCGGTCAACAACCTCCTCAACCGGAATCCCAAAACTGGCGGAATCTGCGAGTAATTCTGCCAACTGAGCTCCTTCCCGTACTCCACCTTCTCTCCGGCAAATGCCGGCTCGAGCAAGCCGTCCATGACGAACCCGTTCTTGAAGAACACGCTTAGGATCTCGTGCAGTGGGCGGTGGAAGTAGTACTATCGTTGAGGAAAAAAAGTAAGAAAGAAACATTATATGTCATTGCCTTTTATGAGAGAAGGGGAGGGATGGGGATTACTTGAGTTTTTGGTTGGCCAGGAAGGGCTTCGCCTTTTGTGGGCGGGATGGATAGGTACCTGTTCACGTTTATGCTGTAGAGGGATCCGATACGCCCGGTTGTGGGGTCTTCTGCTACTGAGATGTGCCTGCTGGTGCCGGAGGAGTTGAATGTTGGGTGCATTATTGTCACAACGAAGCTGCATGTTTGTGTTAGAGGGTTGGTTAATAGGTAGTGGGGGTTTGGGAGGGATACCGGCCGTTGCGCTTGAGTAAGCGTGGGAGTGCATTTGCCAGAGGTTCTAGTGTTGATATGTCCTATTGCTCAAGGACTCAATTACAGCTTTCAATGTAGGGGGTATGATGTGATAAAACTATACCATCAAAGCCATGTTACCTACCCCCACCATCGCCGATTAGCCCTCTGCCCCCCGCGGTTTCAAGAAAGAAAACCTACAAATAACCCCATCAAACCCCAAATGCTCGCCCGCCAACGTCACAAGCCCATCCAACTCCCTTTCACTCGTGACATCCAACCTCATGTACCGCACACTACACCCGGCCTCCTCCCCAGTCCTCTCCCTCGCGATCTCGACCATATTCTCTGAAAAGTCCGTCGCAAGTACATGACTCCCCAACTCGGCCATCTTCCTCGCGAATATCCCGTTCCCGCAGGCGAGTTCTAGGATGTTCTCATCCGGGAGTGGGGAGAGTAGGGAGAGCGCGGTGGGCGAGACTAGATGCTTGTAGAAGCAATTGCCGGTCGTGCCGATCGCTGCGTCCCAGGTTTTGGCGTTTGCGTCCCAGATGTCTTGGTGGAGGTGGGGCTGATGTTGGATGTCTGCTGTGGTAGGGGGCGGGAGAGCGGGGGAGGGGGGAATCTGAAGGTGGGTTTCTTCTGTGGACATCGTGCGAGTTTGGGAGTGGGCAGAGGTTAGTTGCGGATGGGAGGTACAGTAGGTAGGTAGGTAGGTAGGTAGGTGGTAAAGCAGGATATCTAGCTGTTTATATCCTATCCTACCCTCTCCCAACTATAATGAGAAACATGAGCAAGACCACCGTACCACACTTACTCACTTCACCCCGCTGTATGGTCTCATTGCAGGGCAACCACATGCAGCTTACTCCCCTCCTAGCCTACCCACGCATAATGTAACGCCTAGATCACCAAGATTCGGTAACCTCGGAAACTTATTCCTTTTCAGTGTTTTTTATGCCTCAATATTTTCCCCCTGTCCGACCTAGCGCTGGGCCGACGGAGTCGGAGAGCTCCTCACGAGTGAGGTGTTGTGATTTTGCGGTCTTGGCGAGGCCAAGAGGGTTAGAAGGAGTCATCGTTGCGGGTGAGATTAAAGGTTGCCCTATGAGTAAATGATTGGATACGATACGGGATCCTTCAGGTTGGAGAGTGGAAATTATAATGGGAGGAGTTCTCGGACCGAGTTAGGGAATGAATGGATGCAATAGGAGGGTTGGGTAGAGTCAGAGGGGTGTAAATTTGGTCGAGTTTCGCATCAATTTAGGATGGGTTAGGCTTTAGTCGAGTTTCCCAGGATAGTGGAAACAGAAGAGAGATAGGAGCATTCGTAGGAGGGCGGCGTCCGAGGGGGGGGGGTTGTGTTTAAGAGAGGAGAAGAATTATTACAACTCGAGCAAGAAAGTAATCAAACCTTCTCCTATGGGATAATATTGTACATGAACTGTTACCGTCATTCTGTATCACTCGCTAGAGATTCCCGATGTGCAATAGCTACTAAAGCGTCAATTTCGGTTTGCGGAGAGTTGAGGGCATGGCACAACTCAGGGCTCATAGCCTTGGGAGCAGGTAGGTCGTTTTGGCGATCGATAGTGAAACCTATCTTGGCCCCGCCGCACTTCTCTAGGAGCTTCGGAATAGTATCTGGACTTTCTAGCCTTGAGCACAAGAGCGACAGTGGCATGTCGATGTAGACCAGACTGCAGAAGCCGCGCCGTTGGTCTTTCCGAGCCATCCGCCTGAGCATCAATGGTAGTATTCAAACTGCTTGTTCCTCCTAACCGTTGTGACGTGGTTCCTGAAGGATGTTATTGGCAAAGGCAATACTTCAAGATCTACCTTGATTATTAGCTCTCTTGTATCGCTCTTGTTCTGCTACCCCACCCATCGCAGGCCTTACCCTTGCCGGTATGGTCTAGAGTCGGATTCTATGATACCACCTCGCAGCATATCTGATTTGCCTTACAGCCTTGTTGAGGAAAGTTAGGTTCTTCAATCTCCCAGTTCCTGCAAGGTAGGATTTCTTAAATCTCTTGACCTCCCTGACGGATTGTTCAATAATAACTCGGTTTGACTCTTGCTAATTATATTAGAACTAATTGTTTCTTGACATGTTAACCACTAACTTTACACAGGCTAGGTACTTTCACACCATACCCCTACAGGAACAAATACTTATCCTGCCACCTTTGAACTTTCGCTTGAGGTTAAGGACAACGATGTTATAATATCCATTAAATATTTAATTATTGTAGGAACCAGAACATCCTTAAAGGAGGGAAAACTATAAACATTAATCACTGACAGCGAACAGTGGAGCTCTTGGTGTGCTGAATATCAGTGATGGAAAAAAATGGTTTTGGATGTGGGAAAGAGGGCATTTGGAGAGAGCTACGAGTTGCAAACGTCCCGCTGAAGCCCGTCTAGCATGCCGGGATTAATAAGTTTTTTAATAGGTAAGTGTAATGACGCCAAACTCACCACTTATTATCGCCTTGTTCGAGGCATTGCATTTGGTTTTCAAGCCTGGTGTCGAGAGTAATTCGGCTCCCATTACTAAGTCAAAGGTAGTCAGCAGGATAGAAGTTGGTACAGCGAGCAGGGATAGTTGATGATGAGAGAATCCTGGTACTCTGGTCACTACCATACTTCAAGGCGAGTGCAATGTTACCTGCGTCAGCTCCACTAGACCTCAAGGGAGTCCTAAGTGGCCTACTCCTTCTATGGTGGTCTGAAAGTCTGTGATCTTCAACGCAGTACATGGCTCAAGATATCCGTTGATTCAGCCTTCTCTCCTTTTATCTTTCTCTTCAGCCTGGCTTGCTAGGGATGCCTCATTTCTGCCAGGTTCAGGAGTTAGGATGGAAGGAAGAAAGAAATCTGATTAAACAGATTGTCCGAGGATCAGATCAGGCTTCCTGATGGGCTGCACAGTGTTATACATAAGTACTATAGATAGATACTAAGTGCCTAACTAGTTATTACCAGTACCTTAGGAGAATTTCAAACAACTTTATTCACAAAAGCACAGCCCCCTATTACTGCCCGAGGCCTATGAGTGCCATTTGAATACAGCGAATGCTTCAAAATAAGTTATTAGCCACAAATTAGGTAGTCTCTAACCAAGCACCTTGGCTCATCTACCATAAGCAAGTGCCAGCTTTCAAGACAAGAGAGACACCTACAAATACGGCGCTAGAACATGACACGTCCTTGCGACTCCCATAGCAGAACGTTGTTATGAATATCTTGAATTCTACTATAATATTATTATGGTAGAGCTCTAGCTTAGAATAAGGGATGCGATTGGTTACGCCATTCTTCCCGATGCTTCCGGGAGATTTTCTTATTTTTATTCGACTAATTCAGTTTCTCTATTGAAGGCTACGAGTAGCATCGGATGATCTAGGGTTCCTACCCGAGTGATGATATGTGCGTAAACTCTCATAAAGGATGACGAGAATTCGAACTCTAGATGTGTTAGTATTATGTGGAGCCAATATTATCCAATTTTGTTAAGGTGGCAAACACTTCGTTCCAGAGGGTAGTGATGTCTATCTTAGAAACACTCACCATTGTGTTTCTTTACGATAATGTCTCATACTTAGCTCAAGCCCGAATTTTTTCAAGTTACCCTCACTACTGCACTTATCTATACTACCGCTCTACCCGTCATAGAGCTCGTGACAGCGCTCTCTTCCTCTCCTCGAAAAAAACAAAACACTCCTGTTTTGTTCCACTACCCACTCCAGGTAATTATCAGCCCCCTCCATTCCGGCCGAATTTACTATTTTCAAGCACCTATCGTATTCAAGAGACCATCTTTCACCCGCCCCGGACAGCTATTTGTCTGGCCTTCTAGCCACAGGTGGTCCCCAAATTTTCACCTTCCCATCACCAAGCCCTCGAAAAGCAAACCTTCATTTTGACTTCAACTCAATCACCAAACATCAGCTTCCCAAGCGAGCCCCACACCCAACCAACATTTCATAATGTCCACCAAAACCGAAACTCCTAGCACCATCGCCAAAATGCTAGTCACAGCGCTCCTCAGCGTCATGTTATTGATGATCAACAGAATTCCCACATCTATGATCGGGTATCTCAGAGTCCTCATTCCTCAAGGCATATCCCCAGAAAGGCCCATCTCATATCGCGTTGATATTCTCTTTTGGGGTAGCGTCATCATTTGCCTCAATTACATGAAACCTTATTACGATAAACTCATCAAGCTCTTCGAATCTGTGGGCGCAAGTTTTGCCGCGTGGGAATTTACTTACGAATTGTTAGCACTTAGTGAGCAAGAAATGTCAAAACTAGGGGGCTTGCCTGGCATTTTTACTTTTACAGGGCTTGACTCAGGGACCCCAAGCATCTCACCAAGAGATATTGATAGCTCCTCATTGGCTGAAACACGAGCTGCATCTATTACAGTACCAATAGAGTCATACACCCCTGGTTTCACGATGAAGGAAGCCCTGACTCCAGCTAGAGGGCACTCACCCTCTTCTCCCAGCGCAAGCGAAGAACAAACAGCCACAAAGTGTGGCTCTCCCAAACCTAGAGAGAAGTTGCCCAGAGAAAAATCCCCATTGGACAAGAAGACCGCAGATATTGGCCCTTCGTATGCTGGAGCCCCACCGACACTGCCACCGACACTCCTCCGCTCCCTCAGGTGGCATTCCCAAGGAAAGTATCTAGACGGGACACGCATCCCTCCAAGACGAAAACAGAACACATATACAGCCGAATCCCCAAGTACCCCCAAGAAGGCTGCCACTCCTTCCCAAGGAGGAGTAAAGACTGCAACTTCTAAGAAGAATAAGCAAAGAGTTGAGAGAGAGGAACCTGATATCAGTGACCTGCTCTCCCCTGAAAGCAGATCACCACTCACCTCCGCACTACCACAAAATACTCCCAGCAGGCAAGCTACCTTACCAACAAATGACCCTCTCACACGGGCAGAGTCTCTCACACCACCCCCCTCATCGCCACGCCCGCCCGCCCGCCGCCGGCCATTACACAAACGCTTAGAACAGCTCATCTCCTCACACAATAGGAAGAGCCTAAGTAGCCGGGATCCAAACCCCAGCGCTAGCAACGGTAGGCTCCCCGAGGACGAAGATACAATCATGCAAGAGGTGTCCTTGTTGGACTCCAGATACATTTCTAATGCTATGGGTAGCTGGGGCACCACACGGGAGCCTGTCAGCAAGGAAGAAATGGTGGTTGCGGTAAGCACAAGTTGGAGTAAAGATCAAAAGACAAGTTTGAACAACCGGGATTATTTAGACGGGGTATCGGAGGAGGATGTCCTCCGAATTACGAACTTATGGGCAGCTGGACTGTTGGAAGTTTGTGAGAGGAAGTTAGGAGAGGTCATACTTTAGATAGAGGACAGCTTGGATGGTGTGAGTAGGTTTACAGTCATGGTGTGATCAGTGAGGGGCCTCCGAATGCCAATAAACTCCTTCTTTGTATTGCCAAGTGTAAGTTAGCTCTTTGTGAATCTAAATGCATTGGAAAGGGAGATCTATGGGGTTGAAAGGTAACAATCTTGGCCCACTAGCTCAACTTTCGATATATGATATCATACCAGATAGCTGGCCCAAGCTCAGAAGTCCAACTAAAAAAAATCTATCAAACAAGCACTACACGAGCCAGAGTCACAAGTGATTCACCATGACAACAGCCACATTGAAAACCAAAGCATCTACGATAGGATTCCAAGATCCAACCTGATTAGACAATCGTCAACCCCATAATACCCTACAGAAAAAACAAAAACAAAATACTCCTCCCCTTCCATATTCCACTCGTACAAAGTCCTTAGTGTCACATCCTACAGTACTCAACCTAACTCCAATCACAAGACCAACCACAGTAATCCACGCCCTTACACCACAGTTGCAAAACAAATATTATTGTATCATACAAATGAGTAACCTGGCACTGTGACATTCTGATCATTTCCTATGTTAGCAAGTACGGCTCTCGGCATTATTCTAACAAAAGTCAATTCTGGAGAGTTATATAGGTAGGCCGCCCCCTAAAATCAACTTGAGAATATATGGGGCTCAGGCTACTCGGATGTTAGCCTTACCCCCCGGCTATAGATCACATCCTCAAACTGCACACCCCAGAACGCGTTCCATCCCAGCGGCAATGCAAATTCCAGCCTGTCTCAGCCACGAAGGAAGGCAGAAGATAAATGAGCGGGTGATATGCCGTGAACGACGAAAAACACCTCAAAGGGGAGCGGGCATTGCAGGGGTAAAACCATATATATGTATAATTAGCAGAGCCCTATCTAATATCTCCGGATACCATGTTACTAGTTTTATAGACAAATTTTCCTTCCTTCCTTCAGCCACCTCCATGCCCTCCCTCCCAACCTCCAGCCCAGCACTCTGCGAACTCTGCTGAACCTTCTGCTCCCTGACTAGCTTCCTTTCACCAGCGCTCACTGCAAGATAAGGGTACAATCCTTACTTCCGCATTTCCCTTCATCGGAAGTTCAACCCAACACCCCCAACCCCCGAACCTCGCATCCCTGCTAACGCATGGTTATACCTTCAGGCTTCCGATCCCAGAACACTGTTTATTTATATCGTGAGAGTTAGATGCATTGTGAGCACTAATATAATAGCTCCCAACAGTCGGCCAACCCATAATCGTAGTCGGGCCAATGCCAAGAGCTCGCTCACCCTGCTCCCTACAGCAGAATTGCCCACAGGTGAGCCCCTTGCCATCACGCTCGAAAGGATCCCGCTCAGAGACCGTATACACGGTTTTTCTATTGGCGGAAGTGAATCCATGTAGTTAATTCTTTATATGTCTCCAACTTGAGTGGGGCATATAGGCTATTGTTGAGCGCTAGGGTAAAGAAAGGGTTGTTTGGCGGTAAAAACGTATTAAAGTAGACAGAGGCGGGGCGAGGTTCGCTTAAGAGAACCCTCCAAAACATACTCGAGTATGATACCATAAATCCGACGAAATTGAAAAAAAACCTACCCCGTGGTTTGGGTAAAGAGTATCATAATGTTTTACTTAATCACAGGGGTATCCCTGAGACAAGGGGACTTACCGGTACCTATCCGTATTCAAGAAGATAGCGCATAATAAGTTACAGCCGCACCCCGGTATAAGGAACGCCAAGAGTTCAAGTTTTTTTTTGTTCGTTATAACGAGGTTCCGGAAGGAAATCCCTTATGGAGAAAACCGTTTTTATATAGGAGCAGTGGTGAGAATTGCCCGAGGGTTCATTCGTAGTAACGAGGTTTCCCCTAATGTCCCATTAGAGAGGGGTGCCACTATGCACTTCACCCCTAATCCACTGCCCGAGTGATGTCTCATGATACTCTGGTACTCTTGGCATCTCTTGACACTCTTTGACTGGTCAGGTCATTGTCCAACCTTTCACAACATTATACAGAATGCTCAGACTTTAAATTCTACGACTTTACAATAATACTATGAGCGACGAGTAATAGGGCACATCAAGCAATGCATGCTTCCCTCTTGAAAATGCACCCCACACCCACCCAGGTCCCACAGCAGACTTCCAAAAATGTGGGAGTACTAGCACCTTTCAGGAGAATCTAACTTACTCCGGTTACCCATGGCCGACACCGCACCAGTACCCCTTCCTCCCTCATCCTCGCCCTCTCCGCTCCCTCCCACTCCTTAAAGTCCAAAGGAAAAGCGGGGGGGGAAACAATGGCAGACTTCTATGCAGGCTACATCTCCGGCGCCCTCGGGATCATCCTAGGCTCACCTCTAGACATCCTAAAGGTCCACTTGCAATCCTACTCCTACTCCTCCCCGCCTCCCTCCCCCCTCTCCTCCACACCGCTATTCCCAACAGTGACAAGTTACATTCGTGGTGCTGCGGCTCCGCTCCTCGGCCAGGGCGGCCTAAACGCAATTCTGTACTACACCTACAATCGCACGCTCTCCCTCCTTTCGACCCCACAGCTGCAGCAACAGCAATCGTCGCTTGCGAGGATATGGGTCGCCGGCGCTGCCAGTGGCGCCGTATCATTCGTGCTCAGCGCGCCGACCGAATTGGTCAAGGTCCGGGCGCAAATGCATCCTGGAAAGAGCAGCTATGAGGTTGCCCGTGGGGTTATCAGGAGAGAGGGAGTTAGAGGTTTGTATTTTGGAGGAGGGGTTACGGGGGTTAGGGATTCAGTGGGTTACGGGTTTTAGTATGCTATGCTCTCCGAGCGATCGCTGCCGTGGCTCCGAAATGGCTAATAAGGGGTATAGCTTCTTAGCATATGAGTATACGAAGCGATTGCTACGATATGAGGAAGTAGGAGGAGGGGAAGGGGGGAGCGGGGGCCCACAGATGGCTAGTATGAAGATATTGCTTGCAGGCGGTGTGGCGGGGTGTATTAGCTGGTTGTCGGTATATCCGCTTGATGTCATAAAGACCCGGGTTCAGGCCCAGGGCGAATGTGAGGGGTTGTTGGGTAAGAGGAGGCTTGGGACTTGGGCATGCGCAAAGAGCGCTTATGCCGAGGGCGGAGGAAGGGTGTTCTTCAATGGGCTAGGTGTCTGTATGGCTAGGGCGTTTTTGGTACGTCCCTTATGATCCCATGGTACAATAGTGGTGATGGGTTTTGGTGAGTGAGGGCTGATGATCACTTTTGTTTGCCGCTGGTAGGTTAGCGCTGTCCAGGTATGTGACTTAATTTGATTTAATCTGGTCCCAGCACCAATACTATATCCACCTTCCCAAAGATTAAAACGAATATACTAACGATAGTATCCGTAGTGGGCTATTTATGAATGGGTCTTTGAGAAGTTGAAATAGCGATTAGAGAATGTGGGCTGCTAAGCATTTTGGGATTACCACTAGACAATAGAAGCGAAATGGTTAATGCATACCCCTCCTGCATTATCGGAATCAGAATACGGTAATAAACTCGGAGCCGGTCTACAAAATAGGCAGGATGTCTTAGACTATACCTTTGATCACATCACACAATCATGGACTCACAAACCCCTTCTATTAGCAGACAAATTGGAAGTCATATCAAACACATCTTACAGGCTTAGAAGGGTATTATCGTATGATACAAAAACAACTAATTGAAATACGGGCATCATTAGATAGATGCAGCCTAAAGCGCAACTATTCCTTTGCCTCGACGCAAGAGAGCGACCTTCAACTCCCCTAGCGAATTCCCTTGGAAATAAAACAGAAGCAATATATGTAATAGGATATCATCAAAAGGAAAAATTGAACAGTAACCCAGCCGTCTGGCAAGTAAAACCTGCGTCGGACTCCTTGGGGACCAAAACATTGAAATCTAGTAGGACCAGAACAATCGGTAACACAACACAACCCTTTTACTTCCATTAAAAATTCTCCTTGCCCCTATGGATTGGTTAGTCAGGTCACGAAGAGTAGAAGAGGAATGCCGTACCAAACAAATGAAAACCCGGGCTCGGAATACTGATTGCACTTTACGTGCAATGTAGACCCGAGCGGTTTAGGTCCACAGAAGACTAAAGCAGCAATTAACACGTGCAACCCAAAAGAATTGGAATGGCGAAAACATACAAACTCCGACCTCTGCAGGCTTGTGGATTGATCGGATACTCTTGAATACAGTGTCCCAGTTAGGTCTTCCAAAGTTTGTAGGCGCTCGAAGACCTGTGATAGCATCCTTCTCGGCATTCGCATCGTTAATCATAATATTGGTGGCATCATCGGGCTTAATTTTGGCGGTAAGATAGGTGTGAATTTCGATGAGATGACCAATATCCTGAGCCTCAATAGCCAAAAGCAAAGACCGGAACCATTCGAAGGAGCCGAAATCACGGCAAATCCAGAAGAAGTACACCTTGTGGAGTCTTGTCTTCTTTTGAGGATAATTACTCCTGTACCAGATACTCTTCAAGATGGATGCGAAAGGCGTGACACCAATACCCGCCCCAACGAGAACAGAAACTTCGTATTTGAAAACGTCCTCAGATGCCGATCCAAACGGTCCATCAATGTAAACTGCAGGCAAAGTATTAGTAATGTTCTCTTTGCCCCTCTTTTAAGATTTCCAAGAATCGTACCCCTAGGCAAGACCCTACGGATAGCAGGGTCAACATCTTCCTTAGTATTCTTGTCGACACCAATAACTCTAGATTCTCTCCTTTTGGATCTCTCGGCACTGCCACCCTTCTTGTCGATATCACATCCTAGTGTCTTTCCCAATGCCTTAGTAAAGTTTCCAACCATGCGGACATGAACAGATATGTAGTCTTCCTCAGGAGCGCTAGTAAGAGTGAAAGGGTGATATTGCCAAATGGAAACCTCGGGGCAGCAAAGGAAGATATATTGTCCAGCGTTGGCCTTTGTGTGTTCCTTTTTGATCTGAATCTCCACCACGTTGCTAGGATGCTCGATAACCTTGCTGATATAGGTCTTGTGCTTTCCACGAATCTCCCTCATAATCCTTTCCCCGAGATACAAGAGACCCCCAAGCATCCAGAACTTCCAGAAAACACCAATACCGTCACAGAATGGTGGACGATCTGGCTTAATCATACAGAAGGCGCCATGGAACGACCAGAACAAGAAGAAAACGAGAAACAAGTGGTGAGAGTACCTATTAATAGATCAGCAAAATCGTATCCTGTAATCCCTCTTATGCATACGACGTACCAAAAGCGTTCAAAGTTTGCCCTGCGAGGTTTGTCCATAGCAGTAAAAGCCATAGCCATCAAGCAGAACATCATAACATACCCAGTCCAGCCCGGGCCGGAGGTAAAGTTAATCCGCAGCCACCCAAGGAAACCGAGCTTCTCTTTAATTGCAAGCTGTGCGAAGTTGTTCCAATGGGCAATTGTGTGAAGCCAGGAGAAGAAAACGATGGACCACGCAGTCACTACACAAACGTCAGTAATCGCTCCCGACAATAATCTCCATCAGTTAATTTACTCTTATGGAAAGTTATATTCTTGTCTGCAAACACGTTAGCCAGTGCCCAATATCCGAATTAAACCCATGACAAGCGTACCGAATTGGATGATCCCATTGAGTGCAGTCTGGCGAGCCATAGAGATTAAGTTACGGCACACAGCTATCCTTCCAATCAGTATCCACTTCCAACACATCCACCGCAAGGCACATACGTAGCAGGATAAGAGCGACATCGACGTGAAGCACAAGAGCTGAAGACCTCGCTATCGGCAGGGTAATACCAAAAAGAGCTCTTGGGCCGACGAGGTTGTCCTATAAATATTTAGCGTCAACATCCATTTACCTTCTACCAGAACTCAGACCTTCAGCGTGTAATGCAAAAAGCCAAAACCAAATACAAGCAAATGTAACAGCACGAAGACTGCGACAAAACTAGGAAGTTGTCAGCGTTGTTAGAAGCGAGGAGACAAGATGAAAACAGACATTCGCCGGTATCCTTCGTTCACCATCCTAGACTTGAAGTTAGCTCTTAAATACATTCAGCAAACATTGCCAAAGCAAGTACATACCAGCGGTCAATCTTTTGTTTCATCGTAAACCGTTTGTTCTCGCCGTGGGTAACATCTGGAGAGCTCATCTTGGCTGCAAGAGCCGGCCACCGAGACCTCTCGGACACCGTCCCTGAACGCTGAATGTTATTCATGGCTATCGCCTCTTCCCGTTGTTTGGGTGGAATTTTGGTGAAGCTGCGATCAACGCGCGGATGTCGGTCTGGAAATCGCTTGTATTGGGGTTAACCAGTGGTGTCCAGGGCCAGCTGAACCGTGAAACAGGATCCAGCAAGTTGACAGGGGAAACTTTTCGCAAAGACCGAGTATTGTTCGCCCGAAACGCTCTGCGTAGATTTGGTAAAGACGGCGAGCTTGCGTAAAGTTTGGTGGCGTGTCTGTAGTAGATCCAGCACCGCTGCTGCAAACGAGAGAATGTAAAAGTAAAAAACAAAAAAAGTTGATTTGATGCAACAAGACAGTTGCCTGTGTGGAAGGAAATGGCAAGAAAGAATGAAAGAAAAGGTCGGACAGAGGACGGAGAAGGGGGACGGGGGAGAGAGATACAAAGGGGGGTAAGACAAAGAAAGAAGGAAGGGAGAAAAATAGCTTATTGAATGGAGGTGATGGCAGGAACAAGGGAGGACAGGGCAGCGGGCGGGTAAGCTACCGGCTGGGCATGCACAGCAAACAACAGCAGAAGCCTGATATTCCCAGAGAAGGTATTTCCCTTGAAGCACGATACACACTCTCTGTTTCCTCCACCGAGTTTGCTTCTCTAGTCAATCTATCTCAGATCAAATTGCTAACCAACGAGGACCAGCGTCCAACTTTTCTATTGTTCCACCCCACGAAAGGGTAAAAATCGCCTGATCAATGCCCGCCAACCATCAGTTCGGAATCCTGGCTGATTTTGAAGCTGAATGGCATCAGCCTATCCTTGGTAATGCTAAGCTTCCTCTCTTCCTTCCCATCCTCTGCTAACACTTAAACCCCCAAGTTTTCGACTAATTGCCCCATGGATCACTTCTCTCAGCGGTACTGTACCGGTACAGTACTGTGCTCTCCAACAGCGCCTAGAAAGAATACTCGTCCAATGAAATGTCTTTCTGAGTAACTTGTTGCTCAAATGCTCAAAATCACCTTTCCCCCAGCATCAGAAATCGAGCAATTGGATCCAGGGTGATCGAATCAATTGAGACTAGCTTGGGTCAGCTGCAACTACTCGAGTACGGCGGCGGTTAAGGGGCATTTGGGCAAACCTTACGCGTACCTGTCGGAGTTTCACAAGGGTTGCTACGAAACACCAACCTAACCCTTTTTCCGCCCAAGCTCCTAAGTTAAACAGCCAACCACAAATACTCGAGTAACGGGATTCTGCCCGATCTCACATCCAATGCTACAGTTGAACCTTGGACCATACCGGCAGCCATCTCAAATGGCCAAACGATTAACCACGAGAGAATACATCAACTCCTCCAAGGAGCCCATAAATTAACTTTAACGTGCTGCACGATACAAGTGCCAATAAACCAATCCTCCCTCTCTCCCTAGAATTACTCAACTGCAATTCTAGCACTGTACTGCACACTACAAACTACTCGCAATGTGGCGACGTTTGTGAATACAACTGCTATCGCATACCACCCATCCCCGAGCAGAGAGGTTTCAATCAAATATATTCAGTAGCTACTAGGACAGTACCGATTGCATTCCAGCAGAAAGAAAAGTTTAACGGTATGCAGTAGCGGTCGTCTTCACAAACGCCAATCCACTGCGGGTACGCCTTATGGTACTGCACCCACCTGCTGGGCGAGAATATGAGAAACGTGGGCTTGTCACCCTTGCTCACGCCACGAGCAACCCGCCAATACCCGCCAATCGTAAGAACTAAACCCTCAATTATTTGTCTTAGAAGCTAAAGAATCTAAAAAAAAATGACGAACCCGCCCTTCTCGCCCCCTCAGCCCATAGTATTCTATAAAACAGCTGTCTTTTTTGCACCCTTCCCCCATGATGATACTAAAATGATTCTTGCTAAGGCTTTCGTCACTCTCAAGGGCAAGAACCCTTGTGTAACTTTCCCATCCCGAATCCCTGAGTCGATTAATCCAAGCACAATGACCATGGGCACTTGTACCGTGCTCGAGCAATCAGGCATTTCTCCCATTCCACATCCAAGCAACTCCTATTCAAACCCTTGTATGTCAAAATACTCCCAAACATGAGGGGCTTCAGCGCTGCCACAAGCATCCCCTGGGCAACTTTTGACGGGAAAAATCGTATCCACCTCAAAAGGAATCTTTTTCAAACGTGGGTGGTGTACGTATGCCAACGATTATCGAGAGCACGATCCAATAATTAAAAACATTTTGTGTTCTCTCCTTGCGAAACTCGCTTCTCTCGGTCCGCCGTCCCTCCCTTCTGCCGGAAGGCTTAGTCCTGCTCTTCCAAAGGCAAAACCAACTTCTGTAGCTTGCAGCAGTTGACCATGGCTTCGACATGGGACTATCATACTGTATTGAGTATTTCCCACCTCCTATGCCCCTATGATAGCTCGGTTTTGTGAAGAAACGAAATTAGAGGTAATTTCAGGCTCTAGCGGCCAGGCTAGGAACTCGGGAATCAGAATTGGAGGCGAATGCTGTTTTGCAAGCCTAGGTGGTAGTATATAAGCCTAGAGGGCATGGCAGGGGAAACTTAGTTGGCAAAGATTTGAGGAGCTAGCAGTATGGGACTTCGAGTGATACAGACTGGCCCCAACTGTTCTTGCCGTTCTGGGGTTTCAGATGCCCCCACTCCGTAGTGAAACGACATTCTATGATAGTTTGATTATTTTACAGGAGTGCGGGGTCAAGGCTTTTTGGAATATTCACCCGGTAGTCCAGACATAGAATATCACTCGGAAGATCAAATCAAATAAGTGAAACTAGAATCTTCATGACTGTTGCCTTAGCAGTGAAACTTCGTAAGTCGCCTCCTATATGTGGAAGGGGATGAAATATAGGACTTCCTGTACCGGTAACCTCAAGCTCGGCTTGGAGGAGTTGATCGAGGCCCTGCCCAACCTTAAACTATGCCCACCGCTATGATACAAGGATACACTACAAAATGTAGATGGATGAGGAGTGAATAACCACTCAAAACCGCCTCCGGCAATAGATTCCCCAATGCACTTTGAGCAGGAATAGGCCTCTATAACGGCAAATACTGAAGGAAGTGCACCCGCGGTTTGCTTTACAGTAGTGGCATGTCCTGTCTCACTAGAATTCTTCGAATGGACTCGACGTGTAATCCCTTCCCCGAGGAACTGTTTCGCAAAAGATATGCGGCTTCAGACACACTTGTAGCAGTAGTATTTGGCCTGACAGTATTATATAATACCTCTCGCAGTAGCTATACTAATGCATACCTTCCACAAAACCCAATCTCGCAAGCCTCCTGATAATGTGCTGCGACATATGTCCAACACCTTCCAGGGCTCTCACCCGAACTATCCGGGGTACCGATGAGACCTCTAGCACCTATCGATGGGAAGGGGAATGTAAGCTAGACCTAGACCTAGTGCTCTGTTCTTATAGTCGAGTATAGTGGAGTATAACAAGGCGTGTATGTGATGGACTTTCTTGACGGGTTTACTCGCAGCAAGTCTTGGAGGTATAGAATTACTTGTAAGAATTGTCGGGGTGATTGCCAGGTTTTATCGACTTAAGCTTTTGTATAGTGGCCCTTGTGCGTGGGGGCTTTCACTAGCGAGATGCTAGCTGTACTATGACTGGGTATAGAGACAGGCCCCCGGATAGGTTTCTTGGGGGCACTACCCAATGTGCTAGGCACCGCTCAGGCTATAATACTACTAGTTGAGGGGCTGTTTGGCGTATGGTGCCGGCACCTTAGAACCAGCCCTGAGTCTCACGCCAAACCAGAACGCTAGTCCTAATGTGGTAGTATACTACACCTAATTAGGAGATTTCTTGGCTAATTATTCAGCAAAACTTTGTTTCCTCATACAAGTCTCACTATCCTCATTCCCATACAAACTTTGAAGGCCTTTGCAGCCCCAACCAGAAGGTTAAAAAGCATAACGTATTTGACCTAGTAATGGGACACTCACTAGTAATGGGACACTTTTTACATTCAGTGTCCCATCAATAAATATATGAATATCTCAACCAATACAACATGGAATAACTTGTAAATCTATTGCTAGATA
>Ga0307509_10000806_pt1 | contig 53773 bp, 45 predicted proteins | sample 10_EM_MG_FD_202245 | JGI IMG/M metagenome (GOLD analysis project Ga0307509, IMG submission 202245) | Populus trichocarpa ectomycorrhiza microbial communities from riparian zone in the Pacific Northwest, United States - 10_EM | ecosystem: Host-associated > Plants > Roots > Unclassified | place... | reverse complement strand
GTAGCGGGAGATCGCGATTCGCGAGCTTGCGCGGTCGGCTGCTTGTTCTGAGCGACCTTCTCAGCGCCGGTAGTACGTCGAGCTGCGAGCGTCGGGCGCGGGCCTGTCGACCGCGCTCGCTGCCGACGGCTCGGGCGCGGGCGCCTTCCACAGCTTCGCGGTGAGCAGCGCCGAGAGCTGCGGCTGCTTCTCGACGACGTAGTAGGTGTCGGCGACCCGGAGGAAGCGGCCACCGCACAACAGCTGCGCGGGGCCCTGGTCGGTGTCGAGCGAGACCTCGGCCAGCGCCGAGGGCGGCTGCGGGCCATCGAATTGCCGACAGGCGAGCTGGATCGGGGGATCGAGCGTGATGGGATCGCTGAATCCCGGGACCGGGAGCGCCGTGCCCGTGATCGCCTGGACCTCGAACGAGATGACGGTCCGGGCGCGGTGATAGCGCACGCTATCGGTGCCTGGGTCGATCCAGGTCGGCGGCATGTCCTCGACCCACCGCCATCCCTTTGGCCTCCGGCTGTGCTGCGCGGGCGCATACCACCCGTGCTGATCGAACTCGTCGGCGCCGACGATGTCATCGGCGCCTCGCACCGTGCACTGAAATAGCTCGGCCAAGGTGTAGGTCAGCGTTCGCCCGTTGACCGCGTAGCCGAACGACGACGCCGAGCCGATATTGCATCCCACCAGCAAGACCTCGGAGATCTTGCCGACGTACTTGGCCAGCAGCCCGAGCGCCGCAGGCGTGGTGTCCAGTGCATAGAACGGATAGCGGCAGGCATTCTCGAGCTGCGTCGCCTCGGGCAGCCAGAAGTTTCCAAGCGATAGGATGCCCGACACGCTGTGACCGATGATCTGAAGCCGGACCCGACCCTGGAACGGCGCGCGCATGATCTGGTCGAGCCCGATGTCGACATCGAGGACGCTCGCGGCCCGGATGACACGATGGCGCGCCGATTGCCTGGGCATCAACATGCGGACCACGTCGTCGATGAACGGGTTGCCGAGCGGTCCCTCGGCGTCCGGCGGCGGGCACGCCACCACGGTCACGATCTCTGCCTGCTCTCGCTGTATCACGGTAACTCCTCCGTCACGACACACCTAACCCCGATCGAGTAGTCCGAACGCCGTGGTGCTCTGTGATTCCTGTAGATGGTTGTGGTTTGCTCGAGATCGGACGGAGAATCCGCCGCGCCACCGCGCAGCGCGCGAAGTGGGTTCTCACGATCGGTCTGCCCGTCGCGCGAGATCCACTCCTGCACGTTGCCTACCAGATTCAGGACCCCGTAGGGGCTGGCGCCACACTCGAACGAATCGACCGGCGCGAGCCGCATCAGGCCGTCCTTGGACAGCGCATTCACACACTCGGGCCTGGCCGTGGTGCCCCACGGAAACAGCCGCTCCGGGGCCGGGTTCGGGGTACCGTGGATCGATAACCCGCCGCGGGCCGCCTTGGCCCACTGAAAGTCACTCGGCAGGTGCTTCCCCATGTACGCGCAGTACGCACTGGCCTCGTACGGATCGATGCCGCTGACCGGGTATCCCGGATCCGCGTCGTGCGCATGGTTGGGCTCCGAGCTGTAGATCGGTCCGGGATAGCCGCTGACGCGCTCGAGTGCGTGAAACGGCGCGAACGCCGCATTGGAGACCTCCATGCGGTCGATCGCGAACGCGTCCTGCTCGACCCGGCGCTCCGGTTCGGTGTAGTCGGCCTTGCCGTAGTGCTTCGACGGTGGCTCGCCCTGGCCACCGTACTGGAACCAACCTTTTTCGATCAGGACCGTGTCTTCGAGCGTCGCCTGGCAGGTCGGGATCCCGACCGCGATGCGCTCGATCTTGTCCTTGCGGTAGCCGGGAAATGCCTGGACCCGGATCCACGACGGCGAGCAGTGCTCCCCGGCTCGCCCGCGACCGTCGAACCTCAGGTACACCGTGCCGCCGGGCGCGCCGATCCGCTGCAGCCAGCGGCCGTCGCGGACCGCCGGGCTCGGGAGATGCACGAGATCGGGAGGGACGGGGTCGCCCGCCGTGTTCGGGTCATCGGCGCGGGCGGCGTACAGCGTCACCGCGAGCCTGGGGAGCTGGTCCGGCGCGACGCGCGACGGCTTGCCAGCGTGCCAGTCGAACGGGGTGACTTCGAACTCGACGGTGCCCGTGTTGCTCTCGATCATGCGCTCCCGCGCGCTGCATTCGCCGACCAGCATGAGCGCAGGCACCGCCACGGCAGCGAGCATAGCGGATGCGATCCCGAGGCGAATCCGCCGTCGGCGACGTGCCACTCGATGCCGCTGATCACCGGCGGCGAAGAATGCCTGGATCCGCGGCGGCAACGCCAGGCCGAGCTGATCGGCGCGGTGGCGGGCGGCGGCCAGGTCCTTGTCCGACCAGGTGTCCTCGGTCCGCTTGCCGCGGCGCTCCCACAGCTTCGCCGCGTCCTGCAGATCCTCGAGCAGGTGGCGCTCCTCGCGCGACTCGTCGAGCCAGCGCGCGAGCTGCGACCAGGTCTGCACCAGCGACTCGTGGGCGATCTCGATCACCGGCGCCTCGCCGTCGCCCTGGCGGTGCTGCACGAGCAGGCGCGCCGAGAGCAGCCGATCGAGCACGGCATCACCATCGGCCGACGTGCCGGACACCAGTTGATCGCGGGGCACCGACCGCCGCGTGGTTCCTACCACGAGGTGCAACAAGAGCTGGCGGGCGGTGCGATGCTCCTCGGGCGACAGCTCGGTGAGCGCGTGATCGGCGTGCCGGGCGAGCGCGCCGGCCAGCCCGCCCATGTCGCGATAGGTCGCGCGCAGCAGCCGCCGCCGGGTCGCGTCGCGGCCGTCCCACAGCGTCCGGCAGGCAAACTGCAGGAGCGGCAGGTTGCCGGCCTCGGCGCTGCCGACCTCCGCGACCAGATCGTCGATCATCGTGAGGTCGTCGAGCTCGTAGTTGTAGCGCGCCAGCGGGCTCGTGATCGTGCGGCGGAGGTCGTCGACGCCGAGCTTCTTGATCACGAACAGCGAGCGCAGGCCGGCGAGCTTGCCCACGAAGTCATCGCGCACGGTGACCACGACGCGGATCGGATCGAGCGGATCATCGGCGGCCGCCAGCAGCATCTGCAAGAACAGCTCGCGCTCGGGCTCGCTGGCGCCCTGCGTGAAGGCCTCCTCGAGCTGGTCGACCGCGAGCAGCACCGCGCCGCTGCGCACGTTCGCGATCGTGGCGAGCCGCGCCGCCAGTAGCGTCGGGGTCTCGAGCAGCTCGGCGCGGAACGCCTGGACTTGCGCCTTCATCTGGGTCTCGCTCGGGCGCAGCTCGGTTCGCCGGTCGTCGCTGTTCGCGGCCAGCACGTGACGCGCCAGCGACCCCACCGGATCGCCGCCCGGCCGGAACGCGATCACGATCCACGGTTCGCGCGCGCGCAGCCGTGGGATCACGCCGGCATACAGAAACGACGACTTGCCGGCGCCCGACGGCCCGACGATCGGCAGGTGGGGCGTGTCGCGCAGGCGCTCGAGGAACGCATCGATCTCGAGCTCGCGGCCGAAGTAGAACCGCGCGTGCTTCTCGTCGAACGCGGCGAGCCCGCGGTACGGGCCGTCCTCGATCGTCGCGTCGCCGCGGCCCTCCGTGATCACGGTGTCGAGGATGCGCGCCCACTCGGCGGCGCTCGGGCGCTGCGCCGGATCGTAGTCGAGCGAGCGGTTGATCAGATCGGTGACCGCGGCGGGGACCTCGAGGCGGTCGGCATGCCACATCGAGACCCGGTGGGGGTCGCGAACCGCGTCGCGTCGCTTGTCGGTGTCGCCGAGCGGATGCTCTCCGGTGAGCAGCTGCGCCGTGACCACGCCGAGCGACCACGAGTCGACCCGGTCGGTCGCCGGCGCGTGGGTCCACTGCTCGGGCGCCATCCAGTCCGGCGTGCCCGAGCTGCTGGTGGCGGGGTTCTCACCGGTCCGCGCGATGCCGAAGTCGACGACGCGGACGCGACCATCCTTGCCGATCATCACGTTGCTCGGCTTGAGATCGCAGTGATACACGCCCTTGGCGTGGGCATGCGCCAGGCCGTCGGCGATCGCGCGGGCGTGGCGCAACACCTCGTCGAGGCCGAGCACGCCGCGCTGTGCTCGCTCGCGGAGCGTATCGCCTTCGACGTACTCGAGCGCGAGGTAGAGCCCGCCCTTGTACTCGCCGAAGTCGTAGAGCTGCACGACGTTCGGATGGTTCAGCCGCGCGATCGCGCGCGCCTCGTCGAGGAACCGCTCGGTGGACAACGTCGCACCCCGGCCCGGGCCCACGATCTTGAGCGCCACCGAGCGCCCGAGCACGACGTCTCGGGCGAGGTAGACCTGGCCCATGCCGCCCTTGCCGAGCAGCCGTCGGACCTGGTAGCGGCCGACGGTCTCGCCGAGCGTGACCTCGATGCGATCGCCAGGCGTCGCCTCGTCGGTCGACGTCAGCGCGAGTGAAATCGTCGGTTCTTCGACCACGTCAGCCGAGCACACCCCTCCCTGCTTGCGCCTCCCCATGCCTCACCCCCCCGACCAGACCGTAGGCAACTTCGGCGACGCCGGCAAGGGTTGGCGCGCCTATGAAACAGGCATGTATTGTGCCGGATCCGTCATCGTCCGGCCTTGCGGCCCTGGCGGCCCTGGCGGCCCCGTCGCCCGTCGGCGGGACGGCCGCCTGGTGTCAGAACGCGCGGCCCTGGCCACCGTCGACCGGGACGCAGGTACCGGTGATCCAGCCCGCGCGGGGCGATGCCACGAACGCGACGGCATCGGCGACCTCGTCGGGAGTGCCGAACCGGCCGAACGGAAGCTCGCGCTCGACAAAGCCGGCGATCGCCGCGGGATCGGCGAGCTGGCGGCGCTCCCAGCCGCCGCCGGGGAACAGGATCGACCCGGGCGCGATCGAGTTGACCCGGATCGCGTGCTTGGCATAGTCGCGGGCGAGCGCCTTCGCCAGGGCGATCACGGCGGCCTTGGCGGTGTTGTAGCCGGGCGCGCCGCCGGCTTCGCGGCCCCAGATCGATGCGATCATCGTGATCGAGCCGCCGCCGCGGGAGATCAGGTGCGGCACGGCGCGCTGGGCGACGCGCGCGGCGCTCCACAGATTCATGTCGAGCGAGCTGGCGAGATCGGCGTCGTCCATCGCCTGCGCCTGGCGCGCGAACGACTTGCCGACGTTGGTGACCACGATGTCGATCCCGCCGAGGCTGCGCACGCAGCCGTCGACCGCGGCGGTGGCGCCGTCCGCCGTGGTGACGTCCGCGACGAGGGCCGCGTGTCCGGCGCCGGGTAGCTCGCCGAGCATCGTGTGGAGCTCGTCCCGGCCGCGCGCGACGGCCGCGACCCGCGCGCCTTCGCGCGCGAGGGCATGGGCGATGGCGCGGCCGATGCCGCGGCTGGCACCCGCGACGAGGCAGAGCTTTCCGGCGAGCTGGAGGTCCATGGCGGCGGAGTATGACGGGGACGCGGATCGCGCGGGCTTCGCGCCGGCGGATTTCTCGGCTGCCGCCGAGTGTCGGAAGTCGCGCGTCTTCGAGCGACGCTGGTTCGCCGGGTCTTGCGTCGGCTGCGCTCGGGCATGTCGCGTCGCCGCCGTGATTGTCAGCTGCCAGGGCGGATCCGCCGTGCCGATCCCGCCGTCACCGCCGTCATACAACCCAGGTATTACCGAGCGCCTGGCCGCCGTCGAGCCGCAGGGTCGCGCCGGTGATGAACTGGGCGGCCGGCGACGCGAGAAACACGATCGCAGCGGCGACCTCTTCGCACGTACCGGCGCGCCCCAGCGGGGTCTCTCGAATCCCGCGCTCGAGCAGCTGCGGTGGATACTGCGCCGTGCCCGACGACAGGATCAGCCCCGGCGCGACCGCGTTGACGAGGATCCCGAACTGCGCCCACTCGACGGCGAGCGTCATCGTCATGTTCTCGACGCCGGCGCGCGCGGCGCCGGTGTGGACCATGCCCGGAAAGCCGCGATAGATGTTCGCGATCACGTTGATGATCCGCCCGCGGTTCGCCGGGATCATCGCCTGATTGGCCACCTCGCGGCAGACATGAAATGTCCCCACGAGGTTATTCTTGACGACCGCGAGGAAGCCATTGGGTGAGATGTGCTGTGCGGGTGAGGGGAACTGCCCGCCGGCGTTATTGACCACGATGTCGACGCCGCCGAGCGCGCCGATCACCGCGGTCACGAACGCCGCGACCTGCGCCGGTTCGCGGATATCGCAGGGCTGGGCGTGCACCGTGCCGCCGGCCTGGCGGAGTTGGTCGGCGGCGGCCTCGAGCTTGGTCGGGTTGCGGCCGCAGATCGCGACCCGCGCGCCGAGCCGGACCATCTCGTGCGCGGTGGCGAGGCCGATCCCGCTGCCGCCGCCGGTGATGATGGCGACCTGATCGCGAAGGATGCCGGATGCGAACACGCGCTGGGTCTCGGCGGTGGGAGGCTCCATCGCCGCGACGTAGCACGGCCAGGGCGCCCACGGTCGCAGCCCTTGGGGCTCTCGCGTCGCCCTCTTGGCCGCTTGCGACGATTCACCGCGGGAGGTCGACCACGGACAGACGTTCGAGGTGCCGTCACCGTGAACCGGTCCGCGTGGCGATGGCCGGGTTGCGTCATGTGTGCGGCGCAGCGCCGCCGCACGACGCCTCGCGTAGGACCGCGCTTCGCGCCGGGAACCACGGGCTTACTGAAGAGAGGCGGCGCCGTTCATGGCAGCACATGGTGGTATTGAGCGCGCCTCAAGTCGCTGTTTGACACTCTGCAGCGATCCGCATGGCGCGAACGGTCATCACCCCGACGAGCGACCGCGCTGCCACGCGCGTTGACACGCCGCCCGGTACCCCACAATCTGAGGGGATGGGCGTGACGGCCATGCGATTCATCGAGGCGGCAGCCGGCCGCCCCGCAGCGACGGCGATGACCGGGGGCCGCGCGCTCTCGTGGTCGCGCCGGCCCGAGGTTGAAAGCGCGTACCTGCCGTGGGGATAGTACCCGCTCGCCACGGCGTCAGCGTCGATCGCTCGGTTCGTACCGTCCCGGCGACCGGCGTGGGCATCCTTGCGTGGGGGCCTGGCGACCTGGTCATCGATCCGGACCCACCCGAGGTGGGGCGCGCGGTCTGTCTCGTGTCGGGAGACCGCCTCACGTTTCGCCGGGTGCTTGGCGTCGACGGTCACAAGCTTCGCCTGCGCGCGGATATCGCACCGTTCGAGGATCTCTGGGATGGCGAGGTGATCGGCTGCGTACGGCCGCGCGTGATCGATCGAATTGTCGCGATCGATCCCGATCGCTGGACCCGTGCGAACTGGCGCGCCGCGGTGACGGTGGCCCACGCGCTCGCCGCCCGCCGGCGGCTGTCGCGCCGCCGCCATGTGAGCTACACGACGCGTGCGCTCGAGGCGTCGGACTGGCCGCGGGTCCGCGCGTTCTGGAAGGCCACGTGCGGCAAGGAGCTGCACGCCGAGGCCCAGCCGCGCCAGCACGTCGTCGGCCTGTTCGACGGCACCGAGCTGGTCGGGGCGAATATCCACCTGATCTTCGGCACGACGTCGTATTCGGCGTTCACGCTGGTCGACCGGCGCTATCGCGGGACCGGCGGGGGCCGCAAGATGATCGAGCACGCGATCGTCGACGCGCGGAACCACGGCCTCGAGCGCATCTACGTGCACATCAACGCGCGCAACCTGCCGTCGATCCGCGCGTACGAGCGGGCGGGCTTCGAGAACAAGGGCTGGTGGTCCGACGTCGCCGACCCGCTCGCCTCCGCCGAGCGCCAGTGGCTCGTGTTCGAGCTCGAGCTGGCGCCGTAGCGCCGGGCGAACCCAACGAGGTGGCGCACGTGGGCACGCCGGGACTGGGTGTTCCGCAGCCCTGGAATATGGAGATGCGAATGCTGCCAATGGTGTCAGCGCGCCTGTGTCAAGTGTCCAATGTCGATGCTGGCGACGGAGGGGCAAGACGACAACAGGGCAGTGCGCTCCGCGGCGATTGCACTCGACGCGCGCAGCGCGCGATCAGTCGTCGGGGTCGGACAGCGGGAGCGGCAGGCCGAGCTGCGGCGAAGGCTGCTCGGACGCGGTGCGGTCGAATCGAACCGCACCGGTCTCATCGGTGTAGTTCGCTGCCAGCCGGTGCGCCGACACCGGGTCGACGTTCTGCAGTCGGGTCAGCGCGAGGCTGACGATGTCGTTCCACGCGATCGACTTGCGCCCGCTGTCGACCAGGGTCGCCTCGATGTCGCGGGCGATTCTGCGGAGGTCCTCGTCGGTCACGACGTTGCGGTGCGCGGCGACCCGGCGCAGCGACTGGAACAGCTTGTCGCTGTCGAACGGCTCGATGCTGGTGTCGCGCTTGGTGACCTTGAGGCTCGGCGCGCCGACCTTCTCGTAGGTCGTGAAGCGTCGCTTGCAAGCGTTGCAGACCCGGCGCCGGCGCATGCCATCCGCGGTGACGCGGGTCTCCGTCACGGAGGAGTCACCGCTGCAATACGGGCACTGCACCGGTGGATCCTAGCGCGCGGCGGCCCCGCGCGTGACATTCTGCGGAAACCTGCCAGGTTGCGTCGCGAGCTGCGACGGTGCCGTCACTTCGGGCAGCGGAACTTGGCCATCAGGCTCGGGGCGCCGCCGGTGTCGGACATCCGGTAGACCAGGTCGCCGCGGACGGCGAGCAGCTCGGGGAACCCGATGGCGAGCGAGCCCACCTTGTCGAGCGTGGCGTGGGCGGGATCGTCCCAGTGAGCCACCCGGTAGACGTTGCCCAGGTCGAACATGTTGCTGCCGGCCCACAGCGTGTCGTCCTCGGAGAATGCGCAGTCGGCGAGCGCGCCCGGCCGCGTGATCTCGATCGCGCGATCGTGGTGGGCGACCAGCTTGCCGGCCTCGTCGGTGAGGCAATAGAGGTGGCCGTCGGCCTTCGAGGCGGCAAACCCGATGCACCGGGGGGAGCTGGGCGCGGCGGCGAGGCAGAGACCTTCGTAGTTGCGGCCGCAGTTGACGGTGTGTGCGTCGCACACCATCCCGTCGCCCTCAGGTGCGTGTTTCTTGGTGGTTTTCCTGGACAGCGTCACCGGGCCGATCGGGTAGGGCGGTTCTACCAGCTCGAACCCCTTGCCGCTGCGCCGCCACACCCGCATCCAGCCCGCCGAGGTCAGCCCGTAGATCTTGTCGCCGTGCGCCGAGACCCCCTCGATGTCGTCGCCGGCCTCGTCGGAGAGTGGCAGCTTGCCGGTCTCGATCGTGGCACCGGTGTCGGGATCGACGATGCCGTAGGCGCCGTTGTTGCCGCTGTCGCCGACGACGACCAGCTCGAGCTTGCCGTCGATCGTGAGCCACGCCGCGCCCGAGGCTTCGGGGACCGGCGTGGATTCGGCGAACGGCAGCTGGGTGCACCCCGAGGAGGGGGCGGCCGGCTTGTCATCCAGCGGCGCTGGCAGCGGCGCGGGGGCCTCGGCGCTTCCGGCCGCGGACCCACGTGACGGTGCGGTGGGCGTACTGCCCCGATCGCAGGCGGCGACGATGATCGCGATCACTCCCCATGCGCAGCGGTTCACGTCTGCGCTATAGCATCCCGTCGATGTCGGATCGTCGCTATCTCGTGAAGGAGATGTTCGGGCCCACGCTGCAGGGCGAGGGCGCGCACGCCGGCCGCGCCGTGGTGTTCCTGAGGTTCGCCGCATGCAACCTGGAGTGCCCCGGCTGCGACACGGACTTCTCGCCCCAGGGCGCACGGCGGATGTCGGCGGTCGAGATCGCCGAGCAGTTGCGGCGGCTCGACGTCGGCGACACCCGGCGTGTCGTGGTGACCGGAGGCGAGCCCACGCTGCAGTGGGATGCCACGATCTCTGCGGTGGTGCGCGGGGCGGGGTTTCGCGTGCACATGGAGTCCAACGGCACGCGGTCCCCTGCTGGGCCGGTCGACTGGCTCACGATCTCGCCCAAGCCGCAGCATCATCCGGCGAGCATCGTGCTCGCCGAGCACCTGCCGGCTGACGAGATCAAGGTCGTGATCGATGACACGGTCGCCGAGCCGGTGCTCGATCGCTACGCGGCGCGCTGGCGCTGCGAGCACTACTTCGTACAGCCGTGGATGGACGCACGCTACGATCACAACCTCGCCCGTACGCTGGCGCTGATCCACGCGCGGCCGCGCTGGCGGCTGTCGCTACAGCTTCACAAGATCATCGGAGTGCCATGATCGAGATCGCCCAGGCCGCGCACTTTGCCCAGCTCGCGGTCGACTGCGTGCAGCGCGAGCTACCCAACACGATCTCGCACATGATCAACAGCCCCGCCGACGTGCGGAGCCCCCGGCAGCTGCACCCGGCGTTCTATGGCTGTCTCGATTGGCACTCGGCGGTCCACGGTCACTGGTTGCTGGTCCGCCTGCTGCGCGCCGTGCCGGCGCTTCCAGACGCCGCGATCCGCGCCGCGCTCGACGCCAACCTGACGGCCGACAACCTCGCCGCCGAGGTCGCGTACTTCGCCGGCGCGAACCGCCAGAGCTACGAGCGCCCGTACGGCTGGGCGTGGCTGCTCCAGCTCGCGACCGAGCTCCACGGCTGGGACGACCGCGATGGCCGGCGGTGGTCGGCGCACCTGGCGCCACTGACCGAGACGATCGTCGCCCGCTATCTCGGGTTCCTGCCCAAGCAGACCTTTCCGGTCCGCGCCGGCGTGCACGCCAACACGGCGTTCGGCCTCGCCCTCGCGCACGACTACGCCCGCGCGACCGGTCACGCCACGCTGGACGCGCTGATCGTCGAGCGCGCCAAGACCTACTACGCCGCGGACCGCGACGCCCCCGCCGGCTGGGAGCCCGGCGGCGAGGACTTCCTGTCGCCCGCGCTCGTCGAGGCAGACCTCATGCGGCGTATCCTGCCGCCCGACGCATTCGCCGGCTGGCTGCATGGCTTTCTGCCGCATGGTCTGCCGCCCTCGCTGCAGCAGCCAGCGCTGGTCTCGGACCGCAGCGACCCCAAGCTCGCCCACCTCGATGGCCTCAACCTGTCGCGCGCGTGGTGCCTGCGCGCGGTCGCTGCTGCCTTGCCAGCCGCCGATCCGCTACGCGCGGCGTTCACCGCGTCGGGCGATGCCCACGCGGCAGCGGGGCTGGCTCACGTTGCCACCGGCGACTACATGGGCGAGCACTGGCTCGCGTCGTTCGCGGTGTATCTGCTGGGCGTATAGCGCCGCGCACCGGCGTCACCGCTCGTCGGGAGATGCCGCGCGCACCGAGCTATGCGCGGCATGAACCGCGTGCGTGGCGCGGAATCACTCGACCTCGAACGCGGTTGGCGCCCGCGGCTTGTCGCGCGCTGGCGGCATCCGGAGCCCGTCGATCAGCAGGCCGAGAACCTCGCTCGGGCTCATCATCGGAGCAGGCATCACAATGTCGTCCGATCCGGGATGCACGTGCATCCGCAGATCTCGGTCTTCATTGTGATGTGAAGGCAGGTTGAAGTCGATCCGCAGAAACGGCGTGCCGGCCCCGGGTGGGAATCGGATCTCGAAGTCGTAGGCGAGGAGCTCGAGCTCCTGGGCGTGCTCGCGGACCGTGATCGTGAAGTCGAACCAGGCGCCATCGTCGCGTTCGAAGTGACGCAGGCCGTGGTCGCGCTCCTGGTTCTTGTCGCCACCTACGATGCAATAGGCGTTGTCGAGCAGCCCGCGGGTGCGGAGCTGCTGCTTGATGGTTGGCGGAGGCTCGCCGAGCGCCTCGACGAGCTGGTAGATGTCGTGCGGAGCCGTGCGGAGCCGTCCGGCATCCGAGGCTTGGCGCAACATGGTGCGGAGCTCTCGCTGAAGATCCTTGGCTCGCCGAGGAAGTTGGAGCCTACGCGACAGCACGTGGTCCTGGACTGTAGCGAGCCTCATGGCGCGCCGGGGCCGAGCAACTCGCTGTGACCGAGCAGCACGAGCCACTCGGCGTACTCTGGATCGCGCGGCAGCACGCCCGCATGCGCATCTGCGACGACTTCGGCATCGGTCTTCGACGCCCAGGCCCGGAGCGTGGCGAGTCGGCGCTCGCGGAGTGCAGCCGCAGCGGCCTCGTTGGACGGTGGATGGGTAAACACTTCGCCGCCCAGCCAGCTCGCAAGGTTTGGGGCGTTACGCATCAAGTCGCTGAAGCTCGTGGGCGTCGTGACGAACACGACGACGCCACGATGCGCGAGCGCAGATCGGCGACGATCGAGAACCGCCCAGTCGTCGACCGAGAACGACCGCGTATCCACGATGATCGTTTCCGTGGAGCTTGCCGCAAGCTCATCGACCAGCTGCATGCCGTCTCGCGGCGAGATCCGGGCGATGGCACCGTGAGGGGCGACCTCGCGCAGCTCTTCCTCGACCTCGACGAGTACGGCTTCGATCTCCCGTGTGTCGACCAGGTACGCTGCGTACGCCGCAGTTCCTCGCAGCATGCTCAGGCGCAGAGCGAATTCGCCAGCCGCCATCGTTTCCACACCAGCCACGACCGTCATCGTGCCAGCTCGTTGAGCAAAAGGTCGGTGGTCGGGTGCACTGCATACCGAGGTTGCTTGTCGGTTCGGTACTCGAGCACACGCCGGGTCATGAGCAGCGCGAGATCGTCCTCTGACGTCTGCACGAATACACCGCTGGTACGGACGCGCTGCAGCACCTCGAGCTCGGCGGGTCTTACGCCCTGGAGGTGCTTGCGCCCGAACGCTTCGATCGCATCGTCGACTTCATGCGAACCGACGCGGTCGGCGCCGTTCATGTAAGACTCGACCAGCGCCGACTGGGCGAGTGACAGCAGATCACGCAAGACGCCGCCTGACCCTGCGACCAGCGGATCGATCGCTGGCGGATCGAATGCATCGGCAGCCCGCGTTGTGAGGACTGTAGAGAGAAAGTCACGACCAGCGCGGTTCTTGGAGACGTCGATCCATGGCTGGTAATGGAAAGAGTCAAAACGCTGCACCAGAACGCGATCGAGCCCGTAGAGCGCGCGCAACGGACCTACCAGTACGACACCGACACCGAGCGATGTCAGCGTCATAACATCATGATGGACGAGCTGATCGAATGCCTGCAGATCGGCGATCCGATCCAACCCATCGAGTATCACGACGATGTGCCGTACGCGAAGTCGAACCATGTGCAGCAAGCCCTCCAGGGGAAAGCGTGCGCGTTGGACATTCTCGGCAACCTGATCTGGCGGCGTCAAGATACCGGGTACACGGTAAAGCTCGCCCCCGTCGTCCTCGTCGTATGGATCTGGGGCTTGCCATGAACCGAAGGCGACGTCTCGCGCGGCCTGGATGGACGGCGATGTCGGACCGGTTTTCTCAAGCTGTTCGGCAAGACTGAGTCCGACCTGCGCGACGACCGCACCGGGCATCATCTTCGCGATGTCGTGCCGCTTGCTGACGTCGATGTAGAACGTCGCAACGTCGTCGATGGCAGCCATGCGCCGCTCGATCGCCAGCAGCTCGGTCGTCTTGCCCGAGCCGACGCCACCGACGAGCAAGTGGCTCGAAGCTGGCGCAAGCTCAAGCTCCGCGGCGATCCGGGAGCTGACCGCGTTCGGCGAGTCGATGTAGAACGACCCTGCATCGACGGGATCCCCTGCCGGGTCGAGCTTGGCCCGCAACGCACGAAACCGTTCCAGCCGGTCCTTCGGCACGATCGGCATGGCGGATGCGGGACTCACAGCGAGCAGTATATCGGGCCCCGGGCCCTCGCGGCTACTTGGGCTGCGGGACGACGCGGAGGTACGGCTTGACGGTCTTCCAGCCGTTGGGGAACAGCGCCTTGGCGTCGTTGTCCGAGACCGACGGCACGATGATGACGTCGCCGCCCTGCTTCCAGTCCGACGGGGTGGCGACCTTGTGCTTCGCGGTCAGCTGCAGCGAGTCGATCACGCGCAGGACCTCGTCGAAGTTGCGGCCGGTGCTGGCCGGGTAGGTCAGGGTCAGCTTGATCTTCTTGTCGGGGCCGATCACGAACACCGAGCGCACGGTGAGCGTGTCATTGGCGTTGGGATGGATCATCCCGTAGAGGTTGGCGACCTTCTTGTCGTGGTCGGCGACCAGCGGGAAGTTGAGGGCGTGGCCCTGGGTCTCCTTGATGTCGTTGGCCCAGTCCTTGTGGGAGCCGAGCGGATCCACCGAGAGCCCGACGACCTTGACGTTGCGCTTGTCGAACTCCGGCTTGAGCGCCGCGACCCGACCGAGCTCGGTCGTGCAGACCGGGGTGAAGTCTTTGGGGTGCGAGAACAGCACGCCCCAGCCAGTGCCGAGGTACTGGTGGAAGCTGATCGGGCCGTCCGTCGTCTCGGCCGTGAAATCCGGGGCTTCGTCTCCGAGCTGTAGTGCCATGGCATCCTCCGTCAGCGTGATCGAGAGCTTTGAGCCCCTGGCGCAAGGCGCCTTCCCGACTGCGACGCAGACGGAAGCCCTGCGCCGCAGGTCAGGCGTGACTGGCGCAGGCGAAGAGCTTGCGTCCGTTTTAGCGGACGGCGCGCTGGCCGGCAAGCGCGAACGGCTTCAATGCAGGATCGGCGCAGCGCGCCAAGGTGCCCGCGCGACCCAACGTTCGCGACCTCTGGTCGCTCGGTCTCGGGACTCGCCGGGTCGACCCGCATACGCTCGAGCGCGCAACGGGCGACGACCTTCGCGCTTGCGCGGTCGGCTCGCTTGTTCTGATCGGACGGGACCCTCTTCAGGCGGTCGCGGGAGCTGACTCGAGGTAGTCGTCGCGGACCGACGACAGCGCGACGACCGCGATCACCTTGAGCGCAGGGGCGATCAGCGCGGTCCACATGCTGATGTCGAGCACGTGGGCGACCTTCGGCGCGCCGAAGATCTCGGCGAACCCGAACGCGCAACACAGCGCAATCAGGAACGCCCAGGCGGCGCGCGAGCGGTGGCGGTACGACTGCCAGGTGAGCACCAGCATCAGGGCGCCGGCCAGCAGCAGGGAAATCCCCAGCACGGGTGGCTTGCTGGAGGCGAGCGCCGGGAACGCCGACACGACGTAGATGAGGCCGAACGGGATCGGGATCAGGTGGCCGAGCTCGCGCGGCTTGAGCACGGACACGAACGCTACGGCCGCGACCACAGCCGCGAGGATAGCGAATACGACCCGGACATGGGTCATCTGGGCCGGCGAGTAGCTGGAGGCGGTTCCGACGCCGGCGACGACCTCGCGATGCGAATCGAAGTAGCCAGCGGACATGACGTAGAAGAACACGTTCACCAAGACGAACGCGGCGGCGCAGCTGATCGCCAGCGGGGCGATCTTGGTACGTGGGTCGACGGTCGGCATCTCCAAGAGCATGCGCTACTTGCGCTTCTTGAACAAGGTGCCCCAGAACCCGCGGGGCTCGCCGTCCTCGGTGGGGCCTGGGGGCGTTTCGACGTCGGATTCGGTGATCGGCGGCACAGGGGTGGTCGAGGCCGGAATCGGGATCGGGAGCGGAGGCGTCGGATGGCCGCGACCCGCCGTCATCGAAGGTGCCCCCGGGACGAGCACGGTGTCGAGCGCGAGCTGGGTGTCCTCGACCTCCTTGGCGTACTCCTTGCGGAACAGCTGGCGCATGAACTGCCGCAGCTCCTTGGGGTCGAACCGGTAGCCGCCGATCAGCGCATCGAGCGCGGCGGCCAGCTGCGCCGCGGTCTGGTAGCGATCGCTGACGTCGCGCGCGAGCGCCTTGAGGCTGATCGCATCGAGCTCCGCGGTGACGCGGCGATTGAAGTCCGACGGCGCCGGCACCTCGGCCTTGCGCACCTTCTCCATCAGGGCGAACTCGGTGTCGCCGCGGAACAGCTTCTCGGTGGTCAGCATCTCGTGGAGGATGATGCCGGCGGAGAACACGTCGGTGCGCGCGTCGAGCGGCATGCCGCGGATCTGCTCCGGCGACATGTAGCTGAACTTGCCCTTGAGGATGCCGATCTCGCTGGTGAACTTCATCAGCGCCTGCGCGATCCCGAAGTCGAGCAGCTTGACGTCGCCGTCGTACGACAGCCGGACATTCGACGGCGACACATCGCGGTTGACGATGTTGAGCGTGCGCCCGTCGGGATCGACCAGCGTGTGCGCGAAGTGCAGGCCCTCGGCGATCCGCGCCGCGATGTACACCGCGTGCGGCACCGGGATGCGCTGCTGGGTCTCCTGACAGCGCCGCAGCACCTGGGTCAGATCGCGGCCGCCGATGTACTCCATCGTGATGAAGTGCCGGCCGTCGTGCTGGCCGAGCTCGACGGTCTCGACGATGCAGCGGTTCTGCAGCATCATCGCCAGCTTGCCTTCGCGGTGGAACATGTCGACGAACCGCGCCTCGCGCGCGAGCTGCGGCCGCATCACCTTGATCGCGAGCATCCGGCGCGGGCCGGCCTGGTGCTTGGCGCGGTAGACCTCGGCCATCCCGCCGCGCGCGATCAGGCCGTGCAGGAAATACCGGCCGAACGGCACGGGATCGTTCGGCGCGCCGGGCGACAGCTTGCCTTCTTGCGACGGGCGATCAGACACCATCTGTGGCGCTACCACTTCACCACGAGCCGCTGGCCCGGTTCGATCTGCACCGACCGAACCTCGGTCCGAACGCCCGCATCGTCCTTGAGAATCATCTTGAGCTCGCGGCCATCGGCGGGCGCCGCGACGCCCACCTCCGGCGAGGTGATGCCGAGATCGATCATGACGCCCGGCGCACGCGGGTTCTCGAGGGCGATCCGCCCGAGCGGGTGCTCCAGGCGATTCTCGACGATCGCCCAGCGAAACGCGAGCGCCGCCGGCTTGCCGGCTTCCACAGTGGCATATTCGAACAGCGCCATTTCAAGTTTGGGATTGAAGCACAGGCCTTTGTAGTTGCCAGGCGCCACCACGAAGCCCGCCTCGGGCAGTCTGCCGGGTAGCCGCTGGCGATTCAACCACAGCTCGGTGCACGGCAGGCTCGACGTTACCTGTAACGTGCCGAGCACGGCATTGTCCTTCGCGAGCGCTGCCCGCACGACGTCGGCGGTCCTGCCGAACGGGCGCTGCACGAGATAGCGGCGATAGAATTCGCGCTTGGGCTCGGGCGCAGCGAGCTTGTCGTAGGTCGCGCCGAGCTCGCGGAGGAAGCCGGGCAGCTCGGGGGCGAGCGCGTAGCCGATGTGGAAGTACACCAGCGCATCGCCGTACCGCTTCGCGGCGAACGCGGCGCGGCCGAGCGCGAACGCCTTGCGCCCATCGCTGACCTGATCCACGAGCACCAGCTTGTCGGCGAATGGATCGCCTGCGCTGGCGAGCCGGGCCGCCTCGGCCGCGGCGAGCTTTTGCTCGGCAGGATCGTCGGCGGCGCCGGCGTAGTCGCTCCACGCCTCGGCGGCGCGCTCGTTCTGACCGGCGAGCGTCCACAGCGTGGCGAGCTGCTTGGCCTCAGGGCTCCCCGGTCCGCGCGCGACGACCAGGGCCTGGTACAGCGGGATCGCCTTGGCCCAGTCGCGGGCCTTGACCGCGCGCTGCGCGCTCGGACCGAGAAACTCGGAGAGCTGGGCGCGCGACTTCGTCGTCGCGACAGTCTGATACAGCGCAGCGGTCGACTTTGCGCTGCACGGCTTGTCCCCGGCGGGAACGCAGCTCGTCGCGACGCTGCCGTCGGCGAATGCACGCGCATACGCTGCCGCGGTCAGCGCGACCAGAACTGTCGCACCAGCTCGTACCCTCACGGCTTCACCGTAGCACGGGACACCAGTGTTACCGTCGAGTTGTCCGAGGAGTCTGTGTTAGCTTGGTCCGAGGACCACGGCCGTAACGCTTTGATGCAAGTCGTCATTCTGGAACGCAACAAGCTCGTTGCTCGCAAAGTGGCCCGGTTATTCATGGCGATGGGGGCGTCGGCTGTGACGGTGGACGACCCGGCCGCCGTCCCGGCGGTGCTGGACGGCGCTCATGTGCTGTGCGCCGATACGTTCGATGGGGAGCTGGTCGCCGAGCAGACGCGCGTGCGGCCCGGGTTGCATGGCGTGCTGTGGACCGCCGAGCCGTTGCGGCGCTCGCTGCGTTACCTGGTCGAAACCCCGGCGATCGACCACGTGCTCGGCCGGCCCAGCTTCGAGCTGCCCCCGCGCGGCGCCGAGCTCCTGATGGTCGCGCGGCGGCTGCAAGATCAGGTGGTGACGCCCCCGCTCGCGGCTTATCTGGACTGGGGCTTCACCGTGGTGGACATCGAGCTGCGCGCCACGGCTGACCGCGACCTCGCCGCGGCCCGGATCCAGGACTTCGTCGGCTCGCTGGCGATGCCCAAGCGCATCGGCGACATGTTTGCCGAGCTCGCACACGAGCTCATCATGAACGCGATGTATGGCGCGCCGGTCGACCGCGAGGGCCGGCCGAGGTACGCGGCCGATCGCAGGGCCGTGATCGTGCTCGACGAGCAGGAGCGCCCCACGCTGCGAGTCGCGAGCGATGGCGTGCGGCTCGCGCTGCAGATCCGCGATCCGTTCGGCCGGCTCGAACGCCGCCACGTCTTCGAGGGTCTGTCGCGCGGCCTGTCGGGCGGTGAGCTGGACCGATCGCATGGCGGGGCGGGCCTGGGAATGCTGGTGTGCCATAACGCATCGACCGCGCTATTCTTCGACGTCGCGGTGAACCGCTACACCGAGGTCACCGCGCTGTTCGAGCTCGACACCAACCTCCGCGAGTTGAGGACCCGGGCCAAGTCGCTGCACTTCTGGAGCCATTGATGCAGAGCGTCGATCGACCCGGCCATCGGCCGTCGCAGGCAGTGCTGCCGTCGGGCGCTGCGGCGCCGAAGCTGAGGATCGAGAAGTTCGCCGACGGCGACGTCGCGTGCATCAAGTTCGCCGGGATGATCGACGAGTCGTTCGACGGCAAGAAGCTCGGGGCGACCGCCGCGGCCGACACCCTCGTGCTCGATCTGGGCGGCGTCAAGAAGATCAGCTCGTTCGGGATCCGCGAATGGGTCGACTTCGTCGCGGCCGCGGCCAAGCACACGCGCTCGATGGTGCTCGTCGAGTGCTCGCCGAAGGTCATGGACCAGCTGAACATGGTGGCGAACTTCGCTGGCGGCGGGCGGGTATTCAGCTTCTACGCGCCGTTTCGCTGCGACTACTGCGACTCCGAGCACCTGGTGCTGCAGCAGATCGACCGCGACTTCGAGGCGATCCGATCGATGAAGCTCGCCGAGCGGCCATGCCTGTCGTGCCAGGAGGCGATGTACTTCGATGAGGACGGCACCACCTACTTCTCGTATGTGATCGGCCAGGACAAGTTTCAGCTCGAGCCCGCGGTCGAATCATTCCTCGCCAGCAAGCTCGATTACGCGGTCAGCGACCTCCATCGCAAGCTGCGGGTCGACAAGGTGATCGAAGGCCGCACCACGTATCTGCGGCTGAGCGGCGATCTCGACGGCACGTTCCCGCGCGACAAGCTCGCCGAGGGGCTCGAGGGCACCGTGATCGTCGACCTCGGGGCGATCGGCAAGATCGAGCCCGCCGGCGCGGTCGAGTGGCGCAGCTTCATCGAGCTGATCGCACCGCTGTCCGAGGGCGTGCTGCTCGCCGCGGCGCCGCCGGTGTTCGTCGAGAAGCTGTGTACGCGCGACGACCTGAATGCCAGGGTCCAGCTGCTCTCGGTGGTGATGCCGTACGGCTGCCCGAGCTGCGCGACGACCAGCGCCCACGTCGTCGATCTCGCGACTCACCACGATGTCATCAAGTTTGCGACCGCGCCGGAGCTGCGGTGTCCGCAGTGCACTCACGCGATGCAGTGCCAGGTCGGCGAGACCGTGATGACACTGCTGCCGCTGCTGCCGCGGCCGACCGCGTCGCCCGATTTCGTCAAGTCGATCGGGATCCTGCGCGAGCGCGCGATCGCGGCCGGCACCCCGCGGCGCAGAGCGGTAACGGCGCTGGGTACGGGCCCCGCGCCGCACGTGCCGCGGGCGCGCTCCTCGAGCCTCGTGGCGGTGCTCGCCTCGCTGGTGGCGGTCGTGGTCGCGGCGGGCGGCTACCTCGCGTATCAGCGGGTCGTGAACCGCGAGCCGGCGACCGGCGGTATCGGGGGCGCCGGGGCGGCCGGGTCCATCGGGGAGCTCGCGAGCCGCAGCGCCCGCGCCCGGCCCACGTGGATCGTCCACGATGCGCCCGACGCCGCGACGTGCAGCGAGCTGGCCGACCGGGCGATCTCGTGTGTTGGCGTGTCGTCGGTGTCGTCGCGGCAGGACGACGCCGAGGACGAGGCCACCGATGCCGCGTTCGAGGCCGCCGCCAGCGCGCTGGCGGTCCGGATCACGGACGCGACGTGGAACCAGGTCGTGCCGCCGATCTACGCGGCGGTGCGCGATGCCAAGCTCGCGGCGTTCGACCGCGATCCGCGCAGCACGACCGCGCGGCGCGAGGTCCGCGAGGCGCGCCACGCCGTGGCGCAGGCGCTGCGGTCCACGGGTGGCGGTGCGGTTCCCCCGGCACCGACCGGCCGCTACTGGGAGGAATACCGGGGGCCGGACGGCAAGCGCTATCTCGCGTTCGCGCAGGTCACGCTCGGCGCCACCGAGCAGGCCAAGCTGGTCGAGAGCTACGCGCTGCGCGCGACCGCGCTCGGCGCCACCGCGGTCGGCTGGTTTCCCGCCATCGGCTGGCGCTATCCCAGGATCGCGCGTGGGGCGGTGCTCGCCGGGCTCGCGCCGGGTGTGCTCCAGGAGCTCGGGCTCGCCGAGCAATATGTCGTGCTCGCGGTGGGTGGCCGCGACGTCGGCGATGCAGCGGCGTTCGCCAAGCTCGCAAACGATGAGTACGCCGGGCTCGTCGCGCACGGCGGTACGCTGCGTTTGAAGGTCCAGGCCACCGACGGTGAGCCGCGCGAGTTCGCAGCGCTGATCCAGGGCCCCAAGCTCGACGCGCCGGTCCTCGATCGCCCGAGGCGGCCGCCCACTCCGAGCCCGGAGATCCCCAGCGTGAATGTGTGGGACCGGCTCGGCGGTGGCACCGGCCGCGACGACCCGACGCAATAACGCCGCCATCGCCACAGCCACCGTCACAGCCGCAGATAGCGGAAGACAGACGCGTGACCCGACGCACGCGTGACGCGGCGCGTGGTCGCCGGTTGGGAAGCTGGCGGGCGACGTAACTGGATCCCCCAAGAGGACTCAGGGCGCTCTTTGGACGTGACGTCTGCGAGCTGTTCTGCGATCGATGTCACGATCGGTGTTTGGGGTGGACGTGGCCACCAGACATTGTCACCGAAGGAACACATCGCCGGGAGATGCGGTTCTGATAGGGTCGTCTTCTCTACGCTGCGGTCTCGCGGATGGGATCGCTGTCGGAAGGCTCGATGGGCATCTTCTCACGGATCTTTCAACGTGGTCAGGATGGCAATCCGGCCGACGCCGGGGATGGCGTCGAGGGAGATGCGATGGGTGACGAGACCTCCGAAGAGGCCGAAATCAGCCTCACGCCAAGCATGATCGTGCCGCCGACCCCGGCCCCTCCGCCTGCGACTGTCACTTCGCCTGCGCCGAGTGCGCCTCCCCTGCCCGGGATGACCCCGGCGTTCGCGACCTCCAGCGGTGCGCCGGTTCCTCACACGCAGTCCGAGTCGGCGCGCTCGATGTGGGAGTGGCCGGGTGCGCAACGCGAACCGCGCCGCGCGCCCCCACCCGCGCCCACGCCATCATCGTCCGAAGATCCGCCGTCGCCCGCGGCGCCACCCGAACCGCGCCCACCGTCGCGCGCAGGAGCGTTGCCCCGCGTGCCACGTACCCAGTCAGTGCCCGAACCACCCGGTCGAGAATCCGAGAAGGAACGCAGCCCGACGGTGGTGTCGGCGCCACCGCCCGCGCCGCCGGCGCTGCCGGGGGTGACACCGCGCCCGGCGCGGCCGTCGCCGCCGCCGGCCCCGCCGGGACGCGGGGGGCCGCCTGGGCCGCCACCGGTCGCGCGTGCCGCCGGGGCCCGCCCGGCGACCCCTAGCGCGCCGGCGACCCCCAGCGCGCCGGCGACCCCCAGCGCACTGACGACCCCCGGTGCGCCGGCGACCCCCAGTGCGCCGGCGACCCCCGGTGCGCCGGCGACCCCCGGTGCATCGGCGACCCCCAGTGCGCCGACGACGCCGGCCGCGACGTCCGCCCCGTCCGCTCCGAACGCGCCACCCCCGGGCCGCCCGGCGCGTCGCGCGCACTCGGACTCGATCAACACCGCGTTCGATCTGGCGATCGCGGCGCGCGAAGACGCCCCGACGGCACCTACGCACGGGGTGTCGACCGCCGCGGATCTCGCCGAGGTTCGCCGGGTGTTCAACGAGGTCGCGGCGGTCCACGTCGCGCAGGTCCGCGACGTGATGCTCGAGCTGCGATACGGCGACGCCCAGCCGTCGTGGATCGAGTCGACGCAGCCGGCGCTGCGCTCGCTGCGCACGATGGCCGCCCAGATGGACCTGACCGATCTGTGCCAGGCCCTCGACGAGTTCTGCGTCGCCGTCGACGCCGCGGTCGTCGGCCGGGCGCGGATCGGCGAGGACGGCAAGGCGGAGCTGCTGCGCCGCTACCAGCGACTGATCGAGCTGATCCCGCAGGCGTTCGAGCTCGACGCCGAGCGCGATCGCCGGGAGCCGATCATCGTCGAGGCTTTGCTCTACCAGATCGAGGGCGTCGAGCGCCGCACGGTCGAGAAGCTGTTCGCGGTCGGGCTGTCCCGGCTCGATGCGCTGCTCCAGGCATCGTCGGACGAGATCGCCGTGGTCGCCGGGCTGCGCCAGGATCTCGCGGACGCGATCGTCGAGCAGTTCCGGACCTACAAGGTCGGATCGAGCGCCGCGCTGTCGGCGCCCGATCCGCTCGCGGAGCGCCGCCAGCTCGGCGATCTCCTGATCATGCTGAGCGTGCAGAACGACGAGTACAATCACGCGGCCACCAAGTGGACCGACGATGCTCGGGCGCGCAAGCGCGACTCCCGCAAGCAGCGCGATCACACGTTCCAGCGCATCAAGGTCGCGCTCGCGCGGCTCGGGGAGCGCGAGCAACTGGCGCGGCTCGAGAAGCTGCCGTTCGACGAGCGCATCGCGGCCCTCGATCGCTACCTGTCCGCAGCGGTCCCCGCGCGTTCACAACCGGCGAAACCTTGAGGAGCACGACGATGGCAGGTTTATCTCGCGACGAGGCACTCAAGCGGATCCAGCGGGGAGAGAAGCTCGATCGCGCCGATCTCAAGGGCATCGATCTATCGCAGGCGCGACTGATCAAGGCGGCGCTCGAGCGCGCCGATCTAGACGGCGCCAACCTCGAAGGCGCCGATCTGTCCCAGGCGGGGCTGCGCCGGGCCAGCTTGCGCGAGGCCTACATGGTCGGCGTCAACCTGAGCGGCGCCAACCTCGAGAACGCCGATCTCGAGGGCGCCAAGCTCGAGCGTGCGACGCTGGTCGGCGCCAACCTGACGCGCGCCAACCTCGAGGGCGTGGTGCTCACCGGCGCCAACCTGACCGGCGCCGTGCTGAGCTACGCCCAGCTGACCGGCGCCAAGCTCGGCGGCGCCAACCTCACCGACGCGGTCATCACCCACGCCGAGCTCGACGACGCCTACCTCGGCGGGATCTCGGCGGTGGGCGCTCGGTTCAGCAACGCCACCATGGCGGGCGCCAACCTCGAGGACGCGGTCCTGCGCGGCGCGGTGCTCGACGAGGCGGTGCTCCACCGCGCGATCGCGCGCAACGCCGACTTCACCGGCGCGTCGCTGGTCAAGACCAACTTCTCGGGCGCCGATCTCACCGGCGCCAAGCTCGGTGGCGCCGACATCCGGCACGCCACGTTCGCGCGCGCGCAGCTCGCCAATGCCTACCTGACCGGCGCCAAGGTCGCCGGGCTCGTCGGCACCGGGCTGCCGCTCGGCGTCATCGACGTCAGCTGGCTCGATCTCAGCCCGGCCGGCGACGGCACCCAGCGGATCGAGAACGGCGTGATCCCGTCGGTCCTGATGGTCGGCGCGGTCACCACCTCGGTCGCCGACGAGTCGCGCCGGCGCTACTTCGGACGCGGCGACGTGCTGCGCAATGCCACCCTGCAGTTCGACGCCGGCGCCCAGGTCGAGATCGATAGCCTGTTTCAGAACTGCACGATCAACGTCGGCGTCGAGACCGACCTGGTGATCGGCCCGTCCGGCGTGCTCGCGGACTGCGAGATCGTCGGCGCCGGCTGCATCACCGTGCACGGCAAGTTCTTCGAACGCCACAGCCCGGGGATCGTTGGCGCACGCAAGCTGATGGTGAGCTCGCGCGGCGCGGTGGTCTCCACCGTGGCGCAGAGCGGTGAACCCACCGGCTTCGCGTTCGAGAGCGGCTGTCAGCTTCGCGTGAAGATCATCCCGTCGGGCGCCGCGGCCGTCAGCCCGGAACGAGCCAAACCCGACTCACGAACGAGCCAAGAACGAGGTGCCCGATGAGCGACAAGAATGGACTTCCGACCGGTAAACACACCCTCGTCGAGGAGGGCACGGAATTCAAAGGCACGATGTCATCGAGCTGCCCGATCGTCGTGATGGGCAAGGTCGAAGGCGATGTTACGGGTCCGGTCATTCACGTCACGCCGAGCGGCGTCGTCGCCGGTGTCGTCAAGGTCAAGGATCTGCACTCGGCCGGTGAGCTGGCCGGCGAGGTCGAGGCCGAGACCGTCCAGATCTCGGGCCGGGTCCGCGATCGTACGGTGATCCGCGCGCGCTCGCTCGAGGTCTCGCTCAACGTCACCAAGGGAGGTATGCAGGTCGTGTTCGGCGAGTGCGAGCTCGCCATCGGCGACGAGCCGAACAAGGAAGCCGCGGTCACGGCTGCGCTTGCGCCGCCGGCCTCGACCTCGACCTCGGCGACCCCGGCGCCGGCCACCACGCCGCCGGCCGGCGAACCGACCAAGCCAGCGTCCGCGGTGCCGGCCAAGTCCACGTCCGGAAAGGGCGCGCCGCCGCCCACCCCGGCGCCCGCAGCGACGGAGGCAGGAGAGACCGAGGACGCCACCGCCAAGCCCCGCCGCGGCACCCTACCGGCGCCGAGCTGACCCGCAGCGACGGGTTCGATAGCTCGGAAGTCGCCCGGCTCCGTACCGGTTGTCGCCGGTTGACGTCGAAAGCCGACGCAGTCGGCCGTGTTCGACGCGTCCCGTGGGTTCGCCGGGAAGCTCGTTCCAGTCGCCGCGTTCGGCGGGGAAGGGGCGTCATGGAGATCTCGCGCACGGCGCGCTAGCCTCTTGCGGATGCACGCGGTGGCCCTGTCGTTGGCGGCGGCGGTGCTGACCGCTGGTCTGGCGACCGCGCGGGCCGCGCCGGTGGCGCCGTCCGCCCAGGCGGTGCTCAGGACCGAATTTCAGGCCGGCGTCGATGCCTATCGGCTCGGCAAGTACGACGAGGCGCAGCACCACCTCGACCGGGCGCAGGCCATCGACCCGAAGCTACCGGGGCCCCATCGCTTCCTGGCCGCGGTCGCGCGTGCGCGGCATCGCTGGAGCGACTGCCTCGCCGAGGCGCGGCGCGCCCTCGAGCTCAATCCGCGATCGCGGGAGATCCGCGACACCCGCAAGCTTCATGACGGTTGTCGCGCCGCGGCGGGGCGACCGGCCTACCGCGGCGAGCTCGGCGACGGCGCCGCGCTCGCCGTGACGGCGAATGTCACCGGCGCGACCGTGCGGATCGGAGGGCTGCGGTACGGCGCGACGCCGATCGCCCCGCGGCGGATCAAGCCCGGCGCCCACGAGCTCGAGATCGACAAGCCGGGATTCCACACCGCGCACCGCGCCGTCGACGCACTGCCCGGCATCGTCACCGACGTCGAGATCGTGCTCGAGCCTGCCGATCCGGCGACCTCGACGCGGTGAAGCCGATCCGCTTCTCGGAAAGATACGTACGAACGAAACTCAGTTAGTGACGGTTAGAGCCTGGCTTTTCGCGCACTAGACGTTTACGCTTTTCCCGAGGGGGTTCGAACGCGTGCTTCGTACTACCAAGACCACAATCGCGAGCGTCATCGTGGCGATCGCCGCTGGGGGGTGCGTCGACGAGTTTCGCGGCTCGAACCTGGAGATCGATATACGACCCCAGACCGCACCTTCGGCGACCAGCATGGGATCGTCCGACTTTCCGGTCCAGGCCCATGTCGTCGGAGCGCCCGGGGTGAACGAGGTCCCGGCCAACACGCACTTTACACTCTACGCGATACCGGATCCGGCGAATCCGGCCGGCGCATTCGAGATCGCGCGGTTCGAGCTGCACCGGCTCGTCGATCTGACCTCGCCGTGCTTCATCGATGTCGGGGATCACGTGCCGCATCCGGGGCTGCACGTCACGCAGTTTGCCAAGAAGATCGGTGAGGACACCGGGATCACCGACATTGCCAATCCACCGCCCGGCGCCACCGAGACGCAGAAGATCGAGGCGGCGACCGCGCTGGAGCGCCAGGACAACGTCGCCAAGATGACCGGTGACCTCGCGTCCGCGGACGGGATGACGACCGGGATCCGGGCGATCACCTCAGCCTCGCCGGGGAGCTATCCCGCCGTCGCGACCAGCTGCAACGGGCCCGCCAACGAGATTCCGCCGGCGACGTGCACCGACGACGCCTCGAACCAGCTCCGGCTGAAGGTCTGCCAGGAAGCGTGGAGCGCCGATCCCAGCCTGTTCGAGGGCACCGACCGGGTGCTCACCGCGCCGCTCAATGGCAGGACGTTCGGCCTGGTCGACGGCGAGAATCCGGTCAACAACGCGCCGATCGGTGGGGCGCAGTTCTACGTCAGTGACCCGCTCATCAACATCAAGGCCTACGCGATCTATGCGCAGGGTGACGGTTCGACCGATCTTGGAACCCGGCTGGTCGCGAGCATCGCGTTGACCAGCGCGACTCGGGGCGTCACGCATGTCACGCTGGCCGGCGCGGGGCCCGTCATGGGCGGCCCGCCGCTCATCGCCCTGATGTCGGTGTTCTCCGATCTGGGCAGTGACAACGTTCATTTTTAGGAAGTTGTATGCACACCCTGACATACCGTGGCTGGCTCGCGGGCTGCCTCGCGCTCGTCGCGGTGCGCACGGCGTCTGCCGATCCGACCAGCGGTGTCGACAGCGCGCTGTTTCGTAGCTCGTACGATGCCGGCGGCATCTTCAGCCTCGAAGGCGCGCGGCTCGCGCCCCGGGGCGATCTGTCGTTCAAGCTGCTGCTCAGCTTCGAGCGGACGCCGCTCAAGGCCGCGGTCCCCGGTATCGGGGACGCCGGCGATGATCGCGTGCTCGACTACGTGGCCGTGCTCGACATGGCGTTCGGCATGTCGCTCGGCTCGCGCATCGCGATCGGGCTCGACGTCGCCGGGTTTCGCACCTCGCCGGGACGCGGCTACGGCAAGCGCGGCCGGTACGTCATCGGCGGCGCGGTGAGCGCCAAGTCGACCGGCGTCATCGCGCTGCGGCCGCTATCGAACATCGATCCGTCGGCGAGCCCCGATCAGAGCTCGGCGTTTCTCGGCGACGAGCTCGCCGGTCCGCTCGACGCCAGGTTCGGCCTCAAGCTCGCGCTGATCACCGGGCAGAAGCTCGCGGTCACCCTGGTGGGCTCGGCGTTCCTGCCGTTCGGCGACGACGAGATGCTGCTCGGCGATCGCAACATCGTGTTCGAGCCCAAGCTCGCCATCGACTGGCATCCGGACCGGATCCACGCCACCCGCCTGGTCGGCAACGTGGCGGGGCGCTTCCGCCAGCGCACGGTGCTCCAGAGCTACGACCCCAGCGCGGCGGCGGCGACCCCCGCTGATGCCAAGGCGTTCCTCGATGTCGGCAGCGAGCTGGTCGTCGGCCTGGGGGGCCTCTACGAGCTGTCGCCCCGGATGACCGCTGGGGTCGAAGCCCAGGCGTTCATCCCGCTGCCCGACAAGCTGGCATGGGGCAACTGCCAGCTGTACAGCGGGGCGAGCTGCAACACGCTCGCGACCGCCGACTACTTCGGCGGCGCCAAGCATGGCGACTTCACCACGCTGTTCACCGCCGGGGCGACGCTGCAGCTGTCCAACGACGTCACCGCGAGCCTCATGGTGGGCACCGGCCAGCTCGGCGCGCGGGGCGACGAGCTCAGGGTCACCACCGGGATCGTGTGGGCGCCGCAGCCTACCGGGGCCGAGCCGAGCCGCAACGACAAAGACGGCGACGGCGTTCCGGACTCGCTCGACGCGTGCCCGAACGAGCCCGAGGACAAGGACGGCTTTCAGGACGACGACGGCTGCCCCGATCCCGACAACGACGGCGACGGCATCCCGGACGTCGACGATCAGTGCCCGAACGAGCCCGAGGACAAGGACGGCTTCCAGGACACCGACGGTTGCCCCGAGCCCGACAACGACAACGACGGGATCCCCGACACCGCCGACAAGTGCCCCAACGATCCGGAAGACAAGGACGGCTTCGAGGACGAGGACGGCTGCCCCGACGACGACAACGATGGCGACGGGTTCCCCGACAAGGTCGACAAGTGCCCCAACGATCCCGAGACCGTCAATGGCTTCGAGGATGACGACGGCTGCCCCGACGTGCGCGGCACGAGCGGCCCCGAGGAGCGCGCGGATCGCATCGACCTCAAGGGCCAGGCGGTCGCGTTCAACCGGGTCGCGCTGACCGCACCGGCCAAGCAGCTGCTCGCGCAGGTCGCGGCGCTGATCAAGACCCGCCGCCTGGTGGTCCGCATCGAGGTCCATGTCGCGCTCGGCACCAAGTCGACGAACGCCGCGCAGATCGTGGCGCAGAAGCGACGCGACAAGGTGCTCGCGCTGCAGCGCGCGAAGGCGATCGCCGACTTCCTGGCGACCCAGGGCGTCACGGCGCCCCAGGCCCAGGCCGTGGGCCTCGGCTCCGATCGCCCGCTCGGATCGGCGAACCCGACCGATCCGGTCAACGAGCGCGTCGACATCGTCAAGGCACAGCAAGGCGGTACCCCGTGACCAAGCTCGATCTCCGCGCTGTCGCGATCGCCGCGACCGCCGCCCTGGGCACGGCGCTCGCGCCGGCGCACGCACAGCCCGGTGGCTCGGTGACCGACATCGAGATCCCGACGATCGTCATCGAGCAAGGCGACGCGGAGGCCGCGGCCGCCGACGAGGCGCTCGACCTCGCCAACATCGTGCAGAGCGCGGCCAAGGGCGTGACCACGGTGCAGGAGGCGCCCGCGATCGTCACCGTGATCACCGCCGACGAGATCCGCGACCGCCAGTTCCAGGATCTCGACCAGATCATCGACACCGTCCCGGGCTGGCAGCGCGCCGGCATCTACAACGGCACGTTCCCGGCGGCGCTGGCCCGCGGCCAGGCCCAAGCGTTCCAGTTCTTGCACGACGGGCTCTCGATGTTCGAGCCGTTCCTCAACCAATCGGCGACCAACCAGGTCCAGCCGATGGAGCTGATCAAGCGCGTCGAGATGATCACCGGTCCGGGCGGCGTTTTGTGGGGCTCGAACTCGCTGCTCGGTATCGTCAACATGATCACCAAGGACGCCGAGGACGTCGACGGGGTCGAGGTCGGCGGCCGGCTCGGCGACGGCGTCGGCGATCGCCGCTACGCGCGCGCCTACGCGATGGTCGGCGCCCCCAACCTCGCCGGCGGCAAGCTCAAGCTGTTCGCCCACGCGTCCGTGGTGACCTACCAGGGCCCGCAGCTCACGCTGCCGCTGCTGCTGTTTCACAACGCGCTGCCGCAACCCAACTCGGCCAATCTCTACGGCCCGCTGACCCAGACCGATACGCAGCAGTCGACGATGATCACCCTCGACGGCAAGATCACCTACGGCAAGCTGCAGCTCCGCGCCTACGTGCCGTTTGGCACGATGAACCAGCCGGCGGGCCTGTCCGGTAACCCGGTGCGCAAAGATCTCCCGCAGGATCCGATGTGCCCGATCGGGACCAGCGATCTCACCTGCGTGGACCCCAACCGGGTCAACCGAGCCAATGGCGAGCCGCTGTTCGATCGCTACGGCGTGCTCGAGTACCGCACGCGGTTCGCGAACGGCGCAGCCGGGATCTCGGCGCGCGGCTATGCGATGCAGTTCCTCCGCGGGCTCTTGCCGCTCCAGGTGCTCGCTCCCTCGGACCTGCTGCGCGGCGGCCTCGCGGTATCGGTCGACGACGTCAGCTACCGCGCAGGCGCCGCGGTCGATGGCGACATCGAGCTGACCTCCGCGCTGCGCGTGCTGTACGGCGGCGAGGCGTTCCGCGAGTGGAAGCCCGACAACGTGACCACGTCGATCCAGGGGGCGGGGACGCAGTCCGAGCTGCCCGGGCCGTACGACCTCACCCAGCTGTCGGTGCCGTGCCCTCGGATCTACGATCCCCAGACCCAGAAGCGGGTCCCGATCGCGAGCTGCCCGCTGACGTTTGCGTTCCCCGCGGACCGCGTGGTGCTCGGCGCTTACCTCGATCCGCAGTACCGGCCCAACAAGAAGCTGAGCTTCGACCTCGGCGGTCGCCTCCAGGTCGCGCCCGGGGCGCTCGGCCTCCTGGCCTACGACCTCAACACCACGGTCGCCGCGACGATGGTGTGGAACTTTGTCCCCAACTGGCACTTGAAGGTGAACTACGCCCAGGGGTTCCGGCCGCCGGTGTTCAACAACACCACGTCCAATGGTGAAGCTGTACAGGTCGGCGGTAACCCCAAGCTCTCGGTCGAGACGTCCGACGCGGCGCAGGTCGAGATCAACGCGCGTATCTTCAAGGGTGAGCGGCGGATCCGCGAGCTGACGTTCCGGATCGACGGCAGCTACACGCGGCTGAACAACCTGATCGCGATCTCCTCGGGCACCTACGCCAACTCGGGTGACCGCGCGCTGACCTCGCTCGAATTCCTCGGCAAGCTCTACGTCCAGGGCGGCCACCGGATCGAGTTTGGCTACACGTACTTACGCGGTGAAACGAGCGATATCGGGCGGCTGCGCTCGCTCCCGGAGAACACATTCTCGCTCGCCGGGGTCTGGCAACTGGTCGGAAGCAAGCTGAGCGCGACGACCACGCTCAAGGTCACCGGCGCGGCCGAGGACCCAAATCGCCTCGTCGAGTATCGGGGCAGCACCTACTCGACGTGCGGCGCCACCGACCCGGCGTGCCGCGCCGGAACGCCGCTCAACCCGGTAACCGTGCTGCCGACCGACCTCGTGATGGACCGCCTGCCGCCGATCGCCGACCTCACGCTGGGGCTCCAGTACACGCCGACCCCCAAGCTGATGTTCAGCGCCACCGCGTACAACGCGCTGGTCAGCCACGCCTACCAGCCGGACGTTTACTTCGACTACGAGCCGCACCTCGAGTACCTGCCCAATCCCTACGAAGGTTTCCGGGCGTTCGTGTCGGCGACGTATCAGTACTAACGGCGAGCGGGGGACGTCTTGCACCCCAAGCCCTGATATCATGGCCACGCTTCGACCTCCGGCCGAAGCATCGGGGAACCTTGTCGAAACGACGTGTGCTCGCGATCTCCAGCGATCTCGATCAGCTTCGCCGCATCGTCGTCACACTCGAACGCGCGGGTGCTGAGGTCGACGCGGTGCGGAGCTCCGAGGCGATCGCGGCTCAGGTGATCCCCCATCGCTATGTGTTCTTTTCCGCGGCCGATGGCGATGTCGCCGCGCTCACCACGCTGGTACCCAAGCTGCGGGACCGCGCCCATGTCACGATCGTCACGCCGAAGGCATCGCTGTCGGATCTCACGAGCTACCTTCACGACGACCGGGTCAACCACGTCATCGTGGGAGACGAGCTCGATCAGGGCGTGTTCGTCACCGCGCAGAAGCTCCTCACGGGCGACATTTTTGGCATCGAGAAGTACCTGCCCGCAGGGACGCCGGTGCACTACGCGCGGCTGCGCGACTTCGATGGCCGGGGCAGGGCGATCGACACGGTGCTCGAATTCGCGGAGCAGTCCAAGATGCGGCGGCAGGTCCGCACCGCGATCGGAGCGGTCTGCGAAGAGCTTCTGATGAACGCGCTTTACGACGCTCCGGTCGATGCCGACGGCAAGCAGATGTTCGCCGATGTCGATCCGCACCAGCGGCGCGACACCCGGTCGCCGCGGCCGGTCTCGATCCGCTACGCGGTGACCGATCAGCTGTTTGCCGTCGCGGTGCGCGATCGGTTCGGCCGGCTCGCGAAGAACACGATCCTGTCCTACATCGAGAAGTGCATCCACACGCCCAACCAGATCGATCGCAAGACCTACGGCGCGGGGCTCGGGCTGTACCTCGTCGCCAACGCGGCGGCGAGCTACGTCGTCAACGTCGCGTACGGGATCGCGACCGAGGTCGTGTGCACGTTCGACCGCGGCGCCAAGTCCCCGCTACGGCTGGTCGGCATGTTCGTCCATCCCGGCGGCGCCGAGATGCTCACCCGCGGTCCGACGCCAGCGACCGCAGCGGGACAGCACGACGGTGGCTGAGCGCCAGTTCGGGCCGTACCGGCTGATTCGCCAGATCGCCGTCGGCGGCATGGCCGAGATCCATCTCGCGAAGACCGCGGGCATCGCCGGGTTCGAGAAGTACGTCGCGCTCAAGATGATCCACCCGAACTTCGCCGAGGATGACCAGTTCATCCAGATGCTGGTCGACGAGGCCAAGATCGCGGTGCAGCTGACCCACGGCAACATCGCGCAGACCTTCGACCTGGGCCGCGTCGGCGAGACCTACTACATCACGATGGAGTACGTCGACGGCGCCGATCTCTACAAGATCCTGCGGCGGGCGTCGGAGCGCGACCTCGAGATGCCGCTCGACGTGTGCGCGTTCGTCGGCAAAGAGATCTCGTCGGCGCTCGATCACGCTCACCGCAAGCGAGACCACGTCGGCAAGTCGCTCGGCATCGTGCACCGCGACGTGTCGCCGCAGAACGTTCTGGTGTCGTACGCCGGCGAGGTCAAGCTCGTCGACTTCGGGATCGCCAAGGCCACGATGAAGGCGCGGCAGACCGCCGTCGGCGTGATCAAGGGCAAGTACTACTACATGAGCCCCGAGCAGGCCTGGGGCGATCCGATCGACCACCGGTCCGACATCTTCTCGGCCGGCATCGTGCTCTACGAGATGATCACGGGGCAGATGCTGTACCTCGAGGAGGATCTGCACAAGCTGCTCGAGATGGCGCGCTCGGCCAACATCGCGCCGCCCAGCAAGCTGCGGCGGGGCGTGCCGCCGCAGCTCGACCGCATCGTGATGCACGCACTCGCGAAGGTGCCGGGCGAGCGCTACCAGAGCGGTGGCGAGTTCGCGAACGACCTCGAGCGGTTTCTCCACGCCTACTCACCGGTGTTCACGACGTCGAAGCTCTCGGCGCTGCTGCGGGAGGTCGTGGGTGATCCGCTGCAGGTGCCCGACGATCCGGCGTTCGAGAGCATCGAGTTTCGCGACGGCGTGATGTCGACCCATCCGATCGACGACGCCGAGGTCGCGCACGCGATCGATCGCGACGAGCTGCGCGACGAGAACAGCGTGATCTTCCGGATGTCCGAGCTCGCCCCGCCGCGGCCGCCGGCGGTGCCGCGTACGCTGCCCCGGCCGATCGCGCCGCCGCCGCGACCGACGCCGATCCCCCGAGTGTCGAATGCGGCGCGCGCGGCGGTGCCGAGCGCGCCGCCCCGGCCGATCGCACCACGGGTGACGCGCGCGACCGATGTGCTGCCGGGAGGAGGACGACGACCACCGTCGATCCCGAAGCTGCCATCGGTCACGGCCGTGCCTGCGACGCCGGCGCGGCCGATCGGTGCCAACAAGAGCCCACAGTCCACCAGGCCACGGCAGGCTCACGAAGAGACCCGTCAGCTCGAGCGCGCACCCGCCGATCCGCTGCACGAGGACACCAGCGGCGCGCTCACGTCCGATGGCAAGAAGCTCGCGTGGGACGCCATCGCCACCGAGCCGGGCCCCGGGCGCGGCGAGCTCGCCGAGGACTTCGACAACATCGGAGACCGCACCCAGGTCACCGTGTTACCCGCCCCGGCCGGCTTCATGCCCGACCCGGGCAGCGACGACGGCGAGGGTCCCGAGGCGACCCTGATCACCGTCATGCCGACCGGGTTTGTCGGTGACGACGACGCATCGGTGAAACGCAGTGAGCCGGTCGCCGTCGCGGCGCGCGAGCAGGGGCTCCCGCATCCGGCGATCCCGGCGCGGGCGCAGCGCGCGTCGCAGCCACCGGCCGCGCTCAGCGCGAAGATCCACGCGCCCGCCGTGAGCGAGCTGCGCAAGCCGCGCGCGTCCCGCCGGACACCGCCGGGGGGGACACCCGTGGCTGCGCCCAACGTGCTGCAGGCGATCGTCGGGTCGCGGGCGAGTGAGCCGATGCCGGTGCCGCGCCCACCTCCGCCGCCACCACCACCGCTGCGACACGCGCAGATTCCAGCATCCCCACAGCTCTCGCCGGAGCCGCCGCCGGAGCCGCCGCCGCCGTCGCACCAGCCGCCGCCGTTGTACGTGTCGCAATTCCCGAGCGGCACACCGGGCCTCGCCTACCACGCGGACGCGTCCGGTTTGCCGTTGGTCCCGGCGGCACCGGGTATGGGGATGCCCACGGGGTATTCCGGGGGCGCCACGCCGGGCGGCGCAACGGACGTCCCGCCCTATCTGCCGATGCAAGGCATGCCGGTCGGGTACGCCCCGGGGCAGATGGCGCCGCAGCTCTCGCCGTACGGATATCCGCAGCTGGCGCCGGGCGCGCTGCATCACTTTCCGCCGCCGCCGCCGCCGCTATCGATCACTCATCAGATGCGGCTGTACGAGGTCGACGAGCTGCCGCCGCAGTTCCAGCTCGGTGCGCCGCGTCGACGATTGCTGACCTACATCGTCTCGGGGGTGCTGGCCGTGTCGGTGGCAGCCGTCGCGACCTTCGTCGTGGTCCGGTCGATGCGCGATGCCGCACCCGTGCTCGGCACCGTGCGGGTCGACTCGGTGCCGGCCAGCGCCGAGGTGTTGTTCGACGGCACGCGGTTGCCCAACCGGACGCCGATGACGATCCCGCGCACGGCGGCCGGGACCCGCCATACCATCCGCGTCGAGCTCGCTCACTATTCGTCCCATGAGGAGCAGATCGAGGTGCCACCGCAGGGAGGTGAGATCTCCGTGATGGCGACGCTCAAGGCCGTGGCGGACAAGATCCTCGTCGAGAGTGTGCCGTCGAACGCCGAGATCCGGATCGATGGTGCGCTGCGAGGGCGCACCCCCGCGACGATCAGCGATGTCGACCGCGACTCGGCCAAGCTACTCGAGCTCCGGTTGAAGGATTACCAGCCCTATCAAAAGAGTCTTCAAGGGGTTACGTGGCCGAATGATGGCAAGCTCAAGGTGTATGCAAAGCTGGTCCGGTGATTGGGATGTGGCGGGCGTGGCCCGTCTTGCGACCCGGTTGCGACCCGGTTGCGATCTGGTTCGTGATTTGCTTCTCGGAGTTGCGGTTGTCCCGCAGGCGCCGGTAAGGCGCCGCCGATTCGGTCGCCTGAGTGAGTCGGTTCGCTACGCTGTAAACTCGGAGGTTCTCTTGATGCGCATCGCTGCCATGACCATGGCGTTGCTGATTTCCGTTACTGTGATTGCGTGTGGCCACAAGGGGGGTGGCGCCGGATCTGACGCCGGCACTGACACCGGCATGCCGGCGGACGCCTGCGTCGGCCTGCAGTGTAATATTGTCAATTGTGCTCCCCTGAACAAACCGACGACATCGATCTCGGGGACCGTGTATGCCCCGAATGGGACGTTGCCGCTCTACGGGGTGAATGTCTATATCCCCAATACCGATCCAGGGCCGCTGCCCGACGGCGCACAGTGCGCGCGATGCAGCGACGATCTCCCCGGCAGCCCAGTCGCGCAGACCATCACGGATGAGTCGGGGCATTTCTTTCTGGGCGGCATTCCTGCCGGCGACAATATCCCGGTCGTGATCACGACCGGCAAATGGCGGCGGCAGCTGGTGATCCCGCACGTCGAGGCGTGCGCGCCACATCCGCTGTTGACCGTCGATACCAGCCTGCCGAAGGACCGGTCGCAGGGCGATATCCCGAAGATCGCAATCACGACCGGTTCTGCCGATTCGCTCGAATGCCTGATCCGCAAGCTGGGGATCTCGGACACCGAGATCACGAGCGATACCGATCCGACGCCCGGCCGGGTGCAGCTCTATGTCGGTCACGAAAATGGCGAAGATATGTTGGGATTTCCCGCGACCAAGGATCACTTCAAGGCAGGCTTTGCCGGCGGCAGCGGCCTGTTCTCGCCCGCCACTGCGCTGTGGAGCAACGTCGACAAGATGAAGCAGTACGACATCGTGCTGTTCTCGTGCGAGGGCTCGCAGTTTCCGGATGCCAAACCGCAGGCCGCGATGGACGCGGTCAAGGCGTACGCCGACTTCGGCGGTCGCTTGTTCGCGTCGCACTGGCACAACATCTGGATCGAAGGTGCGATCGATCCACCCGACTTCACGCAACGGCCCGCGGTGTGGGCCGCCAATCCTGGCGTCCCCGGGACGACCGGGATCGCCAGCTGGACCAATAACGAAGAGGAGCTCGACAAAGGTGCGCACTCGTTGATCGACGAGCTCGCCAACCCGAAGGGCCCGGCGTTCGCGAGCTGGATGACGAACGTCGGGGGCTCGACGACGCGTGATCAGATCGAGCTCCAGGACCAGGACGCCGACAAGTCGACCGGCCGGTCCACGTGCAGCGCGGTCGATCCTGTCAAGGCCGAGCGCTGGGTCTATCTCCCGGACGACAGAGGTGGTGGAGCACAGAACTTCCAGTTCACCACCCCCAACGAGCAGCCCAATGAGGAGCTGCGCTGCGGCAAAGTCGTGTTCTCCGACATGCACGTGTCCGGAACCTCGGGGCCGGGCGAGTACCCCGATAGCTGCGGGACCAGCAACGCGTTGACTCCACAGGAGAAGGCGTTGGCTTTCATGTTCTTCGATATCGCGTCGTGTGTTGGCGTACTGCTCTGAGTCGCGCTGCATTCCGGTTAATGCCGCAGGGCGCCATCGACACTGTCCCCAACAAACCTACCGGCGAGTCGCGATAGCCACACTCGAGATTTCCAGTGGCGGCGCGCAGGCTGGCGTTAGATGAGTTAGCGTGACCGGATGTTGGACCCGCACAAAGAGATCCACGCGCTGGTCGACAACTTCGTCGCCGACCTGAGCGAGCTGGCCAAGCGCATCGCGATCGAACAAGTCACGGCTGCGTTCGGGGCTGGCGCCAAGCTCTCGGTGCCGCCGTTTGGGGCACCCGCGCCGGCGCGTGGCAGTCGGGCGCGGCGCGGTCAGCGCGAGATCGAGGCGCTGCGCGGTAAGCTGCTCGCCGCGATCGCAGAGCGTCCGGGCCGGCGTGCGGAGGATATCAACACGACGCTCGGGACCAAGACGCCCCAGATCGCGCAGCTACTGCGGAAGCTGGTCGCCGACGAGCTGGTGCGGACCGAGGGCGCCAGGCGCGGCACCCGGTACTTCGCGGTCGGTCCTGCCGAGGTCCCGAACGGCCGGCACGCTTCGGGCGAGGCCACGACGGCGGCCGACGCGCCCGAGTTGACGCGCGCGGGCGCCTGACCGCCGGGCTGCAACGGGGCGGGCCCCCACGATTGTTTGCGAGGCGAGCGGCAGCGCGCGCGCGGGGCAGATCTGTTAGGCTTCGCGGCCATGGTTGCCACTGCAAAGCAAGCGCCTCAGGGGGAGATCACGACGCTGCTCGGACGCGGTGCCGCGTTCGAAGGCAAGCTCACCTTCGACGGCACCGTCCGGATCGACGGCCGGTTCAAGGGTGAGGTGTTCTCCGATGACGTGCTCGTGATCGGCGAAGGCGCTCACGTCGAAGCCGAGATCGACATCGGCGAGGTGATCATCCAGGGCACGGTCGTGGGAAACGTCAAGGCCAAGCGCTCGATCGAGATCCACGCCCCGGGCCGGGTGAAGGGGGATCTGACGACCCCCAGCCTGCAGATCGACAAGGGCGTGATCTTCGAGGGTCGCTCGTTCATGGAGAACGCGACCAGCGTCCCGGCCGGGCGCCCGCCGGGATCTCCCGCGCAGCCGCCGGCGCCGCCGAAGACCGGTCCGACGCCGGTCAAGCCCTGAGCTGACGGGGACGGTGTCTCCTTTGTCTCGTTCCGGAGTACCTAACCGCTGTGGATTCGCGGAGTTGACGGGGACGGTGTCTCTTTTGTCTTGATCAGCCGGTGGGCGAGTTGCCCCGGGGTTCTCGAGCCGGCGACCGGCGCGAGAACCAAGCGACGCGTTGAGGGAGACGGTGTCGCTTGGTCTCGTGCCGGAGTCGCGAAGCGCCAGCTGACTAACTGCTCGACACCGTGCGCGTGACGGCCTCGGACAGGATCGAGAGCTGGCGATCGATCCGCGACATCCGGGCCGCGAGCAGCGGCGGCAGTGACGCCGTGGCCGCATCGTGCCGCTGATACGTGGGCGGTGGTGTGCCGGCGCGAAGCGCTTCGGCGGCCTGGCGCAGAAAGCTCTTGGCGTCGCCGCCGATCGCGGTGAGGACCGCGGCCGCGGCTGCGGTGGACGCCTGGCTCGGATCGGCGACATGGCGGGCGGTGGCAAACGCACTCAGCGTGGAGGACAGCCGGCGCGTCATCGTCGCGAGCGTCATGTACGTCTCGAGCACCGCCGGCGGGGGGCCTTCGGCGGCCATCCGGTCGAGCGACAGATCGGCGTTGTTGAGCGCGCGGCCGGCGCGGCGGCGCGCCGCGATCACCGACGTCGACGGCGACGGAGCCCGCGTGGCGACCGCGGCGAACACGTTGTGGGTGTAGCCCGCGATGGCGTCGATCGCGTCCGCCAGCCGGTCGCCGGTGCGCGTCGATTCGCGGCTCGGCCAGAGCAGCAGCGCGCCGGCGACGGCGAGCCCCGCACCGACCAGCGTGTTGGTGATGCGCAGCGCGACCAGGTGGGTGTCGCGCGCGTGCACCTCGGCGAGCAACACGAACGTCGGCGTCAAGAACAGGAAGTAGAGCCCGAAGTTGAGCTGGATCACTGCCGCGCACACCCCCGCAAAGATGATCGCCGCGATCCCGATGCCGATCGGATCGTGGACGAGCGCCGCGATCAGCGTCGCGAGCATGCCCCCGGCGATGGTGCCACCGACGCGCTGGAGGCCGCGGGTGAGCGTCGCGGGCAGCAGCGGCTGCAGGAGCAACACGGCCGTCAGCGTCGCCCAGTAGCCGCGCTGCAGATCGAGCGCGCGCGTCACGATCACCGAAAGCAGCGCGACGACCCCGACCCGCGCCGCATGGCGAAGCACGACGGAGTCCCAGTCGAGCTCGCCGCGCAGCGCATCGAGCCACGACGGCGAGGTCGACTCGGTGATCCGCAGCACGCGGATCGCGCCGGTCGAGGCCGCCGCCGCCGAGGCGGCGATGCCAGTCGAGGCCGCCGCTGCCGCGGCGGCGGCGGCGATGCCGGTCGCGGTCGTCGGGGGTGTTGCCGTCGGCTCGAGCGTCGGCGCCGGTTCGCGCTCGTCGCCAAGGCTGTCGACGAGCGCGGCGAGCGCCGTGAGGTCCTCGTGGATCCGGACCACCAGCGACATCGCATGTTCGGCTTCGGCGCGCGCGAGCGGCGACAGCGCGCCGAGCCCGGCGCGGCCCGCGGCGGCGTTCCACTCGCCCGCCGGCAGCGCGGGCAGCTCGGCCTCGACGAGGATGCGATCGGCGATCTCGGCAAGCTGGTCGGCCGCGGCGGTGAGGCCGGCCCGGAGCGCGCCGGCGACCGCCGCGCTCGCCTCGGCGCTCAGGTTGTCGATGATCTCCTCCATCGCGATCAGCACGCCGAAGATCTGATCCACGCTCTCGACGATCACCAGCAGCCGCTCGCCGCGCCCGATCTCGCCGCGCCGCCCGCGCCGGGTCTCCGCGAGCACCGCGCGCGCGGCCTCGAGCGTCTCGCGGATCGTGCGGTGCCGACGGGTGAGCAAGCCGCGCCAGCTCGCGGGATCGTCGTCGTCGCGTGCGGTGATCGCCGTGGCCTGGCGCGCCACCTCGCGCACGCAGCGCGCCGCCGCCAGGCGCGCCGGGCGATACACCCGGACCGGCCACAGAAACAGCGCGAGCACGACGCTCCACAGCGCGCCGGCGAGGAATCCCAGGATCGGGACCCACGGCCGTGCCGGATCGTGCGGCAACGTCGTCGCGACGATCAGCTGCCACGCGACCGTGTTACCGACGGCGACCGCCGGTCCAGTCCAGGTCGCCGCCATCGCGCACACCGCGGTGCCGATCGCGGTCACCGCGATCGTCGCGGACGAGCTCGCGACGAGCGTGCCGATCAACGCGCCGAGCGCACCGCCGAGCGTCGCCGACAGCATCGCCTTGGCGCGCGTGCGATACGCGCCGCCTTTGTCGACCAGCACGACACTGAACCCGCCGAGCGTCGCCCAGGTCGTGACGAGCGCGCCGATCTGCGACGCGACCAGGATCGGCGCCGCCACCGCGAGCGCGGCGCGGAGCCCCATTCGCAGCGCTGGACGTCCGGGCTGGAGCCTCGTTGCTTCACGGACGAGATACCTGACCCGTTCGAGATCGACCTGCACAGCGCAATATTGAAGTAGCACGGCAACTAGCACGACCACTAGCGCGGCAACTAGCACGGCGCGTCGCATGGCACGTCCGGCTCGGCGTGCCCACGCTTGTGGCGCTCCGCACGGCGAGGCCGCTTCAAGCCGGAATCGTCACTCGAAGATCCGCGACTTTCGGAGGTATCGAACAATGCCGCGACGGCATCGTTCGAGCCTCTTCAACCGGCGATCGTTCCGCTAAGCCGGCGAGTCTTCAAGCCGCCGTTCTGATCCGTACAACCGGCACGCCGTCGATCTGCTTGCGCGTCAGCTGGCTTCGGGGCGGTCGCCCTTGGGCAGCTCGGCGATCAGCGCCTCGGTCGTCAACATCAGCGACGCGACGGACGCGGCGTTCTGCAGCGCGACGCGGACGACCTTGGTCGGGTCGATGACGCCGGCTTTTACGAGATCTTCGTACTCGCCCGTGGCGGCGTTGTAGCCGAACGCACCCTTGCCCTCGCGGACGGTGTGAGCGACGATCGCCCCTTCGACGCCGCTGTTCTGCGCGATCTGGCGCAGCGGCTCCTCGATCGCCCGGCGGATGATCTTGACGCCGTAGCGCCGGTCATCCTCGAACGTCAGCTTGTCGAGCACGGCTGCGCAGCGCAGCAGCGCGACGCCACCGCCGGGGACGATGCCCTCTTCGACCGCCGCGCGCGTGGCATGCATCGCATCCTCGACCCGCGCCTTCTTCTCCTTCATCTCGACCTCGGTCGCCGCGCCGACCTTGATCACCGCGACGCCGCCGACCAGCTTGGCGAGCCGCTCCTGTAGCTTGTCGCGGTCGTACTCCGAGGTCGTGTCCTCGATCTCGCGGCGCACCGTCTTGACGCGCGCGGCGATCGCTTCCTTGGTACCAGCGCCCTCGATGATCGTGGTGTTGTCCTTGTCGACCGAGATCCGCTTGGCACGCCCGAGGTCGGCCAGCGTGAGGTTCTCGATCTTGATCCCGAGATCCTCGGTGATCGCCTGGCCGCCGGTCAGCGCCGCGATGTCCTTGAGCACCGCGGTGCGGCGATCCCCGAACCCGGGCGACTTGACCGCGCACACCGCCAGCGTCCCGCGCAGCTTGTTGACCACCAGCGTGGCCAGCGCCTCGCCATCGACGTCCTCGGCGATGATCACGAGGGGCTTGCCCTGCTTGGCGACCTGCTCGAGCAACGGCAGCAGATCCTTCATGCTCGACAGCCGCTTCTCGTAGATCAGAATGTACGGGTCGTTGAGCTCGACCTTCATGCGCTCGGCATCGGTCACGAAGTACGCCGACATGTAGCCGCGATCGAACTGCATGCCCTCGACGACCTCGAGGGTGGTGTCCATCGTCTTGGCTTCCTCGACGGTGATCACGCCCTCCTTGCCGACCTTGTCCATCGCCTCGGCGATCAGCTTGCCGATCGTCTCGTCGCCGTTGGCGCTGATGATCCCGACCTGGGCGATCTCGGCCTTGTCGCGCGTCGGCTTCGAGATCACCTTGAGCTCGGCGACGATCGCCTGGACCGCGCTGTCGATCCCGCGCTTGACGTCCATCGGGTTGGCGCCGGCGGCGACCAGCTTGGCGCCCTCGGTGAAGATCGCCTGTGCGAGCACCGTGGCGGTCGTGGTGCCGTCGCCGGCGACGTCGGAGGTCTTCGAAGCGACCTCCTTGACCATCTGCGCACCCATGTTCTCGAACCGGTTCTCGAGCTCGATCTCCTTGGCGACGGTGACGCCGTCCTTGGTGATCGTCGGCGCGCCCCACGACTTCTCGATCACGACGTTGCGGCCACGCGGGCCGAGCGTCACCTTCACCGCGTTGGCGAGCGTGTTGATCCCGGCGGCGATGTGCTTGCGGGCGTTACTGTCGAACAGAATTTCTTTGGCGGCCATGGCGTTATCCTTCGAGCACGGCAAGGACATCGTCCTCGCGTAGAATCAGGTGGTCGGTTCCCTCGAGCTTGATCTCCGAGCCCGTGTACTTGGCGAGCAGGATCTTGTCGCCGGCCTTGACCGCCGGCGCCTGGATCGTGCCGTTGTCGAGCCGCTTGCCGGTGCCGACAGCGATCACGAGCGCCTCCATCGGCTTCTCCTTCGCGTTGTCGGGGATGAACAAGCCGCCGGAGGTCTTGGTGGGCTCGACGAGCCGCTTCGCGAGGATGTGGTCGAATAGCGGACGGACCTTCATACCTGGCTCCTGGCCGCGTCGGTGGCGGTTTGTGTGATCGAGGGCGCCGCATGCGGCACGACGCCGTGGGTGCTGACTTCCAGCGGCGCGAGCTTGGTCCAGCAGTGGCCGCAGCGGCTCGCGGCGCGCATCCCGATGCTGTGGCAGACCGGGCATTCGCGGGTCGCCGGCTCGGGCCCGAGCGCGAGCTGCTTGACGAGCTCCGTCCACGACGCGCGCAGCACCGTCTCCGGGTTACCACCGCCGGACGGCGACAGTTGCGTGATCTCGCGATCGATCGTGTCGATCAGCGCGCGCAGGTTGCCGCGTGCTGCATCTCCGAAGCTTACATTTGCCATCAGCGCCTTCTCGTTCCCCGGAGAAGGCGAGGCCCACGCCTCGAGCCGCCTCCGAACTCGGCACTGTAGGCGCCCCGCTATCGTTCGACAATGAGAAGTATTGTCGTGCCAGGTCAACAATCGGGCAGGTCGCAACGATCGCGCGGGATCGCGCAGCGCAAGAACCGTCCGTTCGATAGGTACGGTCGATCGCCTTGCTGAGCGAATTCGCCCGTTGTGCTCAGACCGCTCAGACAGCTGCAGCTCAGACAACTGGCAGCTCACACAGCTCGCGCAGCTCAGGCAGCTCGCATCGGCGACGCCGCCGTGCCGGTCCACGTAGTTCGACGCCGACGATCACCACGCCGCGCCGAGCTCGTTCCACGCCTTGATACCACGGCGTCAGCGCTGGCCGAGGTAGACGCCGCGCTCAGCGGCCAGCCCGTTGCGGACATTTCGTGACAGCTCGTCGACGAGGACCTCGTCGTCGCCGGCCTCGAGGGCGGCCAGCACGCGGCGCGCGACGTCGTCGGGCGCGTTCTTCGGAGCCGTGACGTCGCGGACCAGGTCCGTGTCGATATAGCCGACGTGGACGCCGAGGACCTGGGTATGCTGCACGCGCAGCTCGTTTCGGATCCCGTTGGTCAGCGACCAGGCCGCGGACTTGGTGACGCTGTAGGTCGCGAGCTGCGGCATGGTCACCCAGCTGAGCACCGACAGCACGTTCACCACCGCGCCGCCGCCGTTGCGTGCCAGGACCGGCGCGAACGCGCGGATCAGCGTCAGCGGGGCGATCAGGTTGGTCTCGAGCTCGGCCCGCAGTGCCGCGACGGTGTCGTCGGCGAACAGCCGCGAGTCGCGCGAGATGCCGGCGTTGTTGATCAGCACGTCGACATCGCCGAGCGCGCGCGCGGCCGCCGCGACGTCCTCGGCTCGCGTGACGTCGAGCTGGATCGGCTGGACGCCCGGCAGCGTGATCGCGTTGGCGTCGCGCGCTGCGGCGTAGACCTTGCGGGCGCCGCCGGCGAGCAGGGCCCGGGTGAAGGCGAGGCCGAGGCCTCGATTGGCGCCGGTGACCAGCGCGACGGAGTTCTGGATCTTCATGACGATGTCCTTTGTGCGTGGGAAGGTTGGCGAAATATGATAATTATAATAAAATTGCGCGAGGCCAGACCGCGGCGGGCGCGGCGCCGCCGGTTCACCTCCGCGTGGAGGCCGCCGGTGGTGAGCCGGCCTTGCCGCCCGCGAGCCCGGCGCGGATCAGGCGGGCCGTGGCGTCGCGGATCGCGGTCGACAGCGCCGGCTCGTCGACCACCCGCGCGATGACCATCGCCCCGACGAGGCTGCTCATCACGGCGAGCGCGTCGCTGTGCGCTCCGGACTCGCCCCAGTGCGGCAGCTGGCGCGCGATCAGGTCCGCCAGCTCCTTGACCCGCCGGGTGGCGAGCTTGCGGATCTCGGCGGGCTGCCGCCGCGTCTCGGTGCCGAGCGCCGCCAGCGTGCAGCCGGTCTCGGCGTGGTCGAGGTGCGCATCCGACAGGTATCCGCTGACCAACGCATCGAGCGCGTGCGCCGGGTCGGCCTTGGCGGTCGCTCGGGTCAAGCTAGCGACCGCCTCTGCGGCGCCGCAGTCGAGCGCCTCTTCCAGCATCGCCTCGCGCGACGCGAAGTGGGCGTAGAACCCACCGTGGGTCAGACCGGCGTCCTGCATCACGTCGGCGACGCTGACCCCGTCATAGCCGTGCTGGCGAATCGCGCGCGCGGCGGCCCGCACGATCCGCTCGTGGGTCTCCGCCTTCTTGCCGCCGGCCTCGCGCTTCATATGATGTGCAACATACGGCGTTCGCGCGGGTTGGCAAGGCGCAAAAACCGCTACGAGGTCTTCTTGGCCATCTTGCCGGGCTGCTTCACGAACGGCATGCCGAAGAAGGTGTCGACCAGCGCCTCGTCGACCTCCTCTGTCACCAGCGCCTGCTCGTCGCGCACCAGGGCACGCATGTCGTCCTCGGTGAGCACCCGCGGCTTGCCCAGCCGCTGCTGATCGAGCAGCCGGATCCACAGCTTGACGAAGAACCGGCGGTGGCCGACCTCGAGCTGTTCTTCGGTGACGATTGCGGCGAGCCGCTCGAGGTTGGCCGCGACCATCTTCTCGTTGGGCACCCAGTCGTAGGCGTGGCGCGCGACCTCGACCAGCCGCTTGCCGACCTCGAGCAGCAGCTTGCGGGGCTCGAGATCGAGCGCTTCGAGGTCGATGACCGGCGCCTTGGGGTTATTCGGCGACAGGAACTGGATCGGCGAGCCGAGCCGCTGCTGCAGCGCGGGGTACAGCGGCAGCACCTCCTCGGTGAACGCCGGGGTGACCGCATAGAGCACCAGGGTGCGAGGCAGCTCGGACCGGCCGCACAGATCGATCAGCTCGCGCAGGTGATCGACGGTCTCGGCCAGCGCCTTGGTCGGCTTGTCGCCGACCGCGAGCCGGCGCTCGGCTTCGTCGAGCAAGAACACGCAGCCCTGCCAGCCGATCCGCGGGATCAGCTGGACCAGCGAGCGCAGCATGCCGAACCCGTTGTCGTTCGACGGCACCTCGTAGAGCCCGGCGCGCTTGGCCTCGGCGAGCGTCATGTCCTCGCCGCGCAGCCACGCGCCGAGTCGCCGCGCGGCGGGTTCGTCGCGGTCGACGATCGCGCGCGCAAACCCGGTCACGGCGTCGCGAAACGAGTGGCGGGTGAACGCCGCGTGGGCCAGCGTCGCGTCGATCCACGCGTGGGTCTGCTCGGGCCCGTCGGCGGCGGCGAGCCCCTCGATGCTGAGCCGGATCAGGTCGTCGATCCCGCGGGTCTGCTCGCCGCCGGCGCCGTGCGGCCGCTCGATCCGCTGGGCGATCGCGCAATACACCGCGAGCGGGCGGTTGAACGGGCACTCCTTGGGCGAGATCGTCACGAACGCGGTCAACAACCGGCGCCGCCACGCGAGGTCGCGCACGCAGTACAGAAAGTGCGTCTTCCCGGCGCCGTAGGTGCCCTGCACCAGCTTGAAGCTCGAGCCGTCGTCGCTGCAGATCAGGTCGCGGATGTACGTGGTCTCGATGACCCGGAGGTACGACTCGTTGCCGACGTTGACGTGGGAGACGCCGAGCTCCGGCGGCTTTCCGTTCTCGCCCATCTGCGACAGGATCCGCCGCGCCTGGGCACTGTCGAGGTCGTCGGGGGCCGGGGCGGGGCTCGCGGGGCGGTCTGGGGCGGTGGACGTGGGCTTGGTCATCAGCGTACCTCCTGAGCGATCAAACGGAACGACGCGAAGTAGCTACCGCCCCCACCGTCATCCTCGATCCAGACGATCGTCGACCGGCGCGCCGTCGCATGGCCGGTGGCGACGCCGAGATCGACGCGGCGCTCGCCGATCACCAGCCGTCGCTCGCGGCGCAGCCGAGCGATGTCCCACGCGAACTGCGCGTGCGTGCCATCGGCCAGCTCGTCGCGGAGCTCGACCAGGGGCACCCGATCGCCGGGGCGCGCGCGGCGCCGGGCGAGCACGACCGCGTACGCCTGGGCCAGCGCCGGCAGCAGCTCGTCGGGGCCGCGCGACCGCGCCGTCAGCCGTTGCCGCGCCCGCGCAACCGCCTCGATGATCGCGTCCGGCGACGGTGGGGCCGAGCCCACCGGCTCGCGGGCGTAGCGCAGCTCGGCGCGTTCGGCGCCGATCACCACGGTGAGCCCGTCGAACCGCCACTCCGCCGGCGGCCCCGCCGAGATCAGCCGCGGAAGCGAACCGCTGCCCAGCGCCAGCGCCGGTGGCGCCCCGGTCCGGCGCTGCCCCGCCGGTGACACCGCCGGGCTCGGCGCCCCGCGTAGCGGTGCACGCGGACCCGCCTTAGCCACGGCAGCCTGAGCGTATGAGCTTTTTGCCTGCCGTCGGCACCTCACCAGCTTACACCGGTGCCGGCCGCCACCGACACGGATCGTTCGCTACCGGCTCCGGCACTTGTAAGCCGCGGTCTCGGCGGGCGAACCGGGGCCGCACTGGATGCCGAATTGTCGTCGCTGGCGGTAGAATGCCCTCGTAGCGCAATGGGCCAGCGGATCCTGATCCTGGCCGGCCCGAACGGAGCGGGCAAGACGACGTTCGCGCGCGAGTTCCTCGTCACGGACGTCAGTTGTCCGGCGTTCGTGAACGCCGACCTGATAGCGGCGGGCTTGTCGCCCTTCGATCCTGCGCGGGCGGCCTTGCGCGCTGGGCGCCTGATGTTGGAGTTGATCGCGGAGCACGTCGTGCGTGGTGAGAGCTTCGCGTTCGAGACAACGCTCGCCGGGCGGAACTCTGCGCGCGCGATCGACCAATTCAATGGCGTTCAGCGGGTTACCAGGTTTCGTTGATCTTCCTGTCCTTGCCTTCGGCAGATCTCGCGGTGGAACGGGTTGCGGAGCGGGTACGGCAAGGTGGTCACGCCGTCGCGGAATCCGTGATCCGTCGACGCTTCGACCGAGGTCGAGAAAACTTCGAGGTCATCTACAAACCGCTCGTCGACGTCTGGATATTATACAATAGTGCCGGAGACGTGCCCGTCTTGATCGCTTCCGGGAGCAAGTCATGACCATCGACACCGTGCCCCCCCCGCTGGCTCTCGCAGCGCTTGCAGCGCTTGGCCGTGCACGGCTACGCGCCATCGCGTTGGCGCGCGCCACGAACACGTGTCTCATCGTCTACCGTCACGGCCAGATCGTACGCATTCCGCCGGACGAGCTGCCTGTCGAATAGTCGCTGAGAAAGACCTTGGCTCGAGCCTGTGGGCGACGGCCATCCGTGCGGACAATCTTCATTGTGGTTCGAGCTAGGACGCTCGACGGCGCAGCACCACGAAATCGACGGCGAGCATCAGCAGGGAACCTCCCGTGAACAGGCCGCCGCTCGCGTCGCATCCACCGCCGCCGGTGTCGGGCGATGTGCCAGCGCATGCGTCACGTGCCACCGCTGCGCCAGCGCTCGCTCCGTCGGTCGCTTGCGCTGCAGTAGCCCTCAGGGAAGACTGAGGTGTCTCAATCACGGCGCGGGTACGCCGGCAGACGTACCGGAGAACCTCGCGCGCAAGCGTCGACCTGAAAACGTGGTCAAAGCTGCGATCTCAAAGCCGTGGCCCACATATGCGCTGGAGTCTCACCACCTTACTCACCCGGCAATCCGTCTGGCGCCGCTTGTACCCGCCTCCGCAGCCTGGATATATTGCCCGCCATGAGTGGCGGGTCGGCGGAAGACAGGCGGCGATCGCGCTTGTGCTGTTGGCGGTTGCCTCCTGGACCGGCGAGGACGCCGAAAGGCGGCGATGCAGGAGGCCGCGTCGTGTGGGCTGTGAACCAGCGCACGGCCGGCCTGCCATTGCGGCGTTTTGTCGCGGATTTGCGGCCTAGAGATACTTAGCAGACTCACATCCGAGCAAGGGGAGAGCACCGATGGCGCACGACTATCACCGCAGCAATGGAGATCCTGAGGCAAGCACGAGCGTCACCGGATCACTCGGCGCGCCGGGGAAGCGCTCGCTCATCGAGGGGCTGTTCGTAGGCGTCGCACCGGTGCAGCGCAAGGCCGACGGAGCGGCGACCGAAGGCCCCGTACATGAGGCAGCCCAGCGCGGCGTCGCCGGTGGCGGATCTGCGCTGCCGCATCGCGACATCATCCAGAGTCTGTTCGGCCGGCACGACGTGAGCAAGATCCAGGCGCACACCGGCGAGGCGGCCGCGCGAGCGAGCACCGAGATCGGAGCCGAAGCGTACGCCACTGGTAACCATGTCGCTTTCGCCGGCGTGCCCGATCTGCGAACCACCGCGCACGAGGCCGCGCACGTCGTGCAGCAGCGCGCCGGCGTGCACCTAAAGGGCGGCGTCGGCGAGTCCGGCGACGCCTACGAGCGCAACGCAGACGAGGTCGCCGATCGCGTCGTGCGCGGCGAGAGCGCTGCCGATCTGTTGCCGGGCGGCGGATCGTCGCCAGGGTCCGCGGTGCAGCGGACCGACGCCGGTGAAGCGGTCCAACGCAAGGACGGCAAGCAGGGGGCTCCCGGGCCGCAGGGACCCCAAGGCCAGAAGGGCGACACGGGTGAGAAAGGCGAGAAGGGCGAGAAGGGCGAGAAGGGCGAGAAAGGTGAGAAAGGCGAGCCTGGAGAGAGCTATGACGGTGCCTATTGGGGAAAATTCAATGGGCTCATGACGATGGCAGCCACCGCCTGGAGCGACATCGCAGAAAAGCAGAAGCTCGCCATTGATGCCATCCAAAAAGAGGTCGAGAAGCCGAAGAAACCGACGATCGCAGATGCCATCCTCGAAGCGCTGATCATCGGCGCGCTGCAAGCCGCAACCGGTGGAATCGCCGGGTTCGTGGCCGGCAGCATGACCAAGGCGGTGAGGGACGCAGTCGCCCAGCAGGTCGCCAAGAGTACGAGCGAGGCCATGATCCAAGCCATCAGTACGTCGATCGTCGACGCGGCCAAAGACGGCATCAAGGGGAGCATCCGCCAGATCCTCGCGCCGAAGCTCTCGCAGCTCATCAAGGGAGGCACCGACCACGCAGACGCCTTCTTCGAAGCGCAGAGGGGTACAGCGATCGACGCCGGGAAGAAGGGCAAGGAGGCGGTTCTCGAGAAGCAAGGGGACATCGCGGCCCTGGCGACCAAGGACAAGAACGCTCCGCTCGCCGCTGCCAAAGCACTTCATCAGGCGGCCAGCGGTGCTGCTTACAGCCAGGCGGAGGAGGTACAGAAAGACTTTACCCTGATGGCCTGGTACTCGTACAAGGCGCAGCTCACCTTCGGGTCGACCGCGACAGGGGGGACCGATATCCACAAGGTGAACCCCGGGATGTATGAATCGACGGAGGGCGAAAAGCCCCCGGGCTTCCTCACGATCCGGGTCGAGAGGAAGCCCGGGTGGAAGGACCTATCGGTCTCTCTCCTGGACAAGCCCGACCCCGACGCCTTGCTCCTCAAGAACCAGAGCATCTACCTCCCCGGTTCCACGAAGGCAATGACCAGCCGCGTCGAGGACAAGCCTGTGGGAGAGTCGGGCGCCCCCACAGGCAAGGCTGGCGGCGCCAAGGATCCGAAGATCCCCATCATGGTCTTCCTCCAGAGCGGCGGCATGTATCGCCCGCTTGCGATCCTGCGCAACGAGGTCGGGGAAACCAGAGCCGACGACGCCATGAGCAGTTCTCCGTCCAAGGACTCGGAGTGGTTCCAGGACACGACGTGCTGGCTGGCCGCAAAGGGTGGCGACAAGATCCTCACGGAATCGCACTTACTCGGCGACAAGCACCGTCCTTCGGGAGGAGACGCTGCGGTGATGAAGGGTATCGACGTGCTGATGGCCGAGGTCGCCAACCTGAGCATCAAGGGTTACCTCGTACCGGACAAGGGTTAGCATGATCTGGCGACGACCCATTGAGATCTTTTTCCTGCTCGCCGCGCTGGGGGCGTGTAAGCCAGGAGGAAATGACATGAGCGAAGGTTTGAAGAGCGCCGACTGGCACGAGCGGCAGCGGGCTGTCTGGGCGCTCGGCGACTCCAAGGATCACGCGGGAGCCGTGCGGGCGCTGGAGGCCGTCCTCCGGAACGATCCCGTTCGCGACGTACGGGCCAGTGCGGCGACCGCGCTCGGCCAACTCGGAGGACCGGACGTGACCGCCTTGCTCCTCGAGAAGGCGGCCAGCACCGATGAACACGGCGTCCGGTTCGCCTCCGTGGACGCGATCGAGACGAGCCGCGATCCGAGCGCGATCCCGGGCCTGATCAACCTGTTTCGACTGAACCGCGGCAACGACGATGTCTCTGCTCAGCTCGGAGCAAGCCGCGCGCTGCTCAAGATCGGCCCGCCGGCCGTGCCGCAGCTGCTCGAGGCATTGAACGATCCCTCCGCGAAGGTGCGCGACGCGGTGGTCCGGGTGCTCGGCGACATGGGGAACCCCGAGGTAGCCGACCAGATCGCCGCCCTGCAGGCCGATCCGGACTTCGGCGTCAGATGGGAGGTCGAGAGCGCGCTAGCAAAGCTCAAGGGGAAGCCAGCGCCGACGACGCCATGAACAGTTCGCCGGCCAAGGAATCGGAGTGGTTCCGGACATGACCTGCTGGCTGGCCACAAAGGGTGGCGCCAAGATCATCACGGAATCGCACTTCCTCGGCGACAAGCACTATCCTTCGGGAGGAGACGCCGCGGTGAACGATTCCTCCGCGAAGATGTGCAAGGCGGTGGTCAATGTGCTCGGCGAGATGGGCAACCCCGAGGTAGTCGACCGGATCGCTGGCTTGCAGACCGATCCGGATTTCGGCGTGCGGCGGGCGGTCGAGGCCGCGCTGACAAAGCTCAAGGCCACGAAGTAGTGATTTACAACGCCCCTGACCCGGGTGAATATTGCGACGTTATTCCCTGAAATTTCAGGCGACCAAGAGGAGCAACCTTTGCGACGACATTCAATCGCGATAGCCTTGGTGACGTTATTGTCTTGTGATTTCCCTCGGCCACCGCTTGTATCGTGCACGCAAGACGATTGCGACGCCGGTTTTGTCTGCGATCCTATCAGCAACAAGTGTGTCACTGCAGGGATCGATGCGAGTGTTCCTGCAGATACGAGTGTTCCTGCTGATACATCTTCTGTCTGTATACTGGATGACGAATGCGAGTCAGGAGTATGTCAGCAGGGCGTTGGTTGTACAACACCGGACGCTGTCTTGTATGTGGATCCGACTGGAATTGCCGCTGGCACATGCAACAAGACGGAGCCATGCGAGCTATTTTACGCCAAATCCTTGCTAACGGAGACAAGGTCAATCATTAGATTGGCCAACGGAGAATATCATTTGGCCTCAGGCTTGATCGTCGATTCTCCGATCCATAGCCTGACAATCGTTGGTAACCACAATGCTGTCATGGGGAGGACTGCGGCTGGGCCAGTTCTCGAAGTGAAGAATGGGTCGACATTGGAAGTTCGGGGCATCAGCCTCAGTAAAGGTGTGTCATGCTCGGATTCTGGAAATGTATACATTTCCAGGACCACGTTTGACAGTGTGGGAAGTGAACAGTACCCGTTGCTGATGTTGAGCAACTGTGCGGTTGCATCAGTCTCGGACTCCGAGCTCATTGGTTCGCTAGTTGATGGAATCCACGCGGAGTCGGGCGTCAAATTGACGATAGCGCGAACCAAGATCTCCGGCAGCGCCGCCAGTGGCGTGTTTTCAACTGATTCACAACTGGATATCGTCAGCTCGACGATAAGTGACAACGGGGACTTGGGAGTGCGTACAGCGGTCCAGAAGCTGGGGATTCATAGGACGACGATCTCGTCGAATCATGGCGGAGGAGTCAGCGGGATCGGTGGAGAGTTTGATATCACCAACAACTACATATTTAGAAATGGAAATGATACCAACGGGGAATTCGGCGGCCTGAGGCTTGATACCAATACCGTAGACAATAGGATAATACATAATACAATCGCATATAACGACTCGGATCCGGTAGCCAATCCTCTGTATGCAGGCGGATTGTTCTGTCGCGGAGGTGGAAGCTTTGTTAATAATCTCATCGTGAACAATTTCGCGGGATCTGCGACCCAACCCAATGCTCAGATCGGAGGAACTTGCGATCTTGTCGGGTCACAGATCTCAAATTCAGATACCGAAAGCCGGTTCGTCAGCTCTATCGTGCGTCCGTTCGACTATCACCTTGCCACGTCGGCAAGCCGGGCAGTAAACGCCGGAGTCATTGGTCCAGCTCCCGAACCGATCGATTTTGATGGCGATCCACGCGGCGACGGTGCCCCTGATGTAGGCGCAGACGAATTCAAGCCATGAGCGCGCGCGAGTAGCGCGTCGCGCCGAGCTACTCGATGGACTCGATGGACTCGATGGGACTAATCCGAGTCGGTGTGGGCAACCAGGATCGAGTCTTCGCTCAAGCTCGGCGGACCCTCTGCGGAGTTTTCGTATACCTACGCAGCATACAGGCCGCGACCGCGAGCACCAGCAATGCGCCACCTGAAGATGCCTCGTCTCCGGTGCTGCAGCCACCACCGGCACCGCTGGCGGCGTTGGTGCCGGCATCGCCACTGGGGATCTGCGGCCCGGCGTCCGGGCCGTTGGCTGTGATCTTGATGTTGGCGCAATGGTGGTAGAAGCACGGAGCTCCGTGGCTCGACATGTACTCGACGACCTGCAGCACGCAGTGATCGCAGGTCATCCCGCTGGGCAACGTGACCTGTGCGGTTTGTGGCGACGAGAACGCCGAGGTGTGGACCAGCAGCCCATCGGCCAGCAGCGGCAGGGTCGGGTTGGTGACGATCGGCAGCGAGCCGCACGCATCGTCGCTGGTCGGCGTGACGGTCGGGTCTTTGGGCAAAGACGCTTGATCCGCTGCGAGCGAGACCCGGTAGTGGCCAGGATGGGCGACGCGCTCGTCGATCTGGATGGTGATCGTGTCGCCGGTCCGGTATTCGGTGACGGCGTTGGTCGGGACCGGAGAGCTTTCGTTGCCGCACGGCGCGGTCTTCTGCGGGCTGCCATCGCTGGCCTGGACGGCCCACGCGGCGGGCTGCACCAGCTTGAAGTGCGCGTAGGCCGGCGCGGCGGCACCGAGACATCCGAGCGTGATCAACAGCCGTTCGGCGCGAGTCATCATCGGTCCTCCTAGAGCACCGACCGGTTTGAAATCACCATGATTACGCGGCTTGGCGCTGCACCGAAGCGGCGCGCTGAGCTTCAAGTCTGCGCGAGATGACCTCGAGGTTGCATGTGGCGCTCGCTCT
>Ga0307509_10000805_pt1 | contig 53846 bp, 65 predicted proteins | sample 10_EM_MG_FD_202245 | JGI IMG/M metagenome (GOLD analysis project Ga0307509, IMG submission 202245) | Populus trichocarpa ectomycorrhiza microbial communities from riparian zone in the Pacific Northwest, United States - 10_EM | ecosystem: Host-associated > Plants > Roots > Unclassified | place... | reverse complement strand
AGTTTCTTAGTGTTCCCCGCTGGTTGTGGCGTATCGATCCTCGAGGTCTTCCTGTCCTCCAAAGCCGCCCTCAAAGTCTCTGTCCATAGGATGCGTTCCTTGATCTAGATCCGAGTTGGTCTTTGGAGCCTCCTCAACGAGCCCTTGTCGAATGACTTCAATTTGCGCTTGTTCCTTCACCAGTAAGAGACGTCGTGAGTTGTTGGGCCGTGCAGCTTCATGCTACCAACCTTCTTGTGGACAAAACGAGCCTCTTCGGCCTGCTCTTTCGCTTTCCAATTGGAGTCCTTGGTAAGATTCAGCTACTTATTCTGAGTTTATTGATAGTCAAAGGACAGACCTGTGCAGTCGCTGTGGCAGTTGATGACATTGTTGTGGTTTATACTATAGGTCAAGGTGGGGGCTGTGTACATAAATACTACGGTGCTGGATCTGGACCGCTTCCATCTTGATCATTCCACATCGCTTCTTTCAGCTGACCAGGATGAGTTGTTCGACAACCTCCCATGGAATCGACACCCGACAACCCGACGACTATCTAGAACCAATAATAGCCAGGGAAGTTCATGCTTTCTTAAAAGCAATGTTCATACAACATGGTACAAGTGAATGGTGATTTGTTTTATGCGTACAGCTAAAATGAGAGAGGGAACATAGTTGCGTGTAGCTGCAAGACGTTGGACGCAATAAATCATGCTCTGGGCCAATTCGAAGTATGACTCTGACCGATAAAAGCAATAGGTTTGCATATTAGTAAATTTATGAGACAGAGGCTTCAGAGATTGTGGGTGAACAATTAGTGCACGGTTCCATATCATAAACTCACAATCAATCAGTCTTTTTCTTTTGACTTGTGGCCATTCGTTTGGCAGCTAAAGCAGGAGCGTCGGATTCAGAATTGATGTCGAGCTCTGCACTGGCATTGGAAGAATTTTATGAAATCTACACATTGTGGACATCAATGTCCATAGAATCAGAAATCAGAAAACTTTGTGTTGGAACAGAGCGTTATTCTGGAAATGCCACCGTTGCCAAAAGTCTAGGCTCCAAGATAGCACCATCTACTATGACGCTGTAAGTATTTATCGTCATCAATCGAGTCAAAGGTCGCTAATAATTTTACAAGGTCGACAAGTTCCCATTTTTGCCGTACACGCTCATCGTCCTCGCCATTGATCGTTGTTGGAAAGGGACGAACTAGAAGCATTTATGTAAGTAGGTTCCCCAAAATGAAAACATATATCAGGACAATCGATACCAGCACTTTGAAATTTTTCCAAGGGCGTGAGGCAAAGAAAGAATGCACGTCTCGAAGTTGTTTGTGTATGTAAAATCTTGAAGCGTTTGAACATAAAAGGGTCATTTCCAACGTGGGGGACCTTACTTTTCAAGCAAGGTGACAGTGGAAAGGAAATGATTTTACGCCTCAATATTCACACAAAGCATCTAAGAATGTCCTCAAGTCCTTCTGATCGATTTCCATTACGCTCAGGTCGAACGATCCATATTGGATATCGGCATTGGATTTTTGTTGGGCTTCAAGAAAAGCCTGAGAGAATTGACTGGAATAATCATGAGTAGAAGCGCAGTGAAAGAGTTGCTCAAGTGCCTACTTTTTGCGAATTTCACCGAAATCTAGAGCCGCCAGGATTCCAACGACTGAGTAGCGACCCTTCGGCTCATTGAGGCAAGCAACCACAAAAGGAAGACTCTTTTTTTTGGCCCTGACTCCAAGAACGATACCAGGTAGTTTGTCTCGGAGAGCATCTACTAACCATAGGGCCAATCGCGTTAAGATTCCAGGATGCGAGAAGAGGGCCAGATCTGGCCCTTGAGTCAAAACCACTACTCGGTGGTTTCGCATCGACCGAATGTCTTGCTTGTCAATAATGGATGTACCCTGACGGATTATTGCACGCTGAAGAGACATAGCTAGACTCAGGGACTGTCGCAGAGCGGGAATGCTAAATACAATCAGTGAATTGAAAGGTCGGCCGTCAGGCAACAGGAAAACCCACTCAGTTAGCGCATCATATGCCGCCCAAAAGTTCTTCACCCACCACTGTGGTTCTTTTGGTTGGTCATCTGCTTCTTCGACTTCGATGGATTGGTCACCCTGACGATTTGCCGACCCTTTATTGGGCCTGGTCTTCAAATCGCCCTTTAATGAGTGACTTGCTTCCCAGACCTTCCCAGATCCGAACCATTCGCCACCGTTTCTCATTCCCTCGATCTCAATCTCCATGCGCATTCCTTCTGCCACATCTAACAGGGCACTTATTCCTTCCACGGCATCTGCTGCCGACAAGGGTTGGGAGTGGAACCCATAACACCGCATAAACGACGGATAAGATAGTTCGACGAGACCATATTCTGGGGCAATGTCGTTTAATTTCTGTATTAAGGATTTTTTGAGATCCATATCCATGTGTGAGTATGGCTGCTGCGTCTGAGGAATGGAGAAACTGCATGCGAGAGTAGGTTAGACAACCATCCCAAACCACCAATATTATTTTACTCTTACCCCATTTTTGCAAGGAGGCCAGTTAATTTTTGTCGTCCTTTTTCTTTCCAAATACCAAGCTTCCCTGCAACATAACTTGAGTGGAACATTGCATCATACAAGTTCCAGTGTCTGAACAACATAAAGCGCAGTTCCTCGGTCGTCCTTACACTCATGTCGTCGGGTTTAACTGAGTTAAGTGAATGGGATATGTCATTGCCAGTAGGCTGAGGGTTAAGGCGGGATACTTCGTCAAAATACACGGTGTGAAAAGCCTCGTAGTCATCCCGAGATATATGTGAGGTGACGTATTGGAACGTCAACCCTAGAATCGCAAGCCTGTACAATAGAGATCAATAGAAAGCTGGGCCATTCAGTGGAAGTTAATACCAAAGAAAATCATTATCAACGCGCTCAAGGAGCGTAGCGAGAATATATATTGTGCTTGATGCGCTCTGGCCGTGCCAATTTCCGCATAAGTAATGTTTGAGAACTTTTGTGTAATGGTTATCATATTCCTCGCGAGACAATCGATGTTGCTAATTCAAAACGGGAAAGTCAATACAAGGAAGAAAAAAAGAAAACACTGTCAACTCACAGTTTCGTCCACTCGTCGTCGTTTTCGAGAAGTATCACTCGCGCCTCTCCGTCGTTTGGAAGTTGGGGACCTTGTTTCTGATAGTGTATCATACTCTTCGTCTTCAACATCCAATTCACCGTCGTCTTCAAATTCATCCACCAGATCCTCGTCCTCGTCATCAGAATCCGGTTTAGGTTCGTACTAATTAAATGGTGTTCGGTCCACTGGACACGCTGACATGTCCCCATGATAGACGCACCTCGACAGATTCCCAAGATTTTTTCACGTCTCCCAGTTTGTCGGCCTCTCCGTCGTCCCAAACGAACACTCGTTCCCCATTCCCCCCTCCCGTGAACAAATTCCCTAAACTTTGGGGACGCAAGGAGTCGATAACATGGATCGTAACCTTTAAGTCGAACATTCCAAAATAATCCTCATGTGAAGTAAGATCTAACTGGCTGCCCATGCCAATCAGAATCAAGGCGTGAAGCTAACCTTGGTGAGTGAACAAAAGTGAAGCATGAAAATGATCGACGCTCACATCAAGGTTGGTCTTTAGCTCATCCCGCACACCCTGGACACCATCCCGACCAATGACAGGGATAATTCGATATGCAACGTCGTCTTGTTTGAAGAGTGTCGCTAGCATGCGTGCTGCAGACAAAGCATCTACATTGGGCGCAACGAGTACAATGACCGATGAAGCTGAAGAAAGAGGGGACCGCCGATGTGCTGACAATATATTGTTGTAAGCCTCAAGGTAGGAAGGCTTATTGCCCGCCAACTGTGGAGGTGGAAGATATACCATTGTTGGAGGAGCAAGTGTTCACGGCAATGGACTGTTGGACGCGCTTGTCACTCCGCACGTGCATCGTCACCAATTAAGTACGCTGATTCAGGTAGTTACCTGAGTTGCTTATGCAACGTAGTTAGCTAATAAATCCATTCCATTCCACAACTACATCCAATTCCAATTCCACAATGTGCTGGGAGTCCCAGCTGTTCCATACTCTCATTTATCCTTCCTGTTCTCTCACTTTGTGGTAATTTTGTAAACGGCTAACGAGGTCACTACTGAGTTACTTATGTAATGTAGTTAGCTAATGCAGCCACTGCATGATTCCATTCCTTCAAGTCCATTCCACTACGGTATAAGTATCTCTATTAATTCTTGCTCAACACCTTCCAACATGTTACATATTAGTAGAGAATATAGTGTTGCATGTATCTGTGTCTGAAATTTTGGACTTTTCATTGAACAACTTATGGTCGCAAACATTTATTCACTCCGAGTCTATACTAACCATATCATGATACTGTCTTCGGCAAAGGTTCAATAAGTTTAGATACATTTTTTCCGCTTCACATCATAAGCCTCAGTTACGGACGCACGTTCCGAGTTGATGGGTTTCTGCGAAATTGGAATGTGATGTGCCACAGATCACTTCAAGTTGACGGACTAGGACTGCTGGATCTGTCATGGATCCAGGTTGCGTGGCAGAGGTGGGACAGCAGCATGGATTCCAGATGAGACCCTTATCCTCGAATCATGAAAGAGAAAGAAAAATCTTAATAACATGAGAGCATGTGTGTTTCGCATGGATTAACTACTTGAGGGTACGGATTCTGATTGTTTTTTTTTGAACTTTCGGATGCGAGATTGGCCAATACATGATATACTCACTTATGGCTAGCGGAAAACATTTCACAAAACGAAACGTGCCACTGGTTCATATTATTGGAAATTACTCTGTGCGTTCTCTGCGTGTTCGTACGTGGGCTTATTTCGCGGGCCCTCATAATTCCTTTCACCACTTTTTTACGTTACAGTGAAGGGTACAACACTTAGTTATGGAATAAACTCAACATGAATTTGGGGGTAGAAGATTCAGAAGGCCAATTCAACCCAAAAATGTACCGATCGAAACTCGCCGAGAAAGAACACGTGACGAATTGGCCAGGGCTTTTGGCAGCCAAGTTTTTTGAAGAGCACCTTCATGCATCGGTGCAGAATAATCTCCACCGGTAGATGTCCTTCCCGAGGTGTCGCCACGGCTACTAAATTAAAGGTCTGTTCCTTACTTCCAGTGGCATGCAGAGCAAATTAAAGCGGAGGAACAGGAAACTATCTCGATTCCAAGTCCCTCAGCTCATGGCTTGCGGTTACCAACACCGAAGCAATGGTCACCTCCTTCCTCCTCTTTTCTGCGAGGGCAGCCCCTTTGTGAGCCAACCCCAACTCCTCCGGGCTCCATCCCGAAGACAACCACTCAATGGACTGCTTCATTACAACCACCTCTCTGCCCAACTCGCAGCCTGCCTCAACCAACCCCTCCTGCTAAGCAACCACACAACTTGCTGCAACTACAACCAGGTCCTTCCCGTAATAATTCCTCAACCAAAAATCATCAAACTAGCAAAACTTCACCCGCAACCACCGCTGCCTCCACACCCTCCCATACCACACCTAACAACCTCAATGACCGTCGATGCACTTACAAACAAGAGCCCCGAGTTCAATCCCGAAACCCGCTTAGGGTAACCAAGCTGTATCCAGTAGGTGTCAGAATATTTTCAGGTGAGGGAGGCTTAACCAAAAACAGGCATCCATCTCTCCAAAGCTGCAACGGCTCAATGGGGCACAAAAAGCCAAAACGACGCAGGGGCGCAATTCCAAGGCCGATGTGAAGGTTATACAGGCTCGGCCCACACGGTTTCGCAAGGCCATTTTCATACCCAGTACATTGTCGGTGGCTACACTTGCTAAACTCATGAACATAAAGCTTGGTGAGTTCTTTCTTTTTACGCCGAGAAATTCATGCTCACACTTCTAATTAGAATACCTTCAAATGAGGATGCGGCGGGTAGGGATGGCTGAGGAAGCTAATTATGATCACAGCACGTCAACTCGCCAACACTTTTCTTCTTTTCATCTCCTGACGTCTTGATAGTTCTGACTTCTGACTATGCTGTTCTTCTGGCGGAGGAACTTGGATTCAAGCCTGTTGTTGATGATGAGGCTGCATTCGATATCTATGCCCCGTACGTCTTATTTACTCTCTCTTTCTACTCCAACTTATTCTTTTTCGAAGTCCCCCTCATCCTAATCCATCTTCTCTCCCGTCTCGCCCTCCCATCGTAACAATAATGGGTCATGTTGATCATGGCAAAACGACTCTCCTTGACACTTTACGGTCAGCCTCTGTTGCGAAAGGTGAGGCTGGGGGCATAACACAGCACATTGGCGCCTTCTCTGTTCCTGTTAAGAACCAAAGTCTCGATGATGGTCCTATGAAATGTATCACATTTTTGGACACACCGGGTCACGCCGCTTTCTCGGCCATGCGTGCACGCGGCGCGGATGTCACCGACATCGTCGTTCTGGTGGTAGCGGCGGACGACGGGATAATGCCACAAACGAAGGAGGTCATAAACCTCATCCAGAAGGAGGGTGCACAAATTAGCCTGGTCGTTGCCATCAACAAGATGGACAAACCGGGATCTGATGCGGTGAGAGATGTCCAGTTATCTTTACCAATCCTTTTACTCATTCTTTGATCCAGGAATCTGTAAAACTGGCTCTTATGACCGAAGGAGTTCAGCTGGAAGAATTTGGAGGGGATGTTCCTGCTGTTCAAGTCTCTGGATTGACGGGAGAGGGCTTGGGCGATCTTGTCGAAATTCTTTCCACCGTCGCGGAAGTGCAGGATCTCCGAGCGGAACAAACTGGGCCAGCACAAGGTCATGTCATTGAGTCGAACCTTCATAAGGGGCTTGGGTTCGTACTTGCGTTTAATTCATACACACATCTTAACCTTTCTACAGTCCTGTTGCCACTGTTTTGATCCGCAGAGGCTGTCTAAGAACTGGGTCCTGTATTATCAGTGGTCTAGCCCAGGGGAAAGTGCGTCGTATGACTGATTCGAACGGCAAAACTGTCCCAATGGCGCTCCCCGGCATGGCCATCACGGTCTCTGGTTGGAAAACACTACCGAAGGCAGGCGACGAGGTTTTGGAAGCCTCTGAGACTGATCTAAAAAAGGCCCTTGCAAATCGTATTAGAAAGGCGGAGACAGAGGCTTTACACGAAGACATCGATGCCATAAATTCAGCAAGACGACATGACCGAGAATCACGTTTAGAAGGGGCAGATCCTTCCGTTCTCGAATGTATCACCGCCTCGGGACCAACTGAACTAAAGCTTATGATTAAAGCGGACGTCAGTGGCAGTGGTGAAGCATTGGAGGGCGCGCTGAACGGCATTGGCAACGATATCGCGGTATCCAAGGTTATTTCAACAGGTGTGGGTGACATAACAGAGTCAGACGTCATGATGGCTAAGGCAGCCAATGGTGGGCTTTCTACTTCCTGTTATATTCATGCAAGATTTCTAATCAGATAAACAGCCACACTGCTTGGGTTTTCTGTTTCAGTACCTCGTTCGATAAGGTCTATAGCTGCACAGAACGAAGTTTCTATTGCCACCTCCGATATCATCTACCGGTTGGTGGAAGATGTTCGATCTCGCATAGTAGCTCTACTGCCAACGATCAAGGAAACTAGAGTCACGGGCGAGGCGGATGTCCTTCAAATATTTGAAATTCAGCTAAAGGGACATCAGAAGATGAAAGTTGCTGGCTGTCGCGTCATCAATGGCTTGGTTCAAAGGAATAAGTTCGCTCGCGTTGTCAGGTCTGGTCAAATCATACATGAAGGTACCTTCCTCATCTTTTTTCCCTTTTGTCAATGGCTAACAGGTTGAAAGGGTCACTGGATACCATGCGTCAACTAAAGAAAGAGGTGACAGAAGTTCGTAAGGGCACGGAATGTGGTCTTAGCTTCAAGGGATTTTCAGATCTTCAGGCAGGGGACGTGATTCAGATGTATGACAAAATAGAGAAACCCGGAGTAATTTAGAATTAGAGCAACAGAGAGGTTTTCTGGTTATGTTGACCACTATATCATGCTCGAGCTTTGTTACTTTCATCGAGAATACTTTCTTTGCCTCCGACTGTGCCAGTTCTTCCGCCCACACCAAATGTCAGACTGATGTTACCGAGGTCCCGATCTGTCTTTTCAAGGACGGTCCAACTTCGCGTGTCGCTTTTCCGGAGGTGCAATTCAACCTGGATAGTCCGTCAATTTATTACTATTGCAAAAATGTATACTTTTATCTTTCCTTGGTGCCAAAAAACTGATATGATGAGTTACTTGGGTTTATGGCTCCAAAAAGGACGAGGGTTCGTGAAAATCTCTGGTTGCCTGGAAGAGAAAAATCGAGTGTGACCTAAAAGAAAGAGGTTCTCAAAATCGAGGGTAACCATCTGAACAAAAAAAATCGCCTTGTTGTCGTCGAATTGGATGGTACTCCGTTCCTTGTCAACCTTTTTCGCAAAGATGGAGACGTGGACTTGTTCTGGCGTCTGGTAGTGATCGATACGGCATTCTACTTGTGCCTCAGTCTACAAAAAATGCGAAGCTGAAGAAATCAAATACTCCAATTTTCATGGACTCCCACCTTTCCTTCAGTGATCACCGGGACAAAACAATGACGACCTGTTTGGCATCCTCCAATCTTCAAAAATTCGTCAAATTCCAGGACCCGACGTTTGCAACAAAGGTAGCCCTGCGAGATAGACCTGTTCCCTGATGTATCTCTTCAAGAAGAAGGTCTACAATACCTTGCTACCTTCCCTAAAATATGGCTGGAAGGTTTCTTCTTAACGCCAAGCAATAGAAAGGTCTGATTGGTTGCCTTACTGGTAATGAGTGGTAATGACAAACGGTTCCCTCTCCATCTCCCTGTCTGTTGACTTCATTGCTCACAAAAGCGGTGCTACAACCTTTGCGTCTACAAAGAGCACCGACTTCAACTGATGCATTTAGGTCGTCCAACTCGAGGGTCGGAGCGGGGGAAGGGGTAGCTTCTACGGGGGATGCACCAGCAGCTAGTCCGCTAACACGATAAATCTCTTTACCGTCCAGGGTTTCCTGAGAAACGTTGGGAAATGGTGTTAGTTGGGGCACAGATAATGCCTGCGTCGCTATCGTGGTGTGTCCCTCGATCTCTGTGCACGGCTAAGGGGGAGGGTCAACGGACGAAAGGGAGATGTGAGTCAGTGACTTGCGGGTATTTGCATGAACTCATCGAAATCGAGCACTGGCTTATTGATATCGCTACAGCAAGACCAAAACTTCAAGCCTTCGTGGAACACCTATAATCTATTAGATCGCCATCCCAGTGAGTTGGTTTGTACCATTAAAAATGGACTCACCGGTGCTCCAGGATGGTAGCTGCAAAGTCCCATATCACCTTCATTATACTCCACCCCGCAACGATTTCGCGTGCAGCGAGGCATTAGTGTCGACTGAGAGGTTGAATGTTAGTCGGAGCCAGGAACTTGTTATGTCCAGAATTCTAGAAAGATCGGTCACGGACTACACATAACAATGGGTAACAATAACGATTACAGAAACAAACGGCCAATCTTTTATAATCTATATCCATAAGAGCTGCAGAAAAATAAATGACCAGTGGAATATGTCTGAGAGGCAGGTCTAGTTAAACTGTCATGAAAACCCCGAGCCGTATGCTTCCCAAACCAAGAAGGCAACACCCCAGGGCCCCACCCGACCAGCAGTACGTAGTAAGGTCGTATATGTTGTCCGTGCTTCTGTGGGGTTATGAGGTAGGTTATCCAGCTGGAAGAAATATCGAAATCCGTCCTCGTGGATTTTGCCTCTCAAGATCTTGAAATATGATTGATGATGGTCTGGATGAAGTTCGAGTCTCTTTAAATGGATCGTTCGGCGTGCTATATCCCATGGGCGACATACATACTCATAAGAGAGACCAGCAATTACCTATAAAAGAATTATTTAAATTAAACCTTGGAAAAGATCATAAGCCCAAGTACATACACCGCCAGTCACAAGTACGACACCATTCAGGAATGCTGGCAACTGCCTCCACACGGAGCCGTTCTGATGAATGGATTCGAACTTGTCCACTCTGTCAACACTGAACCTCTTGGCGATTGACCCAGCTCGACGAGATAGCTCAAAAATGAAGAAAAAGGCAGCGAAACCTGGGAGACATAAGTTCCAGGTGAAAAACAAAGACAGGATGCTCACCAAATGTGTCTTTTGCACAGCCCCAGCCCCAGCCATTCCATCCACGACCCGCCATTGCGCCAACTTCCTGTAACCATCCCCGTAACGGCCGAAAGTCCTGAAAACGAATGGATGTTGCACTCGTGGGTCCTGGAACATTTTTCTCTCGAAGGACCTCCTTCCATACACAAGTCCATGAATGCCCTACAAGCCCATGCTCTAGAAGCAATTTCACATTCTCAGCAGGAGCTGCAATAAGAGCTTGACTTGCACCAGCGACAGCACCAGAAATAGCTGAGTTGGCTAATGTATGACTACCGAGGGAGGGTTCAAGCCTTTTGCTGGTTTCGCCATATGCCCCCCATAGTACAGCACCTAGAGTCGCATTGACAAGCATTGGGGGTATGAAGTGTCTTGGAATAACCCCAATCTAAGGTTGAGTCGAAATCAAGCAATGATTGAGCGAAGTTTTCACTATACCCCTTGAAGCTTAACCATAGAAAAAAGGTATTGATGATTCAAGGTCGCTCCCTCATGTTTTGCCAGATTCTTTAAGATTTGCCACCCATTGACTATCGGCGTCTATAGCATTAATAATTGCGGTGAAGAAAATACATGCGCACCTTTAGCTGGCCGAAAAAGTCTTACTGGCCTAGCAAAATAGAGAGCCAAACTCCGTGATGCAGTCCGTGCTATGGCTGCCTCTATGTTACTCTGTTGTACAGTGCCCCCTTGAAAGAAGCTTATTAAATCCAAGTTGCAGAAGAAATTTGGTGAATTGATATACCTTGATTACTTGAAACAGACGTCGACCGCAAGAAATTCTCATCGGGATCTTGCATAACGGTACAAAGTGGTTTGGTTGGTCGGGCTATTAGTTGTCGCGGCAGTGCGGCGGCATGGCATGAATTAACTTGCAGCAAGCGACTTCCTACTAGTAAGTAATTTGGTAATTAATTAAATTCAACAACCACCATATAAGATAAGATAATCAAGTATGCTAACTGGGTTGCATAATTAATGTGAGTTAGTCTTCGTCTCATTATCAAAACCTAGGGAAATGCACCTTGTGGATTTCTGTTGTTGCTATCCACTGTTTGGACTTCCTGGCCTGAGTAAAAGTGCAAGGTTTTGTGATTAACCTATAAGTACAGTCATCCACCAGCTAATGATACACCACCCCCCAATGACACTTTTATTCCATTAATAACTTTCTTAGAAATGCATATTTTTTTATGAAACAGATTTTCATCAATACCTCTACATCTTTTCTATCCAATTTCTATGTTGAGGATGTACCAACAGCGACACACTCCCCAAATGGGGGATTCAGGCACCGTCACTCGGCTGCCGGAGTTTTAATGTCCCTAACCGCCAACCTTAGAGCGCGCTACCGCGCGAAAAGACATATATACACTAACCCTAGCGCTAACCTTAACGCTAACCCATAACAATAACCCCTAACACTAACCTGCGTCCTAACCTAGTGCCATAGCCCAACCCAAACCCTAACGGTACTTATCCGGCAATTACTTCGGAGTGTCAAAATTAGTGGCAGCCTCCGGCATGCAATTTGATGGGACATCAACGACACATCGTCATTGTGCCTGAGTGTGTTGGTGTCGATGTTGGTATACCCCGAATTTCTATCCATTTAAAATTTCAAAGGTATTGGACATGTTCCCGGCATACCACATCTTGTTCAAAAATGGAATCTCTTCGGAATTAGCCGAGAATTGACCCACCACCCAATGATACACCTGTGTTTTGGCAATTCCTCAACAGGAACACTTCCAAATCTCCTAAAATTTGGAGGGAATAAAGTACTTATAGAAGATTTAATATATATTTATTGTGGTGAAGTAATGCGCCCTTAGATTTAAATTTAATATTTAAGGTTTTAGCATATCATTAGCTGGTGGATGACTGTAGCTATATCTCCTGGAGCGATTCTGGCCATCTAAACTACAGATTGTTAATCATATATGCATTACACCCCTTATGATGCTGGCAGTTAACTTAATAATGTTCTTGAAATTGTGTTCCAGGCCATTTTTCGTTGCTTCACTTGGAAGTGGAGAAATTAAATTCCAAGATGCCTTGTGCAGTTTTAACCAACAGAATCCACAAAAAAACTCCCTCCAGAACGATTTTTTGGTTTTGGCCCTCAGCCTTGTAAGGAAAGCGTGACACAACTGCAATTTGGTTTTTCCGACAAAATCCCACGAAATCTGGCTTATTTTTAAATATACCTCCAAAATACTGTCCTTTGCATATATCATTGAAACCCAACTTTTTTTGCGCGTGATCACGTGCACATTCCCACAGTCAAATAAAGCAGATAACCCCCCGCCAATAACTTCAATGAGCTGATATCTGGGCATATCTGCAGGTTGTTTCGCTTTGATGCTAGGAGCCCAACTCTCAGAACAATATTATAAGATTTATCTTTCTTCTGTGGCCTACAACATCTGTCAACAAACTGAAATCTTATCTCTTATCTTATCTTGATCATGTGAACAATCTATGCTTGCCGATCTGATTTCAACCAAGATAATAGACTTAACAACTGACGAAGCTCAGTGAAGCTGTGGTTCATGTCAGAGGCACAAATCGAAGAAGAAAAGGACCAGGAATGGATGGCAGCTGCTTATCTCGATCAGGGATCTCCTTTGTTTGGCTGTGGGAATACACACGTGATCACACGCGCAAAAAATTTGGGTTTCAATGATATATGCAAAGGACAGTAAGACCTTGAATGGACCTCAATCTCAACCTGTCAACGAGAGCGAAGACCGCGTCTCAAGTTCAAAGGCTTGGTATTTCCCTGATTAATAGAAGAGCTCAAAGACTGCAAAAGGGCTTACAACCATGCTTTCCTTCCACTTTGCACCCTGGATGCGACGTGGACTTTTCACCATCCGTACACGCTACTCTCACAGCAGTAATAACGCAAGTTCCGAGCAATTCCCTCCTGGATTTTCCTTCTGGTTGGATTACTTCTCAACAGAAGAGCAAGAAACCTTGTTGGCCGCGTCTCTCTATAAATTAGACGCGACTGAAATGCCTCAATCTCGTCGGAGACGGAAGAATTACTGGAGTTCTCAAGCTGCCAAAACCCAAGACGGTTTGGGCTCCTTCACTAAATTTTTTGCTCCAGACGCAATGTATGAGTTTGAAGAGGTATGTGTATAGTATTTCTGATTCCCGTGTTAATTTCTTAATTCTGGAACTTCAAGGGGCATTTTGATGGTGTTATCCACCATTTTCGAGAGATGCATTTATCGTCATGGCCAGTGAAGCATTTTCAAGGTCTAACTTCGGTATTGGATAAACTATATGCTCTATGCCCCACTGATGATGTCTTGACACACCTGCTACATCTTTCATCGCGTGGGGATATACTACCACATGTTGACAACCTTTCTGCCAGTGGATCTTGGATCCTGGGCGTCAGCCTTGGGGATGAGCGCATCCTTCGGATGAAAGGTACCGACAATGAAGGGAAGGAATTTTCCTTGGCCCTTCCCTCAGGTAGCGTTTATCTGCAACGGTCAATATCTTGAATATCTCCATGAACTTCTTGTTGCTTAAGGGACATTCCTTATTTTTTAGGGATCAACTCAGATTTAATTACCGACATAGTATTGAACGGAAAATATGTGGCGAATCTCTTAGAGGCGTTGGACACCGTTTGAGTATTATGATCAGGGTATGTGATGAATGACGAAGTTTGTTTCTGGGTTTTAATGATTTCTGTCACGATAGGATAGAAATACTTCATCATCTGCAATTTCATAAGCGAATTTCGTACCTGGATCAGCTTCAGTATACCCAAAATATTGCTCCAGGCGGGGTAGAGTTGATAGGACAGTCGATATCATCCTCCCGTGATCACTCTGACTCTGGGCTCCAGCCAGAAGCATTCGGCTGCATTTGTCCTTGCGCCACCACCTCTTGCCGATTGGCAGACCCAAATCCCAAGAATGTCATGTTTTGACATTCTCTTCGATTGGATATCAACATGACGATGTTTTTTTTTTTGATCAGCCTGCGAGGTCATTTGGGAGGACCCTGAATTAGGGTGTCTTGAAGTTTGTATTCTTGACTTGGTCTATGTTCTGTAGATCTATAGTTTTTCCGAGATTCTGTGCGTCTACGACCCGATCGGCAAATCAATCTCAGCGAGCTATGAGACGTCGATGATGATTAGCACGAGGCTTATGGGGCACAGATGTCAGAACTCCTGGGGTTCGCTTCGACATACAGACACTATCACTTACGTACAATATCTATTTGTGTTAAACATGCTGATATGGCTAAAATTAAATAGCTCGTAAAGTAAATTAATCGTAAGTCAGAAAGAATGTGATGTGATGAGTTGTGTGCATTATCATTCAGCAGGCATTGACAGGGATCTTCAGACAAGGACTAGAATTGCACGACCGTATCCTCTCTGGCATGAACTATCCTTCATGTAACTTTTGTCACTCCGGAAGCTCTAATGACGTTGTGTTCAGAACCCTATTTTGAAAAGGTTAATTGATAGACTTACGGTAGTGTCGCGGTTTTATCTGCACTCTCGAGCTTCAGGACGAGGATTTGCGTGCCCTGTGGAACTGTGAGCACCATGCAAAGTACAGTTGGTTGTAACATTTACATCCGGAAGCCTGCTGGAGGAGACAACGGATGCATACTCTATGTCCCCATTAGATGTCCAAAAGAAGACCCGAGTTCCGTTCTGGACGAGTTATCAGAAAAAAACGGGGGGTGTGGAACAAAAAAAAAAAAAAAAAAAAAAAAAACTTACTGGGAAAGCATTCATAGTCGAAATAGCAAGGTGGTGAAAGTGTGTGGTAGATTTGCAAGCTTGAGATAGGGCCTACTTATATGTCGGTCCGTCCGCAAGCATTTGCAAGTTCGCAAGCACATAGCCATTACTTTGTCTCCTGTTACTATCACCGGAATGAACGTTTGGAGATTCCGTGGTTTGCAACAAGTCACAGAAGTTCGATGTCCTATGAAATTGGGCGAAAGGAGTCTTTGGAACTAGTGGGAAGCGCACCGTGGACGGGAAATCAGCAATCTCCTGCGAGGCATGGATATGGGCTGTATCGTTTCACATCTTCATTATCTGTCGGACAGTGGTAGTTCCAAAGGGAAACACTTGGAACAAGACCCTAGAGAGATGAATTCACAACATTGATCCTCGCGGGAGAGTAGATCGGTGATGAAGAAGTCGAAATTAATAGATCGAACATCCACAACAGATTATCACACACGCAGAACGAGGCACGGGAGAGAAGCAGTTCTACGTAATCCATTTGCAAGGAGGAGAGTCCCGTCTTGGAAAGTCTTTCGCATGGGGACGTGCGGCTAGGAGAAATGCATGGTGGCCATGGTACTCGTGTCAAGGATCCATGAACAGATCATTAGTTGCTGCAAGTGAAGGGCTTAACGGGTCCCGACAAGAAGTATGATGATCCTCGGAGTTGGGAGGGTAGGCACGATGAATCTATTTAGACGAGGCCCATGTGAGCACCATTGATTTTTTTGGCCACGTCGATCGGAGAGAGTTTTGTCGTTTTGTGATCGGCGGAGGAAACAGCTCGCCGGCGGTCCCAGAGTCATTTCAAGTTGCTTCTGCCGAACTGATCTTATCTCCAATACGGAACACGTGCCGTCGTCCCGTAACTGATCAAAACCCGTCTGACCAACTTGCCCGTGATCCTTCAGTAGTTGCACCTCCCCAAGTATTTCATTCAGTTCGCGTCATGCCCACGACCGCAGCGTCGTCGAAGAGCAATGCTGTTGGCCATGACATGTCCGTAATTCTTGTGACGGGCTCTTACGACCATGAAATTCGGTTTTGGGAGGCCTGGAGTGGCATTTGTTCTCGAACCATACCTCGTACAGGGGAATCAGGAGTTAGTGATTTACTTGGTTTTGTGATGCCGGTTTCTAATGTTAGACTTCACACCAGCAAGTCAACCGCCTCGCGATATCCCACGAGTGAGTCTGTCAAGTTTCAGAAAGACGCTGCGCTCATTCATATCTCAGCAAACGTTTCCTCGCTGCTGCGATCCATAAGAAGATACTCATTTACGACATTGTCTCCACGGCTTCAGAGCCCGTTCGTGACTTCCAAAGGATATAATATGATGGTTATTTATGGTGGCCTACAGTTCGTGACTTTGGAGGGACACATCAACAATATCACCTCGATAGCTTTTAACTCGGAAGGAAAATGGATAGTGTCGGGAAGTGAGGACGGCACCGTTAAAATATGGGATCTTCGGTGAGGATGCCTTCTCGGCGCTTAGTCTTTCCTCCAGAATCTTAAACTTCATCATCCAAGGAATCCTAGTGGTCAGCCGAGAAGCTACGAAAATGGAGCTCCAGGTTTCCTTTTTCTTTTCTTTCGTCAATTTTTTTAAATAAATGCTTACTCAGTGAACGACGTTTGTATCCACCCAAATCAGGGAGAGTTGATATCGTGCGATCAAGCAGGAAGCATTAAACAATGGGATCTGACGGATAATATCTGTTCACATGAACTTGTATGCCCCACTACGACTTTCTTGATAAAGGGGGGCACTTATTGTCTCATCCAAGACACCAGCAGGAGACATACCAATACGATCAATATCTCTAGCTTCAGACGGTTCGTGTCTTGTGGCTGGAAATAATAAGGCGAGTAGCTTCTATGTCTCCTTCAGAGAGTTCTGAACGTCTGGTTGTAGGGTCAGTGCTACGTCTGGAAATTGAATGAAGAAAGTACAGGTCTCCCCCGATTCCAGGCAGTCACACGATTCCTGGCTCACAAAAAATACATTACACGCTGTTTGCTCAGTCCCGATGCACGGTAAAACATCTCATTTTTTTTCTTTGGAGATATTGCTCTATTGACATTATGATTGAAAGATATCTTGCGACATGTTCGGCAGATACAACAGTTAAAATATGGTCCATCAGCCCCATGTATGACTTTAAGGATGAGAAAACTCTTAAAGGTCACCAACGTTGGGTTTGGGATTGTGCTTTCAGTGCCGATTCTGCGTATCTGGTCACAGGTGAGTGAAAACTCTGCGTAATGTGCGATAGCTCGACTCACTTCGATCTGAGCCTCCTCTGATCATACTGCGCGCCTGTGGGAAATGGCGTCGGGAGAAACTGTCCGACAATACAATGGTCATCACAAAGGTAGGTGTCATCGCGAGCGAACGTATTAATCTAATTTCCAATTCCAGCGGCTGTATGTTGCGCTCTTCACGATGGAGCCAGTTAGATGTTCAAAGGACCTCAGAGGAGGTTGTAATATATGATTCGGCCGAAGTCAGCCACAGAGACACGTTCGATCAAGTCAAGACATTGAGTTGCCCCAAAAATACTGAACTACAGCCGTAATCGTGCTCCTTATCGTTGGGGAAAACAGCTGACAGCGAGGGGCCAATGGGGGCGAGTTCCGGCATCAATCGGGCTACTGTCCCGGGAAAGTGCCGCAGGGATGGATTGCGGAGAATTTATATGTACTACGTCCTAAAGTTTTTCTTCCATTTCTTCCACAATCCTAGCCCTCTAGTCAATGGCCAATGCTGACACGTCCTACTCCCCATCCCCAGAGGCGCTTCCACTTGTTTCTGATGTTGCATCTAGCGAAAATATGACTGGCTTTCATGCCGTTCAACGAGACGAGTTTTCTTTTTCTGCATCCTTACCAGCCAATCAAGGCTTGTATTCCAATGAGAACGAGAAGGACTCATGTGGTGTGGGCTTCATCTGCCATATCAAGGGTGAACCTAGTCATAAAATCGTGTCTGATGCTCGCTCTCTTCTCTGCGCCATGACCCATCGTGGCGCAACAGGAGCTGACAGTAGAGACGGCGATGGTGCCGGTGTTATGACTGCTATCCCCCACGGTTTCTTCAAGAGGGAGGCTGAAAGGGATATCGGCTGCGTTCTCCCGGATCCCGGGGAGTATGCTGTTGGAAATGTGTTCTTCAAACCCAACGACCATGTTCAACTCCAATTCTACCAGAATGTTTTCACCACCATCGCGAACGATTTGGGACTTCGCGTACTCGGGTGGAGAGAAGTTCCCACCGATGGGACCATCCTCGGCCCTGCTGCCAGTAGTAAGGAGCCTACAATCCTCCAACCCTTCGTCGTGCTTCGAGCGCACTATGGCGACGGTAGTTCCTCGCAATGCGGAACATTCGATGCAACACACTTTGAGCGTCAACTCTATGTCCTTCGAAAACATGCAACACATAGGATGTTAGTGGTTAAATTTTGCTTGTGTATTCAGTCCAAGACTCACAAATTTGTTCTAATCAAAGTACCCTCGCAAAGGGTTTCTACGTTTGTTCCCTTTCTTCCAAAAATATTGTATATAAGGGTCAGCTGTCCCCTCCGCAAGTTTACAATTATTACCACGATCTCAACCATGTTCTGTACCAATCTCACTTCACATTGGTACACTCACGATTCTCGACCAACACTTTCCCGAGCTGGGATCGCGCTCAACCTTTGAGGTGGGCAGCTCACAACGGTAATGCTTTCAGTGGTTAAATCTCCTTTCTTGAAACTCATTGTTATATCAGGTGAAATTAATACCGTTCGGGGCAATAAAAACTGGATGCGTGCTCGTGAAGGTGTCCTCTCATCCCATCATTTTGGTGATCAACTTGACCTCCTTTACCCGATCATTGAACATGGGGGTTCCGATTCCGCTGCCTTTGACAACGTCCTGGAGCTTCTCGTGGTCAATGGGGCAGTCACTTTACCCGAAGCAGTAATGATGATGATCCCGGAAGCTTGGCAAGGGAATGCAGACATGGATCCAAAAAAACGAGCCTTCTACAACTGGGCTGCCTGTGTTCAAGAGCCTTGGGATGGCCCCGCCTTGTTCGCGTTCAGCGACGGCCGGTTCTGTGGTGCCAACTTAGATCGTAACGGCCTTCGTCCTTGCCGTTTCATCGTCACCAATGAAGATATCATGGTTTGCGCCTCTGAAGTTGGCGCTTTATACATCGCCCCTGAGAAAGTTGTACAAAAAGGTCGCCTCAAGCCTGGCCGTATGCTTCTTGTTGATACCCTTGAGGGTAGAATAGTCGACGACAAGGAATTGAAACGAAACACTGCTTCGAAGCAAAACTTCGCGTCCTGGGTGGAAGCTCATATCCTCGAGGTGCCCAACATCATCAAACGCGTCAAGCGAAGTCATATCTCTCTTACCCCCCAACTCGACGATACCACTCTCAGTACCGACCCGAAACTTCTCGCATTCGGCTTCACTGTTGAACAGCTCAACTTACTCATGCTACCTATGCTGACGGATGGAAAGGAAGCTCTTGGTTCCATGGGTAACGACGCTCCATTGGCTGCAATGGCGACGCAACCTCGCATGATCTATGACTATTTCCGCCAACTTTTTGCTCAAGTCACAAATCCTCCGATTGATCCCATCCGAGAAAGCATTGTAATGTCACTTGCCGCATATGTCGGTCCTGAAGGTAATTTGTTGGAGGTCAAACCGGAGCAATGCCATCGAATTCTTCTCCCGTCACCCGTCCTGTCCATTGAGGAGATGAATGCAATGAAGAGCTTGAAAACTGCTTATTCTACATGGCCTTCCTATACCATTGACATCACTTTCCCGAAGGCGGAGGGTCTCCCAGGCTACCGACGCGCTCTCGAGCGGGTTTGCAGCGAAGCATCCCAGGCCATTGATGATGGTATCAAGGTTATCATTCTTAGTGACCGTGCAACAGGCCTTTCCCGTCTTCCTCTCTCGGCTCTCATAGCATGCGGTGGCGTCCACCACCACCTTACCTTACAGAAGAAGCGTGCTAAAGTCGCTCTGATGGTCGAAACTGGAGAAGCACGTGAGGTGCATCACCTTTGTGTCCTTGTTGGATATGGAGCAGACGCTGTGTGCCCCTGGCTGGTCATGGAAACCATTCACAAAGTCGCTCGAGAGGGACTGTACGTTTTTTTTTCGCTTTTTATTTACAAAGGTTCTTAACTCTCCCACCTTAGTGTTAAGAACGACACCACTGTTAAAAAATTGATGGAAAATTACCGCCTCTCAGTTGATAATGGCATTTTGAAGGTCATGTCGAAAATGGGGATTTCAACTCTTCAATCCTACAAAGGTGCACAAATTTTTGAAATCCTCGGACTCCACAGTGAGGTAGTCGAACCATGCTTTCTCGGTACTGCCAGCCGCGTTCAAGGTGCAACTTTCGATCTCCTCGCCATGGATGCCTTTGAACTTCACGAACGGGGCTGGCCTAGCCGGGATACTATCCTCCCTCCTGGAATGCCCGAATCTGGAGAGTACCACTGGCGCGACGGTGGAGAGGCCCATATCAATGATCCTTCGGGTATCGCCAATCTGCAGGATGCCGTTAGAGAGAAAAATCAAGGCGCTTATGATGCATATGCTCGAAACGCGAACGAGCAAACCCAAAGCATCCATCTCCGTGGCCTCCTCGACTTCCGATATGAAAGCGCTACGCCTATTCCCATCGAACAAGTGGAACCATGGAATGAGATCGTCCGGCGCTTCGTCACTGGCGCTATGTCGTATGGATCTATCTCAATGGAGTCTCACTCGACACTTGCGGTTGCTATGAACCGTTTGGGTGGCAAGTCAAACACGGGTGAAGGTGGTGAGGACGCCGAACGCTCTCATATCCTCCCAAACGGCGACACGATGAGGTCAGCCATCAAGCAAGTTGCATCCGGCCGATTCGGTGTGACCTCTAACTATCTCGCTGATGCTGACGAGCTACAGATCAAGATGGCTCAAGGCGCGAAACCTGGAGAAGGCGGAGAGCTTCCCGGTCATAAAGTCTCTAGCTCGATTGCGAGGACTCGTCACTCGACTGCTGGCGTTGGCCTTATCTCGCCACCACCGCACCACGACATCTACTCTATTGAAGACCTCAAGCAGCTCATATATGACCTCAAATGTTCTAACCCTCGCTCCCGCATTTCTGTTAAACTCGTCTCAGAAGTTGGGGTAGGTATCGTCGCCAGTGGCGTCGCCAAAGCGAAGGCTGACCACATCCTCATCTCTGGGCACGATGGAGGTACCGGAGCCTCACGTTGGACTGGTATCAAATATGCTGGACTTCCTTGGGAGCTTGGTCTCGCAGAAACCCATCAGACCCTTGTTTTGAATGACCTTCGAGGCCGTGTAACTGTTCAAGCAGATGGGCAACTTAGGACTGGCCGTGACATTGCAATTGCTTGTCTGCTGGGTGCCGAAGAGTGGGGGTTTGCTACCACCCCTTTGATCGCCATGGGCTGCATTATGATGCGCAAGTGCCATCGTGAGTTTCATCGTTCAGTTTTATCACCCCCGATACTATTTTCTTATTTTTAGTGAACACCTGCCCTGTTGGAATTGCTACCCAAGACCCTCAACTCCGTGCCAAGTTTGCTGGACAGCCTGAACAGGTCATCAACTTCTTCTACTACCTTGCTGAAGAGCTTCGAGGATACATGGCCAAGCTCGGTTTTCGTACCATTAATGAGATGGTCGGTCGTGCCGATGTACTGAAGGTCAACGAGAAACTCCGTACACCGAAGACGGCTCACCTCAACCTCTCCGCGATCTTGAAGCCAGCCTGGCAAATGCGACCTGGCGCTGCCACCTACCGTGTCCGTCAGCAAGACCACAAGCTCTACATCCGACTCGACAACAAATTCATTGATGAATCTGAGCCAGCTCTCACCAAGGGTCTCCCCGTCCATATTGAATGCGGTGTGACCAACACTGACCGTGCATTGGGCACTTCTTTGTCATACAAGATTTCTAAACTCTACGGCGAAGAAGGTCTTCCCAAAGATACCATCCATATTTGCATGAAAGGCTCTGCTGGACAATCCTGTGGTGCTTTCTTGGCGCCTGGTATTACCATTGAACTCGAGGGTGACGCGAACGATTACGTCGGCAAGGGACTTTCTGGCGGACGGCTCATTGTCTACCCTCCGAAGGAATCTACCTTCAAAGCAGAAGAAAACATCATTATCGGAAATGTCTGCCTGTATGGTGCCACTTCTGGAGAGGCTTTCATTCGTGGAATTGCCGCTGAGCGTTTCGCTGTTCGAAATTCAGGTGCCAATGCAGTTGTAGAGGGTACTGGTGACCACGGGTGCGAATATATGACTGGGGGACGTGTCGTTGTTCTTGGCGTCACCGGACGCAATTTCGCCGCCGGAATGAGTGGCGGTATCGCCTACGTTCTGGATACTGCTCACACCTTCGCTTCCAAGGTTAATATGGAAATGGTGGAACTCGGTAAGGTGGACGATCCTCGCGAAATTGCTGCTCTGCGCAGTCTCATCGAAGACCACCGTCATTACACCGGGTCTGAAGTTGCCGATCGTGTTCTTCATGATTTCCACCACCTCTTACCCCTGTTCGTCCGTGTCATGCCGCTCGACTACAAGAGAGTTTTGGAAGAACAAGCTGCCAGAGAGAAAGACGAGAGGGTTCGACAGAACGTCATCGATTTAATTCCCTCCCGAACCGCCAGCCAAGTTGACCTTGCTTCCGAAGCCCTCCAAGATATTCTGCTTCCCAGAGCCCTCAGCACCCCTGCGCTACCCGCAGCCATAAAACCTCGTCACGAACCTTCACTTGTTGATGTTGAGGACTCCCTTGTCGATGATTCGACCACTAAACAACGGCTCAACAAGCTCGACAAGACTCGTGGTTTCATGAAGTACAAGCGCTTAGGCGAGGCATACCGCCCTCCTCGTAAACGTGTTAAGGATTGGAAGGAAATCTCTACCCGCCTGACCGAAAGCGAGCTCAAGTACCAATCTGCACGTTGCATGGACTGCGGCGTACCTTTCTGTCAATCAGACACAGGTTGTCCCATTTCCAACATTATTCCAAAGTGGAACGACCTTGTCTTCAAAGGCCAATGGCAAGACGCTCTTAATCGGCTTCTAATGACCAACAATTTCCCTGAATTCACTGGTCGTGTCTGCCCTGCTCCCTGCGAAGGTGCTTGTGTTTTGGGAATCAACGAACAACCTGTTGGAATTAAGAGTATCGAATGCGCGATCATCGATAAGGTATTTTACTGGTTGGAATTCATGATTAATTTTGATTTGACTCTTGATTATTCTCAGGGCTTTGAGATGGGCTGGATGGCTCCCAACCCACCCTCTTTCCGTACTGGCAAACATGTCGCTATCATCGGATCTGGCCCCGCAGGCCTGGCTTGTGCTGATCAGCTCAACAAGGCAGGCCACTTGGTCACCGTGTACGATCGCAACGACCGCATGGGAGGTTTGCTAATGTACGGCATTCCCAAGTGAGTCGATCAGGTTGTATGGTCCCAAATTTGTCGTGTTGACAATGCATATAGCATGAAACTTGACAAGTCAATTGTCCAGCGCCGGATCGATCTCATGGCTGCAGAGGGCATTGTAGGTCCCTTGGACATTTATTTAATTTCTCTCTATGAACTCATTGGTTTAAAATAAGACTTTCGTTGCTAATGCTCATGTTGGCGTGGACATCGACGTGAAGCAACTACAGGAGGAGAGCGATGCAATAGTCATATGCACTGGAGCGACATGGCCTCGCGACCTAAAGATTCCCAACAGAGGAACAGACGGCATCCATTTTGCGATGGACTTCCTGCAGGTATGTTATAAGCCATGTCGATTCCACTCCTTTTTTTTTTACGGATCTTGGCGTTGTATTAGTTGAACACGAAGGCTCTCTTGGACTCTGAACTTCAAGATGGTGGCTATATCAATGCTAAAGGAAAGGATGTTATCGTCATTGGAGGAGGAGACACTGGCAATGACTGCATCGGTACTTCGATGCGTCATGGCGCCAAATCCGTCGTCAACTTCGAGTTGTTGCCTAGACCCCCTGTTGCGCGTGGGCGGGATAACCCTTGGCCTCAGTGGCCCAGGTAAATATAAATTATAGAAACATTCAACCATACTGAATATTTTCTTCAGGATTTTCCGAACCGACTATGGGCATACAGAGGTTGCAGCACACTTCGGCAACGGTAGGTCTTCATCGGTCTTACTCCCACAGAGATAAATATGGAGATTTTGTACCAGACCCTAGAGAATACTGTATCTCGACCAAGGACTTTGTTGTCGATGATGAGGGTAAATTGAGCGGACTGAACACCGGTACGTCGACCTGAGGTTCCAGCCTGTTGCATTATTTGTATTTACATACCCTCTAGTCCGTGTCGAATGGACCAAGGATAGCGGAGGTCGCTGGAAGATGGAGGAGGTTCCCGACTCTCAGAAGTTCTTCCCTGCCCAATTGGTTTTCCTAGCCCTCGGTTTCTTGGGACCTCAGAGTGAAATCCTGCAAGCATTGGGCGTCAAACAGGACGCTCGATCCAATGTTCAGACCCCGCCCAAAGTAAGTTTATTGTGGAGGATCCCTCATTGCTTGACCTATTTTTTATATACTTTATACAGAAATACACAACAAATGTTGAGGGCGTTTTCGCTGCTGGTGATTGCCGACGTGGACAATCTTTGATTGTCTGGGGAATTAAGTGCGTGCCTTTTAACCCAATTTAATTTATCGGAATTCCAATCAATGTAACAGCGAGGGCCGTGGTGCTGCTGTTGAAGTCGATAGGTGGCTTAGCAATGGTTCTTCTCGACTACCATCTGCTGGTGGAATTAAGACTCGCGTAAGCCTCGTCTCATGTTTCCAAGATAAGGCTATCCTGATTTAGATATTCTAAGACCTTTGGACCTCCACCAAGCCAGGTTGGTGAGGTTGATGCATAAACATCTGCACCGAAAATTTGGAAATTTCATTCACGTCTTTGGTCACCTCCATGTACACATCTATATGCAATTTCACTGGATTTAAACATCCCTAAATTATCTAATGGTGCTTAACGGAGATGATAGTGTTGAATGTATAAGGTATGTTATATTTAGGATCCTTGAGGTAGGAAAGAAAATATGCTTTTTCGCTCTTGTACGTCACGGCTCTTGCCCCGCACAGCCCAAATACCCCAGTTGGTTTTCACCATGACCCTTGGATCGAAGTCTGCCACCTCCCACTTCTCACTTCCGAAGGCATTGGGTCCTGGAGTGATGACCCATTCAAATTCGCCAGCAACCTCTGGCGCCATAGAAAGAGATCGAACATCTCTCTCAACATCTGTTGGTGAAAATCCAGTTATGAAAATGGGACATTTGCTGGCAAGAAGCATAGGAAGCACTGGACCCCACTCTGTAGGAGATGCAATTTGCAATAAGGGTTCTCCATTCTCAGCAAAGGAATCTGGAGAAGGGAATCCGAAACCGGGTGAAAAGAAGAAAAACATATCGCTGTAAGGGTCGAGGGTGTGTTGAAATTGGGCATGTACCTCGGCATAATTGGCTTGCATTCCGGTGATTGTGAGTTGTGGAGTATAGGGTACTGTGTATGATGGAACTCCATAACGGTCAAGCGACGAGCGAGTGTGTCTCAAGCGTTCGATTGCTTTGGGAGTCGGTGGTTGATACACGTTTGGGAGGTATGTGTACCCATCTTCCCTTGTTCCCCGCAATTCTGAAGAATGCGATGTCTTTTTACTCGTCACAGTCTTCTTCTCTCCCGGGGGTCTTGGAAGGGAAACTTGGGGTCCGATAAAGAATAAGTGAAAGTGGGTGGATGGGAAAAGCATACAAAGTTGCTCCCAAACATGTGGAGGGAGGGAGGACTCGGCTCGGGCGCCAAGGATAAATATTCGGACTTGTGGTTTCCCCACTGTCGCTTCTTCTGTTTCTGGAGCTCCGGGAGGAACATGAAGCGTACTTCGTAATGCTAGCAAAAAACGCTGAGAGGACGGCAACTGGAAAGGAAACAGAAAATATCGGTTTACCTGCGAGAGAACGACTGCCTTCGGGAGTCAGACGCTGATTGCTTAGAGTCAACCCGCTATGTTGGTGTATTGTACCCCCAATCGTAATAGGAAAAGTCAATAATTTGCTTGCATGCCTCCTAGAACGTTCGGTATCCATTGATGCAAATCCGCGAGTATACCAAAAGACATCCCAGTTGGCGAGGGATACGGCCTCCTCATAGCCTTGGGGACCTGAAATTAAATGGTTAATAAAACATCGACTTCTCATGAGTAAGGATAGTCACCAGGGAGTTCAAATTCAAGCATTCGTCTCCCACTCCGGAGGTCATGTTCATCCTCGTTGGCCTCACGCAGCCGGGCACAATATTTCTGATGTTCTATGTCTTCTTTCCAATGCTCGTCGGTACAGTGTGTCGGCCAGCCACATTCTGGGCATTCGAATCTAACGGCCTTCGGCTGTGCCTTTATGTGGGCATGGGTATGAGCATGTGTTGAGGCACAGACCGGACATGGTGCGAGTCGCTGGATAGCTTCTCCTCGTGCGCGAAGGGCAGCAAACGGAGATTTTGAGAATGGGTGGAAGAGACTGTCTTCGGCTAAGAGCGGGACGCGATCTTTCAGGTCTTCGCAACGATTGGACCGCTTCAGAAATGAGAAGATGGATCTCGAAAAAGGGCTTAAAGGATGCCTGCAGCGGAATGCCGGTAGCGCACGAGCAGCGTACATGTGGAAAAAGCGTTGACCAACTTTAGCAGACATGTTGTTGTCATCTGTTTTACAACACAAATTTTATTCCTTCTCCACAACCACTCATGTCAAGGCAGGCCTCAATATCCCGAACAACCAATGAAACACAGATCGAGGTCTCCATAAATCTTGACTGCGCCCCGGGTTCAAACACCAGGCAGACAATTGAGGTGTCAACAGGCATTGGCTTCCTCGATCATGTGGGTAGTTCAAGTGACCAGGTTAACTTTATCTAATCTCTTGACTAGATGTATACTGCACTTGCGAAACATAGCGGCATGTCCTTGTCAATGAAATGCAAAGGCGATCTTTGGATCGATGACCACCATACAGCAGATAGGTTCCCCTGTGTCGAGGGGTATACGAAAACATTGACATATTCCACTACAGGACACCGCCATTGCTTTAGGGACTGCCTTCAAGCATGCACTAGGTGAGGTTCGGGGAATCAGGCGTTACGGCACCGGGTTTGCACCTCTCGATGAAGTGTGTCCGAATTCACATTCCAGCATGCTCACTCTAACTTCGGCTTAGGCGTTGTCCAGAGCCGTCGTCGATATCTGCTCTCGGCCGTACTGCGTAACGGAGCTTGGACTCCGAAGAGAGAAGATTGGAGATTTATCGACAGAGATGATACCCCACATCTTCTACTCTTTCGCCATTGCCTCCGGTTGCACATTACATGTGGATGTGCTGAGGGGTGAGAATGACCATCACAAGTGTGTTGAATATCTCTCCCCCGAAGTCAAGCCGAAACTAAAGAATTCACAGAGCAGAATCGGCATTCAAGGCCTTGGCTCTTGCTATCCGACAGGCAATAGAGAGAACCGGTGGAGATGACATTCCCAGCACAAAAGGAGTACTATAACGTTACAGGCCGCGTCTTACACCAACATATAAAAGCCACTACATACTCCCAAATCTAAGACCAGAATATACACCGTTCTTCGGCTGGAGGATTCAGCTATCAAAAAAATGATCTTTAGATTTGCAATAACAGCCCACTCTTTTTGGACTTACTTTTGCTTTCTTAGAACATTTGAAAGCCTTCGCAAATTCAGGTATGTTGCTGACGGTCCCATCTACTCGATAACGGCTCGGGGAATGAGGATCTGTGCGAATGCGTTGAACCTGGAAAATATGAGAAGTCAGCGTATTTGAGCTCAGTTGACAACACTCACAGCGGCAGCTGGCTTCATTGCCCTGGCCCATATCCTTGCAAATGAAATAAAAAATAACTGGTCCCTGAATTTGAATATCATGTTAGAGTTGACTTTCTCTTCGGGCATGATAATGCATCGACCTTGTGAAGTTTAAGCCAGGAAGAAGGTATTCAGTACCACTCTGCTCAGAGATGTAGTACTGCGCCTTCCAGGCGCGATATGCTTGAATAAGACCGGTGTCACCGATGTTTTCCCCTGAGGTCCTGCAAAGGCTGTGAGATGACACATTAATGCGTGGAAAGTTACGTACAGGTTACCCTGCGAACTCCATTAAATATACCAACTTTATGAAAGATCTAACACTTACGTTAACATGAACCTTGCCACCTTTCCCATCATCAATGGTATACTCTATCGCGACGTGCATTTAGCAGCAATGGGTCTGGAATTCACGATCAGCTCACCCGAATATTGTGCCACAATGCAATCTTGTTTGATCTGGAAACCTTCACTCGTAGAATTTGTCCACCATCGAATAAGCTTTCCTTCTTGGTTATAGAGGCGACCAGCGGAGTCAAAGGCATGCTTGCAAATGGGTATTTAGGAAATGTGATCCCCGCAACAAAAAATGCTCACTGTCAATTCATGTGCAGCCACATGCCCAAAGGAACCATAGGAAAGGTAATTAGGCCTAATAAATTGTTAGTATTCGTCGAACCCACATTTGATTATTCGTACCATTCTTGGGAAAAGAAGGGGGGGCGAAGGATGCCCGCGGGAAACACGATCTATTAGAAGGAGTCAAAGAATCATGATGCAGTAATGGGCATGAACAACAAACCTCGTTCGAGGGTGGGTTAAAATAAGCATTTACCATCGAGGGATACATCTCCCACTCATCGAGATCTCTAGAGCGACCGAGTTTTGACCATTTCTTGAACATGTCACTTGCCCTAAGAGAAATAACGAAAACAATCAGTTCCACATCATATCACAGAGAAAAATATTACACAGAGCTTAGAATGTTACCGAAAAAGTCTTTTTCATCTGATTTGACAAGGCTGTAGTACCGTGCAATGGAACGAGGATTGCGTGTATCAGGTGACAGAGGGAACCCTACTTTAATGCGAATTGCATCGGCCTGCAGGACAGTCGGTCAAGGGGATAAATAATGCTTGATATGCCCACCTTCTCGGCAGCTGCGTTTGCAGATTTCTCATCCATCCAATCAACATACTTAAGGGACTCTTTGAAACTATCCACGATGTCTGCCACGAAGGTAAAAACATACACGATGGCCGAAAGCATTAGAGACTGACCTGTGATGACTTTTGTCCCTTTTTTTCTCGAGTCTCCTGCGAATGTTTCGTTGACGAAAAATCGACCAGCCGCGAACCCAAGAGCATTTTCTACCTGGCCAATACAGTATTCCGACCTATCGCCGACCGCACCCTTTTTGATTCCAGTCAAGCGCTCTATAAGAGAACGCTGGGCTTGCCAAGCTTCTGTCGTCGAACCAAGATAGGGTGACAAAGCCAGAGCAGCACGGATGACGAGATACGCCTCGATAACACTAGAAGGTGTTTCCTCAAGAAGTTTCGACAGATATATTGCATACGGAGGATGAGTTATGATCACTCGGTTTGGATAAGATCGTGGCGTGAAGGCCGAAAAATATGTCGGTAAATGCACTTGAACCAGAGTCTCCGTGAGGTTGGAAAGTGGAGCGGGGTTGTAAGTGGCAAAAGGATCCTGTTGAATGATGTCCCTGTGCATCAAAATCGTCACTTCGGGGAGCAGTGGAAACGATGCTATGGACATACAAATCGAGACTTGCTTGTGCTAACTTGCGTTCAAATTTGACAACTTCTCTAGCAAGTTTTTGGATTTCCAAGGTACGGTTTTGAGGCTGGTCACCTCCATCATTGTCGTCGTCATCGCCACCCCAAGGTGGCCATGGCCATGGCGGCCACACATTCGCGTCCTCATTGTTAGACAATACGGCATTGGTTGATTGTCTAGCCTTCTCGATCTCTGCTTCCTCCGAGAGAGTCAGAAGCAAACGTTCGACCACTTGGACGTAGAACTCGCGAATGGGTTTCTCTTCAAAATATTCCTAGTGAAGCCTCAGTATTGTTTCGAGGGTTCAAAGACAGAATTGAATGCCTTAGATGGAAGACCCAGTTCTGGTTGGTTGAACCATAAGACCATATGGTTCGGATCCACTCCAACATCCCCCTCAACTATGAATGAGAACAACGCATCGATCCCTAGCAAGGCGTCAAACTGAATTTGGAAATAAAAAAAATTAAATTATCCACCTCGAGAGTGAAGAAATGCAAGAGCTGCTGTTAGCCCCTTTCTCTTGGCCTCGGGGGTACTTGTTTGACTAATGTTGTCAGTGCTATTTCCACTGAATAACTTTCTGACAGTGCCGACGAAACGCAATAAAGGAGTTGCGCCAACCTCGTCGAGGGTGTCCTCGTCCAAGCAAGATGAGTAGAAACCCCGTATTTTAGAGAGTATCTGCCCATCCGCAGGTGAGACGGATACAGTAGATTCCAGTATGTTTTTGATAATTTGCTTGTTTTCTTGAGCGAGGGACTCGAAATTTCCGAAACTGCTTTTGTCAGCGGGCAAAGGATGAGAGCTTAACCAACCGCCATCTGAATAAAAAGGTCAGGAATGGACCACACTTGATATGCTAACGTACTAGCAAAGTCATAGAAATTTTCGCATGGGTCTTGCGAGGGATCGAGAGATGACAATATTGATGCTGACAATATGACACAATGAGCTTCCAGGCATACTTTCTAAAAAAGAGAATAAGCGAGAGTCTGAGAAAATAAAGCATGAAATTACGCATACGTCTTCTGGGGCCGTTGTCGGTATAGGAATAGGTGGTGGAACAATAGTTCTAGTGGAGGTGCTGGTAGAGGTAGTAATCGAAACAGATGTGAGTGGAAGAGTTGTTGTTGCCGTGACCGTAACAGTTTCAATTGGTTTGTCCTTTCCTCCACCACGCTCCAAGCCCAAACGGTGTTGAGCTCCTGCAAATAGTCCAATGAATACCTAGTAAAACGCCAAACGCGTAAGTTACTGTATTTTACGCGTGTTTCTGACTAACTGAGCTGGTGAGAAGGAGAACAAGTCCGAGGACAAGCAGAATCTTTGTCAACGGCGTGAGAGGTTCTTGGGAAACTGAGTTAAGGCGCTCCCCAATGGAAGGCCTGTGGCTTGGATTGGTTTCCATATCTTCGCCAGGATCCCTTAGCAGAGGTGCATGTTCTGAACAACCATGAGAAATGTTTAGGGAGTTACAAGTTCACACCAACCTTCATCAGTAGATGGCCTCGCCATCCTTTGTGGACTGGGAGCAGAGAATTTGATGAATATATCGCAGGTGCCTCGAGTGAAAGGTGTGGATTAAGCGAGGTTGAACTTTGGTGTTAATGATGCGGAGCCTTCCCGGTATGTGCTCGCACACGGCCCGTCCGTGAGTTATTTTAGAGATGGGTGAAAAATATCATTTGCGATTATGTAAGTAGCTATGTATTGGTATTACTTGTAATTTTCTTCAATACATAAATTCCATAGCAGCAACACACTACGGCCCAATAGCGACTATGCCGATTTCAAACTTTCGGTGACAATCTTTCTGGAGAACAAACTGCTCGAAAACCCAATGGAAGCCATAAGAATAACCCAGAAGTGTGCCGCTAAAAAGCCTTTATTCGCAGAAAAAGCAAAAGCGGAGCTTGAGAGAGGAGATGAATGCAGTTAATATGCAGGATACGAGCACTTATGTACATTATATACCTTGCAAAAGATGGACTGAATGCCCGGGCGAAGCAAATGCAAAATTGTATCATGCCAGTTGTGGATCCCAAGGACGATGTATTTGGTGCAAATTTTTTCACAAGAAGCATATTGACTCTGGTGATGAAAACAAATTTCAGTGATGTCTTGATGAAAACCACAGATACTCACGAATATGCTAGGAACGCAACCCTTGTCATACACAATATCACTGTAATACAGGCCCACAGAGTAAGAATTGTAAATGGGTCGAGCTGCGTCGTACCCGATACCATTCCATGTCTTGCGATGATATTTAAGATAGGTAAAGACAGAAATGTAAAAGGCCAGATCTTCATGCAAAAGTGATACATCCTTGCATGATTGACGCGGCGCAGGATAGCAGGCATGAAGAAAACCTGAAGAAGTGCTGCTATAATCCCAGAAGCCGACAATGCAAACCCAATCTCGGAAATCTACATGGTCGTCGGTCACGAGATTCATTCGATCGTGAAAGAGGGACATACCGAAAATGCGAGACCCCCAGCACTCACAGGGGAAAAACAAAACAACACAAAAAGCGTATCGAATGCGGTCGAGATAAAGCTGAGGGCGCAACCCGAGGCGCATAAAGCGCGTATTATTGGAATGTTGAAAAGTTGTTTTAGGGTAAAATCCTTCGAGGTGGGAGGATTGGAATTGTTCAAACTGTTGGGGGATTTGTGTAGTGTCTGATCAGAATCCATGTATAGAGTCTGAGGGAAATGTGAGTTTTGATTTTCAATATCTGAACCATGTACAAACTTCTTTCAAGAAGAAACAGGCAATGATGAAGGCGATGCCCGCAATACTTGATACGAGAAAGCAGGGTAGGAGATACGGATATGTCTTGAAAAGTTCATAGTCGAAGTAATTTGGGTGACGCATAGCTGGTTTGGCGAGGAGGCCACCAATTAAAGGTCTATGGGTGAGAGCATATTGGCATTGGATCCATGCTGTTGAAAAAGTAATACCCAATGATAGCACCAATTGGCCACCACACCCCAAAAAAGGAGAAGGCGAACGCCTGATTGGTTTCATCTGTGATCTCGCACAGAATGGTTGGGATGACAATGACGTTCCCTGAAAACAAGCCGGCTTCACGAAGAAAAGAGTCGTGGTCAATCGCTTTTAGTTAGACAACTTGTATTTACCAAGCGCCCGAAATAGAATCGCCGTTTTGAAGCTTGTGGATGTCCCAAATAGGAGGGTTGTAACTGAAAGGCCCGCCACACCAGCCAAAACCACTGGTCGGCGACCCACACGGTCTAACCGGTCAGACTTGAATACCTCACCGGAACAAAATGAAAAATGCAAGAGGCCCACCAGAAAAAAAACCCCATGGGTAAATCGCGAGTAACTGAGTTAGAGCAAAAGAACTTTCCTGGAAACGGGATGAGAACCGTGAGCAGAGAATACGGCTACGAGGATAAAGAAATTCTCGACTCACTACAAGCCCACTATAGAATCCAATCTGGGAAAGATCGTTTGTTACATGAAGGTCGGTTATGAACTCGTTAATGTAAGGGAAGATCTGGGTAAAGTTCATGGGATCCAAGATGCGGAGGAAACATAGCACGCCCAACTGAACTTTGGGCAATGGCATTTGTTTGCTGGACCTGGTGAGCCTTTCATGGTGAGCCTCTAGCTCAGTTTGACGCTCGTCTGCCAACAAGGGCCTTGATTCTTGAGACGCCATAACAGATACTATTTAAGTTCACTCGATATATATGCATTCAAGTGGGGTCCCAGGTCACATTACGAAAGCAACCTTCAGACCCGCTTCGGGAAAATTGGAATCCTCTTTCAACACCCCAATTGTGCTATCTCAGATCTGTGGAGGGATTTGTAGTGATAAATCACCATTTGATCATGATACATACGCACTGGTGGATTTCAGGAATTACATACATCTGTGACTTTGAAGAAATACAAGTATGGATCCAGGGACATGAGTATGATTGTGGCGAACTTAAGTCGAACGCCTGTAGGGGAATTGAGTGGCCCAACCACTGACACGATATTCCAAATTTTAACTTGAATATAATCCCGGGGATACCGATGCCACACCACGTCCTTCTTCTCCCATATTCATGACCTTCCAGAATTTGCACCCTTTGCCGTCGTTCTGTGCTCCAGCGTAACATGTCCACCAATATCGATCTGTCTCGTCCGCATTTCTGTTTTTCATGTCCGGCCTCAATATGGTAGGCAACCCACACAAACATCGTGGAATACTTGGGGGGCGAAAATCTGGTCGATAAAAGCGGAAAGTGATGTTTATGCGACAATTTGAAGGTTCGATTTCAGAGTCCACACCGCCTGGAGGAAAGGAAGGTCTGAAGAGATCGATCGCCGCTTGAGGAGGAATAGAATGCTTGAATCTCTCCTGACACGAAGCGTGCATAATAGTCAACTAAAATTGTGAGTAAGGCCAGAGGAGCAGGGGGAAAATATAAATGAAAAGTCTTGGTCAAAGGGGATAGGTCGGGGATCATTGCCACTTACTGAATTATGTGGTAAGGGGATGTTGAACGTTTGTGCTTTTCGGGTCCCAATCTGATCGGTCGGAATGACCTCACGAAGGCTGAATATCCTTCTTGCTCCTAGGATTGAAGTAGGATTACATATGATCGTAAACAAGGAAAAAGAATGAGACGGCAGACTTACCCAGACTCAGCGATGCAATTGTGGGGTAAGGGCCGAGATACGTGAGTTGGTCAGAGTGAAAGCCCACGCTTTCTTTGCTCCCCTGATAACAATTTGATGCAGCGACGTTCGCCCGCCATAATGGATCCCCACGCTTCCCTGCCCACTCGCGACTGAAAGTTGTTTTCCGTTTCTTCATTTGTTCGTCCACGACATTTTCGATAATCTTACAGGCTTCCTCCATTTCCGGAGGGAAAGTTGTAGGGGGTTCTGAAATTCGTCCATTATACCTATGAGGAAAAGAGAACGAGTAAGTCGATCCTGATGAATGACAACACCATCCTTTACCAATATTGGGCAGCTTCTTGCCACGATTCATCGTCATCTAATCCATCCGTTTTGCGCGCGAAAAATGATGTTAAATGAGGACTCTCGACCACTCTATCAAATAACCACCACTTGTTCCGTTTCCAGGACTTCGAAGCTTTAATCATTGCGTAGAATAATCTGCAAGCAAGCTCAGGGGGAAGAATGGAGAGGTGCAGAGTACATGGCGTATGCTGTGCTACCAGCTCTGGGGTACCAAGCAACATGGGCGGCAGGCGCGATTGTGTGTTCTTCAATGATGGAGGTTGGCGCAAAACAGCCATAAGGTCTCCGGTGGGCTTTGAATTGTCAAGGCCTGAGTCGTGTTCGGGAAACCTTGGTGGCCTTGAGGGGCCAGCCACAGGACCAAGTTTCCGCTTTTTGGATGGTGGTTTCAGCCAAGTATTAAGGTTGACGGGTTTCCTTTTGTTTGACAATTGATCCCCACTGAGTTTTCGTGTCGATGTTGGCGAGGCGCTCGAGAGTAAAGTTCGTGCGGCGGCTTCTGCGTCGCCGTTGGCTAAAACGAGAGCATCAATGATGGCATCCTGAGCGAATGAATGGGGCCCGTTTGTAAGAAGGCTGGTTACAAGCGCGATGAGAGTGTCTGTGTCATCCATGAGACATTCCCATTTTGGTGATGATTTGACTAATTGAGGTCACGCAGGTGACTAAAGTCCACGGCCAATCCACAGCTCAAATCATTGAACGATGATAAACACCAGGTCCCACAAAAAAGGCGCAACAATGGTACACCTGCCTGAACGAAGAGGCACTCGTGTTGGCAAGTTAGTAGGCACTATGCCTGGCCTCCTTGTCCTTATCGGCATATTTTGGCTTTGGGTTGAATTTCCCGAGGCTTTCCAGTACCAGACGGACTCTCAGGGACATTTTTCCACATGGCCCGACTCTCGTCTTGCCTCTCATTGTGCATCAACACCCCCCATTCATTACGACGAGTATCTCGCCCGACAGACTTCTCTTGCGAGTACACTTCAGTCTCTAGGGGCTAAGGCATACATCGCTGAGCCGGGGGGGAATACTCAGTTCTTTGCCAATTTCTCAAAGACCCAGTGGAGTCTCTCCGAACGACCTTTGTTGTTGGTTATCTCGCCTGTTACGAGGCAATTTGAAGATGGAGAAACACAGGTATTACCCGAGGCAAGTTTGAAGTAGTAAGCCTGAAACCTTTTCTAACAAACCTGATTCCCCCTCCGACATAGATTACAATTTTGACCCCGAAGGTGCAGTAGCCTCTCGACTACTTATCGAGAATATCTGAACCCTGTTGATTTCTCTTTGCCCTCGTAGTTCGAGGCAACTCGTGCGAGGATGCTTGCCATTCCCAGTCTGGGGGGATTGATCAAATACGTCGAATGGTCAGAAGAAGCGGACCCATATGCCACCCTACTTTCGGCCCTCTCTCTTTTGGGCCAGTCATTTCCTGGCCAGCAGCTCAAAATTTTCGTCGACAATAACATCCGTAAGTTCATTGTCGACGGTCTACAGCGTGCCTCGGAGACGGACAGCACAAATTGCCCTTCCTGCTTCACCGATGCGACCTATTTTAAACCTGTAACACTTCAGGTATTCTCAGCCCCAGTCGAAATAACCCGACTGCGTGAACGCAAATCAGAACATGAACTTCGGATTCTCAAATGTGCGAACGAAGTGAGCATCTTTTTCTAAACCACCTTTCTTCATGACGTAGCTATCCTGTCCCAATGTACGTTCTTGTTTTGTTAGCTATATCTGTTTCCTCCTTATTTTTCCAGCAACAGTCTCACCGGATGTCGGTTTGGATATTGAAGCGATTATCCCGAAGCCTTTTTTTAAAAAAAAAAAAAAGACTGTGTTGCATGCCAACGATGCATCTCCCATGCTTAGTTTCACTCTTGATCTCTTTTGACGCAAACTTTCAAAATATCCAGCTCATAGAATTTCCATTCGTTATCCTTGTTTTATCACTCGGCGCTCACCTCGATTCTCTTACTGTCAGGCAACATTACTCGCTATTCGGGACGTGCATAAAAAGCTATACCCTGGGATTCGCGAATCCCAAGCCCGGGCCATGATGGCATTTGCCCTCGGCGCTGCAGGGCTCAAGGACGGTGGATGCCTCACCTTGTTTGGAGGTGTGTTTCTCTATTGTTTTCATTATGTAGATGAACACCCCTATGAATCGGATTCATATTTAACCCCGGATCCTGGTCCAATCTATCTTTCTGGATTTCTTTTCAAAAATCTGCCCCTGGGTTCTTTCTCAGTGAGCCTCTGTTCGGAAAACTCCCTTTTCCTCTTGTAGATTTCTTCCTGATGATAAACTCAAACGCAAGGCACTCGTTAGAGGCTGTCCATCTTTTACCAGGCCTTTTACCGTTTTTGCCAGATGACTGGGTAGGCTCGAAGCTCTGCTATGTGCGAGCTAGGATTCGAAGGCTACCGAGCCTTGGTTGCGTTGGCAGCTCTTGATTTCTATATTTTTATCTCGACCCTAGCGTCATGTTTCTAGTCCAACCTCTTGGACGTACCCCTTCTGATTCATTCACATTCTCTGTGTTCGTTATAGTGATCACGTGTTCCATGCCTTAGCCTGGTTTTTTTCATGAATTTCTTCAACTGCCCACCTTCTCTAACCGCACTGCTTAACAGAGAACGCAGCTCTACCGCACGGCAGTGGTACTGATCGGACACTTGCACTGACTGACTTCGCATTGTTTGACTGTACGGCCTCCTTGTATGGATATTACAGCGATGTCACAAGGGTGCGTGCCTGTTTCCTCAGAATCTCTAATCGTGTTTCTTTCTTCTGCTGTATTTTGGTTCTGGGTTCCATGTGAGGGCATTCAGTGCACCTTGCGTCATCCAATTTTATTTCAAGTCTCGACACATAATGAGGCTTCGAAGCTGGACAATTGACTTTTGTGCGTTACGTCCATCCTTTGGCATAATCTCTGCATTTCATTTCCCCCATTCACTTCACTGTGATCGTTAGGCACGCTTTCCCTGCAGCTGATTTCACCTTGCCGATTCATCTGTTGCTGGTAATGCATTCGCATCCCAAACTGTGGGTCCCGCTTATGACCTAGTTCGAAATCACCTTTACGCCAGCTATATGATGCTGTCAGCCCTTTATTTCTTTGGCCATTTTACGTTGTCCAACTGCCTACGTGTCAGCCAAGCTTTGTTCTTTTTCCGACACTTTCATTCATTCTGGTAATTCTCGCCGCGAATCAGCGTTGAAGGTCCAGTTGGTATCCAGTCTCCCTGATTTCTTTTTACTACAAATCATAGGCACCAAATGTGACGGGTGATGATCGAATTTGTGGGCTTTCTCCCTCAATTGTGAATGTGATGAGGTGTACATGATTCTCATTGCTACCTTGTGATTCTACTATGAGGGTCTTCAGACCCTCAATTTATCTGCTTAGCCTATCGTTATATTTCGCGTTCTTCAGGGTTCGATGCCATCTTTCCTCATTTTTTCTTTCTTTCAAAATGAAATTCAAAATAGTCTAATTCAACTTTGTTTCCGAAATTCGACAGACCGTCTCCCTCACCTCCAAACTCTCCCCGGAACAGCGGACAGTCTGGAGCCTCGTCCAAGCTGCACAAGCCGTGGCTATTCAGGCGGCTCGCAATGGGACACGCACGCGAGACGTTGACAGTGTTGCGCGTGCGTTAATTAGGGCTGGTGGATACGAGAAATATTTTACTCATCGACTTGGACATGGTACGTCGCACTGTCCTCCCTTTTCTCCAAAATCTTCAGAACTCGCCGTTTTCATGGGTGCCGTCGAGTGATCATCTGGATTTAATTTGGTGGTGTGATGGCCTGGTTGAGGACGATTCCTTTAAACAGGGATAGGACTGGAAGTGCATGAACAGCCTTATCTACGGGGCGGCAGTGACGACGTAATCAACGTCGGACATACTTTCTCGGATGAGCCGGGGGTATATATCGAGGGCAAGGTAAGTTTTTATTTTTTTCCAACTAGGTGCATTTGTGTTACAGATTTCCTCGTGCAGGTTGGGGTACGTTTAGAGGACTGTTTTTATATCAATGAAGACGGAGTGGGTGTTTACTTGACGGAAGGTGTTGGGGGAGCAAGCGTTGATCCGTGGCTCCCTTGAGTAATCAGATGAAGATGGTGATGTTGTGTGTACTAAAGTACGTGCTACACGAGATACAGAGGAGGATTTACAAGGCCCGTTGAAATATAATCAAGCTGGAATCGGGATATATTAAATAACGGAAAACAACAAAATGAAGGATGAGAAGAAAATAGAGGTTAGGGTATGATTAGAGACGCCGAAGATAAAGAAAGCGAGGAGATCCGGTAGAGTAGTTGGTATAAACGAATGCGTTTAGATAATTAATTGAGAGTTGATTTTAGACGATCTCGGCGAGCTCGTTGGGGCTTGGGGTAGGGAGCGGCACGGCGGCTGGGGTAAGGGGTGGCGCAGGGATGGGCGAGCGTCCGTTGTTTCGCTGGAACGGATTGCGGGTGTGGGTGCGGGAGACGGGGGAGGCTGGCTGGGGGTGTGAGAAGAAGAAAGCAGGAGGGACTGGTGGACTGACAAAGAAGAGTAGATGCAATCCAGCGGCCGTCTGGGTCAGGCTTTGGGTCGGAGAGTTCATCGGTGGGACGCGGGCGGAAGGGACGGGACTTGCGGAGGAAGGCCGGGGTGAGGATGGACAAAAATTCGTCCAGAGCCTCTGACGGCAGAGCAGCGCTGCGGCAGGGTGAGGAAGGGACGGACGGCGGGGGGGTCGGGGCTTACCGAGAGGAGTCTGGAAGGTTGAGACGGACGGGACGGGGGGCAACGACGATCGGGGCTTCGCTGTTCATGACGGTCATGGGAAGAGAGATGTGATCTCACGCCATCCTCTGACCCGCTTACCTTTTCCCCTAGTTCTTCCTCCCCACCCAGATAATATCTCATAGGACTCGCCATATCCACCTCCTTGGTGTGCTCTTTGCGTCGCGCATATATATACTCACCATATCTCAGCCGGACTATTTTCAGGCAACGCCGCCGTATTGCACTCCACGGTCTCTTGGTAGCATCGTAGGGTATGCCTTCTGATGTCTCCTCTCATTCTTAGACCCCTCATAGGCGGTGCGCTTGCTGACCCAGCTGCACAATTCTTTCAACGCCATTTTTTCAAGGAATACCCCTATTTTTTATTTTTTATTTTTGCCGTCTCTGATGGCCGCACCCATAGCTGCTTTCCACGGTCTGGAAGAGCTAGATAACTCTAGCTCTTCAAAACCTTCCTCGGAACAACTACCATGCCACCCGGGTCTTGTACCCCTTTCCCCCAATCCAGAGCGCATCCGTCCCACGTCTATGGTCAAACTCCTCCGACACCTCTCTGCTTTACTGCATGTAATACCGTCGTTGTGTTCTCTTTTGTTACACCCCCTATCCACACTGGAGGACTCTTTCACCGTGTTCCCTACCGACATGATCTGTCTGGGGATTTTCTTGATGATGATCATGTCGAGGAGGATAGCTTGTTTGGCAGAGTGCGTAATAATACGGCGCCATTTCGAGACCGCTGAAAAAAAAAAAAAAACTCTTTTTTATAGTAGCATGATCCTTGTGACACAGAATGCGCCATCGCCATTTGCCCTTGGGAAAGCAAATGGTATCGTGCTTTGGGCCATGTGCTTTTCCAGAGCGTCTGCACCAGTTATTTACACTATTTTTTCAAAATCTTACCCAATGTAAAATCAATCACTGCAGCTCTGCCTTCGCTTTGTCAACCTCCAGCGGCATCCTTCGCGGGTACCTCTGGCTCCTCCTCGTCATGGTCCTCGTGGCGCTCGACGGATGTCTGATATCCCGGAATATCTCGCATTTGTAACAGAGTCGGAAGTCATCGAGCAGACCCCTTTTGCATTCCTCTTCGACTATGTCGACACTTCCTGCGAACTACCACCCTGATTGCGTTCTGATAAATGAAATTCTTGGGAGTCCCAGATAACTTCTTTTTTTACACAGCAGCGCTCTCACTCTCATCTCTGCAACCACTTAAATTCTGAATAATTGTCTTCGGCCTCTGTTGTTGTATAATTCACCATTTTCTTGTGCCTCTTATTCATCCGTCTGCTCTTTCACACGTCATCCAAAAAATTCTGAGTCCACTCCGGCGTCGGCTTCAATCTGATTGGATGACTCAGTGGTCGGGTATTTTTCCGTCGGAGTTCGCCGTCTGTTCTCCATGTCATACGGTACACACTCCGACTGTCAAGCCAATTCAACCCTGAATAGTGAAATATACGTATGGAAAGAATAAGGATGCAGGAACCCTACCGAACGAAATTAGAAGTCCTTAACTCAACCCATCCCAGGATCAGAGTCCCCACTTCTCAATTCAATGTTCTTACATCGACGGACGCAATTAATGGTTCTCTGTCTTCTGCTTCTTCCTGTGGGCCAATTCGAATCACAGCCCCGCCACACGGGGCCATATGATGTGATAAAGCGATCATGATCATGATGGATCTGCGTCATGGACTGTCATGGGACGTAAATTCATCGAATCTCGGTAAATCGAGGCTCAGAGATGATTCTGAAATTTCTGATTGGACGTTCAGACCCTCATCGAGGGCTTAATCTCCTGTGGCGTTGAGCAAACAATGTCTGCCTGTGAGAGCATTGAAATTCCCAACCACGAATCCCCAGCTCTTGAGTCCAAGGCCCAGGGTTTGTTTGCTGTGTCTAAAGCTGTTTGGCATCGATTTCAGAAACTACGGGGTAAGCGTCCCAATGTGCTTAACACATTTTGGATATGGATGTCAGCGAGTATATATCGATGTGTCAATGGACTTTTTTTAGATTTTAGATCTCGATGTATAGATTTCAACAGACAGCATCTCATCCCATATATCAAACGCATCAATCTGAAAGGTTGGTCATCGGTCATACCAGTATAAGCATGCATTCCCTTGGTCTTTTTAGCATTGATGTTATATATGTAAGGCAAAGGAGCATTTAGAGCTTCGATGAAGGTTCACCGAGGGCATATAGAACATCCAGCTCTTTTTTGTACATGTTGTAGGCGTCCTTGCGACGGATCTTCATTGTGGGTGTGAGAGTGTTATTATCCACACTGAAGGCGTTCATGCTCAGATGGACTCGCTTGATTCGCTCAAACCTATGATGGCATTAAAGGTCATCCAATAGGGTTCAAATGGAAAGGCACAGCTACATACCCTTTCAAGCCACTCTGGTCAGCGACCTCTGTGAGGATTGACAAGATATGCGACACGACACGCTCGTCTTTGCACGCCGCAGCAAGAGCAGGGGTATTCTCCGCGGACACTTTTATGCCAGTGAGGCTGCCAGCAATGCCTGCCAACTGGATCGGGTCGGGAACAAGAACAGCGACTAGGAACGATTGTAAGCTATCACCGTGGACATAGATCTGGGCAACAATAGGCGTGCTGCTGTACAGGTTCTCGATCTTCTCGAGAGCAACGTATTCGCCCTGTGCGAGCTTCATTATATTCTGTGAGCCCGCAGGAAACATTATTAGAACTGGATAACTAAAGGGGCTGGTGGCGACCACACTAGCCAGTCAGATAACCAAAACTCACCTTGACACGATCGACAATCTTGATACGTCCGCACGAGTCAATCTCTGCAACATCTCCAGTGTGAATCCAGCCATCCACATCAACTGTCTCTTTCGTGTTCTTTTCGTCTGTCGCAAGGTTAGGAGGTTGGTGAGACCCATAAAGTGGAATGGCTTACCCTTATAATATACGGAGAAGCAATTCGTTCCCCGTACACATAGCTCTCCGCGGGGGTTGGGTTTATCTTCTGACGTATATCCCATTGCCGGGACGTCGATTAACTTGACCTCGTTAACGGGTTGCGGAGGGCCGACAGTACCACTGGCAGTTGGGTCGTTGGGCCATGTTTTGGAACAGGTCGCACAGTTCTCTGTCAGACCATAACTAGGGAGCAGAGAAGACATTCTAAGGTTAGAAACAAACTCAAGCTCAAGGACGATGCCAACATATCTTACCCTGTAGAGGCGTAAGCATCATTATCACGGCAACATAAACAATCGAGTGGACAGACCTTCAGTAACCTCGCACGCGAACGCAATTTTCAAGAAATCCATAACTTTGGGACTGATGGGAGCAGATCCACTGCTTATGAGTTGGATTTGTCCTCCCAAGACCGCTTGAATCTATGGGTAAATGTCATTATCTAAATACACAAATCAAGTTTTTTGCTCACCTTGCGGAAAACTAGTCTATCCCAAAGGGCATGAGTCACCTCTCCGGTAGTATTCAGTCTCTCGAGCTTCGTTTGAATAGCTTTGTTGAACAATTTCCCTTTAATTCCAGGTACATTACCGCCAACCATTGCGGCCTGGTAGACTCTGTTGAGGACACGAGGAACCGAGGGGAAGAAGTTGGGCTTCAAGATTTGAGCATCCTCGAGGAGACGCAACGGATCTCCTGTGAAATAACCAATCCTTCCGCCAACAGCAATGGTGCAAAGTTCACAGATGCGCTAGAGATTTTTACTTGAGAAATACTACTTAAGTAACATGGGTAACAAATTACCTCATAGATATGAGCCAACGGGAGGTATGATAGAAGGATGGCATCTTCGGGCAGTTCCAGTCCGTACAAGTTGCTTTGCGTCGCCAGAGCCAGGTTTTTGTGCTTCAAAATAACGCCTATAAACGTGATTCAATAGAAATCGACAATTGGGTTGGGAATAGATATACCTTTGGGGTTATTTGTTGTTCCCTGGAGAAAATAAACAAAGATGATAGAAGATAGACTCAGTACGATACTCACAGATGTGTAACAAATTGAGGCCACAAGGTCTGGGTAGGCAGGAATTGGCTTAATGAGATTTGCTTTGCCGTATGCCTCGACTGTAAAGCTATAATTTAGGGGGGGAATACAAAAGGACGAAATTCACAAAAAATTCACCTTCAGAGAGTTCGCGGAAAAGTAGGCCAACTGTCGAGCTCCAGTTTCTCAGCAGTTTTGCGGCATCACTTGACAAAGTGTCGATACAAATGATAGATTTGAGGATCGGAACCTTGTGAGCAAGTTTCAAGATAGTAGGAATATGCTCTGAAGTCGCAAAAACAATGGTAAGATGGGCATGATCGATTCTAAAGTCCAAATGTTAGCGGTGGGTGCCAAAATCATATAGATGCCATAATACATGTATTCTGCCAATGAGAAATAAGCCGCGTTTCAGTGTTGGAGAGCCCATACGTACCAACGGAATCTTTGCCAAGTGTATCATACAAGCTGACGGCGACCTTTTGGTAACTTTGGAGTGCAATATCAATAATTTGCCACTCTGAGAATCTATCATCAGAAATGTCGGGGCTCACTGCAGGTGCCACATACCTGGACAGTTGGGCGCCCAGATACCAACACTCTGGAATTCTCCTCCGCCGAGTTCACCTTTCTTGAAAAGGGAATGCAGGGCGGAACCGATATAACGCCTCCTGAGGTCAACGTCTCCGTAAGTGTACCAAGTAAAGGTAGGTGCATATTTCAAGGGATTGGTGGAAACCCTTGCACGATATCCCAAAAATTGGCGATTCTTGCCTGCCTTCATGCCATCGTCAAAGATCTGGTCCAAAGTCGTCAACGAGTTCGGGGTATTCTCATCAATTAACCCCCAAATCCCTGCAACGAGGGTTAAATAGGTTACAAAGCATGAAACTTAGTTGTACCATTGCGGTAGTGTGCTATTGGGGTTCTAATGTGAGTCGAGGTGGACGCCGAGTAAATTGGTGCACTGTACATACCAGTCTGACCTGGGTGCTTTGTGCCGGGAGCAGGAATAGCCTGCTTATCATAGGGCTTGACCACCGGCCAGGGCACAATCTTCTCGTTGACAAGAGGCATTTGGTATATGAGAATAGAAGGGCAAGGTTGAGGAGGAAAGAGAATCAGTGGGAGGTTGTTGAGTTATTGATGAGAATGCCGACGCACGTGAAAATCTGTCCTCGGCTGTTTTTGCGCACATCAACTCTGATCCATCGTCCAGAGTTACTTATCAATTGCAAAATTCCGGCAGAGAATCACCTTCTCACCCAACGTATTCAACAGCTGGAGCATAGGTCCCGTGCTTTAAGATAAGTAGATCAAATATCCGGGGAAATTTAATAGGCACAAGCCGGCCGTTGAACTTGGTACCAGGTAACCGCACCAGCGTTCAAATGGCCATCTAAATATCTCAATGGGAGTACTTGATAGGGAGTAAGTAATGGTTATATTAAATGACGGTGGTTTTAATAGTATACATGGCGATCTGTGTTCTATGCAGAAATTTATTCAAGGGTTAATAACTATGAGCTTGGTGGGTATTCCAACTCTTTGAAGTTGGACGTCCTTTGTCCGTGTTTATGGGGCACTCAGGATGATCTAATTCACATTGATAAGGACGGAGGGGCATGCTATCATTCGAAAATCTCACCTGCATGAACTGGTCGTAACTGATCTGTATCCACCCATCTCTATCTGTATCCACTCTGTTGGAAGGGATGAGTACGAGGCAAAAGCACTCAAGAATAGCAGCTGTACATACTTCTGGAATGCTTCTGTCAGAGTCTTAACAGAAACACAGGCGCGTACAAAGCGGTCAAAGGTTATACCAGGCGGAGGTCCGTAACCATGAGCCACTGGTTCTGAGGCTAAATTATTGTATGGTCAAAAAAGCGATTGGCGGAAAGGAGCTAGTAGCACACGAACAATATTTCTGTTCAAGCAAGGAGAGGAGGTGGGGGGACAAGTTGTAACCAAAGCTCTTCAAAGCCTCGGAAAGTTCTCGTCCTTCAATTGATCCAGACCTATCTCGATCGAAATGGCGGAAGACATTTTGCCAATCTGAGATGTACTTCCATAAACCCGCAAATTCTATTGAACGGTCAACTTCGTTGGACAGCTCAGGATGAAACAGTCACTAATGAACCTGTGAAATTGATAGTACCACTCCTATCGGTGTCCTTCATCAGGATGTTATCCGGCGGGTTAAGGAAAATAAATGTTGGGAAAGGGCATACGAATATAGCCATCAACATCTTGACTGTGTCCAGATCGAATCCTTTAAACATGTTTCAGGGCGAGCAAAGGGGCCGATGTTCAGCAAAGCTCACGGGTCCAGTCCCCTGTGGATGGCGTGTGTCAGGTATTTGAATGAGGATAGATAGCATGGGTATGGTATGTACCATTCACCAAAGCGGATTGCAGCTCGGTGACCGTGATGGATCCGGATCGATCCATATCTACGTTCGAAAACCACTGCCAAAGCTGTGGATCAGCCCCAACTGGTGGGCCGTGATGTTGTCCATTGTAACTGCGATGTCCTGCAGACTGGCCAGTTCCTCCATAGCGCCCAGGGGGAGGAGCATGGTAAGATTGGTGCCTCGGCTGATTGTAGTTGTACATGTTGGGACGGGGATTACTGCGGAATGTAATGTCTTTTATAGCTGGTGGCTGTGCAACTCCAAAAACAGGACAATATTGCAACTCAGAGGATATGGGATACTTGCGCTCACCGAGATGGTCAAACGCTCTTGGTTAGTGTCAGCAAAGTGCCAGGGGGCTGAATATTTGTTACCTCGTGTTCACCTTCTCAAATATTGTTCCAACATACCCGATTGGTGCGTATCATGTGGCGTCGCTCAACCTGTTAAGCGCTCGAATGTGTCACCGAAATGCACTCGGAGCCTACATGATTTCTGGTCCTAGGGCTGGATTATTTTGCTCATCAGGCGATGTTAAGGCTGTTCGTTACTTGATCATTGCTAATTCATTTTGGGGCTGAATAACAAGGTCACGGTTAAGAATTAGAATATATTACGTTATGAGGTTGGCTTGGAGGTTATGCCAGTAATCAAGCTTTCACGTGCCACACTCCGGCAACCAACGGATTTCTAGTATGTATAGTCCTTGGCTGCCTTTGGCAGAAAAGCACCTTCAAGTTTGAGCTCTGGTGGCTGAACATAAAACAGGAATAGTACACGTTTTCCATAGTAAATAATGGAGGTTCTGGGAAATTAAATGACATAAATTGGGTCCGATAACGTTAGATACGAAGAAATAGGAGGCAAAAATGGCGACTGAGGAAGGATAAAAGCTTAAGACTGGGCATGAGTGGATCCGCGGGTATATGGCAGATAGTGGTATTTTACGTTATAGCCCCGAATTTTCTGAACATTTTGCAATTTTTTTCATGAAAATCCATTAAGAATTGAGTGAATTATGCCCTTGCCAAGTTTGAAGTAATTGAGCCCATCTCAGGCTCAGGCTGTGGCACGGCACAGTATGCCTAATACATCAAAAGCAATGACCCACAGATCCCAAAAGTGGAAGTTGTTCCTACAGCCGCATTTTTAATATTTTGGGCTCAAACTTGGCAAGGGCATAACTCACTCAATTCTTTAATGAATTTCCATGAAAAAATTATGCAAAAATTCAGGGCCATAATGTAAATACCACACTAGTATATACCCATGGATCCACTTGTGCCCAGCCTTATCCGAGTCTAAGAAGCTCAATAAATTAAGAAATCAACCTTGGCTGGCAAGATCTCTTGGTGTAATAAACTAAGCTATTCTACTCATTGTACATGGTATTCGTGATTTGAATCCCTTGCCTGATTTCTTTTTTTGACTTTTCTATACATCAAGTTTACTGTGTATGTACTTGGTTGCCGAAACAATGCCGAAAAAGCAAAAAGAAAACAATAGTTTTTCACAAGATAAATGACATAAAATGTTGTCACACACTAGCAGTGCATATTACGGAGTCGGTTGATCTTTTGCGCCTTAGAACCCACCTGGAGCAAACCTGGAGGAAACCTGTTGCAGATCAGCTTACAAATCTATGGGAATGCTGACAAAACTTTGGCTGTCCTTTGGCAATATTATTAACCTGAGCTTGGCTAACGAAAGTTCTAACTGAAGACAGTCCAAGAAGCCCGGATTGGCAATACTCGTAAACAATAATGTATAAGGCTGTAATATTCGACGTGAGTCAATCATTTCGAATGGGTGAACACATTGGCTGAATACGGCGTCTATGGCCAGATCGGTGGTGTGGTGATGAGGAGTCCGTTCATTGCCATTGCGGCGTACGAGCGTAAACTAGGCCTTCCCGTTAACTATCTGAACTGCTCAATGTACGTCAAACTTGGTGTTAAGAAAGGACGACCTTACTCCTCTCTAATTGGTTTTCCAGAACTGGACGGGGGTCTAACGGCGCTTGGCAGAAGTTTGAGCGCGGGGAAATAGAAATAGTGCCCTTTTATGAAGCCTTCGGACGTGATTTGTCAGACACGGTAAACGGGAACATCTGGTTAGCTTTCGGGATGACCTATACGCGAAACTCAATTTAATCTTAGCATAGGTATAGAGAATATTGTAAGAGACGAGGTTTGGGTATGATATCTATGGCCCTGAATTTTTTGCCTTGTTCTGACTTTTCGCGCAGAATGCCCACCGTTGCCGGAGACATTGGTTATAGATGGACGGGAGGTGATTTGATCTCACATATCCCACAACTTGATACTGATGCCAGTCCATGGAGCTATTTGGAGCAATGATGAGGCAGGCTGGAATATACGATGCCCACATGCACCATGCAATTCTCCGACTCAAAGGTGAAATCCCCGATCAACAACAAGCTCACTGATTCCCTAACACACAACAGCTGGACGTCAACATAAATTGATTGCATTGACAAACAACTTTGCCAAGGTGAATGTTCCAGCTGAAGAACTCGAATTCCTTGGGTGGGCTGATGGGGCAACCCCAAATCATCTTCGGGAACTCTTCGACGATTTCTGTGACAGCAGCACCCTGGGAATGAGGTAATGTTAACTGCAGGCCAACCGACATACATGTCAGGATCGCAGAGCATGGCTCATAGAGAGAAATAGGAAACCTGAACGGGAATTCTATTTGCTGGCTTGTGAACGCAACGAGATCAAGCCGACAGACGCCGTTTTTCTGGACGATATTGGACTGTAAGTTGGGACTGAATAGGTATTGAAGCCGCGATGACGAAAAAGATGTTAGAAATCTAAAAGCGGCGAAGGGGTTGGGTATGGGTACAATCCGTGAGGCACTGTCTTGTTTACTTCAACCTCATAAATCATTAATGACTTCGAAATCAGATGTGGCGATTGGGAAAACATTGGAGGCTGTAAAAGTACTTGAGAAGAAGCTTGGCGTGGACCTGACGAGTCCCATAGTAGATTCTAAACTTTGATTCCTAATTAACACAAATTTTGTTATCCTTCAATGGTGCGCGTTTGTTGTCCATCCGCGGAATGGTATCAGGCCATAGCAATAACTGCATCTAAAAGGGTTTGTCTGACGCAGGTGTGGCGTCTTTGTAGTACAACCCCAGCTGTGAAGAGCAAAACGGAATAAGAAAGTGTATTTTGGTTTCAATGAAGGCGAGGACATTTACCAGAGGTGTCTTCTCCAACAATTCGCGCCTCACCAAAGGGGTCACTGAAAGAAACTTGGTAGAGGGATTAATTCAAATTTCGAGTGGAATCACCCGAAAACTCACTAAGAGAGCTGTTGCACCGGCACCAACACCCCAGATTCCGAGACTAGTCGCCCATCGTTTTGTGGCCTGCATGATGCATTTGAGTTCGCGCCAAATATGATGAGGGGTAACATACGGTCAAGTTGGCCCCCACGAACGTTTGAGGGTGTACTGCGAGACGTGCCATTGTGTGGGTATGAGGGTTGAAATTGACGGAGGACAACGGAAGTGAATTACCGGGGAATGCCGAACAAATTTCACGCTGAACGTTGAAGGGCGTTTCACACAAGCCTTGCTATATCTCCTACTTAAGTTCATAAAAAAACATCATGGCAAATCCTCGCCAACGTCGTAAAGCCCGTTCTTCCTCTCATAAACCCATTTCTCACTCTCGACACGCAAAAAGGAACCTAAAGAAAACACCCCGTATGTTCAGCAATGAGTTTGTTGATGAGCTGCTAAATTGATGAAGCTGACCAGCCATTCGCGGTCCCAAGGTTTTGCAGGATGCCTGGGATAATCAAATGACTGTCCGACAAAAGTGAGACGTATCTCCCTTTCCATTGCCATCCCTAATCCGCTTCCTGCCTTTTCTTTCCTCGTTTTCTCGGTTCTAGTTATGCACAACTTGGACTGGTTGTTACCCTAGATCCTTCGGCCCACGGAGGTGTCGAAAGGCCGCTCGGGGTAGGAACCTCCATCGAATTTCCTCGTGAACAATCGTCAGACTCCGCATTTTCAAATGTACCGAATGGCTTCGGAAGACTTGTCCGAGATGCGGCGGGAAATGTGACGGGCTTCGAACTCGATGACGATGGTGTAGATGAACCCTACGAGCCTGTGAACTTGGAAGACGATCTTGAATCCCGATTGGACCAAGCAGTGCGGCTGAAATGGGCTTCAGGTTTTTCGAGCACAACGCCTAAAGTTGATGGGAATGTCGTAAATCGTGAGTTCCCCTTTGTTCTTTCCTTGTATGGTTTTATGCATTTTGCTTGTTCTTTCATTAAACATTTTTGAGGGCTGCACTCAAAGTTAATGTTGGCACGACCCGGCATTTGATGGGCTCTTGGACCCTCCCAATCCTGCTATTCAATCTCACTTACCCACCTTTTCTCAGAACTGGAGTGCATTTCAGCGTCGGCTACTGGTTCGACTACACTCTCTGTTCCTTTATCCGGCACTGGCTCGCGCCATATGTCTTCTGGGGAAATTAAGTATTTGAGGCCCCTCATTTCGACATACGGCAACAATGTTGAGGGGATGGCAGGTGATCTGAAACTCAACCCAGAACAAAGGACTGTTGGTCAACTGAGGAGGGCATTGAAGAAGGCGGGACTTTGAATGTACTGTAACGTCAGATTGATCATTGGATTCTCCGACAGCTGTGATGCGATAGAGTCTATTTACAAAATGACATACTGGACCGACAGCAAAGCTGCGCAAACGCGGGATCTGACACAACCCTGTGGTTCTCGGACGGCCCTGCGCCGTTATGATATAATGGATTTGGAGCCATATGATGCTCGGCCTTGAGTGGGAATTCGAAGAGCAAGAGAAAATGTTGAGTTCTCGCTTAATAAATTGCTTTCTAACCTTTCTTGGGTGGTGATGTTGAAGAAAGTTGGGAGGGATGTGAGATAAGGTTCAAGATGCGCACTGCGCCACTGTGTGGGAGCCATTGGTTGATCAAGGGTTGATGAAAAATGAAATTCGACAGCTCTGTAGAGACGCCGAGCTTGAAAATTCTCAGTGAATCAAGGTTTTTTTTTTTACATAGCTGCTAGAAGCGGAGTCGGAGGGCAGCGGCGGAAGATTCCGTGGGTCGGAGAACATCTCCATTCTGGTCTGTCCATAACTATTGTTAAGCCTATCATCAGCCAATATCCGTCCAGGATTCTGCAGGGTTCCTCAAGGGTGGGATCTCCACTAATTAAATTAAATACTACCACCGGCGCAAGATCTTTGCCCGGCGACTAAGGGTCCTCGAGGAAAAGTCACCCCAACAGATTACCTTAGGCTGGCATCTGTCGATGATTATATTTTCCTGAGGCTTCCTGAACATGTAAGATCTCCAGATCCGTTCCAGTCGTGCTTTCTTCATTCGCGAAGTCAACGTCAAACCTGCTTCGATTGCCGTTCTCTCTCTTGTTGGTCCTCTTGAATTGCTCTATAAAAAACAAACAAACCTGCCAAAGTTTCTTCTCCTCTCTGATCATCTGTCTTTACCGCCGCCATCTGTGCAATGTCTCCAAGGGGCTCCTCCGCGGCCACTTCTTCGACCCAGCCAACTAACCGTACCTCCAATACCCCATATTCTCGCCGCTCTGCCAGTCAAGCAAAATCATCTCGCCAGCAGTTTTCTGCCTGTGGCGCCTGCCGCATGCGAAGGTCCGTGCTCCATTTATTTTTATATCTTAATTTGTGAGTACTAAAATCCTTCTCAGAGTTCGTTGCGACTTGAAAGATCTGCCTATCGGATTTGTAGGTCCTCATCCAGCCTGCTCAAACTGCAAGGAACGTGGAATTAAATGCGTGTTAGTCTGATAATTGATTGCTCTCAATTATTGTTCTAAAGTATTCTTAATCAGCGACGAATTCGCTGATGTCAAGGCGGTCAAACTACTCAGGCGGGGAAGACGCCTTCAGCAAGTCGAGTACGTGGAAATTTATATATAATCGCTCCCGACGACCGACCATGCGATAGGGCAATTTATGGAAAGGTTACTGACGATGGCAATTCATCCTCTTCAAGCTTGGCGGGGGGATCAAAGTCTACTATCCCCACCCTTCACATGGATTTCTTCGCCTCTGCATTTTGGCGCTGGTTTACTATCCAACGTATAATATCTGCTTCAACATTCACTCTGCAGACGCGCTAACAGAACTTTCTTTCTAGGTCCAATCTTAGACTCCGATGAATTTCCTGCAAGATTCGCGAGTCACTCGAAAGGCGCCCAGCGTCTATCAAACGAAGGGGGGCTCATTGCGATGCTCCTGGTTACCTGGGCTGCATCATACGGACTGAATGAGCGAGGTTTACCCGAAACAGAGTATGAAGAATCTTCGCGCACTGATAGCCATGGTGGAGAAACGTTAGCTGATGATTACCCCCCTAATGGCAAGTACGCACCCCCAGGAATGAGCCGTAGACCATGGAAGAACCGAAGTGGGGCTTATCTTCGGGAAATTCTTGAGTTTGTTGATCTGTATGGTGTTCTACGACGACCCAGTTTGGATGGGGTTCGAGTCTTATTGTTGCTTCTTCCCCTGATGGAGGGTGAGTCTACACACAAGATTCCCTATTTGTAAAATCTGCTAAGCAATCCATTTAGAGGCCCAACCGCTGGAGAGACTCGCAATATATGAGGCTACTTTATCGCAAGTCCAGGCGTTATGTCTTCTATCCTCTTCAACATCGACCAGCTTCGACGATGCCAGTATCCGCGCGCGGCTCTTCTGGTATGCATATACCCACGAGGGTATTATAACCGGAATACGAGGAGGGCGATTTGTCTTGTAAGTATAGACTCCGACCGATTGTTGGATACCTTTGACCAAAGACTTAGGGACAAGGAAGATTTGGATTCATTTTCGAAGACGTTACCTTCGGCGAACTTTGATATGGGACGCTCCAGTTTACCCTCTCCTCCTTCCCCATCCTCGGTCGATTTACCGACAACTGTAGGCCCGTATCATTCTTCAAATACTGATGATTTTGGTGGTCCCCATCCATCCTCCCATCAGGGTTATGTTCGTCTGATGCATGCGGCCTCCGCGCCATTGAGGCTGAGCAATGTCTGCCGCCGGATACATGCAGTCCTTACTGGTATCAAAGCGACGCGGAGGGCTGAAGAACATGGTCTCATTGACGCATCCGGTATGCGGGAAATTTGGCGAGATCTTGACCGCTGTTGGCAGGAGCTTACTAATATGAACCGGGCGCCACTCGAGAACGCTAGCATTGTCCGGCGTACTGAGATCAACCAATACGTTAGCGCATGGCAGGTTGGTCGTTGCCGTTGGACTTTTATGACTTATTAAATTTATTTTGACCTTCACAGATCTTCATCTTCGAGTGTCGTGAGTAGGATCACACTTTCAGTGTAAATCAACCAACTTATTTTTTCCCAGATAACGTTATCCGAGAGGCCCTCAGACATTTTATAACGATGGCGACATCTCATTCTCTCTATGCGGCATCCTCTCCACCACGTCCCTCATCGCATTCCTCGAGCTCTTCTCCCTACCTTTCCCCACAAACACTTCATGTTACCGCCATTCAGAAGTGCCTTTCCCTACTCCCTCGGGTTGTTCGCATCATACGACATCATGGTTCCAAGGAACGCAACGACGTCCCGGGAATTTTTAGATGGGATGCTGGTCTCGTTCGTGATGGTTGCTTCTTTGCGGCTTACCTTGCCGCTAGCTTTAATGGCGAATATT